>Ga0164242_10006089_pt1 | contig 13328 bp, 12 predicted proteins | sample OricomgcompostMG_FD_108783 | JGI IMG/M metagenome (GOLD analysis project Ga0164242, IMG submission 108783) | Miracle-Growth compost microbial communities from Emeryville, California, USA - Original compost - Miracle growth compost (MG) ...
ATCAGACCCGTTCAGCGTAAGCTTGGACTACGGAATCTCGTGTTACATGCTTGGTATGTGTTATTCTAGATTTGGTACTTGCGCGTTGGGGCAACCATGGGGTTGACCTTGCGTGTAATTTATTTGGCTAAGCTCTCTGTCATAACCCAAGGACATGGTCCTGGGACTCGTCGTTAAATCCTGATATAGGGTCCTAGAAGATGCCCTAGTTACTGCCCTCCCATGGGGTGTCAGAGAGAAACAAATACTCGTTCTCGAGAACATATGCGGCAGGTAGTTGATAGGCTACCTAAGGTATGAAGAAATACATTGTTACTTCCGGAGAAGAAGAATAAGTAACGCAAATTGTTGGGGCGGGTCTGTATAATATTACAAAGGGGATCGGGGTAAACAAGATTGCTCGATGGGAACCTCCTATTCGCAATAGTTGAAGACTAACATGAAATACCAAATTGAACCAAGCGACAAAAGAAATGGTGAAAAAAAAGCTTACAAGAGCCATGCCTATACCATCACGCTCTCAGCCCCTGAGGCCGGTTCGGCGACGCCGCTTTCCTGGCCGGAGTACCAGTGATCAGGAACCCATCCCTATCATAGAGTCCCAAGCTATCCTGGCTCAGGTTGTGGGCATACCCCGGCCGAATCAGCTTCTCAAAACTCCGCACCGAGTTCCTCCTCGACGGTGTGCCCCTATTCCCATCACTGCCCTCCCTCAAGCCCTCGTTCCCCTGCATCGTCTGCGGCGCGCTCCCACCCTCTAGGCGCCGCGCCAACTGTAACACCTTTCTGTTCCCACCGCCTCTCTCCACTTGGCCCTTACCTGCCCTTGATCCCTCCGCACTACCAGCACCACCAACATCCGCTCGCCTACCCGCCGCTCCTCTCGCCGCAGCATTTGAGCCACCGCTACGCCCGCCTAGCGAGAGGTAATTCTTCGTCCCAACCCCAGCTGCAACGCCGCGATGCGCTTGCGACAGACCGGAACCGCGTCGCAGCACCGCGCCGGGCTGAGTGGGCGCGGCGCTGAATGTCGACATGGCGCTGTACGTGCTCGTAGAGCTGTTCATGCGGCGCAGCTGCGAGATCGCGGCGGCAAGGTCGAGGGGAACAGTGGTGTCCCGATTGCGGGGGATACGACTGGTGGTGCTGGTGACGCTGTTCCTATCGGTATTTGTATCGGTATTGGCGCCGTTGTTGGGGGTGACGACCCTAGCGGTCCCGTCTGATGGCGCCAGCGGCTGGCCGTCCTTGCCGAGGGAGCGCCGAATGCTTTTCGGAGGCGGCTGGGGGACAGGCGACGTGGCGGTGGTGGTGGTGCTGTTGTTGTTGGGGCTCTCACGCACCGTGGGCGTCTGTGAATAAATTGACGAGGAGGTGCTGACGACGCGGCCTGAGTGACGGCGTGAGCGGCTATCCCGTGACCGTCTTGTAGGAGATGACGGCTCGGTGGGCGTGTAGCCGTAGCGAGGGTCCCCTTGGCCTATGAAGGCGGTCGGTACTGGAGGCATTGGGGGGACGTCCTGATGGAGTTGGCTGTGGCGTCCTAGGGTTGGGGAGCTGGCCTGTGGCCGTAGCGCGTAACCTCGCGAACTGCTCTTCTGGTTAGGTGATCCGACTTGTATGTAGCTCTGAAGGAAAGATAGGTCAGAGAGTGCCGGTGATAGCATGCTTGCGGCACTAGGACTGGTGACGATAAAGGAGGGGCGCTCCGTGGAAGGGATCGAGCGGTGGACAATCATTCCAGGTTTGGGATAGACAGCAGTTTGAGGCGACCAGGAGTTAGGGAGTGCTGGTAGCATGGAGTCACGGGAGTGACCGCGTTTTACCGGCGTGCTCGACTGATGCTGGTGCGAGGACCCCGCCCTAGCTAAGGAGCCGGAGGATGTAGATTTCACGAGCCGAATGGAGTCTCGTGGATTACTGGCTGCCGCCGATGGCTCCGGGCCCTGACCAACCACTCTCGTTCCAAGTGCAGAGGGTTTGTTGGAATTATGCGCGACCCTGCCTTGCGGCTGAGTTTGAGAGCCATGCCCTGGGTTTGGTCTCGATAAAGGCGTTCCCGAAAAGAACGGGTCGCCCCGCGAGAAGGGAGGCGGGAGGGGTACGGTCCTCACGTTTGTGAGGACATTGCGGTTTAGGGTCGACGGAACTCTCATAGCCTCCTGCGTCTCGTCTTCGCTATACAGCGTCGACAAAGCAGACGAGACAGAGCTACTCGGGGATTGAGCCTCGATCAACTGTCTCTCTAGTTGGCGCGCTCTCGCAGCCATGCTCGGACTGACCTGTCCATTGGTGGAGTTTCCTCCCGGACTCGGATGAGCGGAGAAGGTGAAACTATCCGGATCGGAGGCGGCTGATGAGCCGGAGATCTTCCGCTGGTGCGCCTTCGTAGGACTTGGTGTGCGTGAATGGGGGCGCGAGTGGGACAAGGTCGACCCATCTGTAGCCGCGCCACCACTCGCAACAAGTGTCTCCCTGCTGGCTCCGGCAGTGTCTGCTAGTGATACTGTTGACTTGTTTGCCTTGGTAGATCCGTTCATCACGGACGCCTGTAGTCTTTTCTCGGTCGATTTCAGAATCTCCGAGAGAGTTGAATCAGTCGAAGGATACCTCATCTGGGAGTGCTGTGGGGTTATCACCGCCGACCCCGTTGGACTTGCTGGTATCATGCCCCGCTGTCCTCGGGTATCCTCAGGCACATGGTATTGCCTCCCCGGGTTTGAAGGGGCTTGCTGCTGTTTACCTTTAGGTGGTACTGGCGCTGGGGGCTGCGGGAGTTTTCTCTGCGCAAGCTCTTTGGAGTTTACTGATTTCACTGGAAGTGCCTTCTGTTGTTGATGATGGCCCTGATGCTGTTGGTAGCGTAGTTGTGGTTGCTGCTGAAGTTGTTGTTGGCGCTGGTAATGTTGCTGATTATGCTGATGCAGCTTCTGCTGTTGATACCCCGGAGGCTGTTGAATTCCGCTCAATCGCTGCAGAGCTGGAACCATATCCTTCATGGGCCAAGAGTCACGCGCTGACCGCTGCCCCGCCTCCTTTTGCTTCGCCCTCGGGTCATGGAGAACATCCTTATCCACCCATTCCCCTTTCTTCCCCCGATCACGATTCCTGTGACCCGGCGGCGGGTTCCCATGGAAAAACAAGCTAGGCTGCCTGAATGCCGGAGGCACAGCCGGCAGGGCGACAGAGCGAACAGGGGACGCCTCCCTCGACTTGAAGGTCGCAGACCAGTGCTTCTTGCTCAGCTTCCGAGAACCGCTGCTCTTCACTCCCGCCGTGACGGCGTCCGTGTCTTGATCTGGACTGAAGCCCTGTCCTTGGCGCTTAGCGCGGTGCCGGCGGGCGAGCCAGAGGCAGAAGTACGCGAAGCCGGTGATCGCGACCACCGAGCTAACGACGATGATGGCAACGAGTGCGCCGGTGGTGAGAGGGCCGCCATTCACTCTGCTCTCCTCTGTTGGCGGAGAGGTGTTCCCAGCCGATGGGCTGTCCTGGCCGGCCATGATATCGTACCTATAGTTAGAATGCCCACCTGGGAGACGGACCAAGATTGACGCCCATAACCTGTTGTTACACGGCAAGCAAGAATGGACGTTGGGATAGTCACGATATCCCACCGTTGGCGGTTTACCTTTTCGCGTACGTGGAAGGGGGAAAGGAAAGGAATAGAAGCATCGACACTAAACATAACAAAACATACGCGAAGCGTGATCATGGTGGGTAGGAGCAGAGGAATGTGAAATGATCATACGGGAGGAATGTAGAATGACGGAAAACATTACCGTGGTGGCGTACTGAGAGAAGGCCTGGAATGTGCCCAGCGGAACAGCTAGACCGGTGTTCATTCCACGGTAAGACAGGCCGCGTAAACGCACCCTAAAAATGGTTAGCGAAAGCGCCCATGACATGAAGATCGCAGAGCAGATACGGATAGAAGCAGGGAAGCTAGTAAAGTCCGAAGTGCCGGGTCGGTAATCAAGAGTGGAAAGAGAGAGATGTCATTGTTGGGTACTCGGTATCGCCAGAATGGCGTCCAAGTCAATGTATGCTAACCGGCCAGCACCGCATAAACAAGATGCAGTCAATGCATCGCCAGAAAGACCACCCTCTTTCCCTTTCCTGTGGGGAACGAACAACCCGCATTTGCCGATCCCATCCATATTCCTCTCCCCCCTCCTACCAGGAACCTCCCCCAGGACTCCCCGATGATGCTCGCCATCATGGGATCATGCCCTCCACGTCCTCAACCTAGGTGGAAAAGAAAAACCAAATGGGGCAAAGCGTTGATCAATGCCATCTTTCCATAAATGACATGCCCCCGAGAAATGCACCAAGATGCAACGAAAACATAAAAAAGGAAAAATATGGACCATGAAAGGAGAAGCGGCAACCAGTGCGCCGAATCCATATCGCCAGATATTATCGATCCTGAAGAAAGCTAGGGAAATATCTGGCAAAGGATGGATTTAATGGCGGCCCGACCGACCGTGGCGGACGGGGTGACGATGAAGGTGCCGAGCATCCCGGACCTTGACGGTTGCGGGAGCCATGGTCGTCGTGGTCGTGGTGTCCTCAAACTCGGTCACGTACACGGTTTCCTCCTTCCAGATGATCTCAGAGACCACATCGCCGTTGGTGATGTACTGAGTGCTGACGATGGGCAGGCCGTCGTCAGAGGTGGGAGCAGGAGGATCGGTCGGTGCGGGGGCAGAGACCTGGGCGTTAACCGGCTCGGCCGTGACCGCAGGAGCAGGCTGGCTAATAAACACCTGGCCTGGAAGGTGGGAAGACTTTCCGGCAGTGGCACCAGGAGAGTAGCTGACGGTCGGGACGGCCACGGTGGCGGTGGGGGGTGGCGGGTTGGATACGGTGGCAGGCTGCGGGCCATACTGGATGGCGACATTGCCGGGGAGAGCCGAGCCAACGGTACCCGAGACCTTCTCATTGGCAATGGCACTAGGGAGCTTCATCTTGCACTGATTCTGCTCGGCCTCGCTCTGGATGTTGAAAATGGGGCAATCAGAGATCAGTCCAGATTCGTTGGTGCAGGTGTCGACGGCCTGTTGCAGGAAGTCCTGGTCCCAGCCCATGAGGAAGTCGCCGTGGTATCCGAAGCCTGCAGAGAAGGGGCGTAAGCATATATTGGGAATTTGAAGGGCAAGGAGATGGTGTTACTTACCATTAATGTCGCCATTGGAGATGACAAACTCTCCGTCGAATCCACTGAAGGCATCTGTCTCCCAGATAGTCTCGTAGAAGAGGCCAGGCAGCCTGATGGGGAAACCAGGAGGGCAGGTACCCTCCATGACGAGGTCCGGGTACGCACCATGGTCCATATGATTGTCCGAATCCAGGTCCGTGCCATTCCAGCATGAGGGGAACATTAGCTCGAGGCGGACGCCATTCTTGCAGAAGCTATCGAGGTAGTCCTTCTTGGGGAGGTAGTGGCGGTACAACGAGCCCTCGGGGTTCTTAGAGTAGTCCAGGCAGTTGAAGCCAATCGCTCGCTGAGCAAGATCGGACTGAGAGGTTTGTCCCAGGAGGGCCCACAGGGACTTCTCGGGATCAGGCAGGGTGGAGTCAAGACCGCCAATGGAGTAGTTCCGGCGGAGGCTGTTACCGGCAATCATCCTGAATCCGTTAGGGAAGGAGGTGATGTTTCCGGGCTGGCCAGGGGGCGAGTTCAAGAAGTAGTACCTATTCATAGAGTCAGAATTTATTGCACTGTACATATCCTCGCTGTTCTCCTTTTCATCATTTGTTTTCAGGGGTGGGAATAGAAGAGCTCGTCAAAGGGTTATGTAGCGATAAGGGATGAAAGTGAGCAAGCCATGATGAAGTGACTCAAGGTCGGTAAGATGCCTTGCAGCTGCTAGAATCTTTGATTCTGGCAGGCTAGGGAATGCAATGGTGTTGAGATAAGGATAGGGGAAAACAAATAGGGGAAAGCACGAGAGGTGAACAAGGAGAGGCAAATGATGAGGATGGATGATTGGAGATGGAGAAGACTTACGCAAGCATGCCGCCAGTCTGGGGGACCAGCTCAAAGGTGCCATCGCTGTGCTTGAAGTACATAGCCGGGGTCCAGTAGGCAGACTTATCCTGGGTGACAGCGCAGGAGGTGCAGTCACCAGCCATAACGTCGTCATAGGTAGCCGACTCGGAAAACCCTGTAGTAGTTGCCAAGTCAGCCTCATCTGATCTCAGACCCACCGGCGGCGAGTGAAGATAAAAAAAGGTGCTTGCTCCAGATTGGGAAGCCTGCATTCTTTTCTCATTCTTCTTCTCAAAATTTTTTTTTTTTTTGGGAACAGCACCTCCATACCCAGCAGCTGTGGTTCTCTGGGAGTTGAAAGGAAGGATAATATTAATTGACATACCAGATGAACCGTGAATGGCGTGGACGTGCTGAGCGACCTCGCCCGGGGAGATCATAGGGTCGATACGGGCCAGACCAAGGCGGCCTCGGCACTCCATCCGCCAGAAGGCGGAAGCAGGTGCGAGGAGCTGCGCAGCGGCGAGAAGGTTAATGGTCTTCATCGTCGTGGTGGGTTGGAAGTAGTGACTTTGGTCGAGTTGGATGTCAAGGTGGGAAAGTGCGCAGCGCCTGCTGTGCTCAGGCAATTTGATAGGGGTTCGAGAATAATGGGAATATCACGCGACGTATCGCGATATGATTTTGGGAGATGGAGAAACTCGGCGCTGGTCCGAGAGATGATGGTTTGGGTGAGGGTAAGAGGAGTCGGTATGAAAGGTGTCGAGAGGAAGAAAGTGATGGTTTGGGTTCGCGGTTGCTGGGGAGTAGGTGGTGGTTGTTTACTGCCAGCAGCCGGGGCGTTGGTCGAGGAGGTGGACAGGTGACCTGTGGGGTTCCTGATAAGAGGAAGTCGTGACGGAGTCAACAACTGAAGTCCACCAGGTCGGTCACGGGTTTGCTAGGTGACCGGTTTGCTAAGTGACCGGTTTGCTAGGCGGTAGGTGACTGTCAAGTCTCCTTGGTTCTCCAGTGATTCGACTTTTGTCCCTTCTCAACAACCATTCACTCCTGGATCCAGGTTGCTACGTCCAACGGAGGCGAGGAACTTTCCTGCGAAGCAGTCCGGGGGTGGCACCAGTACACCTTTCAATCTGTCGATGCGATGCGCAGGTTGATTCAGCCTCAAGTCCCAACCACTGAAAGGCACTTTCAACTTGTCGGAAGGTCGAAGGTGCGATCTGATTCGCAATGTCTCAGGAGTTGGTTGCTTCCCTCCAGAATACCACTGCCACGTCTAACAATGTCCAAGGCAAACACTCGGCACTTTTCAGTAGGAGTCAACTCGGATTATCCTTTTACTTGGCTGTCCTGAAAGACTCTCTTGAACCTGCTTGCCACGAATTCGACGTCGTCGGGGGACCGGCAAGGGCTGCGATTGGATAATCGAGGGGCGGCACGGCTTCCTACGTTCTTCAAGAAACGGATGTGCGATCAACACTTAAGGAGAGACGAGAAGGTCCACGATATCGAGGGCGAAAAAGGGTTTAAAGGAGTGTGTTACTTGGCCGAAGAGTAAAGAGCGGACTATCGGCCGAGGGCGTTAAGAAGAACGGGGGAGAGCCGGGTGAGGTCGAAAAGAGCGGCGGACGGAAGAAGAGGAGGCTGAAGCAGGGAAGGGAAGGGAACGAGAGAGACATGGACTGGAGATATGCATTTCAAGGAGTGGAGGAGTGGCACCCCGGCACCCCGGCACCCTGGCACACTAACACCACCTTCGTGTCATAGGACCAACGGACGTTGGGCTTTTCTCGCCGGCACCAATCCATTTTAGGGAGGGACGATTCCCGGGGGAGGCTTTCTGCTCGACACATTTTGCTAGTCACCCTTCGACGGGATAAATTAAAGGCATGCCGCCGTGCCAGGGTCCAATCCTAGCGCTCCGTTGGAGTTTCTGGGTGGGCAGGGGGTAGGGCTGCATTGGCTAACCTGGCTTAGAAAGCGGGGATCTGCTGAAGATGCTCACCCACCCACTTGACAAGGAAGGCACACCCATGCAGCTGGATTCTGCAGGAACACAAACCGACCTGTTCCTGCCGCGCCCGGTGCCACACCTGTGCCTTGATCTTCGGGACCAAGCAGCAGGCCAGAGGCGTTGGTAGCCGAGAAACGAGCCACACAAACGTCATTTGGCTGGAGGGGGATCGCCGGGCGCAGCGCCAGGCGTTGGACGATAATCACCGATACCAGGGAGGGAACCAGGAATCGACCTGTGGCTGCTTTAGCCCCTGACTTACAAGACAGTATCCGTACATACCGAAGAGGTTACCTTGTGCGCGTTCTAAATCTCCGAGCTGTGAAATGCTGCGTTTGTGTGCTTCGCAAACAGGCCAGAGGACTGGATCACAGGACTGGGGGTTTTGATGCGCCAGAACGGTGCTATGGCAGGTTTACTGCGGTGCTGTGTATTCCGTAGCTTGCGTGCCGTCGTTTGTTCCTGCAGAATAGGGGGGGTTGGCTGCGATGATGTGAGAGGGAAAAAAGGGGCCGCTTCTGAGATGCAAGGGGTTGCTTGGCATCAGCCTCAAGTAGAAACGCTTGCTAATCTCCCATTGGCTGGAGCATACCCGATCCCCCAGCAAGATGGTGGGTTCCAGGAATGGAGCGCCCGTGGCCCCCCGCCATAGCCCCTCTTGACTTCTCGGATTGGGTGGTCGGTTAGTGAAACAAGTTGCGAAATTTGCGCCCTTGCTTCTCTTGACAATTGGCTTATAAGCCATGCCTGCCCTCGACGGGAATGAATTTGAATCGCGCAACCTTGGACAAAGACACCAAGGACCGCGAAGAGGTGTGCCGTACGGGGTGCCACAAACATGGACGATCCGTCAATGCTCGCAAATGTTTGGTGAGATTCCGAGAAGAAAAAAAAAGATGGGAAACTGTTTGCCCAGGAACGTTCGCCATGGGTACCTGGTTTTTAGCTCCCCCCAAGGCCGGCTCTAGTTTCAGGTGTGGCAAAGCCAATCCCATCAACACCAAATCCTCCAAACTTCGCCCCTGGATATACTTCTCGCAATCAAACGCGCTTAAACCTCTTCTTTTTTTAAGTGAATTCTGCTCTGGCTTGTTTTTAACAAAGAGTCTCAAACCGCAGAAGCACCGCAGAAGCCCAAAGTTGTTCCCGGTGGGCTGTGCCCGTCTGTGCCTTTGATGAGGTGAGACCGAATCAGCCGGCGGTTGTCGCTACGCATCTAAATAAGCGGCGGGTTCTGAATTGATAGTTCTAATTCTGGGAGAAAACTTTGATGGCGCCGTCACTTGGAATTCGCACGAGTCATTCTAAATTGGCTGCTTCGCGAGTCATTCCAAATTGGATGCTCCTCAGCCAAGAGGCTACGAAGAACAGCCGGGACTCGCTTTTTCGACGGACTATCAAGACTGTTTCTACAGAAGCCTGAGAGCACGATGAAATGATTATCGTGGTGGTATTGTGTTGGTAGGATGGAAAGATGGCTTCGTAGGGTTGTATAAATGGCTCGGCATTGGGTAATTATGTTCATCACTTATGCCTATCCTCATCTCAACCGGGGATCTTCGCCGTTCTTCGACCCACACGACGCGGCAATGGCGGCGCTGCCAGCTGCCCCTCCCGCCCTGACGATGACGTGCGGAAGGGAGGACCCTGAAATATCCACTGGAAGAAAACTGGTCCGTGCATTCAATGGAGTAGTCCTGCATACGAAGTACTTCGTACTCACCAGCCACAGTCAATGGCGCTAGCAAGACTTTGTGGCGCACCCAGTAACCGATCGCCGCAACTTCAATTCCCAGCTTCAATGCACGAGACCGCGCCAGATGCTGCACGATATGATTTGACGATTTATGAATAGACGAAACCTCGCACCACCCGTACGACAGGATGGATGACCTCACAGGGCTGGACTGGTCATCCTCGAGCTCCAACACTTCGAAGAAGCCACCGCCCATGAACTCGTCGACCGCCTTCTACCCTACATTGCGCCCGACTCCGTCGCCGATCACCTCGGGCCGGAACACCCCTTTGTCGAACCAGGGCTCCGGAAATGTCGCCGCCAAACCGCCGACCCAGAAGCCAGCCCAGGACAGCTTCAGCAACCTCGTCAACTTTGGGAGCGCTAAGAGCAATGCGAATCTGAGCTTGAAGGAGCAGCAGGAACGCCTGGAAGCCGAGAAGCGCAGAAAGGAGGAGGAGAAGCGGAAGCAGGCAGCTACGCACTACGGCGATGGGAGGTTCTGGGATACGCTCGGCCAGAGCCAGAGGAAGACTGCCTCTCCGCAGCTAGCCCCCCCGGGGTCCGCGGCACCTACCCCTATACCGTCAGTCGCAGGAAATACAATAAAGGTGCAGAGTGGGAAACCTGCAGACGAGGATGAGGATCTCTTTGCGGCATTCAATGCGAACACCGAAGTCGACAACGCGAGCCATTATCCTCCCCCGCCAAAGTCTGCGAGGGCCTCGCCCGCTGCCAACCCCTCGCTAGATCTCAGCAATCCGAGCGCATGGAATAAGCCGGCCCCGTCAAATGGTGGCGGCCTTGGCGACGACGACGACGATCCGTTCGGGCTTAGCGAGCTAAAGAGCAATACTCGCGGACCTTTAGAAACTAGCCGCGATGAGGATGATGACTTCCTCGGGGACTTGGGGAAGCCCGTCGAGGCGGTCCGGAGACAGAGACCCCCGGCGCGGTCGCAAGAGCCGGAGCCCGGAAAGGCCATTGAAGACTCATCATCCTCGGATTCTGATGACGAGGAGCCCACGAGAACGGCGAGAACAAATGACCCCTTTGATAAAGCTGTTGCGCAGCTGGTCGATTATGGATTCACCGCTGAGAATGCTAGGAGAGGCTTGACAGAAAGCGGCGCGGGGTTGAATGTCCAAGCCGCTGCAAACTGGCTTCTCGATGATGCTCACAGGCAAGCCAAAGAGAAGGCCCAGGGAAGGAAGGGCCCCGCATCACTAGAACCGGGCGATTCGAGAACTTCGAGCCGGTCGAGAACCACCGCGCGCCCTGATGGTCCGAGGCCAAGAGACGGCCGGTCACCCAACGTTGACGGCGACGACGCTGATTTTGCAAAGACCGCGGCCGCCGTGGGGTCCAATTTCCTTAAAACGGCCAACTCCTTATGGAAAACGGGCCAGAAGAAGGTCCAGAAAGCCGTGGCTGAATTTCAGCAGGATGGTGATCCCGACCAGCCCAAGTGGATGAGGTCGGCGCAGCAAGAGAGAGCGGGTGGCGGAGATGGACGCCCGGATGTCACGGATGAGGCCATGATGCTGGACTCGGGGATGCGGCCTGGACGAAGTCAGGCGAGACCTAATATGGGAGGCCGGACAGCCAGCAACACTTCATCTCGCGATCAGTCGCCAGCTATGCTAGGCGGTGCTCCGGCCAACCGGGTAAACGCCGTTCCTAGATGGCAGCAGACCCCCAGCCCGTCGCTCCTCGACCCGCGATCTCGCCTCAACAAACAAGCCCTCGAAGAACAGAGCGCGCAAGCATACGTTAGCCCCGCTCGGAGAAAGAAGCCATCTCCGCAGCCGTCTCGAGAAACCTCGCGGCCGGCAGAGCCCGAGCCGGACCTGATGTTCACCTCTGCTGCTGCTACAGCAGCACCACCAAAACCGGTACCCCGACAGGCTCGTCCTCCGCCGCGCCAGACCCCACCGCCCCGGCCGTCCCGGCAGATCCCCAGCATCTCCGCCGCCGCATTGGAGGCTTCTACCCGCCACCGCGTTGCGGGCACAGCTCACTTCAAACGGGGCGATTACGCCGCCGCCCACGCCTCGTACACATCCTCGCTCGAGGCCGTGCCCCAAACCCACCCGCTCGCAATCCTCCTCCTGTGCAACCGCGCCCTCACGGCCCTCAAGACCGGCGAGCCCCGCCAGGCCGTCGCGGACGCCGACACAGCGCTGGGGCTCATCGGCGAGGGCAAGGGAGAGGGCGAATCCGTAGAGCTCGGCGGTGCCGATAACGAGAAGCGCGACATGCGTGACCTCTACGGCAAGGCGTTGACGCGCAAGGCCGAAGCCCTAGAGCAGATGGAGAAATGGGTCGACGCCGGAGCCGTCTGGCAGCTGTGCGTCGAGTCCGGCGTCGGGGGACCCACCGCGATTGCCGGCCGGCAGCGGTGCCAGAAAGCTCTGGCGCCGAAACCCGCCGCCGCCGCCGCGCCCAGGGCGTCGCCGAGGCCAAGCGCCCCCGCGGCGTCAAGGCCGCGGCCGAGACCGACGCCTCGGGCGGCGGACCAGAAGAGCTCCGACGCCGTCGAGCGGCTGCGGGCGGCGAACCAGGCGGCGGAGAAGGAGGGCGACGAGAAGTTTGCGCTGGCCGATAAGGTCGACACGAGGGTCGCGGCGTGGCGGGATGGGAAGCGGGAGAACCTCCGCGCGCTGCTGAGTAGCTTGGACAATGTCTTGTGGGAGGGCAGTGGGTGGAAGAAGGTCGGGCTTCATGAGTTGGTTATGGCGAATAAGGTCAAGATCGTGTACATGAAGGCCATTGCGAAGACCCACCCCGACAAGGTAAAATCCCTTCTTCCCTTTTTCCCCCCCCAGACGAGAGAGCGTATGGTTTGCTGACACTGTTACGTTTAGATCGCCCAAGACGCTACCACGGAGGTCCGCATGATCGCGGGGACTGTTTTCAGCACGCTGAACGAGGCATGGGATAAATTCAAGGCGGAGAACGGGCTGTAGACCAGGAACTCGCGTTTCCTGTTAGATAGAACCTTGGTGGACGTACACGAAACCGGGGGGCCTAATCGATCCTCAGGTTGTTTATGAATCTAAAACTACCACATCCTAGGATCTAGCAATGGAGATGTCTAGTGTCACTCGCACTCCGGGATGTCCCCCGCTGTTCATCGTCAAACGTCAAATGGAGACCTCCAGAACTCCGAGCTATGCAAAAAACCACAAAACTTGTATATAAGAAGCGACGCCTGCTTTGACGGCCCACCTAGCCATCCATCCCCTAACCGGCGCCCCGTCCTTCTCTCAACCCAACATCGCAAGGGATACGGTGTCCTCAGAGACCCAGCATGCGCCTGACACTATCGCGCACCCTCTTCTCGTACTCGGGGCGCCTGTCCCTCCACATCTTGGCGGCCTCGACGTTGGCGGGGCTCTCGTCGTTGGGCTCGGCGAGCATGCTCATCACCGAGATCAGGATCTTCTCCACGGACTGGATGGGCGACCAGCGCTCCGACGCGTGCTCGTAGTGGTTCGGGTCGTCGCCGGGGGGGTGTAGGATCGAGATGCATACCAGGCCGCTGGGGTATACTATATTCGCCAAGAGTCAGACGCACGCGC
>Ga0164242_10006090_pt1 | contig 13326 bp, 10 predicted proteins | sample OricomgcompostMG_FD_108783 | JGI IMG/M metagenome (GOLD analysis project Ga0164242, IMG submission 108783) | Miracle-Growth compost microbial communities from Emeryville, California, USA - Original compost - Miracle growth compost (MG) ...
CCGCACGAATCCGCGTCCGCGGAAGGGCAGGCTCAGCAGCACTGCCCCGAACATGCCCAGGGCCCAGGAGAGTACGACCACGACCAGGGTGAACGCGATCGTGATCCCCAGCGACGACAGCAGCGCCGAGCCGATGGCCGAGCCCGGGTCGAGCGCAGTGCGGTAGTTCGCGGTTCCCGCGTACGGCGCCCTGGTCCAGGAACCCAGGTTGAACTGGTCGACGTGGCGCAGGCTGAGAACGACACCGAGCAGCGTCGGTACGACGTGGACGGCCAGTTCACAGACGAGAAGCGGCACCACCAGTAGGTAGGGCAGCAGGTCCCTGTGACGGCCGGTTCTCACGACAGCATCCTGCCGTTCGGCTCGATCCGACGGCATTGCATCCCGCAGACCGACCGCCCGCACGTTTCATCCCCGGATCACCCGTTGGCAGCGGTCCGTGGCCCTGTGAGCGGCCCTAGCCTCGGCATCAGCGTGCGAACACGTGTGGTGGCGAAGGGGTTTTGGGGAGAGATCGACACCGGTTTTGAGTACCTCTGAGAGATAGGAACCGGGATGAAACTCCGACAAGTCGCCGGGGTGGCGGTGGTTGCTCTGGGCTTCTCGCTCGGCATCGCCCTCCCCGCGCAAGCTTCGGTGGGGTCGGTGATCGACACCCCGTACAACGGCCAGCACTTCTATCAAGGCGATGCGGCATCGGTGCAAGGCACCTGTGTACAGAACGGCGGCAGTGCGAATGTCGCGGACTGCCAGGTCGACGTGAACAATGTCGACAGCAGCCAGAACGTTCTCCACCAGGATCTGGGCGGTGGCGCCGACCGGATCGAGGTCAATGTCTCCATCCCGACGGGCAACACCGGCCACTTCAGGGTCACGGTCACGACCCGAGGATCGGGTGACGGCTATGACGAGGAGTCCGTCGACTACTACGTCGACCCGCGCCCGGCGGACCCGCCGTCGGCCTCCATCAGCAGCCCGGCGGCCGGCACCGCCGTGAACCCGGGGCAGAGCCTGTCGTTGACCGGCTCCTGCAGCGCCGGCGCCCGAGCAAGCTTGACCAAGTGCGACGCCGACATCGTCCACCCCGACGGCTCGCACTCCTACGACAGCGGCTGGAGCGCCAACCTGCCGACCGGCCAGTCGGGTGACTACGGCGTCTACGTGACGGCAACCCAGAGCGACGGGCAGACGAAGTCGGCCTACACCTGGTACCGGGTGAACACACCGCCGAGCGTGTGGATCAACCACCCGGACAACAGCCAGGTGATCAACCAGAACGACTCGTCGCCGTTCGATGCGGGCTGTACCCGGGGAACTGGGACGCTCACCAGCTGCAACCTGCACCTCACGGACCCGAACGGGAACACCATCGACTACGAGCCCACGAGTGCGCCGGCCACCCTGCCGGACAACATCGCCGGCTGGTGGTCGATCGAGGTCACCGCAAAGGACTCCAACGGACTGACCGCGTACAAGTACCAGAACTACCGGGTCAACGCGTACCCGACGGTCGAGATCACCAGCCCGCTGGACGGTCTGAGGGTCTACACCGACACGGCGGTTCCGGCGCAATACTCGTGCGCCGATGCCGAGACGCCGTGGTTCGGCCCGCCGACATGTGACGCACCCGTTGCGGTCGGCCAGAATGTCGACACCTCACCGGCCGGGCCGAAGCAGTTCAAGGTCACTGCGACCGATGCCGATGGCGCCAAGACCTCGCAGACAGTCAGCTACAACGTCTACGACAAGCCGACCGCGCACATCAACGGGCCGTCCCTGGGCACTGTCGTCAACCCGGGTGACCCGGCGCCGACCTTCCTCGGCGGCTGCGCCGGTGGTGTCCCGGATGTCACCTGCACGATGACCGTCAAGGGCCCCGACGGGACCACGCACGACATCCAGAGTGGTGACGCGCTGCCGATCAACGCATACGGCACGGGCACCATCACGGTGCACGTGGTCGATGACTTCGGCACCGAGCAGACGGTCACGCGCAACTACAAGGTCAACGAGGCGCCGCACGTGAACCTCCTCGACCCGAGCGACAGCACCTATTTCCAGGGGCAGGACGTCACTCCGACCTTCAGCTGCTACGACAATGACCACGACGGTTCGCTCACGGACGACTCGATCGTGTCGTGTGTGGGAAGCCCGGCGGCGCCGCTGGCCACCCAGGACACGCCGGTCGGGACGTACACCTACAAGGTGAAGGCAGTCGACAACGACGGGGCGTCGACGACGGTCACCACGACCTACAAGGTCGTGCCCGTGGTCGGTTCGTGCAGTGCCACCGGGTTGTCGCTGCTGAACCAGGGCTTCGGCCAGACGGGTCCGGCGGATCCCTGCAAGACCGACGACGACGTCGCAGTCTGGGCCCGGGCGCCGCTGGGTGGGGTTCCCCTGGTCGGTGGCCTGTTGGGCACTGGTGTCTCCGCGAATGCGATCGAGGGTCACACCGTGCGCACCAAGCCGGCGACCTTCTCGGCCAGGGCCGACATCGCCGACGCAACAGTCAGTCTCCTCGGGACGGTCAACCTGAGAGTGACCGGTGTGCACTCCACGGCGAGCTCGACCCTGACGAGCTGCAGCTCCGCGCAGCTGACGGGTACGTCGACGGTCGGCACGCTGGTGCTCAACGGCGTCCCGATCGTGGTCGGCGACAAGCCGTTGACCATTCCGCTCGCGGTCGGTGCGCTCTACCTCAACCAGAGAGTGCAGACAGCGACCGGGATCACCGAGAGGGCACTCTTCCTCGATCTCCCCGGGACTGCGCTGGACGTGAAGATCGGTGAGAGCTCGGTGGCTCCGCGCTGCGGGACCCTCTAGCCCGAAGTACACAACCCGAAAGTGAAGCCCTTGGGGGCGACCGCAGCCTGCGGTCGCCCTCAAGGCATTCCTCACCGGGGTACGACGGGTGTCGCTACTTGGGCATGCTCTGCTCTGCCTCCCGGAGGGCGGCGCCGATCTGCGCATCGCTGACCCGGCCCTGTGCGGTATCGGACCAGAGCTTGGTCATGGCAACACCGAGCACCGTCTCCATGGCTCCTTCAGCCGGAACCTGGGGCATCGGCTCGGCGTACCGGGAAAGGATCTCCCCGAAAGTCGTGGCTGCCGTATCGGAGAATGCCGGGTCGCCCTGCAGACTCGTCAGCACGGGAACGGTGCCGAAGGCCTTGTTGAGGGTCGTCTGCGCCTTCTTGCCGGTCAGGAAGGCGACCAGTTTCAGGTCGGCGGCGCGGTGAGTGCTGTCGGACGAGATAGCGAGATTGCTGCCGCCGACCATGCTCTGCGTCGGCCGCCCGTCAGCAGGCAGCGGATCGAGGACAGGCACCTGTGCGACGGCATAGTCCTTGAAGTGCAGCGATCGCAGGACCCCGACGACCGCGCTCTGCTGGATGAGCATTCCGGTCTTTCCCTCGGCGAAGGCGGTCACCGCGTCCAGGCCGTTCTTCTCGAGCATGCCCGGATCCACCACCTTGTCGACGGACCGCAGGTCCAGCATTCGCCGGATCGCGGCACGCTCGGCCGGGGTGTCGAACTGGGGCTTTCCCGTCGCGGAGAAGAGCTGGGCACCGTTCTGCCGGCCCATGATGAAGGCCTGGTGGACATTGAGGAGCGAGGCGGCACCGGGCCAGGCGACGCCCCAGTGGCCCGAGGAGGTCAGCTTGCGGGCATCGGCGAGGAACTCACGCCACGTCGTCGGCGGCGCAGCGATGTCGGCCGCGGCGAAGAGCTTGGGGTTGTAGAAGAGGGCGTAGGTCTCGCCGTACAGCGGGACCGCGGCGGTGTCGGGTCCCGGTACGCCGGCGGAGGCCAGGCTTGCGGCGATGAACTTGTCCCGCCCGCCGATCGCGGTCAGTGCGTGCTGGTCGAAGGGCATCAGGCCACCGGTCGCCTGCAGGGCCACCGACCAGGTGCTGCCGATGTCGAAGACGTCAGGCATGGTGTGCGTGGCGATTCCGGTGATGATCTTCGGGTAGACCTTGGTCCAGTCCTGCATCTCCAGGTCGACCGCGATACCGGTCTTCTTCGTGAACTCGTCGAGCAGCGGCCGGAGCACCTTGGCATGTTCGGCTGGGGTCGCAGTCTCGGGGTTGGCCCAGTAGACGATCGTCGTCCTGGCGTTGCTGTCGTCGTGACCACCACACCCTGCGGCGAGGAATGTCAGCAACAGGGGCAGGGCCAGGAGGACTCGGGGGAGGCGCATGGGGCATCCTTCGGGCAGGGCGGCGAGTGGGGCGCGGGAGACGGTAGGCGTCGGGCTGTGCGCGCGTCGCACGCTAGCGCAATGACCTGAGACGCACGACGGGATGCGCCCGGGGTGAAGAACAGATCGATCGGCGAGGGTGGTCGAGGCACGCGCTGGTGGATTTCACCCGCGCTTCATCCCCCGAAAGGGTCTCGGCGGTGGCATCACGATCGCTAGGTTCGGGCGAGTCCGGGGTGACGGATGCCCCCGTCGGTCACCCCGGACTCCCGCACGCTCGCTGGTCCTCCGCTGTCGGACCAGCGAGCTGGCGCTCGTTCATCTTTTGAGTTCGCTCGCAAGCTCGCTCACTGGCGCGAAGGGTTTCGACGATGCGCAGCGAAGAGGCCTCCCGCAGTGGTCCCGGCGACGACGAGATGTCCGCCCTGCTGCGCGGATCCGTTCGGCGGGCCAGACTGTCCTGCGTGATCGTTGACGGCGGGAGCCCGCGACTCGCTACGGGCCTGATTGCACGGCCGCGGTTGGCCGAAGCCCTGGACCTGATGCTGCCCGTGACCGTTCTCCGCGCACCCCGCGGCTTCGGGAAGACGACCCTTGCCGCCCGGTGGCTGACCAGTCTCGGGGAGAGTCAGGTCATCCCGGCCTGGATCTCGGTGGACAGCGACAGCTCCGATTCGGAGGCCTTCTGGTGGCTATTGGCGCAACGGCTCGCCTCGGCCACCGACCTCCCGGAGTCCGACCTGACAGGTCGGGCCGATCCGCGGCGTCGCGTTCGCGCTCTCCTGGAGCATCCAGGCCCACCGATCGTGCTGGTCGTCGATGAAGCGGACTGGCTCGCGAGCACCGATGTGCAGGATCTGGTGGGTCTGGTCCGTAGGTTCTCCCGACTGCACCTGATCGCCTCGATGCGGGCCGATCGCCTCGACCGGGCGAGCTGGCTGGATCTGGACGGCCAGGTCCTCGGGCCTGAGGACCTGGCCTTCGACGCGGTGGAGAGCGCGGAGGTGCTGCGAGGCCTCGACGCCCTGGTCGGCGACGAAGAAGTCGATCGACTGCAGAGCGAGCTCGGCGGATGGCCGCTCGCGGTGCGGGCCTTCGCACTCGCTCGGCGTGCGTCCAGGGCAGACCTGGAGCAGACCCTGGCGACCGTCCGGGCGCAGCTCGGCGCGACGATCCTCGCCCTCGTCCCTGAGTGGCCGGCCAGTGACCTCGTGCTCGCGAGTGTGCTCGTCGAGGACTTCACGATTGACGAGCTGGCAGTTCTGTTGGCTCACGGTGACCGTTCCGATCTCGGGGCCGAGGTCGAGGCCCTGCTGACGCGCGGACTGCTGGCCACCGGGACGGACAGCGGCGAGCGGCGACATCGGTGGGCGGGGATGATTCGCACCGTGCTCCTGACCGAGGTGGAGCGTCTCGAGTCGGCACGAGTGGTGGAGATGCACCGCCGGCTGGCGCGGCGCTACATCGAGCTCGACCGGGACGACCGCGCGATGGCCCACGCCGTGCTGGCGCAGGATTGGCAGCAGTTGCGCGAGCACCTGGAGCAACGGGCGACCCGTATCCTTGCCTATCACTGGGATGCGCTGCGCGAGGCGATGGTGGCGACACCGCGGGATGCCTTCGAGGGCAGCATCGTGGCGCTCTCGACACGCGAGTTCCACTTCGGCGATCGCGATGGAGCCCAGGCTGTGGTGGCGTGCCTTCCAGCAGGGCCCGAGGAGATCGCACGCTGGGTACGGAGTGCAGAGCCGCTGGTGCGCTACGACGAGCTGATGTCAGTCCTCGCGATGTTTCGCTTCCATGGTGACATCGGTGGAGCGCTGGAGGTCGTTGACCGGGTTCCGGAGATCATTCGGGCAATGCAGGAGGCGCACCCCGACGATCTGGTCTCGCCGGGAGCCGCCGTCTCGCTCCAGTGTGCTCTGGTGTGGTTGCACGCGGGCGATCTGGGGCGCGCGGCTGCGGAAATGGAACGCAGTCATCGCTATGGGGCGCACAGCCTGGTGGGCTTCGTCCTGCGTGACTCTGCCGCGAAGCTGGCTCTCATCCATGCCCTGGAAGGCGACCACAAGCAGACCGGAGCCTGGATCGCACGTGCCCAGGCGCACCATGCACCGGAGATCTGGGCGACACCCTTCATCGAGGCCTCTCTGGCGGGCGCGAAGGTGCTCGAAGCCGTGGCCCGCCTGGATCGACGGGCTGCGACCCGCGACGCAGCCGATCTCGCGATACTGCACCCTCGGGACGAGTTGTGGGCGGCGTTGATGCATGCACGCAGCCGTGTGGCGCTCCTGTGGGGACATCCCTCGGCGGCACTGCGTGAGCTCGGCACCGCCGAGACCGAACGGATCCCGGCACCGTCTCCGTTCTTCGACGACATCCTCACTGCCGACCGTGCGGACCTGATGATGCGCGCCGGCCTGGGCAGCAGCTGCGCGGTGCTGCTGGACGGGCGTCCACAGCCCGGTCCGGCAATACAGGTCGCACAAGCCCGACTCGCCTTGCTCTCCGGGGATCTCGTCGCGGCCGTCGAGTGCGCCCGGGCAGCTCTCGAACACGAGAATGCCCGAGCAGCGACTGACCTCGAGGCATTGCTGGTCTCTGCCGTTGCCGAGCACCGGGCAGGGCGTTCCATCGGCGCTGCCGAGCACCTACGCGCCGCCGTCACCACCGGTCACGGTCGCCGCGATGCCTTCGCACTGGTGCCACAGGCGGATCTGCATGCGATCGCCCGGGCCGTTCCGGAGGCGGAGGAGATCCTGACCGACCCACGGTTGGTGGCACTTGGCGAGGTCTTCCCGGAGAGCCTGACCATCATCTCGCTGACCCGGCGTGAACGCGTCGTCCTCCGCCATCTGGCGGCCGGCATGACGCTGCAGGCGATCGCCTACCGCGAGACGCTGTCGATCAACACCATCAAGTCGCAGGTGCGCTCGCTGTACCGGAAACTCGGCGCGCCAGACCGAGCCCATGCGCTTGCCGTGGCCGTCAAGGAGGGGCTCGTCTGAGCTCGGCCCTCAGTCGGTGACGCCGGCCAGGGCGTCGTACTGACTGGCGTCGTGGGCACAGAAGACCGTCACGGTCTCCGTCGAGCCTGACGAGGGGCCGTGCTCGGCGTGCAGCGTGCGCAGGCGCTGCTGGTTCTCCTTGCGGACCGGCACTGCCTGCATCATTCGTTGGAAGACGGCCAGGCCCGGCGCGCAGTGCGGTGGCGTCTCGATCTCGCCGGCATCGAAGAAGGCGTCGCCGGCGTGGACGAACCAGCCACCGGAGGGTCGGCGTACGGCGACGGCGCAGTGACCACGAGTGTGGCCCCGGGTCGGGACCAGCAGTACGTCGTCGGAGATCACCCGGACCGCGTCGAAGCCGAGCCACTGCTCGCCGTCCACCGCATGCTCGACCCAGACGGGATTGTGCGACCACTGGGCAGCGACATAGCGCCGCTTCTCGAGAAGGCCGTGCGGTGACCGGGCGGCAGCCAGTTCGTCGGCGAAGATGTGCACCCGCGCACCCGGGAAGTCGCCGAGCCCACCGGCGTGGTCGAGGTCCAGATGAGTGAGCACGATGTCGGTGACATCGGCAGGATCATGGCCGAGCGCGCGCACCTGCGCCTGCGCAGTCTCGGCCACGTCGAGTGCGGGTCGCATCGCCAGGATGAACTCGCGGCCCATCCGCCTGGTGGCAAGGTCGGTCCTGCCGAAGCCGGTGTCGACCAGGGTCAGCCCGTCCTCGCGCTCCACCAGCAGGCAGTGGGCGACCATGCGGACCGGTGTGATCCGGCCGCCGAGGGCCCCGGCCGGTGCCATCGTGATGCAGTTGAGGTGGTGTACGGCGGTGCTCATCGTCAGATGCTCCCACGTAGCCTTGGTTCGTGCCGATACTGCTCAAACCCCGGGCCTGGGGTGCCCATGCGCTGCTCCTGGTGGCGCTGGCGGTCTCGGTCGCGGCCGGGCTGTGGCAGTACGACACCTACAGCAACGACCGCGCCGACGCGGCTCGGTCATTGGTCAATGCGGATCCGGTGGCGCTGAGCAGCCTGATGGGCGGGGACAGCCCCTTTCCCGGTGAAAGCATCGGACAGCCGGTCACGCTGACCGGCACCTGGCTGCCGGCCGGCACTGTCTATGTGTCGGGCCAGTTCCACGACAAGGTGCGCGGCTACTGGGTCGTGACACCGGTGGTGATCGGCAAGTCCGCGATTCCCGTCGTACGCGGGTGGAGCGCGAAGCCGAGCGCGCCCGCTCCGACGACGTCACCGGTGACTGTGACTGGTTGGCTCGAGCCGTCAGAGGCGCAGGGTGAGGCGGACGCCAACCCGCACGACGACATCATCACCTCGATGCGCATCCCCAGCATCACCCAGCACGTCGACGTCGACCTCTACTCGGCCTATGTCGTCGCTCGCTCGACGACCGACGCCGCCGAGAGCGGGCTGGTCAGGCTCGGACCGACCCACCACCCCGACGTCTCCGGCTTCACCGGTCTGCGCAATCTGCTCTATGCCCTCCAGTGGTGGGTCTTCGGCATCCTCGCCCTCTACATCTGGTGGCGTTGGTGCCAGGAACAGCTGCACCCCGGTGAGGGAGAGGGTGAGGACGACCCCGCCGCACCGGCCGATCAGGACGAAAAGGTACCTTCGAGCCCGTGAAGCAGCTCTTCCTCGCCTACCGGGTGCTCGCCACCGTGGTGGGCTGCTCGATCATCGTGCTCATCGTCATCGGGGTTCCGCTGAAGTACGCCTACCACCTGTTCCCCGACTTCTGGACGAGCTTCCTCGAGAACGGCTCGCCGGGGCAGCGTTTCGGTACCGACGTCAACATGTACCTCGGCATTGCGCACGGCTTCATCTACATGGCCTTCCTCGTCGTCGCGCTGCTGCTCGGGCTCACCGCCCGGTGGCCCTTCGACTTCCTGATCATCACGCTGCTGTGCGGCACCATCCCCTTCCTGTCCTTCTGGGCGGAGGCGCGTGCGATCAGGCGAGTACGCACCCAGTTCCCGGAGCTTGCTGCCTCGACCTAAGTGATTCCGCCAGTAGGGGCTGAATCACCAAGTCCGGTTGGGCCGGCAACCACGGGGATGGGAAGATCGTCCGGTACGCCGAAGAGCGGCGTACCCCAGACATCTGCAACCCGAGGGATCCCATGGCCGACCTGACCGCAACCCTGCACACCAACCGTGGCGACATCGTCGTCGAGCTCTTCCCCAACCATGCGCCGACGACGGTGGAGAACTTCGTCGGTCTCGCCGAGGGCACCAAGGACTACACCGACGACGCCGGTCGCTCGGGTGAGAAGTACTACGACGGCCTCGGCTTCCACCGCGTCATCGAGGGCTTCATGATCCAGGGCGGCTGCCCCCTCGGCACCGGCACCGGTGGCCCGGGCTACACCTTCAAGGACGAGTTCCACCCCGAGCTCGCCTTCACCAAGCCCTATCTGCTGGCGATGGCCAATGCCGGCCCGGGCACCAATGGCTCGCAGTTCTTCATCACCGTTGCGCCGACGACGTGGCTGAACAACCGGCACACGATCTTCGGCGAGGTCACCGACGAGGCCTCGCAGAAGGTCGTCGACGCGATCGGCACCACCGCCACCGGCCCCGGTGACCGCCCGATCGACCCGGTGATCATCGAGTCGGTGGAGATCAACCGAGCGTGAGCGAGGGCGCGCCCACCTGCTACCGGCATCCGGGTCGCGAGACCTGGATCCGGTGTCAGCGGTGCGACCGACCGATCTGCCCGGATTGCATGAACTCCGCCGCGGTCGGCTTCCAGTGCCCCGAGTGCGTCAAGGAGGGTGCGCGCACCACGCGCGCGGGTTCGCTGCCGTACGGCGGCGCTCGGGTCGTCAATCCGCAGATCGCCACCATCGGCCTGATCGTGGCCAATGTCGCGGTCTGGCTGGCGATCGTCGCCAACGGCGGCTACTCGAGCAAGCTGCTGGAGAAGCTCGCACTGATCCCGTCCGGGCACTGCGGCGCCGGCAACGGCGGCTACTACCTGGGCGTGGACACTGCCCGAGCCTGTGGCCCGACGTGGGTGGACGGTGTGGCCAGCGGGGCACCCTGGCAGTTGGTCACCTCGATGTTCACCCACGTCGAGTGGTGGCACATCGGTGTCAACATGCTGTCCCTCTTCTTCATCGGGCCGCAGTTGGAGCTGATCCTGGGCCGGGTGCGCTATCTCGCGCTGTACTTCGTCTCCGGGATCGCCGGATCGGCGGCCGTGATGCTCTTCTCGGAGCCGCACGGCATGACCTACGGCGCCTCGGGAGCGATCTTCGGCCTGATGGGCGCGCTGATCGTGATCGGCTACAAGCTGGGCGCCCAGATGCAGCAGATCTGGATGTGGCTGGGCATCAACCTGGTGATCACCTTCACCGTGAGCAACATCTCCTGGCAGGGACACCTCGGCGGACTTGTCGGCGGCGCCCTGGCCGCGGCAGCGCTGGTCTATGCGCCCCGTGAGCGTCGTACTCCGGTCCAGTTCGCCGCCCTCGGCGGCATCTTCGTGGTCAGCATCGTCCTGATCCTGGTCAGGTCCGCCGCTCTCTCCTGACGGGTGGCAGATCGCGCGGACAGGGTCGCCCCTGTCCGCGCGATCTCCAAATCCCCAGCGTGTGTGTGAACTTGTGGATAACTACAGCTATGTCATTCACCCACAGGGTGTGGAAAGTGCTGTGGATAACTACAGCGATGTGATTCGTGGCGGAGCCGAGGATGCAGAACGCGCGCCCCTCGACGTACGAGGAGCGCGCGTTCGGGGGTGGAGAGGTCCAGCTACTCCCACTTCGTGGCATAGCTGAATCCGACCGCCATGAAGCCGACGCCCACCAGCAGGTTGAGCTGGTTGAGGTCGTTCATCACCCACACCTTGTAGAGGTTGTCGCCCAGGAAGTAGTAGACGACCACACGGGCGAGGCCGAACAGGAAGCTGAAGAGCATGCCGACCACGACCCCCTGGCCGCGGCCGAGCGGGGTCTTCTTGTCCGCGGCGAAGATCATGCCGGCGAAGATGAGCAGGAAGCCGATCAGGTAGTTCCAGCGCTTCAGATCAGCCATGAACGGGATCGGATCAGAGGCCTTCTTGCCGTGGGAGTCCAGGATGCCCAGGGCAGCATGGCGCTCCACGGCGTAGTAGACGACGATCCAGGCGATGCCGAGGATGACGAGGCCCAGGGCGATGGCACACCGCGGGATCGAGGTGACATAGCCGCTGTTGGAAATGACCGGGTTGCGGGGTCCGCGCTTGGACACGTTCGGGCTCCTTGAGAGGTCTGGGACGTCCGCTAGCGTAGCCACATGGACGGGTCAGGCGAGCCCTCGGGTTCACCGCGCCGGTTGTGGCCGGCTTCGGGACGGCAATGGTTGCACGGTTGGCGACCCGTTGCCGTGCTCGTCTGCTTCGCTGCCGGGCTGCTCTTCGCGACCAGTGCGCTCGACTCCGACGGAGGCGACCTACGCGCCAGCAGTGTCACCGATCTCGACACCGTGCTGCTCCACGAGAAGAGTTCGGTCGACGCGCTCCAGGTCCGGGTGGCCGATCTCAACGACGAGGTCAACCAGCTCACCGGCAGCGTCTCGGACAAGCGGGTGACGCGCGTCCAGCGCAAGGTCGACAAGCTCAAGCAGGCTGCCGGTTTCACCGCTCTCGAAGGTCCGGGCCTCACCGTGACGCTCTCCGATGCCCCGAAGGGGGTCCTCGACGAGACTGTCAGCAGTGGCAAGGCCACTGCCGACGAGCTCGTCGTCCACCAGCAGGACATCCAGGCTGTGGTGAATGCACTGTGGTCCGGCGGCGCGGAGGGCATCACCGTGCAAGGTCAACGGGTCATCTCGACCACCGGCATCAAGTGCGTTGGCAACACCGTGGTCCTTCACGGCGTGCCGTACTCACCGCCGTACCGGATCAGCGCCATCGGCGATCCGGCCGAGCTGCAGCAGGCACTCGACCAGAGCACCTACATCGCCGCCTACCTCACTATTGCCAATGCCTATCAGCTCGGCTGGCAGGTCGACTCCTCCGCCGACCTCACCATGCCGGCGTACACCGGCACCACCGACCTGTCCCACGCGAGTGTCGGTGCGGGCGGTCGCAAGCACCGCACCGACTGAGAACGTGTTGGGGAAGGTTCGCGACTGCCGAACCTTCCCCAACATGTTCTGAGGTTTTCGAGACGCTCGTTCCTCGCTCCTCAACCAGCAGGCGGCTACTCGTCGCCGCCGAGACCCGGATCCGGTGAGGTGGTGTCCGTGGGGGTCGGCGAGCTCGTGGGCGATGCGGGAGTCGACGGCGGTGGCTCGTAGCTCGACACCAGGATGGTCACGACCGTGCCTTGGTCCTCGGCCGTGCCGGGGTCAGGACTCTGCTTGGTGACCGTGCCCTTCGGTTCGGTCGAGGTCGTGTCCGGAAGCACACTCACCTTGAAGCCGTGCTGCTCGATCAGCTTGGTCGCCTGGTCCTGGCTCAGGCCGACCACGCTCGGGATCTTCTGCTGACCGCTGGAGTACGAGACCTTGACCTTCGTGCCGGCGGTGACCTTCGTGCCGACAACCGGATCGAGCTTGATCACGGTGTCCTTCGGGTCATCGGACTGGACCTTCTTCAGCACCGGTTTGAGGCCGAGCTGGGTCAGCTCCGCTGCGACCGAGTCCTTGTTCTGGCCGAGCAGATTGGGGATCGCCACGGTCGGCTTGCCGGTGCTGATCCAGATGTCGATGGCCGAGCCCGGATCGGCCAGGGTGCCGGCGGTCGGGTCCTGCTTGACCACCTGGCCCTTTGGCACGGTGTCACTGGCGATCGGTGTTGCCTCGCCGAGGGTGAATCCCTCCTTGTAGGCCTTCTGCTGGGCGGCCTTCTGGCTCAGCGAGGTCAGGTCCGGAACGGACTTCTGGTCCTCGTGGCTGCCGATCAGCTTGGGCAGGCCCCAGACGGCAGCGGCGATCAGGGCGAGCAGGATGACGGCGAGCAGCACCAGGATGCCGGTACGCCGCCTGGGCTCGTCCTCGACGACGGGGGTCTCGGAGGTCGAGGGGCCGGAGGTCATCGGGATCACCGAGGTCGTGGCGGCTGCCGGGGGTGCGACCACCGGCTTCGGTGCCTGGACCGCATGGCCGGC
>Ga0164242_10006091_pt1 | contig 13326 bp, 7 predicted proteins | sample OricomgcompostMG_FD_108783 | JGI IMG/M metagenome (GOLD analysis project Ga0164242, IMG submission 108783) | Miracle-Growth compost microbial communities from Emeryville, California, USA - Original compost - Miracle growth compost (MG) ...
TCCACGGAAAACCGCGATTATTTCCTGGAGGAAGTGCCGCAAATTCCGTGGGAAAAAATTGGCGGACAGGAAGATGCGATCCAGGTGATCCGCGACACCATCGAACTGCCTTTATTGCATCCTGAATTATTTGCGCGTTTTGGCAAAAAGCCGTTGAAGGGAATTTTGTTATACGGCCCGCCGGGCTGCGGCAAAACCTTGATCGGCAAAGCCACGGCGTATAATTTGACGCAAACCTTTAACCAACACAGCGGCAAAAATTTGAAAGATTATTTCATGCTGATCAACGGCCCGCAATTGCTCAATATGTGGCTGGGTGAAACCGAGCGGCAGATCCGCGAAATTTTCACCACGGCGCGCGAAAAAGCCAAAAGCGGACATTTGGTTTTTATCTTCATCGACGAAGCGGAATCCATTTTGCGCACGCGTTCTTCAGGCCGCACCAGCCACATTCAAAATACCGTTGTCCCACAATTTTCCGCGGAAATGGATGGATTAATCGCGCTCGAAAATGTGGTGGTGATGCTCACTAGTAATCGTCCCGATTATATCGATCCGGCGATTTTGCGGCCCGAGCGAATAGACCGAAAAGTGAAAGTGAAACGCCCTGATTTAAAGGCTTCCAAACAAATTTTCGATATATACCTGCATCAGGATGTGCCGCTTGATCCCGCGTTATTAAAAGAGCATGAAGGCGATGTGGACAAGGCCAGAAACGCCTTGGTGGAACACGCGGTGCAGGAGACATTCCGCATTTCCTTGGACACGGAATTTATAGAAGTGTATACGCGCAGCGGCGGCATTGAAACGTTGCATTTCAAGGATTTACTGAGCGGCGCGCTGATTATGAGCATGGTGGAACGCGCCAAGGATTTTGTGATCAAGCGCAGCATTGAAAATAAATCCGACCAGGAAGGCATCGGCAAAGACGATATTTCCAAAGCCATCACCAGCGAATTCCGCGAAAATGAAATCTTCCCGAAAACTGATACTCTGGAAGATTGGTTGAAATTGTTGGATTACGAACCGGAAAATGTGGTGGATATTAAACCGATTGCGCGTGAAGCGAAGAAATATAATCCGCATCGGAATGTGATTTAGCGAGAAGTTAGAAATGACGAACCACAAAAGTACTTTTAGAGCGGTTACTGGGGAAAAGTATTTTTATGAGGTTTAATTACAATTAAAAAACTAAAGCACTTCGGAACTTGGGGTGCGGTATAATTAATTTTGGTGTTGCATGCGCGCGGCTGATTATCTTATCATAGAACACATGAGACATAAGATATTACAGGAGCTGTAAATAGACAACTTAGGAAGAGTCAGCTATACCGCAGAAAGGCACATGCTACATTCTATACACATTAAGTTAGATGCACAACCTGTCCTTGAACAACACTCTTTCTCTAAAATAAGCCACTATGTCCCAAATTCGATTCCCTTCGCAATTTGAAAATTTGCTTTATAAGAGCGAGTTTGAAGGTCCTATTCGCACTTTTGCAGATCGTGTAGGCGACATTTTGAGCGATAACAAGCTGCCCTTCTTTCCCGACTATACCGATCACGGCACCGAACATATAGATCGCGTTTTGCAATCCCAAGTCGAACTTGTGCCAACTGAGGTATGGGAGCAATGCAAAAGAGAATCGCGTCCTCGCTTACTCAGCTCAGTGGACGCTGCGATTATTATTGGCGCTACGCTGTTGCACGACATTGCAATGCATCTGCGGCCAGAAGGCTTTCTGAAATTGGTGAGCAAGGATACGCGTTTTAAACCACTACTGTGGTTTAAGGAGGATCATGAGAGCCAAAGCGCTGACCGTCCCTGGCCGGAATTGTGGGATGACTATCAGCGAGAAGCTCGCCGTTTCAGCGATCGCGTCTTAATTGACCTCATCGGAAAAAATGAAGTGCGTGCCGGGTGGAAATTCGATACCTTGAAGGAAAACCATCGCGATTGGCATCAAAATGATTTTCTAATTATTGGTGAATTCATTCGCCGTCACCATGCACGTCTTGCTCATGAAATTTCTATTTATGGCTTTCCTGGCTTGCCAATTTCTGGCGAAGGCGCCTTCCCGGCGCTGGACAGCGAACCGGATAATGTGCTGCGACCAATAGCCGATTTGATTGGATTAACTGCACGCTCGCACTGGACAAACCTGCGTGTTTGCCAAGAGTATCTTCGCAGTTGCGGGCGCTATCCCAAAACGCCTCAACCGATGGGTGCCGCCGTGCTTTACGCGATGGCGCTCTTGCGCGTAGCCGACTATCTCCAGATCGACAAAAAACGCGCTGCTGCTGTGCTGCTTCAGTTGAGAAATCCGCCCAGCCCAGTATCCTTGCGTGAATGGCACAAGCACCATGCGGTTGAGCAGCTTGGCGCGGCAGATGATCCACGCGCCGTGAGTGTTACCGTCAATCAGGGCATCAGTCTCGAAATTTATCTTCAACTGCGTGACTTGTTGACCGGATTGCAGTCCGAGATGGATCACTCAACAGCTGTTCTGAATGAAGCCTATGGAACCCGAACTGACCTTGGCCTACATCGCCTTAGCCTTGCCAAACGCCGGGTAATCTCTAATCTTCACGATCCCGAATTTCTAAACCAGTTGCCTTACGTGCCGGAACGCACCAGCTTTTCCGCCGACCCCAATTTGCTGTCGCTTTTGGTCGAGCCACTTTATGGGCAGCATCCCGGCGTGGGGGTGCGAGAACTGATGCAAAATTCAGTTGATGCGGTGCGCGAGCTGGAAGCGTGGTGCGAAAAGCATGGCAAATCAATCGATGACCTGGATTTGCTGAAACTCGATTGCGATGTGCTGATTGAATTCGTCAAGCGTGACGGCGACTCGTGGATTTTGCGTGTCACCGACCGAGGCATTGGCATGACCGGCGATACTATCCATAACTACTTCCTGCGTGCAGGGGCTTCATTTCGCCAGAGCGCTGAGTGGATGAAAGAGTTTATAGACACGGATGGAAAACCGCGCGTGCTACGCGCGGGCCGCTTCGGCATTGGCGCCTTCGCCACATTCCTTTTAGGCCCAACCTTTACCCTCAAAACCCACCACATCAGTGATGAGACAGGCTATTCGCTTACTGCCTCTGAAGATAGCCAAATCATTGAAATCCGCCGCGAAGATAATTTGCAGGTAGGGACGACGCTGGAGATTATATTATCTGAGAGCGCTATCAAGAAGTTGTGTCTTGAGGAAGCAGAAGATGAAGAATATCGCTCACTCACAGATAATACGGGTTATCTAACTGATTGGTATTGTTGGGAATGGCCTGCTGTAAAAAGGTGCATCGTCCGGGATGGGCAAAAAGAGGAACTTACTCCGAGATATGCAACACCAATTCGTAAAGGTATTTTTTTATCAGAATGGTCTGAATTCCATCCTGAAGGATTCAACGCAGTATTTTGGACATTCGACGAGTACCCGAGTATCGTCTGCAATGGGATTGAAATTAGAGACTCCGATGTAGAGCCAGAAGGCTACCCTCTGTTTTATACTCCAGACCAGTCCCAGCTAAATCCTCCTAAATTGGCTGTGCTTGATGAAGGTGCAAATCTGCCCTTAACAATTAAGCGGGATGCATTGGCACAATACGACCTGCCCTTCCCAGACGAATTGGCACGTGACCTTCTGTTGTCTTTTATTGCCTACGCGGTTGTTTGTGGCCCTACCTCTCAAGTGGGAGTGGCTCCTTCAGGGCCATACGATCAGAGGCATCCTTTGAACTTTGATATTGGACGGATTAGTTCCAAGAAGGACAATTCTCTGCCTGATGGTGCGTTGCGCTGGTGTTCAACAAAACAGTCATTTATTCCGGTAGATCCTTGGCTATATCCACTGCTCAATGTTGATAAGTGTCTCGTATATGGAAGCCTTCGGAATGACGTCAGTAGTGACAATGATTTTGATTCACTCTCTTTCTCACCTATGGAGTTTCCTGATGGGGCTGTGCTGTGTTGGGACACTCTCTTTAGAGGATTCACTAAGGGGCCGACTGATATCAACCAAGCAATTAGCGAATTTTTAAAACACATGCACCTTAATGGTATTACGATGCTTGGCCACGAAGGAGTCAAGTCTCGCGTGATTGCATCGACTGAGTTGTTCTTTGGACTTGACCTGCCCAAGAGGCAATCATTTCCCCAGTTAAATCGTCAGTGGTTTGAATTGAAGTCAGACGGTTTTGCTTCCACATTCCCTGTTGAGGAACTTCTGATGGAATTGGAGATTTTGGTCAATGAGATGAAAACCCGAACTCCAGATGGAAAACCAAGACCATACAGACGTCCCAATGACCCTGAATGCCTTTATGTTGTGGAACTCCAAACTGAGCTCATCAAGCCAGAGCCAGAATCATTAATTGCGAAGATTTGGAATGAATGTCTTGGTCCTAGGGCCATTCCGTTCGATGCGGACGCGCGTCATACACTGATTGAAGACGGCAAAAAGCACCTGGAACTGCGACGCCACATCGAAAAGTGGGAAGAAATGAAGCGCAACCGATCGTTATGGGCGCAGTAACGTTCATATAAGAGCAATGCACAATAGCGCAACAAGGCGGTGCACCCGACCGCCTACAGCTCGTTCGCTTCTCACTTCACTCTTTCCGCGTTCGGCGGCTGTGGGTAGCTTTGCAGAATATCGTAATCAAGGACGCATTGATACTCGAAGCAATCCTTGACGAGTATTTGGTTTAGAACATTTTTGACTACTCTTTTCACTGGGAAGAAAGACTTTTTCACTTTGCCCAAGCATAATACAGGCCTAAAATGCTCCTTTTTCTGGGATTCACTACAAATTTCCCCACAAAACAAAAGGTGTGTATGATTCGAGAGAATCATACACACCTTCAATTTTTACGAGTGACAAAAGTACTTTTACACGGGAACTTCAATCGTCAAAGTAACAATATTTCCAGCCGCATCATGGGCGCGCAATTCGATTTGGAAAGGTTTGCCATGCTGAGTATCGATTTCCTTTTGAGTGAATTGCAGAATGCCGATTGCGGATTCTTGTTGGGAATCAAACAGTCCGTCCAAGGCCGAAAGAGCGTGCCAGCCATCCACGTCTGTTTTCGTTTTCGTGGATACATCGGCGTCAGTCGCGGTGTCGTCGGATGTGTCGGTATCATCTTGATCCGCTGCCGCGCCATTTGTATCGCCGGTATCATCGGTGCTGCCGGCCACGGCGTCGTCTGAATTATCGGCGCTATTAGCGGCGATTTCTTCCGCTGTTTTTCCCGTTGTGTTCATCACAAGCTTGTCGCCGGTGCGAACGGTGAGGCTATTGGAAGCCTTGCTGGGATTGGGGTTAGTGCCGGTCGATGTTTCGTCTGATGTAGTATTATCCGATGAATTATCGTCCGTGGTTTTTGTAGCGATTCGCCATTCAACGCCGACGACAGGAGATGTGGCGTCGCTGACATCGGCATTGATATATCGAATTTTATTGCGCACTTCCACGCGAGAACCGGTGATGACAGGCGGCGTGTTGTCGATGATAAACGGCAACGTTTGAACGGTGGCCGTTTTGGGATGGAGCGGATTGGAAAGGATATCGCTGGCGGTGATCTTTAGCTGATACGAACCGTCCGCCCATTTCGTGGTGTCGAGCGAGAAGGGGCTGTCTTTGAGCGGTTCATCGCTCACTTCTTTCCATTGTTTGTCGGGAGTGAGCAGGCTCACGTTGTAGAGAAGCGTGTCTTTGTCAGGATCGGTTCCCGTCCAGGTGATCGATTTTTTCCCTTTCCAAAAGACGCCGCTTTTGGGCGCGGTGAGAGTTACGACGGGCGGTTGATTTTCCGTACGATAACTGATTTCTACGCGCGCGAAGGCGGAAGAGGGATTGGCATTGCCGCTTAAAAGTACTTTGTATTGGAGATAGCGGGAATCCGGTGAAACCACTTGCATCTGGCCATCCGAAAGCGATTTGAGGTTTTGCCAATCGCTCCATGTGGCATCGGGGACGGATATGTTTCCGCTGCGTGTCAAGATAGTGGCGCTATCTTTCACCGCGCGCAAAGCGCCCCATTGGACTTTCGCCTGGGTGTCGAAAACGCGCGAAGTGAATGTGCCGGAGGGAGCGTTGGCGACCGGTATGTCATAAGCTGCGCCGTTGTTGCCCATGCCCACTAATAAGTGGGAGTCGCCGCCATGCGTGAGATACAGGGAAAGCGCTTGTTGTTGTGTCGGTTCCAAAATGCGGGCCGCATGTGTGGTGGCCGCGCTGTCGCCTGGCGTCATGTGATAGACAACGCCGGAATCTCCTGTGGCCATGTAAAGGGTGCCATCGTTGTTGAGTTGCAAGGCATACACTGTTTTTTGCGGAGAAGGATACAATGCTTCCGCTCCAGCCTCCGGCGTCCAGCGATAGAAGGTGCCATTCACTGAAGTGCCGAAATAGACGCCCTTTGCGGATGCGGCCACGGCAAGCACTTCACCGTTTTGGTTGCCGCCGGGAGCGGTTACTTCATATAACGCGTTGGCGTTGCCGGATGTGGGGTCAACTTGATACAAAACCCCCGCCGCGCCGGTGCCTACATAAATTTTGCCATCAGGCGCCACGCTGACCGCGCGGACGTGTCCTTCCGTGAAAACATGTAAGGGCTGCGCATCGACCGGGATAGAGGTGCCTGTGAGAATGCGATATAGTTTGCCGTGCTCGCCGCCGGTGCCGACTAACAGTTGGCCGTCGGCGTCCCAGGTCAATGCCCAGACAAAAGGTTGCCCGGAATCGAAAATGAGACGGGATTTTCCACTGGGAGAAATTTTATACACCTTGCCGCCCGGCGAAACTGCCGCGTAAACATTATTCGATGAATCCACAGTGAGAGATGTCACCGCGATTCCGGGCGCTTTGAAGAAGAGGCTCTTCTCGCCCGCCGCGTTGACGCGATAGATTTCCGCGTTATTATCCTCACCGCTGCCGAGGTAGGTATTATGAGAATTATCCCCGGCAATGCTCCAGATAAAAGGCAACGATGTCGTTGTCAATTGTTGCGACAAGGGAGCGGGCCGCACAATGCCGTTGCTATCGACGATGGCGCTTTTGAATTCGCCTTGCAGGAAGTTTGCCGTGCCGGTATCCACCCAGTTGAGCGCCGGACGTCCCAGCGTTTTTTCTCCCAGTGTGGCAGGCGGAGTCGTGGTGCTGGGCTCCGTGGCGGCCGCCGCTTCGGCGGCTTTCATCGCTGCCGCGATGGCAGCGGCGGTATCAGCAGCGGTTTTTTTATCGGCATCTTTGTCGCCTGGTTTTGCGGCGGGTGCGCCGGGAACCACTTGATAAGGAATGGGAGCGGGAACGGTTAATTTGTCGTTCCAGGAAGTGTTGATCCAGTTCTGCGCGGAGTTCAATTTGCCGTTGGTGACGTCAAAAGTACTTTGGGTGGATGAGTCATCGCCCGTATCACCGCCTGCATCGTCCGCGGCGCCATCATCGGCGGCTGAGTCGTCCGGCGTTGCGTCATCTGCTGTAGCTGCGCTGTCATCATCGCTACTATCATTCGTCGAATTCGCGGAAACGTTATTTTTGTGCGCGCTTTCCACGGGGATGCGCAGTATTTTGGCGCCATCAATCGCATAATCCAGAATGGAATGTTGCATGTCGACCAAATTGTAGCGCTCCACTCCGGTCGATGTGGAGTTGCCTAATAATTTTGACCACGCCGGCGGCGGGTTTTGCACGTCTTGTTGATCGATGCGCAGGAAATGTTCCGGCGTGGAAGCCATGACAACTAAATCGTTGAGCGCGCCCACTTTATTCCACGCCGCGATAAGTTCCGGCAAACTCGTCGGATCCGGCGCGGGGCCGCCGACCGCGACTTGCAGCGGCCAGAAATTCGCGGCGGAAGCCGCCGCGAGACGCATGGTGCCGGCGGGCGCGTCAGCGGGAACTTTGAAGGTAAAAGTGCGAGTTATGCGTTGCGTTGGGTCGGCGGTGGGCTGCAACACCACATTAATTTGCAGCGATTCGCCGGCTTTAATTTTGTTGCGATTGGCGGTAATTGTCTTTATTACAGCGATGTTGCGGCCGTCCCGTACGCTGACTTCCAGCGAAATATCGCGAATGCGCCCTTTGGCGAATTGATTGCCTTGCACCAGTGAAATGCTCTGCATCAAATCCGTCAACGCGGCTTTGCTGACCACGCCGCCGGAATAGAGCAGATTGTGCCGGATGATGGGCTTTGCCCCTTCACATCCATGCGCATGGCGACATCGACCATTTTGTCGGATGTCAATCCCAAAGTGCCTTCTACTGCCTGCTGAGCCACCATCACAACCAGTTGCGGAGTCAGCAACGGATCGTTCATGACTTGCACGCGAATTGTCTTATTGATTTGCCGGTTAGCATCCACCAATGTGATATTCATTGGAATGGTGTCCGCCTTGACATTCATCGTGCCGCCGATGGCGAATTGGGTGTCCTGCTGAACCGCTCCGACAATTTTGATGGGCGAAGCAAGTTTGAAACTGCTTTGATAGCTGGGGAAAATGTCATACACGTAGGCGCTGGTCATGGGAAGCGAAGTCGCTCCCTGGCCAAACATAGGATGGCCGAAAGCCAGCACCCGATTGCCCCAGCGGAAAGTGATGGTTCCCACCGCAGTTTGATCCATATCGCCGGAAACCAGTTGCACGCCGACGGCAGCGCCGGGTTCAATCTTTGGCGACGGCACATCCGTTTTTTTGGAGGATGGGCCGATGAAAGGTTCCAGGCCATACGGCTCAAACACTTTTTTGAGCTTGGCCAGCGAATCCTGCGAAAATCCGGAAACTTGTAATAACGTGCTGGTGGGACGCATCACCGCGGTGTCCGGGTTATGTTGCGCGTCCGCGATAATATCGTTAAGCGCCAGCCGCGTAGCGTTTTTGGCGACCACCACGCGCTTGATGTTTTTGCCGCCGACATTCAATGCTTCTCGCGGCGCATAAACATTCGGCGCTGTGTGATCGGATGTCGCTAAAGCCGCAACTCGGGAAGATGGCGTTTCCTTGGGCAAGCTGGTTTGGAGCATTTCCGTAATCGGTGTCACGCCGCCGATGGGTTCCTTGGGAAATCCCCAGCCCAGCGCGATCGCGCCCAGCATTTTGCCGTTGATGTAAACGGGCGACCCGCTCATACCGGCGACGATGCCGCTATTGCGCTTTACCACGGTGCCGCCCAGAACTTTGATCAGCACGATATCGCCGCCGCCGTTTACCTTTTGCAAAACGCCCAGAACTTCCACGGGGAATTTCTCTATAGTAGTTCCCTGAAACACGCTGAGCCCATAACCGCGCATGCCGCGTTTCACATCGCTGGAACGGATGATCTTGCCACTGGCGAGCAATTCATTGATGATGTCTTTTGGCTCTTCCGGCGTGGCCAGACCGGGATAAGCTTTCGAAGGCGCTGGCTTTGGCAAGGTCGTTTGTGCCTGGACAAAATCGCCGGAGGACACGAAGAAAGTTCCCGCCAAAAGTGCAACGCACAAAGACGGCCATAACGGTTTTCTGAAACGCATAGAAATGCTCCCTAGGTTGGTGGATGGTGTAACGTTCATCTAATGCTGACGTAGTCTATCAAGAAGTGAAGGGCGAGAATTACGGAATAATGGCCGATACGAATAGTGTGAGACCATCCCGCACAAAAGTACTTTTATCGCCACTCTTTTCTGCCTAACTGCTTCCCGGCTTAACTGCTTCTCCATAACGTTCTACAATTTCCGCGGGCACTTCGCCGGCAGCCCATGACTGGATGTTCATTCGCAGCAATGGTTCCACGCGATCCGCGCCAAAATCCGCATTGCCGCCACTTCGATCCACCAGCAAGGCCACGCCAACTACTTCAGCGCCAGCCGCACGAACCGTTTCCACCACCTGCCGCACCGAGCCGCCCGTGGTGACAATATCTTCCACCACAAGTACTTTTCCGCCGGGCCGCATTTTGAATCCGCGCCGCAATTCAAAACCATTGCCATCTTTGCGCCGTTCCGCATAAAAAGCGCGACAGCCCAAATGCCGCGCTACTTCAAAGGCCAAAATAATACCGCCGGTCACTGGCCCGATGACGCATTCAATATCATCATCGGCAAAACGGCGCGCGATTTCGGCGCACAATTGCGACGTCAATTGCGGCTGTTCCAGCAAACGGAATTTTTCAATATAACGATTGGAATGCCTTCCGCTGGTCAGCAAAAAATGCCCTTCGAGCAGCGCGCCACTTTCCTGCAAAATCGCCTCGATAGCGGCATCGTTCATGGGTTGTGATTGATTCAAAATATTTTCTCCTGTGGTAACACATTATAAAGTAAATGATACGTAGCGACTTCAAACATTATTCCAGTAATCAAGCAAAGCTCGAAGCTTCTTTTCTTCACGGGTGATAGGCTCATTTGTCTCTTCCGAAAACTTGATTAGATCATCCAATATAAATGCGATGAAGTCTCTCACAGCCTGCTTTTGTGCAGGAGAAAAATATTCATACCTCATTTGGAACTCATCAACAGCTCTGTTGTCGAGGTGCGGGAAAACAACGTTAGGGCGGGGCGGTGTGATTTTGTGAAAAACAGCATCAATTACATCGCCTGAATCCTCCTCCAGAGATGCAAGGAGGTAAGCAGGAAGATAGTAATGAAATGCTTCAAGCGTCATGAAGTGTAATGCATGTGGCCCACACGCTAATTCATTGGATTTAAGCCAACGCCAATCCTTCCCGCGGAAAAATTCAGTCACATTTTCACCATCGTCTCGCCCATCAGGCGCACCAAGACAATCATCGCCAGGGTAATGCACATCGGCAAAAGCGGATATAATCTTTTCACGTAACTCAGATTCTTTCATGGGGAATTCCTTGAAATAAAAGTACTTTTATATGCGCTATCAGTAACTTTTTTCTGTAGCCTGCCGATACCGTTTCCAAACTTCGAATCCCAACTTCCCATAAAAATCCGTCAACGTCGTCCAGTCAATGCACATGCGTTGCACGCCGCGTTTTTTGAGATCTTCCACGGCCAGCGCGACTATCGCCAATCCCAACCCGCGTTTGCGATGTTCTTTGGCGATTCCCAACGGACCTAATCCGCCGTAGAATTTGCCGAATAAAGGAAACCAATAAGTATTTGCAATCAACCACGGGCTGTTGAAATCGGCGGTGTGGCAAAATCCGATGACTTGCGAATTTTCCACAGCCACAATAAAATCGGATGCTTTTTGGCCGCGCGCGAAATGGCCTTTGGTGGAATACGTCCAACCGCCGGGAAATTCTTGCGCAACCATGTCGATGATCTGCTGCGCTTCTTTGATATACGCCGGACGGATTTCCACCGTGGGATTTTTCTCCAGCGCCAAAAGTACTTTTGGCGGGATGTGATAATCATTCAAATCGCGCACCATGTCGGCGCATTCTTTTTCAAATTTGTATCCATGCTTTTCAAAAAAGGAGATTGCGTTCGTTTGCTGAACCGGAACGCCAGGCAAAAAATGATGCGGATAATAGAGCAACGTCAATGGCGAACCATTTGTTGTTAAGTGATTTTCGGCAGCTTGCAATAGTTGCGTTCCAATTCCCTGTCGCTGAAAATCCGGATGCACGCACAACGCGCCGATGCCGCCGCGTCCGGCGAATCGTCCCACTTCCGCGCCGGCGTTTTTCATGCTTTTGCACAAAACCCAGCCCACGGCGGTTTCGTCTTTCCAGGCGATTAGATGTCCGTCGCTTTCATAATACGGATCGCTTTCCATCGTTTGGCGAAGCAGTTTTTCCGTCAACGGAAAATTTTCGCCCAGATTTATATTCCATAAGTCCAGCAGGGTAGGAATGTCCGCCAGCCGCGCGTTTTTGAGGGTTATCATGATTGGTGATTTTACAATCTTTGATTGAACTTTAGTTCGGCAAGTCTTGTTGACGAGTGTAAAGTTACAAAATGCCGGAAAGAATTCCCCCTTGTAAAAGGGGGTTAGGGGATTTAATACGTATAGCGACAAAAGTACTTTTATGGAAACGTTACGCTCAAAATCCCCCCTGCCCCCCTTTTACAAGGGGGAATTCTCTCCGGAAATTTACTACTTTATAGCATCAATTAAAATTCCCGGACTGTTAATTAATGGTATCTTTAAAAGTACTTTTATGGAAGAAAATTTGATCGAAATTCAACAACGCGTTTCCGTTGCATTAAAAATCGCGGGACGTCAGCCGGACGGCGTCACTTTGATTGGCGCGTCCAAAACTGTTCTTGCTGCGCGATTGAGAAATTTTGTGCAAAGCGGTTTGCATAATTTGGGTGAAAATTATATTCAGGAAGGCATTTCGAAGCAAAACGAATTAGCAGATTTAGATATTTGCTGGCATTTTATCGGTGCGTTGCAAAGCAATAAAGCGCGGCAGGCTGTGGAACATTTTGATTGGATTCACAGCGTGGATCGCGTTTCGTTAATTAAATCGTTGGAAAAAGAAGCGGCGCACGCGGACAAAACGATAAAAGTACTTTTGCAGGTAAACGTCGGCGATGAATCCAGCAAAGCCGGTTGCCGCGCGGATGAATTGGAAAAGCTTGCGGTGTTTTGTTTGGAACAGCCGCATTTGGAATTGCGTGGTTTGATGTGTCTTCCGCCGTTCAGTGAAAATGCGGAAGAAACACGAAAGTACTTTTCCTTGTTGCGCGAATTACGCGACGGTTTTAAAAGTACTTTTGGACTGAAACAATTGGAACTTTCGATGGGCATGTCGCATGATTTTGAAATCGCCATCGAGGAAGGCGCGACGATGATTCGCGTGGGAACAGCCTTATTCGGAAAGCGTTCATAGTTCTTCCCGAATGCCCGATTTTCCGCCGTCTTCCTGGGCGTGTGCGGGAATGGCATCTTCCAGTTTCAGATTTTTTAACTTTGGATTTTCGCGCGTCAAATCGTCCTGCGGTTCATAACCCACCACTTCACGCGCGTCCGAAATATCGAGACGTTTGAAGCTGTTATCGCTGAGGCCGTGAAAAATGGCGAAACGGATATTTTTTGCTTCGATACATTTTTGGATAAGCTGCGTCAGATCGCGCCGCGAAACCCAGGCGTCCATCATCGCAATACTTTTTTCCTGCCGCGCGGCTTCAGCTGGTTGAAAAGCGCCGATGCGAATGGCGATGACGGATAAATTTTCCTGCTCCGCCATGTAGCGTCCCATCGCTTCGCCGAAACATTTGGAGACGCCATACAAATCTCCCGGATTAACCGGTTCGTTGGTTTTCACCTGCACATCGACCGGATAACCGGAAACCGCGTGGATGGAAGAAGCGTAAATCACGCGCCGGCAACCCGCTGCCTTGGCGGCGACGAAA
>Ga0164242_10006092_pt1 | contig 13324 bp, 10 predicted proteins | sample OricomgcompostMG_FD_108783 | JGI IMG/M metagenome (GOLD analysis project Ga0164242, IMG submission 108783) | Miracle-Growth compost microbial communities from Emeryville, California, USA - Original compost - Miracle growth compost (MG) ...
CGTCAGGGCTCAACGACGGCGCGGCGGCGCTGGTGGTGATGACGCGTGCCGAGGCGGAGAAGCGGGGCGTGCCGGTGCTCGCCACAATCAAGAGCTGGGCCTCGGCCGGCGTCGACCCGTCGATTATGGGGATCGGCCCGGTGCCGGCGACCCGGCGCGCGCTGGAGAAGGCCGGCTGGACGATCGCCGACCTCGACCTGATCGAAGCCAACGAGGCGTTCGCCGCGCAGGCGCTGTCGGTCGGCAAGGAACTGGGATGGGACGCGGCCAAGGTCAACGTCAACGGCGGCGCGATCGCCATCGGCCACCCGATCGGCGCGAGCGGCGCGCGCGTCCTGACGACGCTGCTCTACGAGATGCAGAAGCGCGACGCGAAGAAGGGCCTGGCGACGCTATGCATCTGCGGCGGCATGGGCATTGCGATGTGCGTGGAGCGGTAGATTCCACCGCCTCCTCGCGACACCTGTTGGTTTGTGGCCATTCCGCGTTGCAGATTTGTCACGAGCCTGCGAAAAAGGACTATCCCGCAACATCCAACTTGCACCCGATCCCATCCCTGAAGTCTACTTATGGTATCGAGTTCGGAAAAGCTCGACGGGGCAAAAACCGATCTAACAGGGATGATTCCATGAAACTTCAGCGCTTTCTCAGTGCCACGGCGATTGTCGGCGTACTGGCAACCTTGCCAGCAGCTGCGTTTGCCAAGGATGGCAAATCCGCTGCATTAATCGCCGTCAGCCCGCAGGATGCGGCTCAGAACCAATCGACGGACACTCCGGCAGACAGTCAAGATTCCGTTGCGCCGACCCAGACCGCTTCGGATGCAGCGCAGGAGAATAATGCAACTGCAGCTCAGGTGTCGGCAGGGACCGGTGGGGATATCGTCGTTACGGGTTCCCGCATCCGCCGCCCCGATCTTGAATCGACGGTGCCGATCGCCACGGTCAAGGGTGAGGACGTCTATAATCAGGCGAACGTCAATCTCGGCGAGACACTGAATAACCTCCCGCAGCTACGCAGCACGTTTGCGCAGCAAAATGGCGGCACCAGCACGATCGGTGTCGCGGGCCTCAACCTGCTCGATCTGCGCGGACTTGGTGTGCAGCGTACACTGGTGCTGGTCAACGGCCGCCGCCAAGTCCCCTCCGATATCCAAAACACGGCCGCAGCGGTCGACATCAACACCATCCCTGAGGATCTCGTCGACCGCATCGATATCGTTACTGGCGGCAATTCGGCGGTTTACGGTTCCGACGCGATCGCCGGTGTCGTCAATTTCGTGCTGAAGGATCATTTCGACGGTCTCCAGGTCCGCGCGGGCGACGCTATTCCCGAATTTGGGGCTGGCGGCAATCGTTATATATCCGTTCTCGCCGGCAAGAATTTCGCCGACGGGCGTGGCAATATCGCCATCGCCGGTGAATATTCGAAACAAGATCGCGTGTTCGCCTCGCAGATTCCATTTTTGCGCCACAACAACAACTTCTACACCAATGACGTCGATTTGGGCGGTGGATCGGACGGCATTCCTGACACGGTGTTCGGGAGAGACCTTCGGTCGACCACCATTGCCCGCTATGGTCTGATCCCGATCGCTGAAACGCGGAATGGCGCTGCTCCCTGTGGAACAGGCGTCAACGGAACCAATTACAATTGCAATTACATCTTCAACTCGCTGGGCGATCTCATGCCCATCACTGGCGAGCGTAAGGGCAACGGTCCCAACGGAAATTACATCGGTGGCAATGGCGATACCGGCCGCGAAGATCGACAAGTGTCGGTCATGCCGTATAACCAGCGCCTCAGCGGTACGGTGATCGGCCATTACGATTTCAGCAAGGCGGCCACTGTCTTCCTCGAAGGCAGTTATGCCCGCGTTCACACGATCGGCGCCAATTCGGGTCCGGCGTTCGATCAGGGTGCCGGCGTAACTTTTGCGGATGACCGCGCTGACTTCCGTCTTGATAATCCATTCCTGACCAGCGCTCAGCGGGCAAGGATCGCCAACGCGATCTTAGCTTCGGGCAGCACGACCGGCCTGACCGGTGGCATTCCATTGGTTTATACGGATCCCGACAACCCGGCCAACAGCTACGATCTCCGTCCGTCGATTGCCGACGGAAGTTTCCGCTTCGTGGATGCGCGCAATCTGACCGATCTCGGCATTCGTGACGAGAACACGACACGCCAGACCTACAGCATCACGGTCGGTCTACGTGGCGACATAACGTCGCACGTGAACTACGAACTCTCCGGCAACTATGGCCGCACCACTCAGGACATCAAGATCCTCGGCAACGTCAACGTGCAGCGTTTGCTGCTGGCGTTTGATGCAGGAATTGACCCCGCCACGGGCAAGATCGCGTGCCGCTCACAGTTCGATCCCGCATCGGCTAATCCGGTTGCCGATGTCGACAGCCCCGCAGCAGAAGCGGAATTGGCCAATGATATCGCTCAATGCGTACCGTACAATCCATTCGGCGCGGCAGATAATACAGCCGCACGCAACTATATCGTCAGCAACGCGGGCGACCATGGCAGCCTGAGCCAAATCGACGCAATCGGCTTCGTTTCGGCCGACAGTGGTGGCTTCTTCAGGCTTCCCGGCGGACCGGTGGCCGTCGTATTGGGTGGAGAATTCCGCCAAGAAGATGCCAAATTCGTTGCCGATCCTGAAATCGAGAACGGACTGACGTTCCTGAATGCTCTGCAGACCTTCGATCCCCCGACGGAAAGAGTAACGGAAGGTTTCGGAGAACTGAACTTGCCTATCTTGAAGGACATTCCCTTCTTCAAAAGCTTGAGCCTGAGCGGCGCGGTACGTGTTTCGCACTATAACAAGGCATATGGCTCGACTGGCACCGTCGTCGCCTACAATGGCGGCGGCGAGTGGGCGCCGATCTCGGATATCCGCTTCCGCGCGAATTACGGCAAGGCAATTCGCGCGCCAAATTATACCGACACCGAAGCGCCGTTGGGCCAGAATTTCGCTCCCGGCTTCGAGGATCCCTGCAACGCCACCCGCATTAACTCCGGCACCTCGGAACGTGTGGCCAATTGCGAGGCAGCTGTTCCAGCCGCTGCACTTGCGCCCGGCTCCTCATTTCAAAACTTTACGAATGGCAGTTACTCGCTTGAAATCCTGAGCGGCAGCAATCCACTGCTAAAGGCGGAAACATCGAAATCGCTGACAGTCGGCGCTGTGATCACACCACGCTTCCTGCCGGGCTTCGATGTCACCGTCGATTATTTCGACATCAATGTGAAGAACGTTATCGAGTCGGCGAGCGCGCAAGATATCGTCAATCTCTGCTATGACCATGGGGAGTTCTGTAATCTGTTCCAGCGGTACACTGGAACCGGCACCGGCCCCAATGGCGAGGTTCCGGGGCAGATTCTGCAGGGATCGTTGATTCAAGCCGGACTGAATTTCGCGTCGTTACGGCGACGGGGCCTCGACGTGGAGTTAAATTATAATCACTCGATCGGCGAAAATGCCAGCCTTAACGTCCGTGGCTATTACACGCATCAATTTGAGAACAGTGACTTCACGGACCCGAATGATCCGACTTACGAGACCCGTAACCTCAACCAACTGGGTGATCCGAAGGACGAGTTTGTTGGCAATGCTGATCTAACGCTCGGCAAGTTCACCATTGGTTACGGACTACATTATATTGGTCCGCAGCTGACTACCGACTATGCCAATCTCTACCCCATAAATGGGCAGCCGGCGGAGAACCCGGACGTCATATCCATCACGCATTATCCGGCGGTTATTTATCACAACGTCCGTTTTGCGGTTCAACTGGGCTCTACGGCGTCAAATCGGAGAGGCTTTGAATTCTTCTTCGGCATCGACAACTTCACCAATAAGAATCCGCCGCTTGGCCTCACCGGAACCGGCGACGGCAGCGGCATCTACGAAGTGCTGGGGCGCCAATATTACTCGGGCATCCGCATGACGTTCTGATTTTCGGCAATTGCTGATACCCTTAGGGCGGGAGTAAATTCCCGCCCTTTTTGCAGGTGTGGCAAACCATGTCTTCGAATCCAGTGAACGCCGCCTACGACTATGCATCCGCGGGTCGACTTAGCGACGCCGTGGCGATACTTGAGGCGGCTGGCGCGCGGGGCAATGCTGCTGCGTTTGCAGAATTGGCAACCTGGTATCTTCGTGGCGATCTAATACCTCGAGATCTCATTCGCGCGCGCGCAGTTCTGCGTCACGCTGTCAGCATCGGGCATGTCGATGGGGCGCTGCTCGAAATTGCGTTGACCGCAACGGGATCGGGGGGCCCCGCAAACTGGTCTGCAGCGCTCGATTTGCTGCGGGTGGCGGCGCGCAATGACCCAGTCGCCCGGGCGCACCTCGATTTGGTCGAGGCGATGGCGCTGAACGATCGCGGCTATCCCACTGCGCTCGGTCGGACCGAGCAGCTTTCCGACGACCCCCTGGTAGCGCGCTATCCCGCTTTCCTGAGCGAAGCCGAATGCAAACACATAGCGCATGCCACGATCGCCCTACTGGCTCCCTCAATGGTAGTTGATCCCGCGTCCGGTCGGCAGATCCAGAACCCGATCCGCACGTCCTATGAAGCGCTGATCGGGCCGACGCGCGAAGACCTGGTCATTCGCGCGATCAACAACAGGATCGCGGCGTTGAGCAAAACGACGGTCGAACAGGGCGAATCCTTGACGATTCTCCGCTATGCGCCCGGCCAGCAATATCGTCTGCATCTCGACACGATACAGGGGACAACGAACCAGCGGATCGCTACGGTTCTCCTTTATCTCAACCAGGGATTTGAAGGGGGCGAGACGATCTTTCCGAGTTTGAATTTATCGGTATTACCCAAGGCTGGCGACGCGATCCTGTTCGCCAACGTCGATCCCGCGGGAATCCCTGATCAACGCTCCCGCCACGCCGGATTACCGGTCAAAAGCGGGCATAAATGGCTCGCGACGCGCTGGATTCGGGCCCGGCCACTCGATCCATGGAATTGGACCCCGTCCTGACGGCAAAGACGATCAACACCAGACATTATCGAACCGCCCGCCCAGCCCCGTAATCAGCTCATATTGCGACATCCCGCTCACTTCCGCGGCCATGGGCAGGTCGTAGTCGAGCGCGAGCCAATCACCTTCCGCAATGCCGGGCGCGGCGTCGACCAGCGCCGCGACGAGGTCCATCGAGACGCGGCCGATCACCGGCAGGCGAATATCGCCGGCCATTGCCGTGCCGCGGTTGGAAAAGCCGCGGAAATAGCCGTCGGCATAGCCGATGTTGAGGATCGCCACCTCCGCATCTGCCTCGGCGCGCCAGGTCGCGCTGTAGCCGACCGTCTGCCCCGCGGCGACGCGGCGGCGTTGCAGCACTTGCGCTTCGGGCGTGACAACCCGCCGGATCGCCTCATGCCCCGCCCGCTGCCGCCCGCCGTAAAGCGCCAGTCCAGGCCGTGTCAGGTCGAACGCATAGTCCTTCCCCAAAGCAATGCCGGCCGAGTTGGCGAGGCTCATCCGCCTGGCGCCGGTCCGGCCGGCGAGCGCGGCAAAGGCATCGCGCTGGCAGGCGTTCATCGGCACATCCTCGTCGGCGCAGGCGAGATGGCTCATCAGCGTCTCGATCGTGAGGCCGTCGAGCAGCCCTGCGACAACATCCTCCACCGCGACGCCGAGCCGGTTGATGCCGGTATCGACCATCACGTCACACGGCCCCCCGCCCGCCTGCCGCCAGCGTGCGATCTGGGCGGAAGTGTTGAGCACCGGCCGGGCGATGCCGCTCGTCGCTGCGGCCATATCCTCTGCGCGCACGCCGTGCAGCACCGAGATGCTCAGCCCCAGCGGCGCCAAGGCCTCGGCCTCGGCCCAGGTGGCGACGAAGAAGTCGCGGCACCCCGCCTCGGCCAGCCGCCGCGCCACCTCGATCGCGCCGAGACCATAGCCGTCGGCCTTCACCGCCGCGCCGCACGCCGCACGCCCGCTCATGCGATCGAGCGTTCGCCAATTGTGGATCAGGGCTTGCGTATCGAGGCGAAGGCGCAGCGGGGCATTGGTCATCCGGCCGGCGTTAGCCGCCTCGCCGCGCCAAGGCCAGTCAGCGCTTGCGCTTTGCGACGGGCACGGTCTCGGTGAGGCCCAATGCCGTCACCACCAGCGCGATCGCCACCACCACCCATGTGTACCACAGCCCGGCATAGGGATTGCCGGTACGCGCAACGACATATTGGCTGATGAACGGCAGGAAGCCACCGAAATAGCCACAGCCGATATGATAGGGGATCGACATCGAGCTGTAGCGGATGCGCGGCGGAAACATCTCGGCGAGCAGCGCGGCGACGGGGCCGTAGGTCGCGCCCGACAAGGCCCCCAGCGCGACGATCGCCAGCAGCATCTCGACGATCCCGGCGGCGCTCGGCACGACGTTGTCGAGCTTGTAGCCGTTCGCCGCCAGCACCGCGTCGAGCCGCACAGGCGTCGGATCGTCGACCGTCACCCCGCCCACGGTCACCACCGTCACCGGCGCGCGAACGGTCGTATAGGCGACGCCCTTCTTCGAGAAATAGTCGAGCATCTGGCCGCAGCGATCGGCCTGCCGCTTGGCGAACGGGCTGTAGCGGCACGCCGGCCCCGATACGACGACGGGCGCCCGTGCGGCGGCGGTGGCAAGATCGGGATTGGCCGCCCGGCCGATCGCCCAGAACAGGGGAAACAGCAGCAGCAGGGTAGCGATATAGCCGATCACGATCGGCCGTTTGCGGCCGATGCGGTCGGACAGGCGTCCGAAGAACACGAACCAGAACAGCCCGGTGAGCACGCCTACCCCGGTGACGAGTTGCGCGACGGTCGAATCGAGCCGCATCGCCTGCTGCGTGAACGACAGCACGCTGAAGGTCGCGGTGTACCAGATCACCGTCAGCCCCGCGGCGATGCCGATCATCGCCACGAACAGCCGCCGCCAGTTGCCCGGATAGCGGAAGCTCTCGACGAACGGATTGCGCGCTGTCTCACCGGCGGCGCGGATCGCCTCGAACACCGGGCTTTCCGACAGCTTGAGCCGCATCCACAGCGACACCGCGAGCAGCGCCAGCGAGAAGACGAACGGCAGCCGCCAAGCCCACGCCGCCCAGGTCGCCTCCGAGCACCCCGCCTTGACCGCCAGCACAACGACGAGGCTGAGGATGAAACCACCGGCGACCCCGGCCTGGATGAAGCTGGTGTAATAGCCGGCCCGGCCCGGCGGCGCGTGCTCGGCGACATAGATCGCCGCGCCGCCATATTCGCCGCCCAACGCAAGCCCCTGCGCGATCCTGAGCAGCAAAATGATCGCCGGCGCGGCAAAACCGATCGCCGCCGCCGAGGGCACCAGCCCGACGCCGGCGGTGGCGATGCCCATCACCGTGATCGTCACCAGGAAGGTGTATTTGCGCCCCAGCCTGTCGCCGAGGTAGCCGAACAACACCGCACCCAACGGCCGGAAGCCGAAGCCGACCGCGAAGCCGGCCCAGGCGAGCAACGTCTGCACCGTCACGTTGCCGGCAGGGAAGAACGCCTTGCCGATGATGCCCGAGGCGGCAAGCGTGCCGTAGATGAAGAAATCGTACCATTCGAAGATCGTGCCGACCGCTGAGGCCGACACCACCAGCCGCATGTCGTGTGTGCCGGATGCGCTCGTCGTGTCGATCGCGGTCGCCATACGCCCTCCCCTGACCGGCCGAGACTAATCGCTTCTCGGGCGGCGTGAAAGATAATCCGCCGGCCCCGAAGAAATGCCGATTTTCCGGCACAAAAGCCGCCGCCTCTCGTTGTTCGATAACGAGGCGAGAGATGAGACATATCGCAATCCTGCTCGGCGCGGTCGCATTGGCGGCCGCCACGCCGGGCCTTGCCGCATCAGGCGGCGGATCGGGACAGGGCGCGCTGGCGCGGCAGGCTTCGATGTTGCAGCCCGACGACTGGATCTGGCAGGACGACGGCGGCACGGGGCCGCTCAGTGTCGTCGTCAGCCTGACCGACCAACGCGCCTATGTCTATCGCGGCGACCGGATGATCGCCGTGTCGGGCGCAGCGACGGGCCGCGATGGCAAGGAGACCCCGGTCGGCGTCTTCACGATCCTGCAGAAGCAGGTGAAGCACCGGTCGAACAAATATGATTCGGCGCCGATGCCGTACATGGAGCGGCTGACCTGGGATGGCGTCGCGATCCACGGCGGCTCGACGCCCGGCTATCGCGATTCGCACGGCTGCATCCATGTGCCGCTGGCTTTCGCCCGAAAGCTCTACGGCGAGACCAGGATCGGCACCACCGTCGAGGTGACCGAAGCATCGGTGGTGCCGACCGACCCCTTGATGCTGCCGCCCGATCCGCAGATCGACGCGGCGGAGACGGCCCAGGCCAACGCCGCCGCGCTCGCCGCGGCGCACGATTGAAATCAGTCGCGACCACCGGCCAGCGTGGTTATCACGCCGGAAAAGTCGAGCCCGCCATTGCCAGCCGCAACGAAGTCCTCATAGACTTGGCCCGCCTTGGCGCCGACGGGCGTTTCGGCTCGGGCGTCCTCGGCCGCGGCCATCGCCAGACGCAGGTCCTTGAGCATCAAGGCGGCGGCGAACCCGCCCTGATACTCGTGGTCGGACGGGCTTTCCGGGCCGACGCCGGGCACCGGGCAGTAGCTCGTCATCGACCAGCTCTGGCCCGACGAGACCGAGGCGATGTCGTAGAAGGCCTGCGGATCGAGCCCCAGCTTCTCGGCCAGCGCGAACGCTTCGCAGGTAACCGCCATGGTCGCGCCGAGGATCATGTTATTGCAGATCTTGGCCGCCTGCCCGGCGCCGTTGCTCCCGGCGCGGATCACCGCCTTGCCCATATCCTGGAGGAACGGTTCGGCGCGCGCGAACGCCTCCTCGCTACCGCCGACCATGAAGGTCAGCGTGCCGGCATTGGCCGCCCCGATCCCGCCCGAAACCGGCGAGTCGACGGCGGTCAGCCCCTCGTCCACCGCCGCTTCGGCGACGCGCCGCGCTGTGGCGACGTCGATCGTCGAGCAATCGATCAGCAGCGCACCGGTCGGCGCGGCACCGAACACGCTTTCGGCATAGACCTGCTCGACATGCGCGCCGGCGGGCAGCATGGTGATCACCGCCTCGGCGCCGTCGGCCGCCTCCGCCGCCGAGCCGACCGGCAGGCAGCCGGCCTGCTTTGCGCGATCGAGCGCCTCGGCCGAAAGATCGAAGGCGCGCACGTCGTGCCCCTTCTTCGCCAGATTCGCGGCCATCCCGCCACCCATGTTGCCGAGCCCGATGAAACCGATCCGCGCCATTGTCCTCTCTCCGTTGCTCGCCGTCACTCCAGCGAAAGCTGGAGTCCCCTGCCGCCTGAGATGCCAGCTTTCGCCGGCATGACGATCGTTATTTACCCGTCCATTTCCCCGGCCGCTTCTCGACGAAGGCGGCCATGCCCTCCTTCTGATCTTGCGTTCCGAACAGGCCGTTGAACAGCCGGCGCTCGAACTGGACGCCTTGCGCGAGCGGCATCTCGAACGCGGCGTTGACCATTTCCTTGTTGGCCTTGACGGCCAGCGGGGCCATGCCGGCGATCGTCGCTGCCGTCTTGACCGCCTCCTCGATGAGAGCGGCGGCTGGGATCACGCGGCTGACGAGCCCGGCGCGTTCCGCCTCCTCGGCATCCATCATGCGGCCGGTCAGCACCATCTCCATCGCCTTGGCCTTGCCGACCGCGCGCACGAGGCGCTGCGAGCCGCCCATACCCGGCGAAACGCCGAGCTTGATCTCGGGCTGGCCGAACTTGGCGGTATCGGCGGCAAGGATGAAATCGCACATCATGGCGAGTTCGCAGCCGCCGCCCAGGGCATAACCGGCGACCGCGGCGATCACCGGCTTGCGTGTCCGGGTGAACTGCTCCCAGCCGGCGAAATGGTTGGTGCCGTACATCTCGGCGAAGCCCATTTCCTGCATTTCCTTGATGTCGGCGCCGGCGGCGAACGCCTTGTCGCTGCCGGTGATGACGGCGCAGCCCTGGCCCGCGTCGGCATCGAACGCGGCGAGCGTGTCGAGCAGTTCGGCGAGCACCTTGGCGTTGAGCGCGTTGAGCGCCTGCGGCCGGTTCAAGGTGATCAGCGTGACGGGGCCGCGCTGTTCGACCAGCAAGGTTTCGTATTCGTCGGTCACTTCCATCTCCGTCACCCCAGCGAAGGCTGGGGTCTATCTCTGGTCCCACGATCGGTGCTTCGCATGGCGAAAGGCATGGATGCCAGCCTTCGCTGGGGTGGGGGTGAAATCAACCCGGCGTCCACGCCTCGTCGTCGGGCAGCGGTGCGAAAATTTGGTCGATGACGTGGTCGGTGACACCTTCGGGGATCGCCGGGTTCCATTGTGGCGCGTTGTCCTTGTCGACGATCACGGCGCGGACACCCTCAAGAAAATCGTGGCGTTGCGCGACGCGGGTCGCAACAGCATATTCCTGGCGCATCTCGTCGGCGAAGGTCGCCATCCGCTTGCCGTCGTAGAGCAGCCGCAGCGAAACCTTCATCGTCTGCGGCGACTTGGTCTTCAGGATCGCGAGCTGCTCGGCGGCCCAGACGCCGCCATCGGCTTCTAGTGCGGCGAGAATGCCCTCCAGCCTATCGGTGGCGAACAGGCGGTCGATCTCGTCACGATGGCCGAGGATCGGCGCCGCGGGCGGCGCGACCGTCAGCGGTTCGAGCGCGATGTCGATCGCCTGCGGCTTGTCGGCGATCAGTTCCCTGGCCTGCGCCAGCGCGTCGGCCGGCAGATAATGCGTCGCCAAGCCCAGCGCGAGGCATTCGGCCCCGTTGAGGCGGTGCCCGGTCAGCGCGAGAAACTGGCCCATCCGCCCCGGCAGCCGAGACAGATACCAGCCGCCGCCGACATCGGGGAACAGGCCGATGCCGGTCTCCGGCATGGCAAACTTGGTGTTCTCGGTGGCGATCCGCACCTTGGCCGGCAGCGAGATGCCGACGCCGCCGCCCATCGTGATGCCGTCCATCACCGCCGCCACCGGCTTGGCATAGGTGAACAGCGCGTGGTTCATGCGATATTCTTCGAAGAAGAACCGCCGCGCCGCCGCGCCGTCGCCCTTGCCGCTCTCGGCAACCATGCGGATGTCACCGCCGGCGCAAAAGCCCCTGCCCTCGGCGTGGTCGATCAGCACCGCCTCGACCGCGGGATCGCTGCGCCAATCCTCCAGCGCCGCCGCCATGGCAACGCACATCCCGGTATTGAGCGCATGGAGCGCCTTCGGCCGGTTGAGCCGAATGCGGCCGATGCGGCCTTCCTTGAAGGTCAATACATCTTCCGTCACATCATCTCCGTTCGCTTCGAGCGAAGTCGAGAAGCCATTTGCACCATCCGTTTCTCGACTACGTTCGAAACGAACGGGTTCAGTGTCATTGCCGCAACAAATCCCGCCCGACGATCATCCGCATCACCTGGTTGGTGCCTTCAAGGATCGAATGGACGCGCAGATCACGCCAGAAGCGTTCGATCGGATAATCCATCAGATAGCCGTAGCCGCCGTGGAGCTGGAGCGCGCGGTCGACCACCGACGATCCGGTGTCGGTGGCAAGGCGCTTGGCCATCGCCGCGAAGCGGGTCTTGTCGGGGGCGTTCGCCGTCACCTTGGCGGCAGCCACATAAAGCAGCATCCTTGCCGCCTGCAGCTCGGTTTCCATGTCGGCGAGCATGAACTGCGTGTTCTGGAAATCGGCGATGGCTTGCCCGAACTGGTGGCGTTCCTTGGTATAGCGCACCGCCTCGTCGAGACAGCGCTGCGCCCCGCCAAGCGAGCAGGCGCCGATATTGAGGCGACCGCCGTCGAGCCCCATCATCGCAATGCGGAATCCCTCACCCTCGCCGCCGACGACATCCTCTGCCGGCACGCGGACACTGTCGAACATCACCTGCGCGGTCGGCTGTGAATGCCAGCCCAATTTACGCTCCTGCGCGCCGAAGCTGACGCCGGGCATGTCCTTCTCGATCACCACGCAGGTGATACCCTTCGGCCCATCCTCGCCGGTGCGGACCATGCAGACATAGATCTCGTTCTCGCCGCCGCCCGAAATAAATTGCTTGGAGCCGGTAACGACATAGTGGTCGCCGTCGCGCACCGCCTTGGTCTTGAGCGCGGCGGCGTCCGAGCCCGACGACGGTTCGGTGAGGCAATAGCTCGCCATCCGGTCCATCGTGACGAGGCTCGGCAGATACTTATCCTTCACCGCCTGGCTGCCGAAGCGGTCGATCATCCACGAGGCCATGTTGTGGATCGAAATGAACGCGCTGGTCGACGGGCAGCCATAGGCCATCGCCTCCATGATCAACGCCGCCTCGAGCCGCCCAAGCGCGATGCCCCCGCTCTCCTCGCTGACATAGATCGCCGCGAAACCAAGCTCGGCGGCCTCCTTGATCACGCTCTTGGGGAAGATGTGGTGCTCGTCCCATTCCGCCGCATTGGGGGTGATGCGATCAGCGGTGAACTTGCGCGCCATTTCCTGAATGGCGCGCTGGTCGTCGGTCAGGTCGAACTGGTCGGTCATCGAAGTCTTTCTAGCAACGCTTGTAACGATAGACGGTGTTCGGTGCCGACACCTCGGTGCGCTCCAGCCGCGTGCTGGCGGCGTCGAGCACGAGGTGCATGACATTGGTCCAGCTCTGCCCCTCGCCCGTCATATCGAGCCGTAGCGTGATGTCGTAGGGCGAACGGCGGCTGATCGCGACGACCGAGCCCTTCGATTCATAGAACACCAGCTTGTCGGGCTTGATCGTCAGCAGCCCCTTGTCGGCCATATTGTCGGGGTTGCAGTCCGCCGGCGTCAGGCCCCAGCGGCCGACGAAGCTGGTCGGGATTTCGTAATCCAGGGCATGGGCATGTTGCAGCGGTACCGGCAGCCCCTCCGCCGTGGCGGCGAGGCTATTGGCGGCGACCGCATTGGCGATCCCTGCCGCTGCCCGATTGTCCACGCGCGAGGGCGTGGCGCTGTCGTCGCCACCGTGACACGCCGCCACGGCGGCGACGACGGCCAGCCCCCACATGGCCCGACGCACGGCCGCTCATCCCATCGTCGGGATGACGAAGGCGTTCTCGCCGGTCGGCGAGCCGTCGGGCCAGCGCTGGGTCACCGTCTTGACCTTGGTCCAGAACTTGACGCCCTCGGTGCCATATTGATTGGTGTCGCCGAAGCCCGAGCGCTTCCAGCCGCCGAACGTGTGATAGCTGACCGGCACCGGGATCGGCACGTTGATCCCGACCATGCCGACCTCGACGCGCCCGGCGAACTCGCGCGCGGCA
>Ga0164242_10006093_pt1 | contig 13324 bp, 11 predicted proteins | sample OricomgcompostMG_FD_108783 | JGI IMG/M metagenome (GOLD analysis project Ga0164242, IMG submission 108783) | Miracle-Growth compost microbial communities from Emeryville, California, USA - Original compost - Miracle growth compost (MG) ...
CTCATGGACAACTGGGAGTGGGCGTTCGGTCTTTCGCGCCGGTTCGGGCTGGTGTACGTGGACTACGTGACGCAGCAGCGCACGGTGAAGCGGAGCGGAGGATGGCTGCGGGAGTTCCTGGCCACCGACGTCACCGCTTCGCACTGACGTTCTGCGCAATCCGGCGAACGACCGCGGACTGTCAGCCGCGCACGTGATGCGGCGTCAAACGGCTGTGCAGCACGACGGATGCCGCGCCACGCGCCGCTGCGCCGGGCCCGGTCTCACCCATCTCCACCGCGACCGAGTGCACCTTGCGCATGAAGGCGAGCCGGCCGAGCACATCGCGCACCACATCGAGGTACATGGGGCCGGCGGTGGCGAACCCGGGCCCGGCGAGGTAGACGCGATCGAGGTCGAAGATGTTCGTCAGTCCGAGCACGGCCGTGGCGACGTACTTGGCGGACTGGCGCACGAGGGACTCCGCGTCATGGTCACCGGTCATCGCAGCGGCCGCGATCGTCGCGAAGGAAGCGCGGATGTCCTCGCCCTCTCGTTCCCGTAGTCCGAGCCGTTCCCAGAGTGCGTGGTCGTCACGGGCGTTGCGCACGACCGCCACCGGCGTTGCCATGACCTCCACGCATCCGCGGGAGCCGCAGAAGCATTCCGGGCCGTCGATGTCGAGCGAGAGGTGTCCGATTTCACCGGCGTTCGAGGACGCGCCTCGGTAGACGTCGCCGTTGATGACGATGCCGCAGCCGATACCGGTGGCCATGTAGATGGTCGCGAAGTCGTGCGCGGTGGAGACCCTGCCCGACCAGAACTCGCCGAGCGCGGCGCAATTGGCGTCGTTCTCCAGAATGACGGGCATGTTGGTGGCCTCGCCCAGCGCCGCTTCGATGGCGAACTCTTCCCACTCGCCGGTCTGCCTCGACGAGCGCAATGCGCCCCCGGAGGCGTCGAGTCGCCCGGCTCCCGAGACGCCGATGCCGATCACGTCAGACCGGTCGACCTTGTGCCTGACGAGGAATCTGCTGATCTCGCGAGCCACACGGTCGATGACGCTCTGCGGCTTGCTCACGCCTGCGCCAGCCACCGCATGGCTGTGCAGCGTCTTTCCGCTGATGTCGCAGAGCACAAGCGAGATGCGGGCATAGTCGAGAGATACGCCCAGGGCGTATCGGGACGCCACGTTGAGTTCGAGAAGCACCGGCCGCTTGCCGCCCGTCGATTCGGCGTAACCGGCCTCGATCACCAACCCGTCCACGATGAGGGTGCGCACGATCTTGGAGATCGTGGCCTCGGTGAGCCCGGATTTCTCCGAGAGCTCGATCCTGCTCACCTGTCCGCTGGAGCGGATCAGGTCGAGGATTGCGCTGCGCGTGTCTGCGGACGAAGCCCCCTTGAGTCGGCGAGCCATGCGTACCATCCGTCCAAATATTTCTTACCTTCAGGAAGTATATTCAACGACGACGCTCAACTGGCGATCATCTTGCCGCATGACGATGCGTGTTCTGCAGCACGGCACCGCCTGTTTCGGTCGCTTACCGCGCGTGTCGCGAGGGTGCGCGAACCGCGCAGCGCAGTGCTTCGATCGACCCACCTGACGCGGGCGCAAAGGGCAGGCGATGGCGCGCATCCATCCGGGCATCACCGAACTGATCGGCAACACGCCCCTGATCGAGCTCACGGGTCGTCGTGGCGGAGCCCGAGCTCGAGTCGCCGCCGACACCCGAGAATGTGTACGCAGATGCCGTGGGAATTTCGGAGATCTGCGACGCCGCGCCACATCGTCGCCTTGGACGCCGGTGTGTCGTCGCAAATCTCCGAAATCCAGCACGGGGCCGGGCGGGCTACAGATCCGGCGGTCGACGTTCGCGTCGTAGGGTCACCGAACGATTTCGCGGCATGACGCCATGTGACGTGACGTTGCGGACCACGGATGCCCGTGCCCGGCAGACACATTTCGTCGCACGCCGACTCGCTTCGTGACGAATTGATAAGAACACAGCATGACTTCGTACTTCGACAGCGACGACAGGCAGTACACCCGGCTCTACAAGAGCGAGACGCCTGACATCCTCTCGGCGTTCAACGACTTCAACTCCGCGGTGTTCGCGCCGGAGAATCGGGAGATCCCGCTGAAGTATCGCGAGCTGATCGCGGTCGCGGTCGCCATCACCACGCAGTGCGCGTACTGCATCGACGGTCACAGCGCGAACGCCGTGAAGGCCGGCGCGACCAGGGCCGAGCTCGCGGAGGCGGCCTGGGTGGCCGCGGCGCTGAAGGCCGGTGGTGCGTTCGCGCACGGGCGTCTTGCGCTGAAGCTCACGGACGAGCAGTTCAAGGTGGCTGAGGCCGAGCATCAGCACACGGTCGAGTCGGTGCACTGAGGTCCTCGAGGCTGGGACGGGCTGGGGAAAGCCTCGATGGTGAGCGCGACCGGCTGCGCGGGTGCGAGTCGCCCAGCAGTTCAAGACTGCGGCGATCATCGCAACAGACGCACGCGGATCGGATCGGAGCCGCAATGACGACCTATACGGATCCCGACTCCAACTTCGGGGCGAACGGCCCGTTCTTTCGAATCATCAGGCAGGGCCTCACCGGCATCGTCGACGGCGACGACTATTTCGATCTCCTCGCTGACGATGTCGAGTTCGACTACGTGATCGCCACGCCGGGCTACCCGCGTCATGTCGTCGGACGCAACACGATCATCGACCTGTACGCCGGCTATGACGACTACATGTCGGTGACCAGCGCTGACAGCCTCGGCGTGTATCGCGACGCCGCACAATCCGTCGTCGTGCTCGAATACGCCGTGCACGGCAGGTCGCTCAGCACCGGACAGCCGTACGACAACCACTTCGTCTCGATCATCACCGTCGGCGACGAGAAGATCACGCACTGGCGTGACTATCTCGATCCCATCGCGGTCTTCGACGCGACCGGCTGGCCGAGCCAGCGCCGCTGACGCGAACGGAGACGCGAGCGAACCGCCACGTGACGGCGGCGGAAGGCGATGATGTGGACATGAGTGCGTGGATCTACTTCATCCATCCACCGCGCGACGACTTCGCCGCGACGTTGACGGAGGCCGAGCAGGAGGTCTGGGCTCGCCACTGGGAACGGATTCAGCGTGAGTTCGCGAAGGGGCGCGTCATCCTCGTCGGTCCGACGCTGGGGCGCGTCAACACGGGCATCTGCGTGTTCGAAGCCGACGATGAAGAGGTAGCGCGTGGGTTCATGGATGCCGACCCCACCATCGCCGAGGGATTCGCGCGTGGGGAATTGCGTCCGTTTCAGGTGTCGCTGCTGCGCGGGGCGTGAGGAGGCCCGGAAGCCGGTTCCTCACTCACACCTTGTCTTCGATCGCGACCACGGTGTCATAGAGACCGTAGTGACGAAGTCCTTCGTGTGACTCGACCCCGGTATACGACAGCGACGCGTCCTCGTAGCGGCGGAAGGCGAAGACTGCCTGGTTCACATGGCCGGCGTTGAAGACGCCCAGGGAGACGATCCGTACCCATGCCGCCCCGCTAAATTGGCTGGATGGCCGGAAAATCCCGAGTGAGTGCCCTCGCGTCGCAGCAGGACGACTTCCCCCGTTGGTACCAGGACGTTCTCGAGAAGGCCGAGCTTGCCGACAACGGTCCGGTGCGCGGAACCATGGTCATCCGACCGTATGCGTACTCGCTCTGGGAGCGGATGCAGCAGGAGGTCGACACTCGCATCAAGGCGACGGGCGCCGAGAACGTCTACCTGCCGTTGTTCATCCCGCAGTCCTATCTGGAACGCGAGGCGGAGCACGTCGAAGGGTTCAGTCCCGAACTGGCCGTCGTCACGCACGCCGGCGGCAAGGAGCTGACGGAGCCGGTCGTGGTGCGTCCGACCAGCGAGACGCTGTTCGGTGAGTTGATGGCCAAATGGATCCAGTCGCACCGCGACCTGCCGATGCTGCTCAACCAGTGGGCGAACGTGGTGCGGTGGGAGCTGCGCCCCCGACTGTTCCTGCGTACGAGCGAGTTCCTCTGGCAGGAGGGCCACACTGCGCACGCGACGCGAGAGGATGCCACCGCCTACGCCCTGCGCATCCATCTGGATGTCTACCGCGCCTTTCTGCAGGACGTGCTCGCCGTCCCGGTGCTCGTCGGCGTGAAGACGAAGCGCGAGCGGTTCGCCGGCGCGATCAACACCATGACGTGCGAGGCGATGATGGGTGACGGCAAGGCGTTGCAGATGGCCACCAGTCACGAGCTCGGGCAGAACTTCGCCACCGCGTTCGACATCACGTACACGGATGCCTCCGGGCAGGTGCAGACGTGCTGGACGACATCCTGGGGATCGAGCACGCGCATGATGGGTGGCCTGATCATGTCGCACGGCGACGATCGGGGTCTCAAGGTTCCGCCGCGTATCGCGTCCATCCAGGCGGTGGTGATCGCGGTCAACGATGACGAGAGGGTGCTGGCTGCGGCATCCGAGGCCGTTCAGGTCCTCGCCCGCGTCGGGGTGCGCACCAGGCTCGATGATCGCACCGTTCAAGGGTTCGGCCGTCGGGTCACCGACTGGGAGCTCAAGGGTGTGCCCCTGCGGGTCGAGATCGGTCTCCGCGACCTCGACGCCCGAGTCGCGACGATCGTCAGACGGGACACCGGTGAGAAGCGGAGCGTGCCGCTGGAGCGGCTCGGCGAGGCGATCCCGATCGTCCTCGATGAGATTCAGACCGCGATGGTCGAGTCGGGTCGGCGCCGTCTGGAGGAGTGCATGACGGATGCCTGGACCCTCGATGAAGCGCTGGATGCGGCGGCGACCGGCTTCGCACGCATCCCATGGCGCGCGCTCGGTGAGGACGGTGAGCGGACGCTGAACGAGCGGGCGGTCACCGTGCGGTGCCTGCAGACCGCGGATGGCGGCATCCCGGAGCCCGACACCGACGAGGACGAGCTCGTCGCGATCGTAGGGCGCAGCTACTGAGGGCGGACGCCAAAGGGGAAGACTGGTGCTTGTGACAGCCGAGTTGCCCGTTCTTCTTGCCTCTCAAGGCACTCGAGCGACGTTGTCGTTCGAGGACGCGAGCCTGGGCCGTCGGGTGGTGAAGGTGTCAACGAACGACGATGAATTCGCGCCGGAGGTGAACGCTCGAGCCACGTTGAGGGCGTCCGGCCTGCCGGTGGCCGAACCGCTCTCATATCAGCCGAAGGCTCCGTCGACGCTCACCCTCCCGTGGGTTGAGGGCGATGCGTTGAGCGCGGATCATCCGACATCCGCACACGAGCGGGTCGGCGCCCTCCTTGCAAGGGTGCACCAGATCCCGGCGATCGCCGAGTTCGGGGGCAATACGACGTGGAGCTCGTGGATGCAGGGATGGCTCTCGACGGCGTGCGCGTGGTGGGAGTCCGTACGCCCGCATCAGGCCGTACCCTTCGGCGTCTTGTCGGACCGGCTCGCTGAGCTTTCGCCCGCCATGGATGCTGACGCAGAAGGATCGATCCTCTTCGATGGTCGACCCGAGCACTTCGTTGTAGACGACTCGCTCGAAATCCAGATGATCGATGTCGAGCAACTCAAGGCAGGAGATCCGGCGATGGACGTCGGGGTTCTCGCCGTGTGGATTCCCGAGGCCGTGCCCGCGATCGTCAGCGGATTCGCGGCGGTCAGCGGACCGGTCGATGAGACATTTCAAGCGCGCGTCGAGTTCTACACCCTGCTGCGCACTCTGGCTGCGGCTCAATGGCACCTGGAGCGCCTTCACGACGCGGCCGTCTCCAATGCTCTGCTGGATCAAGCACACGTGCTGGCCGTGGTGCCGCTCCCGCGAAGGCACGTCTGAAGCGCACGTGCAGCCGGTTTGTGCAACGGCAGCCGATTGAAGTGGCTGCGGATGCGCAAAGTGGCCGCCGACGCGCGGGAGCAGGGGTCCGACGCGCGGGAATTGCAGGTCAGGCGCCAGCCGCCTCGAGACCGCGCTCCAGGTCGGCGATGACGTCGCGGGCGCTCTCCAGCCCGATCGAGAGCCGGATGAGGCCGGGCGTGATGCCGGCATCCAGCCGCTCTTGCTCGGTGAGCTTGCCGTGGATCGTCGATCCGAGATGGATGGCCAGCGTGCGCACGTCGCCGATGTGCGTCATCGGCGACACCAGCCGCAGCGCATCGATGAACCGCCGCGCGGCCGGCTTGCCGCCCGCGAGGTCGATCGTCACGACCGATCCCGCCCCGAGCGGCAGGTACTTCTGCGCGAGCGCGTGATAGTCGCTGGATGCCAGCCCCGGGTACAGCACGTGCGCCACCTCGGGTCGTCGCTCGAGCCATTCGGCCACCTGCTGCGCATTGGCGACGTGCCGTTCCATCCGCAGCGACGGCGTCTCGATTCCCGCCAGCAACAGGAAAGTGCTCGTGGGCGGAACGGTCGGGCCATACTCCAACAGGATGACCGCGCGCAGGTACGCGCCGTAGGCGCCGCCGCCGAACCGCTCGACGTAGGAGGGGACGCCCTCCCGCGGCGGCTCGGTCAGCTGCGGGAAACGGTCCGCGCGCGCTGCCCAGTCGAATGTGCCGCCGTCGATCACCGCGCCGCCGATCACCGCGCCGTGACCGGCGAGCCACTTCGAGGTGGAGTGCACGACGATGTCGGCGCCGTGCTCGATCGGACGCTCCAGGTACGGGGTGGGCACCGTGTTGTCCACGACGAGGGGCACGCCGCCGGCATGGGCGATCCTGGCCAAGCGTTCGACATCGCTCACCTGGTTCAGCGGGTTGGGCAGCGTCTCGGTGTAGACCGCCTTCGTGGTCGGGCGAAAGCGGGATGCCCACTCCTCGTCGGATGTGGCATCCGGAACGTACTCGACATCGAGGCCCTGCCGCCTGAGCGTACCGCGGAACATCTCACGCGTTCCCTCGTAGAGCGATTGCGTCACCAGGATGTGATCGCCCGCCTGGGCGAGCGCGAACAGCGCCGCTGCGATGGCGGCCTGTCCGCTCGCGACGACGACGCCGTCCATGCCTCCCTCGAGGTCGGCGAGGCGCCGCCCCGCGACCGCGTTCGTCGGGTTGTCGTTGCGCGAGTATGCCCGCCTGGCGCTGCGCCCCGCGAAGAGATCCTCGCCGTCGTCGAAGCTTTCGAACAGGTAGCCGGCGGTCTGGTAGATCGGTGTGATGCGTGCGTGCGCGTCGGCGTCGATCGCGCTTCCGGCGTGGATCTGACGGGTCTCGAAGTCCGGGCGCCGTTCGTGCTCGACCATGCGTAAACCCTAGCCACCGCCGGGGACGTCTTCGACATCGCGTGACGTGCCGTGACGTCGAAGGCCGCGCCGAAGATCCAGGTCCACGTCACCGGGTCGTGGCAGTCTCCCCACCGCCGAGCCGAGGTGCCGCGTCGGCACGCGAGAATGGATGCATGGCACGAACGGTACGAGGCGCGCGCATCCTGATCACGGGCGCTGCCAGCGGCATGGGCAGGCTCTACGCCGAGCGCGCCGTGCTGGAGGGCGCGAAGTCGGTGATCCTGTGGGATGTCGACAAGACGTCCCTGAGCACACTCGCCGAGGCGCTGCGCACGATCGCGGATCCCGGCACGGCCGTCTACGACTATCCGATCGACCTCAGCGAGCTTGGTGCCATCGCGCAGACCGCGCACCGGGTGCGCAAGAAGGCCGGGGATCCCGACATCCTCATCAACAATGCGGGAATCGTGCGCGGCGCGCTGTTCTGGCAGCACGACAACGGCGACGACACCCGCAAGATCATGCAGGTCAACGCGCTCGCGCCGATGTACGTCACCCGCGAGTTCCTGCCGGCGATGATCGAGGATGCCTACCGCGCCAAGCGTGTCGTCAACATAGCGTCCGCCGCCGGGCTGCTGTCGAACCCACGGATGAGCGTCTACGCGGGCTCGAAGTGGGCGGTGATCGGCTGGAGCGACTCCCTGCGGCTGGAGCTCGAGCGCGAAGACCACTCCAACGTCAAGGTGACGACCGTCGCTCCGAGCTACATCGACACCGGCATGTTCGAGGGCGCTCGCGGGCCGCTGCTCACGCCGATCCTGAAGCCGGAGTACGTGGTGGACGGCGTGTGGGATGCCATGCTCGCAGGCCGCCCGCTGCTGATGCTACCGAAGTCGGTCGCGCTGGCCAGGGCGCTCAAGGGCATCCTGCCGGTCAAGGCCTGGGATGCCATCGCCGGCACGGTCTTCGGCGTCTACTCCTCGATGGACGACTTCGTAGGCCGTCGCTGACGCCGTCGCCGCAGCGCCGTCGTGCTCACTGTACGGCCGTGCTCACCGCGCTGCCGTGCTCACCGTATGCCCCCGTTCGCAGCCACTTCGCGCGTCTGCAGCCACTTCAAGTGGCTGCGATTGCGCAAAGTGGCTGCGAACGGGGGTGGTTGCGAAGGGGGAGGCGAATTGGGTGGCTGCGAACGGGGGTGAGTGTGAATGGGTGTGGTTGCGAACGGGGTCGGCCGAGAACCGGTTGATTGCGAATGGGTGGCTGCGAACGGGGGTGCTCGTGGATGGGGCGGCCGCCGGACTCAGAGCCCGTGGCGGGCGAGCCAGCCGGTGAGGACGTCGTTGAACTCCTGCGGATGCTCCACGCTCGGCAGGTGTGCCGTGTCGCTGAAGATGTAGCCCTCGGCTCCGGCGACCGCGTCGACCAGGAACGCCTGCGCGGCGAGCTCGAACGACAGGTCGAACTCGCCGACCGTGGCCAGGAGCGGCACATCCAGCTCGGCGATGCGCTCGTACGCCGGCGGCTCGAGCGGAACCGAGATCGGCGCCTCCGCATGGTGCGCCGCGTTCGGACGATGGAGGGCGTACGCCGCGGCGACGAACCCCGGGTCGAGCTCCGTCTCGATTCGTGTCGGGGCGATGGCCCACAGAGCAGTCTCGAGCTCGGTGAGACGCGGCCAGTCCTCGTCCTCGTAGGCGTCGTCGAGGGCGTCGAATCCGGCATCCTCTTCATCGGTCAGCTCGGTGTCGGGGAATCCGCCGGGGTTCGAACCCACCGTGACCACGCCGGTGACGCGCTCGGGAGACTCCAGTGCGAGGTCGAGGGCGACGCGGCCGCCCCGCGACGCTCCGACCACGCACGCCGCCGCGACGCCGAGATGGTCCAGCACGTCGCGGGCGTCCTCGCGATCGCTGAATCTCACATCCTCGGTCGTGGTGCGGCCGAACCCTCGGCTGTCGAAGCGCACGACGTAGTGGTCGGCGGCGAGCGCCGGCACGAGCGGATCCCACATCCGCAGCGTGGCGATGCCGGCGTGGATCAGCAGCACGGTCGGAGCGGATGCCGGACCGTCCGCTTCGTAGTACAGCTCGGCTCCCGGCACGCTCAGGTGAGGCATGCCCCGAGCCTACGACCGGCGATGCCGGCCGGCGCCGTCTGCGCGGGCGATCGGCGATGTGTCTCTAGGCTTGGTTCGTGACGGGTGTGCTAATCGGGTTCGGGATCATCGCCTTCGTCATCGTCGTCGGCTACGTCGCCGGACGACTCGGCATCGGGGGCCCTTCCGCGGCTTTCGCGCTGAACCGCGTGGCGTTCTTCATCACCAACCCGGCGCTGCTCTTCACCGTGCTGGCCCGCGCCGATCTGCACGAGGTGTTCTCGGCCAGCGTCGTGATCGCCGCCGTGTCGGCCATCGTGACCGCGGGGCTCTACATCGTGGCCAGCCGGCTGTTCTTCCGTCGGCCGGTGCCCGAGACGACGATCGGAGCGCTCGGTGCGGGTTACGTGAACGCCAACAACATCGGGTTGCCCGTCGCGGTATACGTGCTGGGCAGCGCCTCGTTCGTCGCCCCGGTGCTGCTGCTCCAGCTGATCGTGTTCGCGCCGATCGCCCTGATCGTGCTCGACATCACGTCGTACGGCCGCGCATCCGTGCGGTCGATCCTGCTGCAGCCGGTGCGCAACCCGATGATCCTCGCCTCGCTCGCCGGGCTCGCCGTCGATCTCACCGGCTGGAAGATCCCGGATGCGGTGTTCCAGCCTTTCGAGCTTCTCGGCGGGGCGGCAGTGCCGTTGGTGTTGCTCGCGTTCGGCATGGCACTGCGCGGAGCCAGGCCCTTGCGCGCCGCCGAGGACCGGCTGCAGATCGTCGCGGCATCCTTCGGCAAGGCGGTGTTCATGCCGTTGGCGGCATGGACGGTCGCGTTGCTGCTCGGCCTGCACGGACACGAGCTGTTCGCAGCCGTGGCGCTCGGCGCGTTGCCGACGGCGCAGAACGTCTTCAACTTCGCCAGCCGCTACCAGCGCGGTGAGGCGCTCGCGCGCGACACCGTGCTCGTGACGACGATCGCGGCGATCCCGGCGCTGCTCATCATCGCCTGGCTGCTGGCCTGAGCGCGGCTCCGCCGACGCCACAGAGGGCCGAGTCGTACCGAGGGTGAGCTTGTCGAAACCAGATTGCGCGATGTGCAGGTTTCGACGAGCTCAAACCACGGTCGCAGACGGGCTCACCCTGCGGCAGCGGCTCAGCCGAAGATCATCGGGCGGTCTTCGTCCTCGTTGCCGCCGTGCAGCGAGAGGTCGAGGTCGACGAGCACGGGCACGTGGTCGCTCGGGGCGTCGCCCTTACGCTCGTTCCGATGGATGCTCGCATGCGTCACGAGATCGGCGAACGGCTGGGAGCCGAGGATGAAGTCGATGCGCAGGCCTTCGTTGCGGGGGAAGCGCAGCTGCTTGTAGTCCCAGTACGTGAAGCCCTCCGGCTGGTACTGGCGCACGACATCCGTGAAGCCGATGGACTCGAACTCGGCGAACGCCTCACGCTCGGGCGCGGAGATGTGCGTGGACAGGCCGGGCACAAGGCTGGGGTCGCCCACGTCGGCATCCGTCGGTGCGATGTTCCAGTCGCCCATCAGCGCGAGCGGCTGGTCGGGCTTGTCGGCCAGCCAGCCCCTGGCATCCGCCGCGAGCGTGGCAAGCCAGTCGAGCTTGTATCTGTAGTGCGGATCCTGCAGCGAACGACCGTTCGGCACATAGAGGCTCCACAGCCGCATGCCGGCGACCGTGACGCCCATCGCCCTGGCCTCCTTCGGCAGGTCGACGCCTTCCTCGCCCTTGGCGTAGCCGGGCATGCCCTCGAACTCGGTGACGACATCCTGCAGAGGCGAGCGCGAAGCGAACGCGACACCGTTCCACTGGCTGAAACCGTGCAGGGCGACCTCGTAGCCTGCCGCCTCGAACGCCTCGAGTGGGAACTGCTCCGGCTTGCACTTGATCTCCTGCATCGCCAGAACATCCACGTCTTCGCGCACCAGCCAGTCCACGATGCGGCCGACGCGGGCGCGGATGGAGTTCACGTTCCAGGTGGCCACACGCATGCCGTCAATCTATCGGGTGCGACCGACAGCACCTATGCGGTGAGCGAGGGCTACCAGCCGCCCCCGCCGCCTCCTCCTCCTCCGCCGCCGGAGAAGCCGCCGCCCCCGGACCCTCCGAAGGAGCTCGAGCTCTCGCTGGAGGACGCGGGCGTCGTCGCGAAGCTCGACGTGGACACCGCGCTCGACCACACCGCGAGGGTGAGGAACGGAGAGGGGCCGCTGTACCAGTCGGGCGAGCTCTCACCGGTGGTCGCATAACGGTCCTGCAGCACCTTCACCCACTGCTCGGAGACGCCGAGCACCATGGCGTACGGCAGCACCTTCTCGTACAGCTTGATGACGGCGCCGCTGTCGTTGACGTCGATGCGCTCGGCGGTCGTGGGACTTTGCAGGAATGCCAGGCGGTCCTTCTCCGCGAGCTCGATGTACTGCCGCAGGCCCTCGAGGTGATCGCGAACCCTGGCGCCGTCATCCGTGATGCGCAGGCGGCGTCTGCTCAGCACCAGAAGCACGAGCGCGAACACGGCAGCTGCGACGTCGGGCACCACCACCCACCAGACACCGGCGTGGTTGGCGGCGGCGAACGCCAGGTGACCGACCGACAGCACGAAGAGAAGCAGGAACGCGAACCGCACCCACCGGTTCGCCGTGCTCTTCGTTCTGGCGCGCAACCCGAGCTCGGTCACCCGGCGAGCGGCGGATGCGCGCTGCGTCGCGAGCGCGTCGCCCAGGGAGCGATCCGTCTGGTCGAGGACACGCCGCCGGCCGACGCCCGCCTTCGGGAACAGCGCGCCGAGCAGCGAGACCTCCGACTGGTCGAGCCCCGACCAATTCGTGGTGAGCAGTGTGACCGTGTAGCGGGAGCTGCTCGGGGCATCCGCATTCTCGGTGATCGTGAGGTACTTGCGCACCGCGAGTCCGACCAGTTCGGCCGGGAAGGCCGCGCTCGTCTTGCCGAGGAAGTCGGCGGCGAGCATGGGCCAGACCCCGGGAGGCGCGTCGTACTCCGGCACGATGATGCCTCTGCCCCTGGCATCGCGGAACGGGCCGGTTCGCAGGTAGATCACCCATCCCACACCGGCCAGCAGCGGAATGAAGAACAGCCACGGCACAACGGTCCACTGCCACGCCTGTTGCGCGTGCGGCGGCTCCGTGAAGGCGGAGTTCGCGAATCCGATCGCGACGGTGAGCGACTTGTAGTAGCTGAGACGGTGGACGCCGGCGACGATGGAGTCGCCCTCGGAGGCGATCGTGCACGGCGTCTCGGAGACGCCATCGGCCGATTCGGCAGCGGACGGGTAGCACGCCTTCTTGCCGTTCAGCGCCGCGGCGGTGCCGTCGTGCAGCCGGATGCGCACGGATGCCTCGCCGATGACGGAATCCCAGCCGGTGCCGTTGACATCCCAATAGAGCTCCGCGTCGTCGGTGTCGGCGAAGTGCCACACCACGTTCTTCAGCGTGTAACGGATGACATACGTCTTCGATCCGTGCACATAGGTGTTCTTGTCGCCGATGCGCAGCACCGTCATGTCGTCGCCGTAGCCCGCGTCGTCGCTGTCGACCGTCGCGTACGGCTGCGGAGTGCCGTGCACGTCGGTGATCGAGACCACGTGCGGGTGCAGCGCGATGTCCTGGTTGTACGTGGGGATCGCCCGCTCGATGCCGTGGTTCACGTCGCTCTCCGGGAAGCGGACGGCGATGGTCTCGGTGACGGTCATCGACGAGTTCTTGGCGGCATCCCGGTGCAGATCGAACACGGCGTCGAACCTGTCGACCGTCAGGGCCGCGACGGGGTCTGCGCTGAACGGTGCGACGACACCGGCGGATGCCCTCGACGCCACCGACCCGGCGGATGCTGCGGATGTCGTCGCCCGAGACGCCACAGCGGCCGAGGAGACACCGGCTCCGGTCGAGTGCGGAGAGGCCGACGACGCGTGCGTCGTGGATGCCTGTGCTGGCGCGTTCGCCGCGGCCATGCCGAGCGCACCGAGTGCGCACAGCGTGATGGCGGCTGCTGCCGTTCGA
>Ga0164242_10006094_pt1 | contig 13321 bp, 12 predicted proteins | sample OricomgcompostMG_FD_108783 | JGI IMG/M metagenome (GOLD analysis project Ga0164242, IMG submission 108783) | Miracle-Growth compost microbial communities from Emeryville, California, USA - Original compost - Miracle growth compost (MG) ...
CCATGATGGCGCCCGAGCTGGCTGAGAATGCGGTAGCGCTTCAGCGACGGCGTCACCAGGCACACGGCCAGCAGGGCCGCGGCGCTGAAGAGGTTGGAGCAGGCGCTGGCGATGCCCGCCCCTGCCAGCCCCAGCCGCGGCGCCCCGAAATGGCCGAAGATCAGCGTGTAATCGCCCAGCGCGTTGAACAGCACCGCCAGCACCATCACCGCCAGCGCCGCCAGGGGATGGTCCACCGCCGTGGTGAAACTGCGCAGCACCTGGAAGAGGATGGCGAAGGGCAGGCCCCAGCACAGCAGCGAGATATAGAGCCCGGCATCGGCGGCCAATGCCGGCTGCTGATCGAAAAACAGCAGGATCGGCCGCGTCGCCAGCAGGACCGCCAGCAGCGGCGGCGTCATCATCGCCGCCGTCCAGAAGCCCATGCGCACCACCGCCCGCACTTCCCCTGTCGCCTCGCCCTTCTCGCCCAGCACATGGGCGATGGCGGGCGAGACGGCGTTGGCCGGGCCGCAGCCCAGCAGCCAGGCAAAGAAAAACACCGTGTTGCCCAGCGCCGCCGCCGCCAGCGCTTCCTTGCTGAGACGGCCCAGCATCAGCGTGTCGGTGGCCAGGATCGCCATCTGCGCCAGTTGCGTGGCGGCCAGCGGCAAGGCCAGCCGCAGCAGCGCGGCCGCTTCACGGCGCGCCCCGTGACGGGCGCCGCCGCTGACGCGGGGCCCCGCATGCGAAAGATCGATATCGTCAAACTCGCTCATGACGGAACTCGATGCGCAAAAACGAAAAACCCTCCACGGGGAAACCGGGAGGGCGCCAGGACCTGCGAAAAGCGGGCCTTATCGGACTCCCGGACGGAAGGGGCGGCGCGGGCCGCCATTGGCGGCGGAGCGGCGTGCGGTCATGGTCATCGGCTCCTCCTTCTGGCGCGCGTTTGAACGGCTGGCTGGGTACGCCCGGCCCGGATTCGAGTCAAGCCGCTGCCGACAGTTTTAGCGAATTGCGGATCAAAGCCGCGGCGCCGTCTTAAAATGGCGGCAAGGCGCGGGCTGCTACAAGCGCTCCATCGATAGCTGCGCGCGCGCCGGGGGGCGGGCGCTGTCCTCAGGTCAAGAAGGACATTGGATGCAAGCTCTCGGTCTTTCCTGGGGTGCGGCCGCGCCCCGCTCCGGTTCCATCGAAACCCAGACCGCCCGCGCCGCGCCGGTGCACCGCGGCGCCCGCTTGCTGCTGGAGACCTGGCGTATCCGCGAGGCGCAAGGCCGTTTCACGGTCGGGCGCGACGTGCCCAGCCGCGAACTGGCCAAGGTGCTGTCGGGCCTGGCGCTGTATGAACCGCTTTATACGGGCGATTTCCGGGTACGGCTGGCGGGCCATGCCCTGCGCCGCCGCTTCGGCCGCGATGTCACCGGCGAAACGCTGTCGCGCCTGATGGACCAGGCGCAGTTCGCCCCGCATGCCGCGCGGATGCGGGAATTGCTGGAAACAGGCCGGCCGTTGATCGCCGAGGTGCGGATAGAAGAGGAAGGGCGCCTGTGCCTCTGCTACGAACTGGTGGCGCTGCGGGTGTTCGCCCCGGACGGCAGGACGCCCTGGGTGCTGAGCGGTATATTCTTTCACGATTGGCGGCTTTGATTTTGGTCGCACGGGCGACGGCTGCGCGCCGCACATGGTGCTTTGCGTCACCAGACCGGTGCGGCGCTCGCCTGCCCGATGCTCTGGGGAGGGCTGGCGCCGGGCACCGCGCATGTTTAGCTTTTCCACATGACTCTGAACATCGCCCATCGCGGCGGCGGCGCCTTGAGGCCGGAAAATTCGCTGGCGGCGTTTCGCAACGCCGTCGCCCTGGGCGCGGACGGTGCGGAACTGGATGTGCAACTGTCCGCCGACGGCGTGGCGGTGGTCCATCACGATTTGCGGCTCAATCCCGGCTATGCGCGCAAGGATGGACAGTGGCTGGAAACTGCCCTGCCGCGCATCAAGGATCTGCCGCTGGCGGAGCTGCGGCGCTTCGACATCGGCCGGGCCCGGCCCGGCAGCGCTTACGCGGCGGCGCATCCGCTGCAGGCGGCGGCGGATGGCGAACGCATTCCGACGCTGGAGGAGGTGGTGACGCTTGCAAAGGCGGCGCCGGATTTCCGCCTGCTGGTCGAACTGAAGTGCGATCTCAGCGCCGACAGCGCCGATCCGGTGGCGCTGGCCGATGCGGCGCTGGCGGTGGTGGAGGGCGCGGGTTTCCTTTCCCGTGCCGTCTTTGTCGGTTTCGACTGGCGCGCTCTGGCGCGGGTCAAGCAGAAGCAGCCCAAGGTGGAAATCTGGTGCACCACCGACGAAAAGATCGCGGGCGATGCCGGCCTGTTCGGGATCGTCACGGGTATGGGCGCGGCAGGATGGTTTCCACACTTCGTATCCCTGACCGATGATGCGGCCGCGCTGGCGCGCAGCTATGGTCTGAAGCTGGCCGCCTGGACCGTGAACGACGAAAACGAAATGCGCCGCCTGCTGGCGTTGGGCGTCGATGCCATCTGCACCGACCGGCCGGATATTCTGAAGGGTTTGATGCCACATAAAGGCGGAAGCGGGTTTTGAGAGTGTTGCCGGCACCGCTCGCTCAGGCTCGCGGCGTTGTTCGCCCGGAACGATCCCCCGGACCGTTCCGTCTGAGTTTTGCGGCGCAAAATGGCTGACCGCTCACAACCCCTCGAACAGCGCCGTCGAAAGATAGCGTTCCGCGAAAGACGGAATGATCGCCACGATGGTCTTGCCCGCATTCTCCGGCCTGGCCCCCACCTCCAGCGCCGCCGCGATGGCCGCGCCGGAGGAGATGCCGACGGGGATGCCTTCCTCGCGCGCCGCCCGCCGCGCCATCTCCAGCGCGGTCTCGTTGGAAATGGTGATGATCTCGTCGATCACCTTGCGATCCAGGATGGCGGGCACGAAGCCGGCGCCCAGGCCCTGAATCTTGTGCGGCCCCGGGGCGCCGCCCGACAGCACCGGGCTGTCTTCCGGCTCCAGTGCGATCATCTTCACCGATGGTTTCCTTTCCTTCAGCACCTGGCCGACGCCGGTGATGGTGCCGCCGGTGCCGACGCCGGAAATCACGATATCGACCTTGCCCTCGGTGTCGTTCCAGATTTCCTCCGCCGTGGTGCGGCGATGGATGTCCGAATTCGCCGGATTCTCGAATTGCTGCGGGATGACGGCATGGGGATTTTCCGCCACCAGTTCATGGGCGCGGGCGATGGCGCCTTTCATGCCGGCGGCAGCGGGCGTCAGCTCGATCTGCGCCCCCAGGATCATCAGCATCTTGCGCCGTTCCAGCGACATGCTGTCCGGCATCACCAGGATCAGGCGATAGCCCTTCGCCGCCGCCACGAAAGCCAGGGCGATGCCGGTATTGCCGCTGGTCGGTTCGATCAGCGTACTCTTGCCCGGCGTGATGATGCCTTGCGCTTCCATCGCCTCGATCATGGAAACGCCGATGCGGTCCTTGACCGAGGCGATGGGATTGAAGAATTCCAGCTTCAGCAGAATATCGGCCTTGACGCCGGCCTCTTCGGGCATGCGCCGCATCCGGACCAGCGGCGTGTCGCCGATGGTTTCGGTGATGGAGTCGTAAATCCGCCCGCGCCCCGGTTTGTCCTTCATCGTCATTCCTCCATGGCCCGGCTAAATGATGTAATCCGCGCCGCCGCCGGCGGTTTCCGGCACGGTCTGGCCGCGCGCGCGCTGACAAAGATCCTCGATCGACACCGAATCCAGCCGTGTCATCAGTTCTTCCTGCAGGCTGGCCACGAACGGGGCGACGATGCGCAATCCCAGGTCCGAGCGCGGCACGCTTTTTTCCTCTTCGTCCTCGATGCTCTCGGCCACCCGCACCACATCGCCCACGCTGATGCGCCGCCGCTCGCGCGCCAGGCGGTAGCCGCCGCGAGGCCCCCGCACGCCCTTGAGAATGCCGGCGCGCACAAGCTGCTGCATCACCTGCTCCAGATAGCGCTGCGGCACGCCCTGGCGGGCGGTGATCTCCTTGGCCTGGACCGGCTCGGGACGGGCATTGAAGGCGATGTCGATCACCGCCTCCAGCGCCAGCAGGGTTTTGCGCGACAGCTTCAACATCAGCGGTTTACGCGCATGCCGGTGGAGCCGAAGCCGCCCGCGCCGCGGTCGCTGTCGCTCAACGCCTCGACCGCGATCAATTCGGCCTGCTCATGCCGGGCGATCACCATCTGCGCGATCTTGTGGCCGCGCTGGATGACGAAAACCTTGTCGCCATGGTTGATCAGGATGACCTTGATCTCGCCGCGATAGTCGCTGTCGATGGTGCCGGGCGAATTCAGGCATGTGATGCCGTGGTTGAGCGCCAGGCCGGAGCGGGGGCGCACCTGCGCCTCCCAGCCTTCCGGCAATTCGATGGCGATGCCGGTGGGCACCGCCAGGCGCTGGCCGGGCAGCAATTCGATCTCCTCGTCGATGGCCGCCAGCAGGTCGAGGCCCGCCGATCCCTTGGTGGCATAATGCGGCAGGGGCAGATCCAATGCATGCGGCAATGTCTTGATTCCGACTTTCACGCGGCCCCCTTGAATGTTTCGGCGATGCGCGCGGCCAGGCGCGTACCGACTTCGGCTTTCGTCATCTCCGGCCAGTCCTCGATGCCGGTTTCGCTGACCAGGTGGACGCGGTTGCGCATCCCGCCCATCACGTCGCCGGAAACATCGTTGGCCAGAATCCAGTCGGCGCCCTTGCGCGTGCGCTTGGCGACGGCGTTGCGCACCACATCGTCGGTTTCGGCGGCGAAGCCGATCACCAGCCGCGGCCGCTGCGCATGCGCCGACAGCGTCGCCAGTATGTCGGGGTTTTCCACCAGCTTGATCAGCGGCACGACACGGTCCGTGCTCTTCTTGATCTTGCTGTTGGCGATCATGTCGGGACGCCAGTCGGCCACCGCCGCCGCCATCACCAGCACGTCGGCGGGCAGGGCGGCCTCGCAGGCGGCCAGCATTTCCCGCGCCGTGGTGACGTGCTTCAGTGTCACGCCGGGCGGGGCCGCGATGGCGACGGGGCCGGAGACCAGTGTCGTCTCCGCGCCTGCCCGCACCAGCGCCTCGGCAATGGCATAACCCTGCTTGCCGCTGGAATGATTGGCGAGGAAGCGCACCGGATCGACCGGTTCGCGCGTCGGCCCCGCCGTCACCAGGGCTTTCAGGCCGGCCAGCGGACCGTTCACGGCCAGGGCCCGTTCGATGGCGGCGGCGATCTCGGCCGGCTCGGCCATGCGGCCCGGCCCGAATTCGCCGCAGGCCATCTCGCCGTCGTTGGGACCGACGAACAGAACGCCGTCCTTCTCAAGCTGTGCGCGGTTGCGCCTGACGGCCGCGCTTTCCCACATCCGCACATTCATCGCCGGCGCCATCAGCACCGCCTTGTCGGTGGCAAGCAGGGCGGTGGAGGCCAGGTCGTTCGCCAGCCCGTTCGCCATCTTGGCCATCAGGTCGGCGGTGGCGGGCGCCACCACCACCAGATCGGCGCTGCGCGATAAGGCGATATGGCCCATCGCCGCTTCATCGGTGAGCGAGAAAAGATCGTCATACACTTTCTCGCCGGTCAGCGAGGCCAACGACAGCGGCGTGACGAACTGCGCCCCCGCTTTGGTCAGGATGGCGCGGCATGTCACCCCGCGCTGCGCCAGCAGGCGCGCCAGTTCCAGGCTCTTATAGGCGGCGATGCCGCCGCCGATGATCAGAAGGATGCTCTTGCCGCGCATGGGACCGGAAAATACGAAAGACTGCTGGAGTATATAGGCAATTACGGCCCGGCCGTGTAGTTCTCGCGGTAATCAGTTGAAATATATTGAGAAATTATTGCGACGGCCGACGCTTAACGCGATGCTAACACCATTCTGCTGTCATGACCCGGGCAAATGCGAGGGGCGTTTGATGGGCTTGGCCACCACCGATCTCTACCGCCTGGCGTCCGACCTGGCCGCCGAACATGGCGCCGATGCCTGCGATGTCGCCAGCCGCGCCGTGCTGACACTGGAAGCGGAAGGCAATCACAGCAGAGCCCAGTTCTGGTTCGTCATGCTGATATTGCTGGGCGACGTTCTCAGCCACCGGGTCGATCCGCACAGCATCACCATCCACTAATTTGATTTATCCCCCTCCGTCGCGGCCCGGCGCGCCGGCGAAATGCCGGGCTCGGGCCAGGTTCCATTCGCGGCTGGATGCGTTAGCATGAGAACAAGCGTCTTTTCAGGGCACCCATGCCGCTCGATCCCTTGGTGAAAGCCTTTCTCGACCAGGCGGCCGCGATTCCGCGTCCGAAGATGTGGCAGTTGCCGCCCGCGGCGGCGCGCGCCTCTTTCGCCGGCATGATGGGGCTGGTGGGGCCGCAGAATGTCGCTGTCGGCCGGATCGAGAATTTCGCCATTCCCGTGAGCGGCGGCCCGGGCCCGGAGCGCCGGATCGCCGCGCGCGGCTATACGCCGGTGGCGTCGGGCGGCGAACCGCTGCCGGCGCTGATCTTCTTTCATGGCGGTGGCTTCGTGGTCGGCAACCTCGATACCCATGACGGCCTCTGCCGCCTGCTCTGCGCCGAAGGCAAGTTCCGCGTCATTGCCATCGACTATCGCCTGGCGCCCGAGCATCGCTTTCCCGCCGCCCTGGACGACGCCGTCGCCGCCACGCAATGGATCGCCGCCAATGCCAGCGAACTGGGCATCGATCCGGGCCGCATCGCCGTGGGCGGGGATTCCGCCGGCGGCATGCTGGCCGCGGTGGTGACGCAATTGGCGCGCGACAAGGGCCCCAAGCTGGCTTGCCAGTTGCTGATGTTTCCCAACACCCAGATGGGCGGCGAGACGGCCTCGCTCAACGAATATGCCGTGGGCTATTTCCTGGAGCGCCACACCATCGAATGGTTCAACGCCCAATATGCGCCCGAGACGGTGGATCGCGCCTCGCCGCTGGTCTCGCCGCTCAGGGCCAAGGATTTCGCGCGCCTGCCGCCCGCCTATATCGTGCTGGGCGGCTATGACCCGCTGCATGACGAAGGCCTGGCCTATGCCGGAAAGCTGCGCGCGGCCGGCGTTCCCGTCACCATCGCCGATTATGCCGACATGGTGCATTGCTTCATCTATCTGCAAACGGTGCTGCCCCAGGCGCATACCGCGCTGGCGGACGCGGCCCATGCGGTGAGCGCCGCGCTGGAAGCCGCTTAAAGCCGCAGCCGCAACGCCTGCGGCGCCATCTCGAAGCTGGCGGGCAGGACGCCGGCCGCCTCGCCATCGGTTTCAACCCAGACGGGACGGCTGGTGTCCAGCGTCGGCGCGGCGGTGAGATGCGTGGCGCGCAGCCGCCGCGCCTCCTCCACCGCGCGGCCGGCGCGCAGGTCCCGGAACATGCGCCCGATGCGGCGATGCGGGCCGCCCGGCAGCACGGCGATGTCGAAAGCGCCATCGGCGTGATCGGCGCCCGGCGCCGCCTTGAGGCCGCCGCCGAAGAACGCGCCCTGCATCACCGCCACGGCGCTGATGCCGTCGATCTCGTCATGGCCGCCATCGGCCATCAGCCGCACCCGGCAGGCGCGCCAGGCGGCCAGGGCCAGATGTTCCTGCGCGCCGCGCAGCGGCAGAAAGCGGCTGCGGTTGAGGCGCCGGGCGATATCGCCGGTCAGCCCCAGCGAGGCCGCGCCCAGGAAAAACCGCGTCGCCGCGCCGCCCTCCGGCGTCAGGCAGGCGACATGGCCGAGATCGACGGGCCGAACATGGGCGCGGGCCAGGCGCAGCGCCGCCGCCGCGCCCCTTGCGCCGCCGCGGCCGATATCGCCGGCGCCGGCGGGCACCACGCTCAGCACCGCATCGGGGAAGACCGGCGCGCCCATCTCGAAGAAGCCGTTCACCGCCTCGTTGATGGTGCCGTCGCCGCCCACCGCCACGATTTCCATATGACCTTCGCGCAGGGCATCGCGCACCAGCCGCGCGGTCTGGCCGCGTCCGCCGCTGGGCATCGCGAGCAGAGAGGGAAATACGGTCTTCAGCGCCGCCGCGATGGCCGGCCATTCGCGCTTCAACCGGCCATGGTTGGCGGCCGGGTTGAAAACGACGAAGGCCTTCACGCCGCGATCTCGTAAAGATGGTCCACTCCGGCGATCTCGCGCTGCCGCCGCTCCGGGCTCCAGCCCAGTTCCGCGCCCATCGCCGCCGCCAGAGCGGCCAGAAGTTGCGGCGCCGGCCGGCCGAACTGGCCGATCGAAGTGCGCCGCATCACCAGGTCTTCCAGCGTCAGCGCCATCTCCTCGCGTATCGAGAACAGGATCTGTGCCGGCACGTCGCCGCTGACATTCATCGGCGCCAGGTCGGTGAGCTTGGCTCCGCGCAGCAGCAGCGGCAGGCGCGCGCCATACATGTGCGCCAGGTGCCGCATGGAGGCGATGCCGGGATAGGTCTTGGCGAAGCCTTTCACCAGCCCCTCGAAGCGGTCGATGCGCCCGCCCGGCAGGGGCGTGGTGGCGGTGGCGCAAGGCGGCGCGGCGACGCCCAGCTTTTTCACCACCGCGTCGATAACGCTCTGGGCCAGCGCCCGCGACGTGGTCCATTTGCCGCCCAGCGCCGAGAACAGCCCGTCGATGCCTTCGCGCGCATGATCCACCAGTTCGGCGCGGCGGCTGACGCCATAGGTGCCTTTGCTGCCGTCCGCCACCAGCGGCCTGAGGCCCGCATAGGCGAACAGCACATCCTGGCGCCGCAGCCCGGCGGCGGGCAGAGTGCGGTTGACGGTGGCGAGGAAGCCGTCGATGTCGCTTTCGTGCACGCACACCGTGCCGGGATCGCCCTTGAATTCGGTATCGGTGGTGCCGATCAGCGTATGGCCGCGCCAGGGCATGACGAAGAAATGCCCCGCGCCCGCTTCCAGCGTCAGGGCGTGCCCGGCCGTCATGGCCGGCACCAGGACATGGATGCCCTTGGAGCGGATCAGCTTGTGCGCGGCGGGCCTGCCGATGGAGCGTTCCAGGAAAAGATCGCTCCACGGTCCCATCGCCAGCAGCACGGCGCGGGCGCGGATGTCGAACCGCGTCCCGGTGAAGCTGTCCGCCGCTTCGGCGCCGATGGCGCGGCCTTCGCGCAGGATCAGTTTCCGCGCCGCCACATGGTTGGCCAGCGCCGCGCCATGGGCATCGGCATCGATCAGGTTTTCCAGCGCGATGCGCTCGGGCATGAACATCTGGGCGTCGGGATAGGAAAAGGCGCCCTTGAAACCGCCGCCGGCCAGCACCGGCTCCGCCGTCAACGCCGTGTCGCGCTTCAGCCAGCCGTGCCGCGGCAGGCGCAGCCCCGGATCTTCCAGCCGTCCCCGGTCGTAAGACAGAAGATCGTAGAGCGTCAGGCCGGTGGCCAGCGTCAGCCGTGCGGCCAGGCCCTTGCCATAGAGCGGCAGCAGGAAGGAGAGGGGACGCACCAGGTGCGGCGCGATCGCCTGCAAGGTCCGCCGCTCGCGCAAGGATTCGCGCACCAGCCCGAACTCGCCCTCGCGCAGATAGCGCAAGCCGCCATGCACCAGCTTGGAATTGTGGGCCGAGGTGGCGGCGGCGAAGTCGGTGCCCTCGATCAGCGCCACTTTCAAGCCGCGCATGGCGGCATCGCGCGCGGCGAAACAGCCGGTGGCGCCGCCGCCGATAATCAGCAGGTCGAAGTGTTCGGAAGAGAGCCGGGTAAGGTCGCGCTTCACGCGCTGGAAGCCATCAGATAACCGGGGCGGTTACTTGATCTTGCCTTCCTTGAACTCGACGTGGCGGCGCAGCACCGGGTCGTACTTCTTGATCGAGAATTTCTCGGTCATGGTGCGGGTGTTCTTCTTGGTCACATAGAAAAAGCCCGAACCACCCTCGCTGTTGAGGCGGATCTTGGCAGTGGTGGGCTTCGCCATGGGAATCTCCAGAAATCGGCAAATGGTCGAGGTCGCGGGTTTTGGGCCAGACCGGCCCTCGAAGTCAAGCAGCTAGCGCTTTTTTCGCGGGAATCCGCTCTTTTTTCCCCTTTTTGGCGGCCGCGAAGGCCTGCCTTTCGGCGCCGGTCCGCTCGCCGGGCCCGCGAGGGCGAAGCGCAGGCCGCCGGTGACGGGGGCGGCTTCCTCCAATGTCACGTCCAGGGTGTCGCCCATGCGATAGGCGTGACGCGAGCGTTCACCGACCAGGGCCTGGGCCCGCTCGTCATGGCGGAAGAATTCGCCGCCCAGCGACCGTATCGGGATCAGCCCCTCCGCCCCGGTTTCCGCCAGCCGCACGAACAGGCCGAAGCGGGTGACACCGGTGACACGGGCGGGAAATTCCGCGCCCACCCGGTCGGCCATATAGGCGGCGACATAGCGGTCGGTGGAATCGCGCTCCGCCGCCATGGCGCGCCGTTCGGTGACGGTGATGTGTTCGGCGACGGCTTTCAGCCTGCCGGCTTCGGCATCGCCCAGACCGTCATCGCCGAACCGGAAGGCCCGGATCAGGGCACGGTGCACGATCAAGTCGGCATAGCGGCGGATCGGCGAGGTGAAGTGGGCGTATCTGGCCAGGTTCAGGCCGAAATGGCCGATATTGGCGTCGTCATAGATCGCCTGCGCCTGGCTGCGCAGCACGACATCGTTCAGCGCCGCTTCGTGCGGCTTGCCTTTGCCGGTTTCCAGGATGCGGTTGAAGGCGCCCGGCTTGACCACCTGGCCCCTGGCGAAATTCAGGTTCAGGGTGCGCAGGAAATCGGAGAAAGCATAGAGCTTTTCTTTCGTCGGCGTGTCGTGGACGCGGTAGATCAGCGGCGTGCGCTTTTCCTCCAGGCTTTCGGCGGCGCAGACATTGGCCAGCACCATGAATTCCTCGATCAGCTTCATGGATTCGAGGCGGTCGCGATAGGCGATGGAGGCGACCTTGCCGTCGGCGCCCAGCACGATGCGCCGCTCCGGCAGGTCGAGGTCCAGCGGATCGCGGTGCCCGCGCGCGACGGTCAGGGATTTGTAGGCGGCCCAGAGCTGTGCCAGCGTCTGCTGCACCGTCGCGCTCATCGCGGCATCGGGGCGTCCTTCAAAAGCGGCCTGGGCCTGCTGGTAGGTGAGGCGCGCCGCCGACCGCATCACGCCGCGCAGGAAGGTGTGGCCGCGCTTCTTGCCTTTCGCATCGAACACCATCCGCACCGCCAGGCAGGCGCGGTCCAGCCCCTCCTTCAGCGAACAGAGATCGGCGGAGAGGTCTTCCGGCAGCATCGGCACGACGCGGTCGGGGAAATAGGCGCTGTTGCCGCGCCTGAAGGCTTCCTTGTCCAGCGCCGAGCCGGGCGTGACGTAATGCGCCACGTCGGCGATGGCGACGATGGCGACATGGCCGCCGGGATTTTTCGGATCGTCGTCGGGCCCGGCCCACACCGCGTCGTCATGGTCGCGGGCGTCGGCGGGATCGATGGTAACGAGCGGAATGGCGCGCAGGTCGGTGCGGCCCCCACTTTTGATGGTCAAATGATCGACCGGCTGCGCCGCTTGCGCTTGCGCGATCACGGCGGCGGGAAATTCCGTCGGAATGCCGTGGTCGTGAATGGCGATCAGGCTGATGGTGTGTGGGCTGTCCATCGAGCCGATACGCTCCACCACGCGCACGCGGGAAAAGCCGGCGATGCGGCCCGGCACCGGCTCGGCCGCCACCAGTTCATTGTGCTTCGCCCCGCCCAGGTCGGCCTTGTCCAGCGCGTATTCGGTGCGGGCCTTCTTGTCGACAGGCTCCAGCCTGAATCCCCCACTCTTCCCGTTAGAAGAGTGGTGTTCGCGCAGCACGCCCAGCAAGCGCGATGGCGCCTCGCTGTCCAGCTTGCGGATGATGCGGGCTTCATAATGATCGCCATGCCTGTCGAGCTTGGCCAGCAGCCGCGCGCCGGGGGCAGGGGCGCCGCCATCCTTGGGCGGGATCAGGTAGATGACGGGCGGCGCGTCGTCGCTGTCCCATTGCAGGGGGTGGGCGAGCGCCTCGCCATCGTCATCGAGGCCGGTGACTTCGACCACCGTGATATCCGGCAGTTCGCCGCGCCGGGTCAGTCCGCGCCTTTTGCTGCCTTCGACGGCGCCGTCCTGCTCCAGTTCCTTCAGCACGCGCTTGAGGTGGATGCGGTCGGAGCCTTTCAGGCCCAGCAGCTTGGCGAGGTCGCGCTTGCCCGCGCCTGGATTATTGCCAAGCAGTTCCAGCACGCGCGCCTTGTCGAGGGCGGGCGTGGTCTTTCGTGTTGTCTTGTCTTTCAATGTCTCTATTCGCCGGCGAGTTCAGGCTCTTTGGCCTTCGGTTTCGCGGCAGCTTTCTTCTTGGTTGTGGTCTTGGCGGCGGCCTTTTTCTTCGGCGCCGCCTTCTTTTCTTTTTTCTCGGCCTTGGCCTTGGCGGGCGCTTTCGCCTTGGCGGCCTTTTTCGGCTTCTTGCCCCCCTTGGCCGCGCGCTCGGCGATCAGCGCCAGCGCCTGCTCCAGCGTCACGCTGTCCGGTTCGGTGCCTTCGGGCAGGGTGGCGTTGGTGCTGCCGTCGCTGACATACGGACCGAACTTGCCTTTCAGCACCTTGATGGCGACGCCCTCGGCGTTGTTGCCCAGTTCCTTCAGCGTCTGGGCGCCACGACGGCCCGGGCCCTTGGCCTTTTTCTCGGCCAGTAGGGTGACGGCGCGGTTGAGGCCGATCTCGAACACGTCTTCCGGCGAGTCCAGCGAGGCATAGATGCCGTCATGCGCCACATACGGTCCGAAGCGGCCGAAATTGGCGGTGATCTTCTTGCCGTCTTCGGGGTGGTGGCCGACTTCGCGCGGCAACGACAGCAGCTTCAGCGCCATCTCCAGGTCCACCTCCGACTTGTCGGTGCCCTTGGGCAGGCCGCTGCGCTTGGGCTTGTCGCCTTCGCCCAGTTGCACATAAGGCCCGAAGCGGCCGGTGCGCAGGGTGATCTTTTCCCCGGTACCCGGGAAAAGGCCGATCTCCACCGGGCCGGTGTCGCCTTCGCCCGGCTTGGCGCCCAACTGCTTGGTGAATTTGCATTCGGGATAATTGGTGCAGCCGATAAAGGCGCCGAAGCGGCCCAGCTTCAGATTCAGCCGCCCGGTCTCGCAGGCCGGGCATTTGCGCGGATCGGCGCCGTCTTCGCCGGCCGGGAAGATGTGCTCGCCCATCACCGCTTCCAGCTCGTCGATCACCTGGGTGATGCGCAGATCCTTGGTCTCGGCGACGGCGGCGGAGAATTCCTTCCAGAAGTCACGCAACAATTTCTTGTAGTCCAGTTCGTGGGCCGAGACCTTGTCGAGCTGTTCTTCCAGGTCGGCGGTGAAGTC
>Ga0164242_10006095_pt1 | contig 13321 bp, 10 predicted proteins | sample OricomgcompostMG_FD_108783 | JGI IMG/M metagenome (GOLD analysis project Ga0164242, IMG submission 108783) | Miracle-Growth compost microbial communities from Emeryville, California, USA - Original compost - Miracle growth compost (MG) ...
GGCAACAGGCAAAGTTGTGCAAGTTATTGGCCCGGTGGTAGACGTTGAGTTTGAACCCAATCAACTCCCGGCGATTACTAACGCGCTGGCAATCAAAAAGGACACAGACGGAAGCGGTGACGCCGCTTCCCAGAACGATCTGATCGTGGAAGTCGCTCAGCATTTGGGCAACAACGTGGTGCGCTGCATCGCGATGGGCGCCACCGACGGTTTGATGCGCGGCATCGACGCCAGCGACACCGGCGCGCCGATCACAGTTCCCGTGGGCGAGGCTACGCTGGGACGTCTTTTCGACGTGCTGGGAAATGTGCTTGATAGCGCCGGCGAAGTGAAGGCAGATCAGAAGTTTTCGATCCACCGTTCGGCGCCGCGATTTGAGGATCTCAACCCAACCGTGGAGCCTTTTGAAACTGGCATCAAAGTCATCGACTTGCTGGAGCCATATCCGCGCGGCGGAAAAGTCGGCTTGTTCGGCGGCGCCGGCGTGGGCAAGACGGTGTTGATTACCGAATTGATCAACAACGTGGCGCAGAAACACAGCGGTGTGTCGGTATTCGGCGGCGTTGGAGAACGCACCCGTGAAGGTACCGACTTGCGCACGGAAATGTCCGAGACCGTTTTGCCTGGCCAGAAGAAAGCCGACGGTAGCGATAAAACCGTGTTGGATCAGACAGTTTTGGTGTTCGGTCAGATGAACGAGCCGCCGGGATCGCGTTTGCGTGTGGCTTTGACGGCGTTGACGATGGCCGAATATTTCCGCGATGAAAAAGGCCAGGACGTGTTGCTCTTTTTGGATAACATTTTCCGCTTTACGCAGGCTGGTTCCGAGGTATCCGCGTTGTTGGGACGTATGCCGTCTGCGGTAGGTTACCAGCCGACACTGGCCAATGAAATGGCGCAGTTGCAGGAGCGCATCACTTCCACGAAAAAGGGTTCGATTACGTCGGTGCAAGCGGTTTATGTCCCCGCTGACGACATCACTGACCCGGCTCCGGCGACGGCGTTCACTCACCTGGAGGCCACCACCGTGCTTTCGCGCGAACAATTCTCGCTGGGTATTTATCCCGCGGTTGACCCGTTGGCATCCACGTCCACCATTTTGTCGCCCGCCGTTGTCGGCGAAGAGCATTATGCCGTGGCGCGCGGCGTGCAGCAGGTGTTGCAGCGTTACAAAGACTTGCAGGACATCATCGCCATCTTGGGTATTGACGAATTGAGCGATGAAGACAAGTTGACTGTTGCCAGAGCGCGCCGCTTGCAAATGTTCCTCTCACAGCCGTTCTTCGTGGCCGAAGTCTTCACGTCGATTCCTGGCGAATATGTGCCGCTGGCCGAAACAGTGCGCGGCTTCAAGGAAATCCTCGAAGGTAAGCACGACGATGTTCCCGAACAGGCATTCTATCTGGTGGGAACCATCGACCAGGCGTTGGAAAAAGCAAAGACACTTTCATAAAAAATCATGGCAGCCACTTATAATCTTCAAATTGTTACACCTGAACGCGAAATCTTCAATGCTTCCGTCGAATCCATCCGCCTTCCGGGCTTGGATGGATCCTTCGGAGTGTTGCGGGGGCACGCGCCGATTGTGGCGGCTTTGGATGCAGGAGTTGTATATATGATTGATGGCGAAATCCGCCATCAATCGCTTGTCATCGGCGGCGGTTTTTTTCAGATGGCGAACAACAAAGCGATTCTGCTGGCCGATTCCGCGCAGTTCACGCACGAGATTGACACAGAAGCCGCTCAGGCGGAAGAACGTCAGGCGCGCGCGAAACTGGAACAGGAAATGGGGCCGGAGTTTGCAGCGCAACGTGAAGCCGCAGCTCAGGCACTAAAGCTTGCCCAGATCAAACAGCGCGCATCAAGCACTGTTAGCCGCCAGTAGTATTTTTAAGAGTTGTAATCACACGTAAAAGTACTTTTCGGATAACCCTTAAAAGTACTTTTATTTTATGTAAGTTATAATCAGCGCACTTGCTAATGCACTGTTATAAGTGGCATAATAGAGGTGACTGCTTCCCTCGATTATTCGTAATCGCAACGCAGCCTAAATCATCAAAGTAATAGGGAGCAACACATGAAGAGCGTCCAGTTAAAGCAGGAGTTATCAGAAGTTTCCGTGTCGAACGTCATTGAAAATCAGGATCAAATTGTTATTTTGGGCGGAGTTCCCTTGCATGGCGAAGTGCAGGTTTCTGGTTCCAAAAATTCTTCACTGCCCATCTTAGCGGCATCGCTTTTGGCAACTCGAGGCCAATCCGTTCTGCATAATGTTCCTTCCATTTCGGATGTGGATGTTATGTGCAAGATGATTTCTTCGCTAGGCGCGAAAGTCACACGCGAAGACCACACAGTCATCATTGACGCCAGCCATCTCAATACATCCGTTGCACCAGAAAAGTACGTGCGCCAGATGCGAGCCAGTTTTTATGTAGCTGCTCCGCTCCTGGCACGTTTGCATTGTGCTGAAGTTCCGTTGCCTGGTGGTTGTGTGTTGGGGACGCGCCCCATCGATTATCATATTAACGCCTTTCGCAAAATGGGTGCGGTTATCATTGTCGAACGTGGCGCCATGCTCGCCAAAGCGGATCGGTGGGAAGGCGCAAAAGTACTTTTAGACCACAAAAATTCTTCCGTCGGCGCTACGGTCAATATCATGATGGCGGCTTGTCTTGCCAAAGGAATCACCACAATTGAAAACGCCGCGCGCGAACCGGAAGTTATTAATCTTGGCGATTTTCTCAATAAGATGGGAGGCCGCGTTTCCGGTGCGGGAACTTCTACTATCACAATCGAAGGCGTTGCTGAACTGCATGGCACAGAGCAGGAAATTTATAATGACCGCATCGAAGCCGGAACTTTTGTTGCTGCTGCAGTCGCAACGCGCGGGAATGTTCGCGTTTGCGGTTTGTCGCCCAGCCATTTGCCGGTGTTTTTAGAAAAATACCAAGAGGCTGGAGTTTCCATTTCCACCGGCGATAATTGGATTCAGGTGCAAGCCAACTCACCTTATTCGGGTGTGGATATTTCTACTTCACCCTTTCCCGGATTTGCCACTGACTTACAGCCACTATTTCTCACCACCATGTGTTTGGCACAGAGTAAATCGGTGATTCAGGAAACCATTTATGATGGACGTTTTAATTACGTTCCAGAATTATTGCGGATGGGTGCAGATGTTGATATTACTGATAACACAGCTATTGTCCATGCAGTCCCCAAGCTGGGCGCGGCGCAAGTAAAATCTAGCGATTTGCGTGCTGGTGCGGCTTTGGTAATTGCATCATTGGCAGCGGAAGGACGTTCCGAAATTTCCAATGTGAAATATATCGATCGTGGCTACGAAAATCTTACCGCAAAACTGCAAAATTTGGGAGCGCAAGTGGCTCGCCAACATTTACCAATAAGTGACGCGGAAGATGTTCAGCAGGCGGGGCGGATAACCAGTCACAAATAAGCACCATAGTAAAAGTACTTTTATGTTAGGATTTGCTCCCGACTTAGGCATTGATCTGGGCACCGCGAACGTGCTGGTCTATCAGAAAGGCCGCGGCATTGTTTTGCGCGAACCGTCCGTGGTCGCCGTGCATAAACACACCAAAGAATTGCGCGCCGCGGGCGAGGAAGCGCGGCAGATGCTGGGACGCACTCCACAGTCCATTATGGCAATGCAGCCCATTCGTGATGGGGTTATTGCGGACTATACCGTCACCGAACAGATGCTACGTGAGTTTATTCATAAAGTCGTCGGTAAGCGCTATCTGTTCCGTCCTCGCATTATCGTTTGCGTCCCGTCTGGTGTCACCAGCGTGGAACGCCGTGCTGTGCTTGACGCCACCAGGGCCGCAGGTGCCAAGGAAGTTTATCCCATTGAAGAACCCATGGCTGCCGCCATTGGAGCCGGGCTGAATATCGGTGATCCAGAAGGCAACATGGTGGTTGATATTGGCGGTGGCACCAGCGATATCGCAGTGATTTCGTTGGGCGGAATCGTTAAAAGCGATAGCGTGCGCGTCGGCGGCAATAAATTTGATGAAGCCATCAACCGCTATATTAAACGTGAATATAATATCATGATCGGCGAACGCACCGCCGAAATCATCAAGATGGAAATTGGCTCTGCTTATCCGTTGGAGGAAGAACTGGCATTTGAGGTCAAAGGCCGCGATATGGTCAATGGAATGCCAAAAGATGTGATAATTTCTTCGCCCGAAATTCGTGAGGCGCTTGCCGAACCGATTCAACATATTGTTGATCGTTGCCGTTCTGTCCTGGAACAAACCCCACCTGAATTAGCCTCGGATATCGTCTCCCGCGGCATTTGCCTCACTGGCGGCGGCGCGTTGATGCGTGGCATGGATTATCTCATTCAGCACGAAACCGGAATTCCTGTGTTTGTTTCGGAAGATCCTTTATCCTGTGTCGCCATTGGCGCGGGTAAAGCATTGGATCACATCGACATGCTCACGCAAACACATTTTGCGTATGCGGGCCTGGAAGCGTAAAAGTACTTTCATACAAAATTCGTTACTTTCCTAATATTGATAGATATCGAATATTAGGTTTTTTGCTATATCGATCCTGCACTTAATTACCATCGATAAGTTCCATGTTCATCATGTATCATCCATTTAAATCGCGTCAAGCATGTGGAGCTATTTCTTAAGTCAACAAGAAATAAAGAAGAGCGGATTTTTTTCCAAATTCCGGCATTAAATCTGCAATGAGTACGCATCACTACACAAAATGTGGCATAGTATAGGGAACACAATTTGATTGTGTAATTTTAGGAGAGTGATTAAAATTGACAGAAGAGAATCAGATTGAAGAAGCACCACAGACAGGACCAGCACAAACCGGCAAGCCTTTAATTTCGCACACCACGCTCATCGCTGCAATTGTGGTCTTAGCCGCAGTAGCCTTAATCATTATTTTGATTAATAGGTAAAGTCCCTTCGCACGAAATTTATGATTGACAAGGAGAAACAATTATGGCTTACGATCCAGAAGCACGTCAAACAAGTAACATGGCACTCGTAATTGGAATCATTGTATTGGTTCTTATTGTCGGTGGTGCAATAGCTTACATGACGATGCGTCCCAGTCCGGTGGAGACAACGCCGCCGACCATTGTTCATGATCAGGCGCCAGCACCGCCGCCACAGGTTGTGCCGGTTCCCAATAACAATCCTGCACCCAATGTGACTATTAATCCGCCAGCGTCAAGCTCATCTACGACGACCACTACAACTGTAGAGAAGAAGGAAATAACACCTTCCACCGATAGCACGCCAAAGAGCGATGCGGGCAGCATCGATACGTCGAAATCGAATGATCAGGGCGCTTCGAAAACAAGTGATAGCGGGAGTTCCAGCACAAGCAGCACAACTACCACAACAACTTCGCCATCCGGATATTAATTCGATTCGCGAAAAGAAACGCTCCCAAATTAACTATTGGGAGCGTTTTTTATTGCCTGATAAAAAAGGTACTTGGCTCAGGTTTAACATTTGCGCAAACGTCGTATTCTTGCATTTGTCACACTGAGCGAAGTCGAAGTGTGGCAATGCCATCATCGCTAAAAGTACTTTTGAGAAAGGCTTCGATTTCGCTCAGCATGACAATTTGCACAAATGCGGAACATGAGCCAAAGTACTTTTATCCCAGCGTTTCCATCTGGCCTATAATATCATCAAATACATCCAGCGCCTGATGAATTGGTTGCGGCGATGCCATATTTACGCCCGCACCTTTTAATAAATCAACGGGCGTTTTGCTGGAACCGCTGCTGAGGAATTGGAGATAACGCTCGACGGCCGGCGCGCCTTCTTGCAGGATTTGCTGCGACAAAGCCGTTGCTGCTGAAATTCCGGTAGCGTATTGGTAGACGTAGAAGTTGTAATAGAAATGCGGAATTCGCGCCCATTCAATTGCCGTGATGTCGCCGACATTCACTTCTGCGCCATAATAATCTTTGTTGATTTCCAAGTACTTTTGACTCATCAATTCTGCTGTCAAAGCTTCGCCGGATTCGGCGGTTTGGTGAATGAAGAGTTCGAATTCGGCGAACAGCGTTTGGCGATATAATGTCGCCCGGAATCGTTCGGCGTATTCATTCAGTAAATAAAATTGCAATTCTTTGTCGCTCGCGGCTTTGGCTTCTTCCACGAGATAATTTGTCAGCAATGCTTCGTTCAGCGTACTGGCCACTTCGGCCACAAAGATGGTGTAATCAGAGTAGGGGAATGGCTGGTTTTTGCGTGAGAAATAGGAATGCAGAGAATGTCCCATTTCGTGCGCCAAAGTGAAAGCACTGTGCAATTTATCTTTCCAGTTGAGCAACATATACGGCGGTGTCGCAAAAGAACCATCTGAAAATGCGCCGCTGGTTTTACCTTCATTTTCCAGGACATCAATCCAGCGTGAATCGAAACTCTTCTGCACGATTTCGCCATATTCTTTTCCGAGCGGCGCGACCGATAAAAGTACTTTTTGCTGTGCGTCAGAATAGCTCAATGGACGTTCCACTTCGCCAGCAAGCGGCACATATAAATCCCACATTTGCAGTTCTTGCAGATTCAAGCGTTTTTTGCGAAAACGCAGGTAACGATGTAGCACCGGAAGCCGCTCGCGAACCGCGCTAATTAAATTTGTGTATACATCGACAGGAACTTCGTTGCGATCCAAAGCGGCTTCCAGCGCGCTGTCATAATGATGCGCTCTAGCTGTAAAAATATGGCTATGAACGTTTCCTGAAAGGAGCGCGCCGACAGTGTTACGCCATTTATAGAATTCACCGTGCATGGTGCGAAATGCATTTTCGCGCACTTCACGATTATGGCTTTGCAGAAATTCTATATAGTTGCCATGCGTTAACTGTTCGGTTTCGCCTTTATCATTGGGAATGGAAGGAAACTTCAAATCTGCATTATCGAAAAAGTTAAAAGCATTCCCCACAGCGCCCAAAGCGTCGCTGGCGCCAGCTAATAAATGTTCAATTTCGCCATTGCGCACGTGCGCGCGCTTCTCATTTAATCGATCAAAATAGCGGCGATACAATTGCAATCCTGCTTCTTCCTGCATCATCGATTCAATTTTCTCTGGCGACAATTCCAAGAGCAACGGTTCCATGAATGCCGTCGCGCTCATCAGCCGCGTGCCCAATAATTCCAATTTTCCCACCATCGATTGGCTTTCGGAATTGGCGTTATCTTCACATTGACGCAGGTGCGCGTATGTATAAAGTTTGTAAAAAACTTCCGTAACTTCATCGCAGAACTTTAAACCGGCGAAGAGCGAACTTGCATTTTGGGTGAGCGATTTTTCCAATTCAGCGAGCTGCGAAATTTGCGCCTCCACCTTGGCAAAATCATCTTGCCAAAGCTGAATATCAGCATAAACCAACGTCAAATCCCATGTCATTTCGACGGGGATTTGATCGCGTGTGGGAGTTTGAAGAGTTTGTGTTTGAGATGTCATGATAATAAGGTTCCGGGATCGTAGTTCTGGAATATTATGGTAAAAGTACTTTTATAGAATGTCGAGACACTGGATTCCCGCCTGCGCGGGAATGACAAAAACGCACTTCTTCATTTTAAAGCGATGCCATATCAATCACGAACCGGTATTTCACATCGCTTTTCAACATCCGCTCATACGCATTATTGATATCCTGAATGTTGATCATTTCAATGTCAGAAACGATGCCATGTTTCCCGCAAAAGTCGAGCATCTCTTGCGTTTCAGCAATGCCACCGATGACGGAGCCTGCCACGGATTTGCGGCCAACAATTAGCGGAACTGTATTTAACATCGATTCGAATTTACCGAGAAAACCAACTAGGACCAACGTGCCGTTTAATGAAAGCGTAGGTAGATAGGGATTAATATCGTGATCGCAGGGAACCGTGTCAATGATTAAATCATATTGTCCTTTGACGGATTTCATCTGTGCAGCGTCTGTTGAGATTACAATTTTATCCGCGCCAAGGCGTCGCGCATCGGCTTCTTTCTCCGGCGAGTGAGTGAATAAGGTGACATTCGCCTCCAACGCCTTCGCCAATTTCAACGCCATGTGTCCCAAACCACCGAGGCCGATAACTGCCACGTTGCTGCCTTTGCCAACTTTCCAATGGCGCAATGGCGACCACGTTGTAATTCCGGCGCACAACAACGGCGCGGCGGCTTTAAGATCAATTCCGTCGGGAATCCTGAGAACGAATTTATCGGAGACAACAATTTTTTCGGAATAGCCGCCGTATGTAGGCGTTCCGTCATGACGGTCAACGCCGTTATACGTCAAGGTGGAATGATTCTCGCAATAATTTTCCAAGTCCTGTTTGCAGGCTTCGCAATCCCGGCAGGAATCAACCATGCAGCCAACGCCCACTTGATCGCCAACTGCAAAACGCGTGACATCCGCACCAACGCTTTCGACAACGCCGATAATTTCATGGCCGGGAACAACGGGATATTGCGAGTTGCCCCAATCGTTGCGCGCGGTGTGAAGATCGGAATGGCAAACACCGCAGTATTGAATTTTAATTGTGACATCGTCCGCTCGGGGAGCGCGGCGTTCAAAATTAAAGGGTGCTAAATCTTCCGTTGCCGATTGCGCGGCATATCCATGTATGTTCATTTTGTCCTTTCTCCTTACGCAACCATATATCCGACTTTTCCAGCTACAGCATCGATCTGCGCATTGTTCTCTAATAAATCTGCAATCGGATCCCAATGTCCATTCATCAGAACTTCCCGCGCACTTTCGCGGATGTCGCAATTATACGTTTGGCCGCCAGCAGTAATCGTTTTGTTTTCCAGATTAATATCGATTTTAGCATCAGCGTCCTCTTCCACCAACTGTTGCAATGCCTCGCGGTCGGCGCTACTCACTGTGACGCAAGGCAAACCGAGCGTTGTGGAATTGCCGAAGAAGATTTCCGCAAAACCTTCGGCGATAACGGCGCGAATGCCATAACGGTAAATCGCCTGTGGCGCGTGTTCGCGCGAACTGCCGCAGCCGAAATTATTGCCGCTGATGAGAATGGATGCGTCTTTGTAACGCTCTTCATTGAGCGGATGATTTTTAGGAGTGCCGTCTTCTTCAAAACGCACATCGTAAAACATGAATTCACCGAGACCATCAAAGGTAACGCATTTCATATATCGCGCTGGGATGATGCGGTCAGTGTCGAGATCATCGCCGCGGACGGGAACGCCGGTTCCTGATATTTGGGTTATTTGTGTGAGTGCCATATTTCTATTTCCTTATTGTTATTGTCAATTAGTATCTGTAAAAGTACTTTTATCAGCGAACTAATTCCCCCTTGTAAAGGGGGTTAGGGGGATTTTATACGCGCATCGAAAGTACTTTTGTTGAAAGCATTACGCTCAAAATCCCCCTGTGTCCCCCTTTAAAAAGGGGGAATACTTTTGCGCGAAAAGTACTTTTTAGGAGAATTTTAATTATTCTTCGCGCCGAAAACTTCCCGCGCATCGCTCACTTCGCCGGTCAATGCTGCCGCTGCAACCATTACCGGACTCATCAAAAGCGTGCGTCCTGTCACGCTGCCTTGGCGGCCTTTGAAGTTGCGGTTGCTGGAGCTGGCGCATAGTTGATCGCCCACTAATTTATCGGGATTCATTGCGAGGCACATCGAACATCCCGCATCGCGCCATTCAAAACCGGCATCTCGGAAGATTTGGTCAATGCCCATTTTCTTGCAATATTCGCCCACCACTTGCGAACCGGGAACTGCAATGGCTTTGACGCCTTCCGCCACGTGGCGGCCTTTGATGTGTTCGGCAACTTCGGTGAAATCGCTGGCGCGGCCATTGGTGCAACTTCCCAAAAACGCCACGTTGATTTTTTTGCCTTTGATGGGCGTGCCGCCTTCGAATTTCATATGCTCCAATGCTTCGGCGACCAACGCTTTGTCATTTTCTGGTGCAGATTCCACGCTGGGGATGTTTTCATTGATGGAAACACCCTGGCCAGGATTGATGCCCCAGGTCACAGTCGGCTCGATATCTTCGCCCGCGATATTCACTACATCATCATATTGCGCATCGGCGTCGGACGCAAATGATTTCCAGCGCTCCACAGCTTTGTCCCAATCCGCACCTTTGGGCGAGTAGGGACGACCTTCCAAAAAGTCAAATGTTTTCTGATCAGGATTGACATAGCCAGCGCGCGCGCCGCCTTCGATGGACATGTTGCAAACCGTCATGCGCTCTTCCATGGTGAAATTATCGAACACCTCGCCGCCGTATTCATAGGCAAAACCCGTTCCGCCGTTCACGCCCAGCGTGCGGATGATGTGCAAAATCACGTCTTTGGCATAAACGCCGGGGCGCAATTTGCCGGTGACATTGATGCGGCGCACTTTCAATTTGCCCATCGCCATGGTTTGAGTTGCGAGCAAATCGCGCACTTGCGTGGTGCCAATTCCGAAAGCAATCGCGCCAAAAGCGCCATGCGTGGAAGTGTGCGAATCACCGCAGGCGATGGTTGTTCCGGGCTGCGTAATTCCCTGTTCCGGACCGACAACGTGAACGATTCCCTGCTTGCCGGAATGCCGGTCAAAAAAGGTGATGCCAAAGTCGTCGCAGTTTTTGCGCAATTCTTTCATCATTGCATCCGCCAACGGATCGGCGAATGGCTCTTCAAATTTATCCGTCGGGATGATGTGATCGACAGTTGCGAAAGTGCGATTTGGAAATTTGACTTTCAATCCCATTTCGCGCACCATCGCAAAAGCCTGTGGACTGGTCACTTCATGAATCAGATGTGTGCCGATCAATAATTGCGTTTGCCCGTTCGGCAACACTGTTACCGTGTGCGCGTCCCAAACTTTTTCAAATAACGTTTTGCCCATAAAAATTTCTCCTCGGAAACAATGAATTATAGTTTGCTATATTCTGTGATAAAATAGAAGTAGTAATTTTTTATCTTGTGATAATAATTATGCATTACTCAATATTGTCATGCTGAGCGAAGTCGAAGCATCTTGCCGTAAAAGTACTTTTACCATGTCCATCGAACTCCGTTTATTAAAATCATTTCTCGCCGTGGCTGATCATCTTAATTTCCGCCGCGCGGCGGAAGAATTGCATGTCACGCAGCCGGCGCTTTCGCGGCAAATCCAGCAATTGGAAAAGACGATTGGCAAACCATTATTTATCCGCGACAAACGAACTGTGGAACTGACGTCCGCTGGCAAATTTTTGTATAGCCACGCTGGGAAGTTATTTGATGATGTCGAAGTTTTAGTGAAAGAAACGCGCGAAGCCGCCGAAGGCGAACGCGGTGCCTTATCGCTGGGATACACGGAATCGGCGATGGCGAGTTTTCTGCCGTCGTTGCTGCGCGATTTGCGGGAGAAATTGCCGCATATTCAATTGCAATTAAAACAGGCACATTCCGAACAGCTTTCGCGCGAGGTGGCGTTGCATCGTTTGGATGTCGCCATTATTTCGCTGCTCGGCGATACGCAAGGTTTGCGCCGCACATCGATTGCGCAGGAAGATATGGGAATCGTGCTGCCAGATAATCATCCGCTGGCCGCGCGAAAGGAAATTGCGCTTTCCAAATTGGCGCGCGAGAAATTCATTCTATTTCCCTATCAGGATAACCCCAGCCTTTATAGCGACATCATGACAAGTTGCCAGAAAGCCGGCTTTGCGCCGCAAATAATAGAAGAAGCGCAAAGCCGCATTCTCGCAGTGAACATGGTGGCGGCGGGTTTGGGCGTTACTTTTCTGAGTGAAAATTTGTCCTATTATTGCAACAAAGGCGCGATTTTCAAGCCACTCAAAAATCCGCGGCCATCAATGCAATATCATTTGATCGAACCGGAGAAAGGCAAGAATCCGTGTGTGAAGGAATTGAAGAAGATTTTGGATATCTAAAAGTACTTTTGAGGCAAGTAAATTTTGTCAATCTCCACAGATGCCATATACTCTAAACCTCTTTTACTATAAGGACAAACTATGGCTTACGTAGCGACTTGTACATTTCGTGAACCAGCTAAAACATATTACATGGATCCCGGTGAATTGGAGTTGAAGGGAGGTGCGCAAATTGTGGCGCAAACATCGCGCGGCTTGGAATTGGGCAAATTAAAATTCGCCCCGCGTGAAGTGAGCGACACTAGCATCGCCGGCAAAGTGCATCCGATTTTGCGCGAAGCCACCAAAGAAGATATTCTGCAAGATCTCAAAAATCGCGAGTTGGAACAGGAGTATATGCAGATTACGCGGGATTCCATCAAGGATTTTGCGTTGGAAATGAAACCCATTAAAGTGGAATTAATGCATGATCGTGCCAAAATGTATTTTTTCTACGAAAGCGAAGATCGGGTGGATTTTCGTGAATTATTGAGAAATCTCTCTGGCCGATTGCATTTGCGGTTACAATTTGTGCAGGTTGGCCCGCGCGACGCCGCAAAAGTACTTGGTGGCTGCGGGCCTTGCGGACGAGAGTTGTGTTGCTCCAGTTTCCTGGATAAATTGCCGCCGGTCACGTTGAAAAACGCCAAGGAACAGGGATTGCCGCTGACGCCCAGCAAAATCAGCGGCGCCTGTGGGCGTTTGATGTGTTGCCTGCGTTATGAAATAGATTTCTATCGCGATCAATCAAAGAAATTGCCCAAACGCGGCGATGGCGTGGATACGCCCGAGGGCCCTGCTAAAGTGAATGAAGTGAATATCTTTTCCGAAGAATGCCTTGTGACATTGGGCGATGGCCGGCAAATAACGATCAGCGGTGAAACGCTGCGCGAACAACGCGCGCAACGCGGGCCGGTGCGCGCCTGCAAGAATCATGTGAAACATGGCGGCACCTGCGAAGGCGGCGAAAAGAAGAATCATTAAACATGCAAAAGTACTTTTTTATTACAACCCCGATTTATTATATTAATGCCACGCCGCATATCGGCCACGCCTACACGCAAATTGCCGCCGACGCGCGCGCGCGATTTGAACGCTTGCAGGGAAAGCCGGTTTATTTTCTAACCGGCACTGATGAAAATGCCGAAAAAATCGCCCGCGTGGCGCGCGCCGAAGGCCGTCCGGTGCAGGAATTCTGCGATGAACTCGCCGAAAAATTCCGCCAGGTCTGGGATGACATGGGCATTTCCTATGACGAATATATCCGCACTTCGTCCGCTAATCATAAATCGGTGGTGCAAGGCGCGGTGGAACGGCTTTGGCGCAATGGGCATTTGGAAATCGGTTCTTACAACGGCTGGTATAGCGTTCCCGACGAAACGTTTTTTCGCGAGGAAGATACCGAAGAACGCGACGGAAATCACTACATCAA
>Ga0164242_10006096_pt1 | contig 13320 bp, 14 predicted proteins | sample OricomgcompostMG_FD_108783 | JGI IMG/M metagenome (GOLD analysis project Ga0164242, IMG submission 108783) | Miracle-Growth compost microbial communities from Emeryville, California, USA - Original compost - Miracle growth compost (MG) ...
CGGGTTTGATGCGCGCCTACGCTTTCGCGGCGCGCCGCGCCGCGTGCGCTCCGGCGCGGCGCCCGAAGAACGAACCCTCACCCAGCTGCGTCCCGCTGGCGTACCCCTTGCCGTCCTGAGCCAGGTTCGACGCGCACGCGCCGGCGGCATACAACCCGGGCACCACCGAGCCGTCGGCCCGTTGCACCTCGCCGTCGACGCTCACCGCCAGGCCGCCGATGGTGAACCCCGAGTACATCGCCCGCCCGAGCGACAGGTCGAACACCGCCCACGGTCCATTGTCTTGTGCGGCAAGGTATTCCGGCTGCTTGTGGAAATCCGGGTCTTCGCCCGCGGCGGCGAACTTGTTGTAGCGCTCCAGCGTCGCGGCCAGGTTGCCGGCCGGAATGCCCAGCGCGGCTTCCATTTCCGCGATCGTCTCGTAGCCGTCGAGGAACCGGATCAGCGGCATCTCCGGCATCTCGGTGTGCGCCTCGTCCACGATCAGGTATGCGGTTTGCTCCGGCTGCTCCAACACGAAAGCCGAAGTGCGCGAATGATAGGAGTCCTCGGCGACGAAGCGCTTACCCTCCTTGTTGACGATGATCCCGGTCAGCAGCACCTCCGGCGGGTAGGCGGCCGCGGTGATGAACAGCTCGTCCATGTGCTTGGTCGCCCCGCCCGCCGACACCCCCATCCGGATGGCCAGCCCGTCGTCGTGCGGATTGCCCAGAATGTACGGCGCCACCAGGCCGTGGTGCTTGGTGCGCCGCGGCTGGCCCAACGCCGGAGTGTGCTCGGCCACCATCTGCGGATTCATCGCGAAGCCGCCGGCAGCGAGGATCACCGCGTCGGCCTTGACCGCGCCGGTCTCGGTGAAATGCTTCCAGGCCACACCGACCACGGCGCCGTCGTCGTCCACGATCAGGTTGGTCGCCCCGGTCTCGTAACGGATCTGCACGCCCAGCGCCTCGGCGCGTTTCACCAGCAGGTCGATCACCATCGCGGCCCCGCCCAGCTCCCCGGGCACCGGCACGGAATGCCCGCGCGGCGCCGGCTTGGCCTGCTCGCAGAACGGCCACACCTTCTCGTTGCCGGTGTAGCTCAGGCCCTCGGTGCCCGGCGGGACGACCACCTTGCCCGGGTAGTAGCTGCGTTCGAACTGAAAACCCAAGTCTTCCAACCAGTTGAAGTGTTCGACGCTGCCCTCGCAGTAGGCGCGGATCTTGTCCAGCTCGGGCTCCCGCGACACCGCCACCAGGTACTTGTACATCTCCTCGGCGGAGTCGTCGTGACCGGTCGCCTGCTGCACCGCGGTGCCACCGCCGAGGTAAAAGTGGCCCCCGGCAAGCGAAGTGGTGCCGCCGGCCGCGGCCGCGCGTTCCAGTACCAACACCCGCGCGCCATCGGCCGCCGCGCTGACCGCGGCGCAGCCGCCGGCAATGCCGAAGCCGATCACCACCACGTCGACGTCGTCGGACCACGACGTCACGTCATGGGCACTGACAGTTGCCGGTATCTCGGTGCTCATTGGCGCCATTCCTCCTCATCGCCGTGCCGCGCGTCCGCGCGGGCGCGGCTCACCGCTGCTGCTGTTTGATGTAGTCGTAGAACGCCCGCATCTCGGGCGCGATGTAGGCGAACTCCACGAACGGAACTCCCGCCTGCGGCGCCGAGACATAGGCGAAGTGGATTCCGCCGGGCATCACACCCTGCTGCACCACCGGGGCGCCCCGCTCGCCGGCCCGCGCCAGCGCTTCGGCCAACTGCTCGGGGCTGTCGGCCTCGACGCAGATGTGGTGCAACCCCGGCCCGCCATCGGACAGAAAGTCACTATAGATGTTCTCGCCACGTACCGGTTGGATCAGCTCCAATTGCATGTCGCCGAGATAGCTCAGCGAGATGCTCGCGACGAAATCGGCGGGCTTACCCCGGTAGCTGCAGGCATCCGCAGCAAAGTGCACGTCCGGTATCCGCACCCACTTGCGCACACCTAACAGGCCGGTGAGGGCCGTTTCGGTGGCATCCAGGTCGCCGGTGACCCAGGCGATCTGCGTCGGCGACTGCACGGGAAGCGTCATCGTCTCGCACAATAGTCGAGCCGCCGGGCGGCCAGAAAGTGCCCGAAAGAATTTGCCATGCCGATCCGGTCCGAACCGGGAAACCGCGGGTGAACACGTTCTAATTCCGTGCTCCGCGGTCCGTGACCGGCCGTGGCCGGATCAGTGCCGAGTCAGCACGTCGACCAGCAGCCGCAGCTGGGCGTCGAAGACGGCTTCCACATCGGTCAGCGTGTCCGCCCCGTACTGTCCGAACACCTCGAGGCTGATCGCGCCCAGCACCCCCGCCCACAGCAAAAAGCACTTGGCGATCACCAGGTCATCGCCCGGGAAGCCGAATTCGTGCCGGATCCGTTCAAAGTCGGATGACATCGGTTGCGGCGCAGGGTCATTGGTCAGCCGGATATCGCCGGTGGTGATCCCCGCCGCCACGGCGTCGAACAACGCCGCGACCACCCGGGTGCCGGCGGCAACGGTGCGTTCGGGGGGCGCGTGGTACCCGGGAACCGGGCTGCCGTAGAGCAGGGCCCAGCATGCCGGGTGCTCGACGGCCCAGCGCCGGGTGGCGCGCGCGATGGCGATGACGTCGTCGCTCCACTGTTCGCCCGCGGTTTCGCGGGCCCGGTCCACGGTGTCGGCCAGGTCGGAATAGGCGTCCACCAGCAGCAGGGTCAGCAACTCGTCGCGGCTGGACACGTAGCGGTACACCGCCGAGGACACCATGCCCAGGTCGCGGGCGATGGCGCGGACCGACAGCCCGGCCGCGCCCCGGTCCACCAGTTGGCGGCGACCGAGTTCGATGATGCGCGCCTCGATCTGCTCCCGGGACTGCTGGCGTTTGCCCACCCGGTCAGTCTGACACAACCGAGAACACCGCTCTTGCTTTCCCGACCGCGGTGTGGCAGCGTGTTCGAAATGGAGAGCACCGCTCTCTGGCATTGCCCCGGGGTTCGCTGAGAGGACGGCGCCCATGTCCACCCGATACGAAGAACCGAACCGGGCCGCCCGCGCCGCCAACGTGGTGGTCCGCTGGCTCGCCGACGCGGGCGTCAGCATCGCGGGCACCCGGGCGCTGCGGGTCCGCGGCCGCAAGACCGGGAAGCTGCGCGCGGTGGTAGTCAACCTGCTCACGGTGGACGGGACGGACTATCTGGTCTCGCCGCGCGGCGACACCCAGTGGGCCCGCAACGTGCGGGCCGCGTCCGTCGTCGAGCTGGGTCCGCGCTGGCGCCGGCGACGCATGCGGATCAGCGAGGTCGACGACGCGGCCAAGCCGCAGCTGCTGCGGCGTTACCTCGACCGGTGGTACTGGCAGGTCAAGGACTACGTCGCCGGGTTGACCCCGGACAGCAGCGACGAGCAGTTCCGCGCCGCGGCGCCCACCATTCCGGTGTTCGCGCTGACGAAGGCGGGCTGAACGGGCCTATCCGGCACTCAGCGCGCGTTGTCGCGCACCCCGAGGTCTTCGCGGACTTCCTCCGACGTCGCCTGCCACGACACCGCGGCCGGATACTCCCCCCACACGCTGTTGAAGATCCCGACGATCTGTCCCGGGCCGCCGCTGGGGGCCAGATACACCGGCCCGCCGGAGTCGCCGTTGTGGCTCTGCACCCCGTGCGACATGGTGAACCAGCCGTTGTTCACGCTCTCCACCGTGCCGCACGTCTCCCCGGTGATCACCCCGAAATGGCAGACCGGCTGCCCGGGCGTCAGCGCCAGCCCGGGGTCGGAGACGAGCGGCCGCCCGCCCGGCAGGATGTTGTTCGCGGTGACGCCGTTGTCCAGCACGATCGCCTCGTAGTCGTTGATCACCTGACTGGTCGACACCGTCGTTCCGCTGGGGGTGTTGTCCCGGAAGGCCGCCATCCGCCCGATCACCGTGCCGCCGCGGTCGGTCACCACTCCGCCGCCGCCCCGGCAGTGTCCGGCGGTGAACGCGATCTTCAGGCCGGGGTCGACGTAGCCCAGCGTGCAGACCCGGTTGTCCTGCCGTATCTCCATGCCCGGATACACCATGACGTCGGCTTTTGCCGCCGACGCCGGCAGCGTGGCGGCCAACGCTGTGACAGTGATCGATGCGGCGAAGGCGCGTGTTGCCAGGCGATGCACCATGAACTCCGATCCATCGGGCCAACTACCGACGGGAGGTCGAGGTTACGGCGTAACCGTCCTCCACGCTCAGCTTTTCGCGCCGGCCAGCGCCGATGTTACAGAGAGGTCACGACGGGCGCGCCGGCCGCGGTTCGGCCGGCGCTACGCGGCGCCCAGCCGGGCGGCCCGAACACGTAGCCCAACCGGTCCCGCAACCGGCTCGCCGACCGCCAGTCGCGGGCGATGGCGACGTATTCGCGGGTCTGCAGCTTCCAGACGTTGAAGGTGTCGACCTGCTTGGTCAGGCCGTAGTGCGGGCGGAACAGCTCGGCCTGGAAGGTGCCGAACAGCCGGTCCCACACGATGAGGATGCCGCCGTAGTTCTTGTCCAGGTACACCTTGTCCATGCCGTGGTGCACCCGGTGGTGCGACGGCGTGTTGAACACGAACTCGAACGGGCGGGGCAGCTTGTCGATCCGCTCGGTGTGGATCCAGAACTGGTAAATCAGGTTCAGCGAGAAGCTGAAGAACACCATCCACGGCGGAATCCCCAACAGCGGCAACGGAATCCACATCAAGATCTCGCCGCTGTTGTTCCACTTCTGGCGCAGTGCGGTGGCGAAGTTGTAGTACTCGCTGGAGTGGTGGGCCTGGTGCGTCGCCCAGATCAGCCGCACCCGGTGCGCGATCCGGTGATAGGCGTAGTAGAGCAGGTCGACGCCGAGAATCGCGATCGCCCAGGTGTACCAGCGGGTCGCCGGAAGGTGCCACGGTGCCAGGTAGGCGTAGATCGCGGCGTAGCCGAACAGGGCCAGCGTCTTCCAGCCCGCGGTGGTGGCCACCGACGCCAAGCCCATCGAAATGCTGGTCAGCGAGTCGCGGGTCCGGTGCGCCCCCGGGGCCGGACGGGCGGTGAGGTGTTCCAGCTTGCGGGCCGCGGTCCATTCGAGCGTCAGCAACAACAGGAAGAACGGAATGGCCACCAGCACCGGGTCGCGCAGCTGCGGCGGCAGCGCGGTCAGGTAGCCGGACAGGGCGCTCACACCGGTAAGCGTACGACGAACGCCGCGGCGCTCAGCGCCGATCGTCGGGCGCCTGCGCCTCGTCGCCGGCGTACCACTGGACCGCCCGCACACCCGGTTGCAGGGACAGTTCGGCCACCAGCCGCTCCAGCCGGGCCGGGGCGTCGCCGTTCATCAGCAGGTGCGCGGTCAGGGTGAGCTCGTCGTCGGCGGGATGGCCGGTGTGGATGCCGCGCAGCGTGATGTCGTTGCCGCCGGCGTGCTGGACGATCTGGGCGCGGGCGTACTTCTCGTGTTTGGGCCGGCACACCACCTGCACCAGAAACGGCAGCAGGCTTTCGTCTTCGTCGGCGCTGCTGTCCCGGTCGATCAGCCGGCCGAGCGGGCGTCCCAGCAGATGAATCCCGATCACCGTGCCGGTGCCGATCGCGGCGAACACCAGATGCCCGGACGCGGCCAGCACACCGATCGCCGCCGAACACCACAGGGTGGCGGCCGTGTTGAGGCCGCGGACGTTGACGCCTTCCCGCAGGATCACCCCACCGCCCAGGAACCCGATGCCGGAGACCACGTAGGACGCCACCCGGGTGGGGCTGGTGTCCGAGGTGGCGGCGGCGTAGAGGACGAACAGTGTGGCGCCCGCGGCGACCAGCGCGTTGGTGCGCAATCCCGCCCGACGGGCGCGCCATTGCCGTTCCAGCCCGATCAGGGCGCCGCAGCCCACGCCGACGCCCAGCCGGAGCAGGAAATCGACGGCGCTCAACGTCTCCACGACACTCTCCTTCCCGGGTGCAAGGCGGCGAAGAAGGGAGCTAACCAAATCCGGGTTAACCGCAAGTGGAGCCCAACCCAACCGCCGACGTCGGGAGCGATCCCCGGCGCGCGGCGAATCTCAGGCTAACCGCCTTTGGGCGCGAGATGGTGGGGGCAGTAGGCGTTCGAGGCGAGCGCCGCGAATTGGGCGGCGCCGTCCATCGTCATGCCGGGATTCTGGTCCTTGATGTCGGTGACGACCTGCAGCCCCGTTTCGCCCCGGCCCATCAACCCGCACACGGCCTTGGCGGACGCGATGACCTGGACCGAGCTGCTGTAGGTGATGCCGGACTGGTCGAGGCTGGCCAGGAACGCGGCGTCGTCGCCCTGCGGCTCGGCGCGCGCGGGCGCGGCGTATCCGAGTGCGGCGGCGCCGATTCCGAGCAGCGCGAGCACGCGTTTCATGCGCTTCCCGCCGGCCCGGCGTCGGGCAGGGTCACGGTCGGTTTGCCGCCGCTGGACACGTGCACCGCATGGATGCCGGGCTTTTTCGACAATCGGTCGAGCAGGTCGTCGAGTCCGGCCTTGTCGACGTTCCAGTGCTGCACGGCTTCCGGTTGCCGTTGCAGCTTGGCGATGACGTCGTCGAGTTTGACGGGTTCGGCCGGCTTCGCCGCGCGGACCCGGACGCCCCGGCCGCTGCCGACTTGCGGCGCCACGGCGCCGAGGGCGCCCCCGGTGACGCTTCCCAACGCCATCTGGCCGAGCAGGCCGGCCGGGATCCCGGCGGCCGGGGCCGCGGCCGCTGCGGTGGCCGGCGCCAGGCCGCTGGCCAACCGGATGGCCGGGGTCGCCGACGCCCAGGTCGGCGGCACCGACAGCCTGCCCACGGTGTTCGCCTCGCCGACGCCCACCGAGACGGCGCCGGTGAGACCGGCGCCGGCCGACCGCAGGCCCAGCCCGGCGCCCAACGCGGACTTCGGGATGTCCAGGCCCTCGACGGGGAGCTTGTAGAACATCTTGAACTCGGTCATGGCGAGGTTGATCGGGCTCATGCTGTCGTTGGCGACCGTGCTGAATCGGCCGATGTCGGCGAGGATCCCGAAGGTGTTCTGCCATGTCGTGCCCGCCAGCGGGGATCCCGTGAGGGTGTTGAGCACCTGGTCCCAGAAGTCCATGTATCCGCGCGACGCGTTGCCGAGCGCCTCGAGCAGCTGGCTGATGATGCCGGACGGCGGGGCTGTGGCGTCCGCGGCGGCGGTACCGGCCCCCCGGCCGGTGGCCTCGCCCAGCGCAGCCGCCTGCGCGGCGATTCCCGCGTCATTGGTGGTCTTGGGCGGCTCGGTGAAGGGCGCCAGGCGGGTGGCGGCCGCCGACGCGCTGGCATAACCGAGCATCGCGGCGGCGTCCTGGGCCCACATCTGCCCGTACTCGGCCTCGGCGGCGGCGATCGCGGCCGAGTTCTGCCCGAAAACGTTGCTGGCCAACAACATCGCGAGCCGGGCGCGGTTGGTCGCGATCTCGGCGGGCGGAACAACCGCCGCGAACGCGCTCTCGTAGGCGCTCGCGGCCGCCGTCGCCTGCTCGGCCGCCGTCCTGGCCTGCGCCGAGGTCGCCGACAGCCATGCGACGTAGGGCGCCGCCGCGGCGGCCATGGCGGCCGCCGACGGGCCGGCCCAGGCCTCGTCGGCCAGACCGTTGACGACGGCTGCGTACGACGACGCGGCGGACTGCAGTTCGGCCGCCAGCGCGTCCCACGCCGCGGCGGCCGTCAACATCGGTCCGGCCCCCGGACCCGTGTACAGCTGGGCGGAGGTGATTTCGGGTGGCTGCAGCGCGAAGTTCATTGGATCGACCCCGCTCGAGATGTCATGGTCTGCCCCGTCAATCCGCCGGCACCACGATGATCGTGGCGGTCGTCGCGGCACCGTCGGCGGCCGCAGCGGTCGCGGCGCCGGTGGTCCCATTGCCGACGGTGCGCACCCCCGCGCCCGCCAGGGCACGTCCGGCCAGACTCGCCGCGGCCATTTCGCCGAACACGGCCCCGCCCGACGCGGGCATCGCCGCGGCGGTTGCCGAGCTCGCGGCCGGCAGCACCGACGCGACCGTCCTCAGGACGGGGGCGGCGGTGGTCCAGCCCGGCGGCACCGACAGGGATCCGACCAGGGTCGAGCGGCCCATCGACCCGGCCACGCCGCCGGCGTCGGGGGTCACCGCCGAGACGTAGCCGCCCCGCAGCGGCGCCAGCGGCGACAGCCCACCCGCGATGGCTTTGCCGCCGCCCAGCAGTTCGGCGACGCCCGGCGCGTTTTGGGCCAGACCCAGCGCCTGCAGGGACAGCAGCCACCAGCCGCCGGGCAGGATGATCGCCCCGATCGGGCTGTAGGCGCCGGTGACCGCGGCGAAAAAGGGCCGCAGCGCGGCCGTGATCGGATACATGGCCTCGATGATCGATGCCGCCGGCGTCGCCGCCGCCGCCGAAGGGGTCGTCGCCAGGCCTTGCAGCATGGTGGGCGTCACGTCGATCAGGGTCGACAGCTGGGCCGGGAGGTCCGATGCGGCGCTCTGCGCGACTGCGGCGGATTGCCTTGCCGCCGCGGACGATTCGGTGGTCCGCGGCGGTTCGGTGAAGGGCGTCAGCTCGGCGGCTGCCGCCGACGCGGCGGCGTAGGCGTACATCGCCGCCGCATCCTGGGCCCACATCTCGGCGTACTCCGCCTCGGCCGCCGCGATGGCCGCGGTGTTCTGGCCCAGGATGTTGGTGGCGATCAGGGTCATTAGCAGGCTGCGGTTGGCGGCGATCACCGGCGGCGGCACCGTCGCCGCGAACGCGGTCTCGTAGGCCGCGGCGGCGAGCCTGGCCTGGGTCGCGACCTGCTCGGCCCGGCCGGCGGTTGTCGTCGCCCAGGCGATGAAGGGCGCGGCCGCGGCGCTCATCGACGTGGCCGCCGGCCCCAGCCAGGAGCCGACCGTCAGGCCGGCGATCGTCGACGTGTAGGCCGCCGCAAAGGAATACAGTTCGGCCCCCAGCGCATCCCATGCCGCGGCGGCGGCCAGCAGCGGCCCCGATCCCGCACCCACGTACATCCGTCCTGAATTGACCTCTGGTGGCAGCGCCCCGAAGTCCACCCGTTGCCTCCCGTCCTGCTCTGGGCGCCAGGGTAGGAGCGGAGATGCGGGCGTCCCGCCAACGAGCCGCGGCTCAAATGGAATTCATCAGATCGGCAGTGAAGGATATGGATTTTCCATGGATTCACCCGCCGCACCCAGCCGTCGGTTGCCCGCCGGCCTCGCCCCGCCTGGCGCCGAGCGTGGCGTCGCCTAGCCCGCCTGGCGCCGAGCGTGAAACTAGGCGCACGTTCGGCGGCGAGCGTGAAACTAACTTCACGCTCGCGCGGCGTTCACGCTCGCCGCGGCGCTCGCGCTAGCTTCGGTTAAGTTGCTGCGGGCAATAGTATTTCGCCGCGATCGCGAGGAACGACGTGGCGTGATCGTTGGTGAGCCCGGGGTTTTGGCTCTTGAGCTCGTCGAGCAGCTGCGGACCCGATTCGCCGTTGCCCATGGACACGCACACCGCTTGGGCGAACTTGATCGCGCCCTGCGGCGTCGCGTAACCGATGCCGGCGCTGCGCAGCGACGCGAGGAACCCGGCCTCGTCGACGCCCGGATCGGCCTGCGCCGGCGGGGCCAGCGCGATCGCCGCCGCGACGCCCACACCCAGCAGCAGCCTCATGACCCGGGATCGTCGCACGCCGCAACGACGGACCCGCCAACGGCAGAGTTGTTGGAGGGCAACCACATTCGCCCTTCTGGCGGCGCCGGTCAGGCCTTGGAGAGCTGGTGGGGGCAGTAGTATTTCGCGGACAGCAGGGCGAAGTTCGATGCCATCTCCATGTCCATTCCGGGATTGTGGGTTTTCACGTCGTGCACCACCTCGAGCCCCGGCTCGCCGTTGTTCAGGCACGAGCACACGGCGCGTCCGGCGGCGACGGCCGAGCCGGGACTGCTGAAGCTGAAGCCGGCTTGCTGCAGCGCGGCGACGAAACCCCCGTCGTCACCGTCGGGCACCGGTGGCGGATCGGCATGTGCCGGCGCGGCCAGCCCGATCGTGGCGCCGATCATGGCGGACGCACCCAGTGCCGCGAGCAGTCGTTTCATCACGTGTCACCCTCCTGAACTCTGATTGCCTTGCCGCTCAACCCAACTGGGCATCGGCCGGCAGGACCTTGGACTTGTCGCCCTTTTTCAGGTGCACCGCGTGGATCCCCGGTTTCTTGGCCAGCTGCTCGAGCAGCGTGTCCAGGTTCTCCTGGTCCACGTTGTGGTGCTGCACGCTCTCCGGCTGCTCGGAGATCTGTGCGACAAGGCGTTTCAGCTGTTCCGGCGATTGCTTGTCTTTGAGGTCCTTGATCGCGGTCATCCGGTTGCGGACGCCGCCCCGCACCATGGTGGGCCCGCCGGAGCCGACCGCGCTGCCCAGCATCCCGGCCAGCCCCATCGAACTGAACAGGCTGCCCTCGCCCAGCGCGGCCGCCGGCACTGCCTCGGCCCCGGCGGCCGACAGCGCGGCGGCGACGGTCCGGATCGACGGCGTGGCCGTGGCCCAGCTGGGCGGGATGGACAGCTTGCCCACCAGGGTGCCGGCGTTGCCCATCCCGGCGACCGGGCTGATCGCGCTGTACAGCGTGCCGCGGCCGAAGCCCAGGGCGCCCAGCCCGGCCCCGAGCGCGTCCTTGGGCAACGCGCCGTAGCCGATCGGCGGGGCGAACTTGAGCCACTGCGACAACGGGAAGTTGACCAGCAACCCGACGTCGTTGAACTGGGTGGTCAGCCCCAACGGCACCTTCACGGCGTTGTACATGCTGGTGTAGAAGCTGGCCCCGCCCGGGACGGTGTTGAACAGATTCGTCATGAAGGTCTGGTACAGATACGCCAGGTTCGCCGGGCCGGAGAACGGGCCGCTGTAGGGCAGCGTGGTGCTGGCCGCGCTGGCCGCGGTCTGGGCGACATTGGCGGCCGGGCTGCTCGCCGCCGACGACACCGCGGCGGCCTGCATCGGTTGGGCCGCCTCGTTGGTGGTCTTGGGCGCCGGGCCGAACTCCGTCAACTTGTTGGCGGCGGTTGCCGACGCCGCGAAGTAGGTGTCCATCGCGGTGGCGTCCTGCGCCCAGAACTCGCCGTACTGGGCTTCGTTCGCGGCGATGGCGGCGGTGTTCTGCCCGAAGATGTTCGTCGCCACCAATTGCGCCAGCAGGGCCCGGTTTTCGGCGATCACGGCGGGCGGGACGTGCGCGGCGAACGCGGTCTCGTAGGCGGTGGCCGCCGCGGTGGCCTGGGCCGCGGTTTCGGCGGCCTGCGCGGCGGTCTGCTGCATCCAGGCCACGTACGGCGCGGCCGCCGACGCCATGGCCAGCGACGACGGCCCCACCCAGGGCCCGGCCGTCAGGCCGGACAGCACCGACGAATACGACGCCGCGGCGGACTGCAATTCGGCGGCCAGGTTCTGCCACGCCGTCGCCGCGGCGACGAACGACCCCGCGCCCGGACCGCTGTACATCCGGCCCGAGTTGAACTCCGGCGGAAAGGCCCCATAGAACATCTCTGCTGCCCCCTACCTGGCCGCGCGACGGGAAAGCGATTGGCGGCCAATCGGTTTGGTCTCGATAATCATGGTGATCATTCCTCGATGCACGGGATCACGATGATGGTGGCGGCGGCCGGGTCGGCCTCGGCGGCCACCCCACCCAGGGAGCTGGCCGCCGAGGCAGCCCCGCCGACCGGGCGGGTGGCGGCCGCGGCGACGGCGCGACCGGCCAGGCTGGACAGGGCCATCTGGCTGAACACGCCCTCTTCGCCGGCCATCGCGGCGGGTGCCGCCGCCATGTTGCCGGGCAGCACCTGGGCGAGGGTCCGGATCGCCGGGGCGGCTTCCGTCCAGCCCTGCGGCACCGACATGCTGCCGACCAGGGCGGCCTTGCCCATCGACCCCGACACCTGCCCCGCCCCGACCGCGGAGCTGAGCATGGGCTTGACGGCGTTGCCGCCACTGGCCAGCGGTGCCAACGCCCCCGAAATCGCTTTCGGCCCGGCCAAATACGCGGCGGCACCCTGCCCGTTCTGGCCCCAGGCGTAGGCCTGGCCGAACGACAGGAACGGGCCGCCGGGGATGGTGGTCCATGACTGCGGCGAGTACACCCCGGTCACCACCGACCAGAACTCGTTCCAGTTGGTGATGAAGCTCGGCGTCGTCAGCTGGGTCGACGCGGTCGTCGTCGAGGCGGCATTGCCGACCGCCTGGGCCGCCGGCTGCGCGGTCGCGCTCAGCTGGGACAGGTGGGCCGCGGTGTTGGAGCCGGACTGCGCAGCGCTCTGGGCGACCGCGGCCGACTGCAGCGGCCCGGCCGACTCGTTGGTGGTGCGCGGGGGTTCGGTGAACGGTGTCAGCTGGGCGGCGCTGGCCGAGGATGCCGCATAGGCGTACATCGCGGCCGCGTCCTGGGCCCACATCTCCATGTAGTGCGCCTCGGTGGCGGCGATCGCCGGGGTGTTCTGCCCCAGGATGTTGGTGGCCACCAGCGTGGCGAGCAGGGCCCGGTTGGCCGCGATCACCGGCGGCGGCACCGTGGCGGCGAAGGCCGTCTCATAGGCGGCGGCGGCGAGCTTGGCCTGGGCGCCGGCCTGCTCGGCCTGCGCGCCGGTGGCCTGCAGCCACGCCACATACGGTGCGGCCGCGGCCGCCATCGCGATGGACGAGGGCCCGGTCCACGGGCCGGTGGTCAGCGTCTCGACGGTCGAGCCGTACGACGCCCCGACGCTCTGCAACTCCGCGGCCAGCTCGTCCCACGCCGCCGCGGCGGCCAGCAGCGGGCCCGAACCCGCGCCGACATACATCCGCCCCGAGTTGTATTCCGGCGGATAGGCACCGAAATCCAGCATTTAGGACCTCCCCCACCCCGCGCCACGCCGAGCACCCCGCCCCTCGCCCCGCAGCGACGAATTCGCGACGCCGAGTGAATTCATCGAAAGCGCTTTCAAATACATGCGTGCATTCCGCGCGTTGAAGACAGCAAGCCCCTACTCTCCTAGCTGTGCACCGGCGTCACCCCGCCGGACGAAGGACCAGTCAGCCACGCTGCTAATGCACAGACAATGCTGCACAAAAGTTATTCAGCGGGCGTTCCCGTCAGGTAAACCCATGTAAAACATCGATGTCGCGGCCCGCCGTCGCGTGTGAGAACACGCGGACTGAAGGCCCAGCTCAGTGGCGCAAGTCACTCGATCAACGTGCTGTGGGCAGCATCCGACCACGGGCCGATCCCGGTGAACAATCGGTTATCGGTTCGACGGGAAATGCTCGCGATTCGGCGTCATCGCCGATTTATACAATTGGCCGGAAAGCCATCCTTATTGCGCCC
>Ga0164242_10006097_pt1 | contig 13319 bp, 6 predicted proteins | sample OricomgcompostMG_FD_108783 | JGI IMG/M metagenome (GOLD analysis project Ga0164242, IMG submission 108783) | Miracle-Growth compost microbial communities from Emeryville, California, USA - Original compost - Miracle growth compost (MG) ...
AGATGAAATCCATTTACCTGTCTCTTCCTGAGTCAGTGCCCGTACCATCTCGAGGAACGGTCCGTTGAGCCAGAAGTCCGCAGGGGCGACGAAGGAGGCCATGCCTATATTCCCGAGGGACCCACGCATTCGTGACGACGAATAATACGATAACGCCATCGATGCTGCGGGAACACCCACCATTGGACTGAAAACAGTAGGATGGTACCGTGTCGACAAGGACAGTAGTGCACCCTCAGTCAAAGCAATGACTTCGCGCGCTGTCATCATGTCTAGACCAATAATTCGGCCACTGGAACTAGCTTCCAGAATCTTATCGTTCGCTATTTGGTCACTCTTTCGAACCGTTCTATCGAGTGAGCCGGCGTGTGGTGCAAGAACGAAGTCAACGTCTAGCTCTGTGGCAATCGAATCTAAGGTGCGAGCGATCTCCCGATAATATTCAGGGGTAGACAATAGGGACGTACCAGCGTGACTAGTAAACGATCCGACTGCGTAACGGGAAGGTAAGCGGAGCTGCTTTAGGCGGGCATAGTCCTCACTTCTCGGACGTAGGAGCATCGCGTCGTCCATCGTGTGGACGACAGTTCCCGGTCGTCCCCCAAGTTCAAGTAGCAGCTCATAAGTGGAGCGTTCACGGGCGCCGAAACAGGTGGCATACTCCACGATTTCCCTCACGAGAGCAGCATCTGAGTCCAGTAGCATCGGTCCAACGGTCTGACTCGTCACGAACAGTGGCTTGCCAAAATGCTTTGCAATACGAGTCAGAGCTACGCGCTCATAGAGATGGTGCACGTGTTGGGAATTTAGATTGCCACCTCCGGCGATTACTACAACGTCGGCTGCTGCGACCGCTTCGATGACTGAGGATGGTGCTTCACGCGGCTCGGGCCGTAATCCGTTCAACGACTCGGTAACCTCCGTGAGACGCTGACTCAGCCTCCGCCTACTCCACTTCCCCGCGAAGCCAAGGCGAGGGACCGCTGGCAGCCCGTAAAAGGCGCTCCCGACCTCGGGCTGAGCTGATATGAGCGTGATGTCGCCCAACCCGCGAGCCCGCAATTGGTCGATTGCGGCCTCAGTCATTGCTTCGTCACCCAGGTGGTAAAGCTGCCGCCAGCCGATATCGCCGATCAGAACGATCTTCATCAATGGATCCTGTCTTGTGGGAGGAGAACCTGTGGGGCGTCCGGGCACAGGAGATGCCCTATTCTATAGGCGCGCTTAACGGAATATGTGCGGACGTACCCCTATAACTCAGGGCGTTGCCGCAATTTGCGACGCCGCGCTAAATTTGTCAAATACCTTTATCCGCCAATTTGAGGCTCGTGACCGCAAGGCGCGGACAGGACGCGGCGGTCGAAGCAAAGAAGGATAGGAGTCCTGCATTGACGGCAAAATCTCGACTGCGCCGAATCGGGAAGTCGCCTGCCGTACGGAGCCTCGCCGGTCGAATTATCCGTATCCCGGCCTTAAAGAGGATCGCCTGGGGCCTGGCTCTCGGACAACGTAGTCAAGGTGTTGTGTCAGTCGTAGTTCCCATGTATAACGTTGAGCGCTACATCGGCGCTTGTCTAAGGAGTATTTGCTCTCAGACATATCGCAACCTAGAAGTTATTGTCGTCGATGACGGATCTCCGGACGGCTCGCGTGCGATCGCGGACGAGGTGGCAAAACACGACTACCGCGTGCGTGTCGTATCACGGAAAAATGGCGGGTTGAGCGCGGCGCGCAATACTGGCGCACGCCACGCACATGGTGAGTACATCATATTTATCGATTCGGACGACACGCTCCGGGCGGATGCGATTGAGTCCTATGTCACGACGCTTAGCCGGTCGGGGTCTGATTTCGCCGTGGGCGGCTACAAGCGAATTAATGAAACACAGTCATGGAATGCTGCGTACTGGATCCGTGAGCTCCACTCAGTGGATCGGGTCAGCACAACACTCGAGAAGTCTCCGGACGCCCTTGTAAACGCTGTCGCCTGGAGCAAATGCTATAAAAGGTCATTCTGGAAGCTGCATCAATTCACATTCCCAGAAGGCGTCCTTTACGAGGATCAGGCTCTCAGTGCAAAAGCTTACTCGCTAGCCTCCAAATTTGATATCGTCGGGCAACTCCTACACAACTGGAGAGTCCGCGAAGATCAGTCCTCTATCACACAGGACTCTGCCACCGCACGCGACCTATTCTATCGATTTAAGGCTGCAAGAGACTCTCTAGCAGAGTTAGAGCAATTCGGGAGTGCTGAGCTCGCCAGTGCTCGGCAAGTGCAATTGTTCAACAATGACTTTCCTGTTTCAATCCGAAAAGTCGAGAACGCAGATGACGAGTACTGGTCACTTCTCCAAACAGGAATAGAAGAACTTTCGTCGCAGCTAACTGAAGATCAATGGGAGCATGTGCACTCGCACCACAAAGTCGAGGTATACCTTGTAACCCATGGTCTGCGGGACGAGCTTATCGAGTTCACATCATCCGGAATGGGTGATGAAAATCGATCACCGACGGCGGTAATCGGCCAAAGAGTGTATTGCGACTACCCGATTCGAAAGAAGATTGGTCTCGAGATTTCGAACCCAATCTTTGGTATGAGCGTCCGTCAGACGCGGCTGGTCACGAGCATTCGTGGTCTACGTTGGTTGGATCGCACGACTGTTGAAGTGCGTGGTTGGGCATACGTCAATAACGTCAATTTCTCCGAGGAGTCGATAAGGACGCAGATCTCGCTCGTCGATCAGGCCGGCAATGTCGCGTTGACGGCCACCGCGGCCTACTACGAGGAACCGGAGCTGGACTTAGCCAACAGACACCTGTGGTGCGACTACCAGCCCGGTGCTTTTAGGGCGATATTCGACCTTTCGCAGGTCAGGGCCGATACCATTTTGGGAGATCGGCGTTCGTCCTTCCTCGAGTTGAGGGCTGACGTTGAGGTTGTGGGGAAGTTGTCACGGTCCTCGACCTTCCCTCCGGTAACAAAATGGGCGGGCGCCGCGACGCCAGCTGCTGGGGAAGCCCAAGATGGCTTGCAGTATCGGTTCCTGACGTCCCACGGACGAGTAGGTGTTGAGCTCCGGCAACTTCGTTTGCAGGTGCAGGCAGTTGTTGTGGACGGTCGTCGCGTCAGACTAACTTTTACCGCGGCGCCGGAGCTGGACATTACTCATGTGCAGTTCCATTCGAATGGGCTTGGTCGGAACGTGAGGGTTCCTGTCAACTTTGACGGTGAGGCTTACTCGGCGGAAGCGAACCTGCCGGATGCGAACAAGAGGCGGCCGCGTGATGCCGCGAACCTGTGGAGTATTCGGGCCGTTGCCAAGTCGCGCCGAAAGTATGCGCTGCCGGTTTCGGGGGCCCTTGTGGCAGGAATTGGGGAACAACCTGAGGCGCCGATTATCCCGGCACGTAGCCTCCGGGGGAACCTTGGAATCCTCGATGAGTATCCGCGGATCGAAATCTCAGACGTCTCTACCGGGCGTTCAGATTCCCTCACTATCTCTGGGAGAAGTGACGGCCTCAACGCGGGCGAGATTACCTTTGCTGCCGTCTCGGTGCGCGGGGGTCGCGCCGAGGCGACAGGCAGCGTCGCCGCTGATGGTACCTTTTCTATCGACTTTAGGGCGGAGAACAGCAGGTGGGGTGGGGACGTCTTGCCACTTCCCGCTGGCGGGTATCGTACGGAGTGTTCTGTACGTCGCGGTGCTACGGAAGGTGCGGTAAAGCTACACGCTCACTTGGGAACAGAGCTGCTTCAGCGCATTACATTCAACCTGATGACGATTGACCATTATGTAAAGGTTGAAAGGTACGAAGAAGAACTCCATTTGAACTTTGGCGCACCGGTTCCGAGTAGAGAACGAAGCCGGAGGGTTCAACATGGTCTACAGGACGGTTTCGGACTTCAAATAATCGCTCATGAACGACCGATTGTACTGTTCCGTTCTTACTTCGGAGAGATTGCTGGCTGCAATAGCCTTGCAATTCATAACGAAATTAAGAGACGCGGCCTCGATGTTGAACTTCGCTGGGCGGTGAAAGATCGTTCAGTCATCGTGCCTCGGGGAGCGCAGCCGGTGCTGCACGAAAGCCGGGCCTGGTACGAGAGCCTCAAAGCCGCAGATCTGTATATCGATAACATGCATCAACCGATATACCACGAGAAGCCGAGCCATCAAGTTTTTGTCGAGACGTTCCATGGCTATCCCTTTAAGCAGATGGGGATTACCCAGTGGAAGACCCAAGGCCGTACTAGATACGCGATAGAACGTGATTTAGAACGGGCAGCTCAGTGGGACTACCTTCTTTCACCGGCGACGTATGCGACTCAGCCCCTGAAGCGGGAGTTTGGCTTCTCCGGACCAACACTGGAGTTCGGCTACCCGCGAAACGACATTCTCCAGAGCGCGAAAAGCGGCGACATCGGCCGGAGCGTTCGGGAGAGATTAGGGATACCCGAGACCGCACTGGTGGTGCTTTACGCCCCAACGTTCCGCGATTCAGCTTCGCGAGATAACTTCAGCGCAGCACCGGTACGCCCCCTGAATGTTGCGGAACTCGCGGCTGCGATTCCAAACGTCGTGGTACTGCTAAGGGGGCATGCCTTCAACGCGCGAACGAAGATTCGTTACGGGACGAAAGCTGGTGTTATTGACGTGACGGACTATCAGGACGTCAATGACTTGATGCTCGCCTCAGATGCCGCAGTTCTCGACTACTCGTCGATTCGGTTTGACTACGCGTTGACCGGTAAGCCTATGGTCTTCATGGTGCCGGACCTTGAGCAATATCGGGATGAGACACGAGGCTGGCTCTTTGACTACGATTCCACTGCTCCGGGACCTTTGGTGCGATCTACCGCAGAGGTTATCCAGAGAATTGAAGCAATTGAGGAGGTTCGGAGAGAATACGAGGATGCTCGGCTAGGGTTCAGGAGAACTTATCTGGACCTCGATGATGGACATGCGGCCGAGCGTTTCGTCGATTATTTCCAACCCCTTTTGGGCTGAGCGTTCGGAACCTGGTGATGATGAGCCGGGTGCGTCCTCTGGAATCCGCCGATATTTCGGTGGAGTGGCGTTTAGAGCCTGCGGTTGAGAGTGGGCCGCGTGAGGTGAAGCTAGCCAATGGGCCCGCGGCACAGCCGGGATAGCCGTCTGCAATCGGGGAAGAGGCAGTTTCCTGCTAAGAGAGCATTCATCGGCTACAGGCAGTCCAATATCGGCTGCTGTCTCTGACTCGCAGCGGTGGATACAGAGGAATAGGACCCAATTCCCGAGAGCTACTCTTGTCGCTTCCGGCGCACATCGACGATCTGGCCGGTGGCCTGGCGCGCGAGGGTATCGAGTGAGGCCAACGCGACTTGCTCGGCTGTGAGAAGCGTACCCTCCGGCTCCTGGCCGAACGCGTGCTCGCGCATCGGTGTCTTGGTCCGTTCGGGGTTGATGCAGTTCACGCGCACGCCGTCCTCGAGCCATTCTTCGGCCAGTGACTGGGTCAGGTTCACGGTCGCCGCCTTGGTGGCGGAGTACATGCCGTAGTTCGCGCGGCCGCGCGTGTATGAGCTCGAGGTGAAGAAGAGCAGCTGGCCGTGCGTCTCGCGCAGGTAGCCGATCGACTCCTGTGCGATGATGATCGGCGCCAGCAGGTTGATGTCCAGGGTCAGTTCCACCTCTTCGTTCGAGAACTTCTCCAGGCTGCCGATCTCGAGCGTGCCGGCACAGTTGACCACGTAGTCGATGCGCCCGGCCTGCTCATGGGCGTCGTTGAGCGCCTTCGCGACCTCGTCACGGCTCTGCACATGCGTACCGGTGGTCGAGCGGCTGTAGGAGAAGACGTTCGCACCGAACCGCTGCGCGGCCTCGCAGATGCTGGCCCCGATGCCGGCGCTGCCCCCGAAGACCACGAGGGTCTTCTCCACGAACAGCTGCGCGCGCTCTTCCGGGTCGACCCCGGCCGGCTCCGAGGTCATCAGCTGGAAGAGCTTGTCGGCCACGAAGACGTCGATCGGCGCCGTGATCTTCATGTTCTCGTCGGAACCCTTGACCACGGCGATCTTCGTGCTCGGCTCATACTTCAGCACCACCGAGCAGTCGTCGGTCGCTGTGAAGGCCGGGTCACGGTTCGCCCCCTCGTAGGCGCGGCGAATCGTCGAGAGGAGAAAGCCCTGCGGCGTCTGCCCGCGACGCAGTGCATCCCGGTTCGGCACGTCGGTGATCACGTTGCCGCCGTCGACCGTGATGATCGTGTCGGCCGAGGGGATCGCGGTGTCGACCGCGTCATACATGTCGAGTGCGTCGACGCAGTCCTTCAAGATCCGGTGGTCGATAAAGGGGCGCACCGCGTCGTGGAAGAGCACCTTGAGCTCGTCGTCACAGAGCGCGGCCAGCGCCTTCTGCGTGGTGTCGTTGCGCGTGGCGCCGCCCGCGTACACGGCGGTGAGCTTGGAGAACCGGCCCGACTCGAGCAGCTTCTGCGCCGACTCGAGGTGGTGCTCCTCCATCATGATGATGATCTCGTCGACCACGGGAGAGGCGTTGATCGCCTCGAGCGTGTGCTCCATGATCGGCTTGCCGGCGATGCGGGCCAGCTGCTTGGGCATGCCGAGGCCCGCTCGAACCCCCACGCCACCGGCCAGCATCACAACAACGGTCTTCAGCTGCGTGCGTGGTGTCGTCATGTGCGGTCTGTGCTCCGAACTCGTGTCGCATCGGCCGGGTAAGGCGTGTGATCGGGTACAACTGATGCGCCCCCTGGGTGCCGATGATACCTGTGAGGTCCATGCGATTCGGCCCTCAATCGGGTTAATGCGCATATCCGTGTAACCACTTGAGGTTACAATCCCGGCCTGCTCGCCTCCACCCCGACGCCATTACTCGGGCGAAGTCGCCCTCCGTGGCAGCGGGTGTGGTTGAGTGGGGCTGATCTTATGGACACCGCAGAGAGCGCCACCGCACCGAGCGCCACCGCGCCGGCCTCGAGGCGCGGCCGCGGAACGGGAACGAGCGCGGCCGTGCGCCGGCACAACATGTCGCAGGTGCTCCGCGTCGTGCACCGCTTCGGCCACTCCACCCGCAGCGACATCTCGCGCCTCACCGGGCTCTCCCGCCCGGCCGTGACCAGCCTCGTCGCCGATCTGACCGCGCTCGGTTACCTGACCGACACCGACAGCTTCGCCTCTGGCAGCCGGGGCCGGCCCCGCATGGGCGTAGCCCTGGCCCGCCGCCGGCACGCCGTCGTCGCCGTCGACATCCGCGTCGACCGCACCGTCGTCGAAGTGGTGGACCTCTGCGGAGACGTGCTTCGGCACCGCCGCCTGCCGCACGACGACGATCGCGACGCCGCCGCACTCGTGGCCGCCCTGGCCGGCACGATCCGTCGATCGGTGGCGAAGGCGGCGGTCCCCGTCGTCGGCATCGGCATCGCCGCCCCCTCGGACCACGCGCCCACCGGCGAGGACACGCTGAGCTCGCCCTACCTCAAGCTCTCCGGCGTGCCGCTGGCCGCCGCGCTCGGCTCGGCGCTCAAGCCGGAGGCGCCCCGGGTCGGGATGGCCGACGTCGCCCACTGCGCCGCGATCGCGAACCTGCACGCCCTCGCCGTGCCCGGCCCCACCACGCTCGCCCACATCCAGGTCGGCGCCGGAGCCGGCCTCGGGGTCGCCGGCTCCGGCGCCGAGTTCGTCAACCGGCATCCGGAGCGGATCCGCATCGGTCACCTTCCGCTGGACCCGCAGGGGCCGCCGTGCACCTGCGGGGCGCGCGGCTGCTTCGACGCGATCGCCGGGTTCCCGGCGTTCGTCGCGTCGACCCGGTCCCTGGACATCGCCGCGCCGCCGACGCTGGCCACCATGCGCGAGTACTGCCGGAGCGTGGCAGACCTCGCCGCCGGCGGCGACGGCGTCGCGGTCGAGGCCATCCGCACCGCGGCCGGATGGGCGGGGCGCGCCGCCGCGTGCGTGCTCAACCTGCTCGGTCCCGACCGCCTCACCCTCGGCGGCTACCCGCTGTACCTGGGGGAGACGTACCGCCGGAGCTTCCTGGAGGCGATCGCGCCCTTCGCCCCGCATCCGGAGGAGACGGTGACGACGACCGCGCTCGACGACGACGCGCCCGCCCGCGGTGCCGCGATCCTCGCGATGCAGTCGGCGCTGGATGACGCGGCCGCGCATCCGGGCACGCTTTCTTTGTGAGCGGAACTTACTCCGACGAGGCGGCCGGGCAGGCGGCTGGGCGGGTGCGCAGGTGAAGCATCCGGTCTGTGCGGTTATTTATTTTTTGGCGTGAAGATATTGTGCCCGGCCGTCGAACCGGATAGTGTGATCGCGTTCCGAGCCATCCAGCCACGGTGATCGGCGCTCAGCGCCGCGAGGTCGACACCGGGCACCGCGTCATAGGAGACGTCATGCCGCATCGATTCCGCCCCGGAAAGCTCACGACCCTCACGCTCTGCGCCCTCGCCGGCACCTCCCTGCTGCTGACGGTGCCGGCGTACGCCGCTCCCCGCGCAACGTCCCCGAAGACGGCGGAGACCGCATCCGTCTCCGCGCCCGCGCCCACCCCGATCGACGTCGACGACGCGACCACGGGCACCGGGGACGGCCAGTTCAGCTACTCGGACGGCTGGTCGCACTGCACGGCGTGCGGCTCCGCCGGCGAGACCGTTCCGCTCTACGACCAGAGCAACAGCTGGTCCACCACGAAGGGCGCGGTCGCGACCTTCCGCTTCTCGGGCACCGCGGTCACCCTCTACGGCGTGACGCACGCCAAGGCCGGCATCGCCTCGGTCGCGGTGGACGGCGGCGCCGCGAAACAGATCGACCTCTACTCCGCCGCACGCAAGGGCAACCAGGAGTTCTTCTCCGACACCGGGCTGAAGAACGCGGAGCACACCGTCACCGTCACCGTGACCGGAACCCACGACGACGCCAGCGCCGGCACCGTCGTGAACCTCGACCGCGCGTCGTACCTGGACCCGGATGCTCCCGGCCAGTCCGTCTACACGGACGTGATCCCGAAGCCGGTCGCCTCCGCGCTCGCCGACGGCCCGGGCTTCCGGCTGACCTCGAAAAGCCGGATCGTCGTCGACGCGCACGATCGCGCCCAGGGCGACTACCTCGCCGGCGTGCTGCGCCCGGCCACCGGCTTCCGCCTGCAGGTGACCCGCGGCCACGCGCACGCCGGCGACGTCGTGCTCGATGTCGCCCGCGGCTCGGCGCCGAAGGGTCACACCGCCGCCGGCTACACCATCGACGTCGACCGCACGACCACGATCGCCGCCGACACGGTCGACGGGATCGTGAACGGCATCGCCACCTTCCGCCAGCTGCTGCCGGACTGGATCGAATCGACGAAGACCGTCGACATCCCCTGGACCATCCCCAGCGGGCACGTCTCCGACTACCCGCGCTTCGGCTACCGGGGCCTGATGGTCGACCTCTCCCGTGCCTACATGTCGCCCAGCCAGCTCAAGGGGATCATCGACGAAGAGGCCCGGCTGAAGTTCAACGAGCTGCACCTGCACCTCTCCGACGACCCCGCCTGGCGCATCGCGATCAGCACGCCGAAGCACAACCCCTCGGGCATCGACTACGACAACCTGACGGCCATCGGCTCGCACGGCGGCGTGATCACGGGCTTCAGCGCCGACGACCCGCACCCCGGCCACTACACGCAGGCGCAGTATCGGGACATCGTGAAGTATGCGAAGGCGCGCGGGGTGTCGGTGATCCCGGAGATCGACGGCCCGGCCCACGCCACCTCCGAGCTGGCCTCCATCCCGCAGCTGAACGCATCCGGCACGGCGGCGCCGATCTTCATCCCGACCAACGGGCAGCGCACCTACTTCGACCCGACCCTGCCGGCGACCAAGGAGTTCCTGACCACGGTCTTCGACCAGCTCGCCGCCATGACCCCCGGGCAGTACGTGCACTTCGGCGGTGACGAAGCCGCGAACATGTCGCAGGCCGACTACGAGACGTACGTGAGCATGGCGAAGTCGATCATCACCGCGGCGGGCAAGACGCCGATCGGCTGGAACGAGACCGCGGGCACGGCGGGCCAGGGGGATGTCGTGCAGTACTGGAACGGCAGCCTCGCGAGCACGAAGGCGGCCGCGGACCGCGGTGCCAAGGTCATCATGTCGCCGGTGCAGAACGCCTACTTCGACCAGCAGTACGCCCCGCACGTGCCCGCGGATGCGGCGACCTGGGCCTGCCCGAACGGCTGCGGCGAGAAGACCGCCTACAACTGGAACCCCGTGCAGGGCGGGCTCGACGAGTCCCAGGTCCTCGGCGTCGAGGCCGCCACCTGGGGATACGCGGCCGACAAGATCGACTTCCTCTACAACCCGCGGATCCTCGCGACGGCCGAGGTCGGCTGGACCCAGCAGAGCGCCCGCTCGTACTCCGACTTCGAGCAGCGGCTCGGGCACTTCGGCACCCGGCTCGACGCCGGCGACACGAACTTCTACGCCGACCCGGACATCCCGTGGAAGGCGGAGATCGCGCCCGTGCCGGTCTGCACGCGGCACAACTCGGTCGACGGCACGATCGCCCTCGCATCCGCCCCCCAGATCACGCCCAAGCAGGCCCTGGTGATGGTCGACTACGGCGACGGAACGCCCGCCGTCCCCGCCCTGGTCACCGGCGCGCACTCCGAGACGAACAACCAGGCCCACGGCATCTTCACCGTGAGCGGCTCCCACCACTTCCGCCGGGGCGGCACGCACACCGGCAGCCTGACCTTCACGGTCGGCGCCACCGGCAAGACGGTGAAGGCGCCTGTCACGTTCTCGGATTCCGGATGCTCGGGTCACCCGCAGCGGCCGGGTCACGGCCGCTGAGGCCGCCTCGCGCTGTGGTACTTTTTGAGAGCCCGAGGTGGTTCCAATGAGGGAACGCGGTCGCCGACGGCGCTCGGACTGACCCGACAGGGCCCTGCAGCAAGGAGTGCGGCTGATGCCGGCGAGACGCCGCACCATCAAGCGCCGAGTGCGCAGCCTCGGTGGCAAGGTCATCCGGCGTTTCAACCTGCTGCCGAACGGCACCCCCGATCGTCTCGGCGACGACGACGCGCTGCTGGACCGCACGCTTCGCGGTGACGTCGTCGTCTTCTTCCCCGACACCGGCGACAGCCTCTACCAGCTGCGCGGCTGGCTCGGCCCGCTCGCCGAACTGCACCGCACCCGCGGCGTCACGATCGTCTGCATGGACTCGCGCGTCGCGCACGCGGTCGCCGCCGAGACCACGGTGCCGGTCGTCACCATCGGCCGCGACGACACCCTCGACCGCCTCGTGGCGGCCGGCGGCGTCAAGCTGATGCTCTACGTCAACTACAACCCGCTCAACTTCATCGCGCTCAGGCTGCGTTCGGTCGTGCACGTCTCGCTGCTGCACGGCGACAGCGACAAGACCGTCTCGGTCTCGAACCAGATCAAGGCCTACGACTACTCCTTCGTCGCCGGGCAGGCGGCCATCGACCGGCTCACCCGGTTCACGGCGTTCTTCGACGCGGCCGAGCGGTGCATCCCCGTCGGCCGGCCCGCCCTCGACACCGACCGCGCCGCCGTGGCCGAGCGCCGCGCCGAGAGCGGGGCGGAGGGCGAGCCGGGACCGACGGATGCGGCGGCCCACCCCGGCCCCGGCATCCGCCCCAGCGCCGGCACCCGCGCCGGCACCGGCGCCCGCCCCCGCACGGTGCTCTACGCGCCCACCTGGGAGGGCGCCCACGCGGCCGTCTCCTACAGCTCGCTGATCTCCCACGGCGACGGCTTGGTGCGCGCCCTCATCGCCGCCGGCCATCGCGTCATCTACCGCCCACATCCGCTCACCGGCGTGCGGCTCGGCGCGTACGGCGAAGCGGATGCGGAGATCCGCCGCCGGGTCGAGGCCGCCGGGCAGCGGGTGTCGGTCGGCACCGCGCTCGCCGCCGACTTCGCCGCCGCCGACCTCGTGATCTGCGACGTCTCCGCCGTCGCCATCGACTGGCTCGCCACCGGCAAACCGTTCATCGTCACCGAACCGGCCGGCGGCACCGCGCGCGACGCCCCCACGCGGCTGCTCTCCGTCGTGCCGCGCCTGCCCGTCGCGGCGGTGGCAGAGGCCGCCCGACTCGTCGCCCGCGAACTCGACGACGACCCGGGCCGCGCCGACCGCCTCGCCCTGCGCGAGTACTACCTCGGCGACACCCGACCCGGCGCCTCGCTCGAGCGCTTCCTCAGCGCGTGCGAGCGGCTGTGCGAGCTGCGCGATCGCGAGTGGCGGCGCATCAGCCGCAACGAGACGAGTCCGAGCGTCGACCACGGCGGGCCGGCCGCCGCATCCGCGTCGCCGCCCGGGGCGGCAACCGGGGCGACAACCAGGGCGACCGCCGCATCCGGGCCGGCCGCCGCATCCGACGAACCGGCGCCCGTCTCGGCAAGGAGAGAAAACAAGAATGTATAGCGCGCTATTGCTGAACGGCGGGGTGGGCAAGCGCTTCGGCGCCGAGGCGCCCAAGCAGTTCACCCGGGTGAACGGGCTGCCGATCGTCGTCTACTCGCTGCTCGCCATCGACCGCGTCGAGGCCATCGACGAGATCGTGCTCAACTACCCGCCGGGCTGGCGCGACTCGCTCGAGAAGATCGTGCGCGACTACGCCGTCGGCACGGCCGTGCGATACGTCGAGGCCGGGGAGAGCCGTCACGAGTCCGTGGCACGGATGCTCCCCCTGGCGCGCAACGAGCACGTCATCCTGCACGAGTCCGCCCGTCCGCTGGTCGGCACCGACGACTTCCAGGCGATCATCGACGAGCCGGCCGTCAATGTGACCTACGCGCTCGACATCCCCTTCACCGTGGCGCCCGTCGACCCCGGCACCGGGCTGGTCACCGGATCGCTCGAACGCGACCGGCTGCGCAACGTGCAGCTGCCGCAGAAGTATGCGCTCGCCGATCTCGCGCACGCGCACGCTTACGCGCGCGAACGCGGACTCGTCTTCACCGAGGACGCCACGCTGTGCACGGTCGCCGGGCACGAGGTGGCGTTCCTGGCGGGGCGGGACCGGAACATCAAGATCACGAAGCTGCAGGACCTCCACCTGGCCAACCACCTGCTGAGGGATGTCGAGGAAGTCGATGAGTAAGACGGTTCTGATCACCGGAGCCTCCCGCGGCATCGGCCTGGCCACCGCCCGCGAACTCGCCGCCCGCGGCGACGACGTGGGCCACCTCATCCTCGTGGCGCGTGGTGGGGCCACCCTCGCAGCGGTGCGGGAGGAGCTCACCGCACCCGGGCGCCGCGTGACCACCGTCGCCGCCGACCTCGGCACGCGCGCCGAGAT
>Ga0164242_10006098_pt1 | contig 13319 bp, 10 predicted proteins | sample OricomgcompostMG_FD_108783 | JGI IMG/M metagenome (GOLD analysis project Ga0164242, IMG submission 108783) | Miracle-Growth compost microbial communities from Emeryville, California, USA - Original compost - Miracle growth compost (MG) ...
CAGGGCGCTCGCCCGCCTCGGTGAGCAGGCGCGCATCGAACACCTCGTCGTCGACGCGCAGCACGTCGCGGTCGCGCATGGTGAGGCGACGTCGGGCCACAACGCCGAGCGGATTGGCCGCCGTCGCCTGATAGAACGCGCTGGCCTGCGGTGCACGCCAGTCCACGAGCATGGTGTGCTGGTCATCGTCGCGCAGGCCGATGCGGCCGATGTAGCGCAGGGCGGATGCGCCTGGGTCCTCGCGCATCCGGTCGCCGCCATCTGGTGTCTCGAGCAGCAGTCGTCCGAACACGAGGCGGGCTTCGACATCGCGCAGCTGGGCTAGCCGGTCTTCGTGCATGCGGGCGAACGCGTCCCGTTCGCTTCGCGCCTGATGGTTACCGCCGACGTTTTGTTTGCGAACGGCCGCCAGGCGTTCCTGCGTGTCGTGCGTCAGCGCATCCAGCCGTGCGTAGAAGTCCGCGACGATCGCGCGTTCGCGAGCGAGTTCGGCATCCGCCTGATCGGTCTCAGTCAAGCGCACCCCAGCCGTTTTCGATTCGTCACAAATGAGAACAATCAAGTTTACTCGTGCGCCGCCCACCGTGCCCACCGTGCCCCCCGTGGCCCCGCCGTGAACCCCGTGAGATCGGTCAAATGGTCCTTCCCGGGCGTTGGGAAGGACCATTTGACCGATCTCACGGAGGTGGAGGGTGGGGTGGAGGGTGGGGTGCGGCGGGAGCGGCATCCGCTATGCTTGAAGTACTTGTGAGCCCACGACGGACTCCTTGCGTCGTAGAACGCCCCTCTTCATGTCGCCGCCGTTTCGGCTGCGACTTCTGACGATCTGTGCGGAATCTGTAGCGCTGTGTCAATGACAGCCAGCAGAACTTCTACACCGTTAATACGGCGAACGGATGCGCCCATCGGCGCCTTCGCCACCTTTCCGAATGCGCCTGGCCCCAGCCGCGCATCCGGTCCGATGCCTGAAAGGCACCAAATCACACTCATGACCGAAACAATTTCTGCTGCCACAACGTTCGCCGACCTGGGCGTTCCCGCGGCCCTTTTGAACGTACTGGCGGCCGACGGCAAGACAACGCCGTTCCCGATTCAGGTCGACACCCTGCCAGACACGCTGGCCGGGCGCGACGTGCTCGGCCGCGGCAAGACGGGAAGCGGAAAGACGCTTGCGTTCTCGCTGCCGATGGCCGCCCGACTTGGAACCAAGCTCTCCGGCGGCAAGCGCCGCGCGGGGCATCCGCTCGGCCTCGTTCTCGCCCCGACGCGCGAACTGGCCACCCAGATCGACGCTGTGCTCGCCCCGATGGCCGCAGCGTACAACCTCACGACAACGACGATCTTCGGCGGCATTTCGCAGAATCGCCAGGTCGCTGCGCTGAAGGCCGGTGTCGACATCGTCGTGGCCTGCCCAGGTCGCCTCGAAGACCTCATGCAACAGGGCTTCGTACATCTGGATGCCATTGAGATCACCGTGCTCGACGAGGCCGACCACATGGCCGACCTCGGCTTCCTGCCTGTTGTCACGCGCATCCTGGACAAGACCCCGATGAACGGTCAGCGGATGCTCTTCTCCGCCACGCTGGACAACGGCGTCGACAAGATCGTCAAGCGCTTCCTGCACAACCCGGTGCTGCACTCCGTTGACGAGGCAAATTCCCCCGTCGCCGCCATGACGCATCACGTGTTCGAGGTGGCAACGCCGGAGGCGAAGACCGAACTCGTGCGCACGCTTGCCAGCGGCACCGGCCGTCGCATCCTGTTCATGCGCACGAAGCACCACGCCAAGAAGCTGGCGAAGCAGCTGACAGAGGCGGGCATCCCGTCTGTGGACCTGCACGGCAACCTGTCGCAGCCGCAACGTGACCGTAACCTCGCGGCGTTCAGCGACGGCTCGGCCAAGGTGCTCGTCGCAACGGATGTCGCAGCCCGCGGTGTGCATGTCGACAACGTCGAGCTGGTCATCCACGTCGACCCGCCGACCGAGCACAAGGCATACCTGCACCGGTCGGGCCGCACGGCTCGCGCAGGCAGCGAGGGCGATGTCGTGACGATCAGCCTCCCTGTACAACGGCGCGATCTCGCGCAGTTGCTGCGCAAGGCGGCGATTCAGGTCACCCCGCAGCAGGTCACAGCGACCTCGCCTGCGGTCACCGAACTCGTCGGAGAGGTCGCCCCATACGTGAAGCCGCAGCCCAAACAGGCCGGGCCTCAGCGCGGCCAAGGCGGTGGACGCTCGCAGGGCGCCAACGCGCAGCGCAAGCGTGCCGCTCGTGACGGGCGCGGTGCAGGAGCGGATGCCGCGGGCGGCCGCCCGCGTCGTGATCGTTCCGGCCGTGCGGCCAGCGCAGTGCAGGGCCGCGACGGTGGTCGCGCACAGCAAAGCGGACGCCCTCAGCGCGACCACGCGCAGGGAGCTGGCTCGCACGCATCCGCTGGGCAGACATCCGCCTCGCACGGTTCGCAGCAGCGCAGCGGCCAGCCCTCTCGAGCAGGTCAGGCTCAGTCTGGGCGAAGTGGCGGCATGCGCGTCGGCAGCCTTGTCGGTGGCAACAGTGGCCGCGCGCGCGGTTCGCGTCGCGCCCAGGGCTAGGCGCGAGCAACCTCCGCACGCCCCTTCACCCGCGCACTCCCTCAACCACGCACGCCCCCAAACATGCACTCCCCCGCGCACTCCCTCAACCACACACTCCCCCGTGAGTTGCGAGTTTCCGTTCTTCCGAGGCCTTGGGAAGAACGGAAACTCGCAACTCAGCGAAGGGGGCAACAGCAAGAAGGGGGGCAACAGCAAGAAGGGGGGCAACAGCAAGAAGGGGGAAGCAGCAAGAAGGGGGCAGCAGCAAGAGGGCGGCAGGCGCAACCCTGCGACACACTCACGCCGCAAACCGGCAGGGCGGATACGATCGAAATATGAAGTCACCGGCGACCATACGTCCAGCACGCCCAGACGACGCGGACGGTATGGCGCATGTGCACGTGCAAGGCTGGCGCGAAACCTACACAGGAATCATGCCTGACAAGGTGCTCGCCAATCTCTCCGAGGAACGCCGGGCCGTCTGGTGGCGTCACGTCATCGAGAACGTCACGACCACGCGCTGCGCCGTTGCGGAGAAGGATGGCGAAGTCGTCGGCTTCGCGAGCGCCGGCCCAGCCCGCGACGAAGACGCCGAACGGGATCTCGAGCTATTCACCATCTACACTCTGAGTTCCATGTATGGAACCGGCGTCGGCCAGGCGCTCCTCGACACCGTGCTCGGCGAAGAACCAGCCATGGTCTGGATCGCCGAGCAAAATGCGCGGGCGCAAGCGTTCTATCGCAAGAACGGGTTCGAGCTCGACGGCGCAACCAAGTTCGATGGCATCGCAGAGGTGCGGATGCTGCGCTGACGCGCCGCCGGCATAACCCCGGCGGAACGCGTAACCGCGATAGGGGCTACTGCGCGGTGACCGTCAGCACGAGCGCCTGCTCGGGCCGCAACAGCGGCATCGGCAGCCCAAGCTCGCCAAGGACCCGTCCGCTTGCCACCGTTCCACTCGCCAGCCACGGCGGCTGTCCATAGCCCAGGGTCGCGGATGCCGCAAGCGGCAGCCCGAGCGAAACGCGGTACAGCCGTGCATCGTCCAGCCCCGGCAGTCGCAGCCGGGGCGGGATCTCAAACCTCGACGCGGCGAGTGTGGCATACGAGAACACAGCTTCAGACCTGTCTTGGCTCACGACCCCGTGTGCCTGCGCTGCAGCATCCGGGTAGTCGACGCGAACCATGCGGCCGCCGTGCAGCAGCGTGCGATGTTGTTTGTAGAACGCGATCGCCGAGGCCAGCTCACCGCGCTCCGATTCGCTCGCCTCGCGAACGTCCCACTCGATGCCGAAGTGTCCGAACAGCGCGGTGATCGCCCTGAACGACAGGTCGTGGGTGCGCCCCGTCGTGTGCGAGTGTCCTGGCCCGACGTGCGCGCCGACGAGCTCTGGGGGAACAACCAGCTCGGTCCACCTCTGAATGGTCTGGCGTTCGAGCGCATCATTGGTGTCGGATGCCCACACGCGGTCGGTGCGAGCAAGAATACCGAGGTCGACACGCGCGCCTCCCGACGAGCAGCTTTCGATCTCGACGTTTGGATGCGCGGCGCGCACCGCGTCGAACAGCCGGTAAACCGCGGCTGTCTGCGCGTGCGTCGAAGCACGGCCGGCGTGGCCGAGCTCAACCTGATCGCGGTTCTGATCCCATTTGAGATATGCGATGTCATTCTCGCTCAGCAGAGCATCCAGACGGTTGAAAATATAGTTCCACGCGTCTTCGTTCACCAGGTCGAGCACGTGCTGCCTGCGCCACTCGAGCGAGCTGCGCCCACCGGGACCGGATACCCAATCAGGATGCTCGCGCGCCAGGCGCGAATCCAGATTGACCATCTCTGGCTCGACCCACAGTCCGAACTCCATCCCGGCCCCGCGCACGTGGTCGATCAGCGGCGTCAGCCCGTTCGGCCAGACATCCGGATCGACGAACCAGTCGCCAAGCCCAGCGTTGTCGCTGCGCCTGCCGAGGAACCAGCCGTCGTCGAGCACGAACCGCTCGACGCCGAGCGCGGCCGCCGTGTCGGCCAGCGATGTGAGCGTGTCGAGGTCGTGCCGAAAATAGACGGCCTCCCACGTGTTGAGCACCACGGGCCTCGGTCGCTTCGGATGCGACGGGCGCGCGCGCATCCACCTGTAGAACTGGTCGCTGATCCCATCGAGCCCCGCCGGCGAGTACGCGGCGTACACCGTCGGCGTCTCGTACTGGTCGCCGGGTTGCAGCACGACCTCGCCTGGTGCGAGCAGCTCGCCGACCGCCAGCACGGTCTCACCGTCCGGCAGCTGTTCGATCATGCTCTCGTGGTTTCCGCTCCAGCCGAGGTGCACCGCCCACACCTCGCCTGTACCGAAGTCGAAACCCTGCGTGCCTGCGGCGATCACGAGGGTCGAGTCATGACCGGTGCGCCCATGGCGCGCCGAACGCAACCACGTGCCTTGCTGAATGGTGTGCCGCTGCGGCTGCTTCTCTTTCGCCCAGCGCCCGGTCAGATCGAGACCTTCGGATGCACGTGCAGGCACCGGCAGCGTCAGCGACAGGTTTTCGAGTTCGTACGGGTCGTCACCGGTGTTCGTCAGGCGCGCGCGAGTGAGCAGCAGTCCGCCCGCATCCAGTTCATATTCGACGTCAACGGCGAGCCCGCCACCCGCGTCGATCATGTGCAACGTGAGTGCGCTAGAGCCGACCTGGTCGGCACTCTTCTGGTCGGCACTCTTCTGGTCGGCACTGCTCTGGTCGGCGCCGTCGAGTACCAGCAGCGCGGAGAATCCCCGGCCGGCACGGCTTCCGCTCAGACCCGGTCGGCCGCGCCATCCGCGCGCCGCCTGCGGAATCACACTGGCGACGACAGGCTGATCGAACATCGAGTTCGGCACGGCGTTGACCAACGCCGCCGTATCGATCGTTTCGTCACCAAGGTCGCTTCCCCAATGCAGAATGCGGCAGTCGCCATCGCTCGTGTCGATGAGGATGCTCGTGCCTGCTGCTCTCAGGTGGTGCTGCTGCGTCATTGATTCCCTTTGTGGCCATGGTTGGTTTTGGCGCCGGCTCGTTGTCGTTCACTCGTGCGGTGCGACGGGCGCGACCAGCCGCACATCTTCCACGTGACTGCCAAGCGTCTCTTCGGCTCTGCGCGGCAGTCCGTTATCGGTGATAACCACGCTAGCGTCCTCGAGCTGAGCAATGGTGCTCATTCCGACGGTCCCCCATTTCGTGTGGTCGGCGAGCACCACGGTGCGTCTGGCCGCGGCCACGAACGCCCGATTCGCTTCGGCTTCCAGCATGTTGGGCGTCGTGAAGCCGACACCGTCATCCATGCCGTGCACGCCGAGGAAGAGCGTGTCCAAATGCAGTTGGCGCAGTGCGGAGATGGCGATTGGGCCGACGAGAGCATCGGATGGCGTGTGCTCACCTCCGGTAAGGATGACGTTGGCACCTCCGCCAGAGTCTGCTGCCTGACTGTAGAACACGCTGGCGATCTGCACCGAATTCGTCACAACGGTGAGCCCGGATTGGGTGGCGAGAAGGCGTGCCAACCGCCACGTCGTCGTTCCGGCGCTCAACCCGATCGCCGAGCCCGGCTCCACCAGGGAGAGCGCTTCTCGGGCGATCGCCTCCTTCTCGTGCTCCTGCCTGGCGAGCTTGCGGTCGAAGCCCGGCTCATCCGTGCTCAGGCCACCTGGCACTTTCGCCCCGCCGTGCACACGGTCCAGAAGTCCGCCTGCGACGAGCACGTCGATATCGCGCCGGATGGTCATCTCCGAGACGTCGAGCACCGATGCGAGTTCGGCAACACGCACCGTGCCGTTTTCGCGCGCACGGGCGACGATCTCGCTCTGGCGCGCCGCCGCCAACATCACGGCGCACCCCTCGCGACAGCGCCATCCGACCCGCGCACGTGCGCGTTGTAGTGGATCATCCGCGTGCTATCCCTTGCTCGCACCGAGCGTGAGACCGGCGACGAACTGACGCTGCAGCACCAAGTAGATGATCAGCGTCGGAATGACCGTGATCATCGCACCGGCCGCCAGCAGGTTGTAGTCGGAAAGGAACACACCCTTCAGATTGTTGATCGCTGTCGTGACAGGAAGTTTGTCGCCGCTCTGGATGAAGATCAACGGCCAGAAATAGTCGTTGTAGATGAAGATCACTTCGAGGGTGCCAAGTGCGGCAAGCGCCGGTCGACACAGCGGGATGATGATCGCCGTGTAGTGCCGCCAGACTCCTGCGCCGTCAACCCGCGCGGCCTCGCTCAGCTCGGTCGGAATGGCCTTCATGAAGTTCGACAGAACGAACGTGCAGAAGCCGATCTGGAATGCCGTGTTCACCGCGATCACGCTGAAGAACGTGTTCAGCAGGCTGCCTGAGTCGCTCACCCAGTACGGCAGCGTGAAGTTCTTGAACACCTCGAACAGCGGCGCTGCGAGCACCTGAGGCGGCAGCAGGTTGCCAGCAGTGAACGCGATGAGCAGGGTGATGTTGAACTTCCAGCTGAACCGGCTGACGGCGAACGCCATCATCGACGCGAAGAACAGAGTCAGAATGACGGCTGGCACCGTGATGATCAGCGAGTTCCCGAAGTAGTTGATGAACCCGCCCTGATTCCAGGCATCCACGAAATTGTCGAAATTGAACGGGCCGGCGAAGCTGAAATAGCCGAACTTGTCCGTCGCGGCCTTTGGACGAAGAGACGTGTACAGCGTCCACACCAGCGGGATCAGCCACATGATCGCCATTACCGTGATGAACAGGTACGTGCCCCAGTGACTCTTCTTGCGGCCTGCTCGCTGCTCGAGTTGACGAGACGATGCGAGCGGGTCGAGGGACGCAGAGTCGATGGATGCCGTAGACATCAGAGCCGCTCCTTCCTGAAGGTGCGCGAGAGATAGAAGATGATGGGCACAAGCGAGATGACCAGAAGCACGACCGCGAGCGCAGATCCGACACCGATCACCTGACCCTCGCCCACCAGGTTCTGGATCACGAGCACGCTGAGCAGTTCCAGACCGTTCGTGCCCTTGTTGATCACATACACGATGTCGAACGCACGCAGCGACTCGATGATGGTGATCACCACGATGATGATGTTCGTCGGTTTCATCGCGGGGAATACGACACGGAAGAACGTCTGAGGAGCGTTTGCGCCGTCAAGCGCGGCGGCTTCGCGCAGAGAAGCATCCACACCCTTCAGCCCCGCAAGGTAGAGGATCATCACATAGCCGGCATGTCGCCAGGTTGCCGCGACCATCGCCGCCCAGATGTTCACATCCGAGTCGCCGAACCAGTCGACGGCATGCGGGGTGCCCGCCGTTCCGAGCAGAAAGTTCAGCAGACCGTTGTCCTGCGAATAGAACAACTGCCAGATGACGCCGATCAACGCAAGGGACAGCATGACGGGAATGAAGAAGATGCTCTGATAGATGCGCGTTCCGCGGATCTTCTGGTCGAGAACAACGGCGAGCAGCAGGCCGAGCGGCGTGCCGATCAGCCCGAGGAAGAGCAGCCACAGGATGTTGTGTCCGACGGCCGGCCAGAACGGCGTGTACTCGGTGAAGATGTATGCGAAGTTGCTCAGCCCGGCTGGCTTCATGTCGCTCAGAGCCAGACCATTCCAGCGCACGAACGCCAGCCCGATCGACAGCAGTGTCGGCACCCAGACCAGCAGAACCTGGATGAGCGTCGGGATGCCGATCATCACCCCGAGCACGATGCGATCGCGTGTGCCGAGCTGGCGGAGCCGACGCCGGCGGGCCGGAGGTGTTACCTCCGGCCTGACGGCCTCGCCCACGCGTGTATCGGAAGTTGCAGACACGGTGGATCCTCGTCCGCTACTGAGCGGCGTACAAGGTCTTGGCCTGCGCTTCGATGTTCTTCAGGTCGACAGTGCCGTCCTTGATGAACGATTGCATGGCAGGCTCGAGCACGTTCGTTGCCATCGCGGGCAGCGCATCCCGGTCGAAGAACTGGCTGATGTTCTTCGCGTTGGCGATCACCCCGGCCAACTCCTTCGTGAACGCGCTGTATCCGGACGTGTCTGCATCCTTCGCCGTCATGATGTTCGACTTGTCGACGGAGTAGTACGCCTCCTGCCCTGCGCCCGTGCCCATGAACTGAAGCATCGCGTGCGCAGCCTTGTTCTCGCCGCCCCGCTTGGAGAGCATCAGCCCGTCGATCGGTGCCTCGACAGCATCCTGCCCCTCGACCTTGACCTCGGGGAACTGGAAGAACCCGATGTCGGCAAGCACCGCGGCATCCGTGAACTGCTGGGTGATGAACGAACCGAGCAGCATCATTCCAGACTGCTTGTTGCCGAGCTTCTGGGCCGCTTCCTGCCAGGTCATGCCGAGCGAGTTCGGGTCTTGGTACGGCAGCAACATCTTCCAGGTGTCGAAGACCTCTTGCAGCTTCGGAGAGTTCCACGACTCCTTGTGGTCGCACAGGTCGATGTGGAACTGGTAGCCGTTGATGCGCATGTTCAGGTAGTCGAACGTGCCGCATGCAGGCCAGGCATCCTTGTCGGCAAAGCCGATCGGGATGATGCCGTCTGACTGCATCTTCTTGGCGAGCGTCTCGAGTTGGTCCATCGTCTTGGGGACTTCGTAGCCCTTCTCGGCCCAGAAGGACTTGCGGTAGAAGAAGCCCCACGGATAGTTGTAGTTCGGCACGAAGTACTGCTTGCCGTCACTGGCCGTTGATGCCTTTTTCAACGCGGGCGAGAAGTTGTCGCCGATCTTGTCCCAGACATCCTCGATGGGGGCGACGAGGCCCTTGTCTGCGTAGTAACGCATGCGGTAGCCGGCAAACCAGGTGAACGCGTCATCCGGGCTGCCCTGCAGGTAGTTGTTGATCTTGTTCTGGAAGCCGTTGTGGTCGACCGTGTTGGTCTTGACGGTGTCTTTCGACTTCTTCTCGAACGCCGAAACGAATGCGGCGTATGCCTTCTTCGGAACCTCGTCTGACGCGTTCGAGCCGAACGTCAAGCTGCCGGTCGACGAGCCGCCGCCTCCGCCTGATCCGGTCGAACACGATGCGAGCGCTGGAACGGCCATCAGGCCGAGCGCGCTGAATCCGATTCCCTTGAGAACGCTGCGCCGGCCGAGTTCGAGCCGTCGCGCTGCGTTTTCCATCTCTTGCATGGTCACTCCTTTGTCCACGTGCAACGAGGGTGCGCCGGCCATCCAGGCTGCCGCACATAATCGATCATAAACTCGCAAAACCGAACGTCAAGCACTTTTGCGCATGCGTATCCGATTTGTGACATTTGCTCGAATACCCCGTCACGGCCGACTCGACGACGGGCGCCCCGCCTGCCGGGCTACGGCACGAGATAACCGGCCGCCGTGAACAGCCGGTACCACTCCTCGCGGGTCAGCGGCAGGTCGGAGCCTGCAGCGGAATCGCGAACACGCGCCGGATTCGTCGTGCCGAGGACGACTTGCATGTTGGCCGGATGGCGGGTGATCCAGGCGACGGCAATGGCTGCAGCTGGCACGTCGTATGCTGCGGCGAGTTCGTCAATCACGTCGTTCAACTCTGGATACGCCTCGCGATCGCCGAGAAAGACGCCATCGAAGAAACCCTTCTGGAACGGCGACCACGCCTGCAGGGTAATGCCATTAAGTCTGCAGTAGTTGAGGATGTCGTTGTCGCGATCGATGGACTGGTCGAGCCCGGCCATGTTGGATGCCACACCGGCAGCGATGAGCGGGGCGTGCGTGATGCTCAGCTGCACCTGGTTGACGATCAGCGGCTGGGCCACATAGTGCTTCAACAACTGCATCTGCCCAGGGGTGTGATTTGAAACTCCGAAGTTCAGCACCTTTCCTGCACGATGCAACGTCTCGAATGCTTCTGCCACCTCCTCGGGTTCGACCAATGCGTCGGGGCGATGCAACAACAGAATGTCCAGGTAGTCGAGCTTCAGCGCCTCGAGTGACTCGTCGACAGAACGCAGGATGTGCTCGGCCGAGAAGTCGAAGTAGCCGGAACGGATGCCCACCTTCGATTGAATGATGACCGATTCGCGCTCGGCGGGCGACATCGTGATCGCATCACCGAAGCGGCGTTCGCATCCGTGCGGGCCGTCACCGTAGACATCCGCGTGATCGAAGAAGTTGATGCCGGCTTCGCGGGCAGCGCCGAACAGTGTCCGGATTTCGTCGTCGCTGAGCGCGCTGATGCGCATCAGTCCGAGGATGATGTTCGATGGGTCCTGCTTCACGTTCGGCAGTGTCAGAGTCTTCATGGTTCTATCTTGCTCCGCGCGGACGCCCGCCGCGCATCCACCCGCCGCTTCCGCCCCCCGCTTCCACACCCGCCACCCCTTCCCCGCCACACCCGCCACCCCTTCCCGTGAGTTGCGAGTTTCCGTTGTTCCCAGGGCGTGGGAACAACGGAAACTCGCAACTCACGGGGCGCACGTGGTGGCTAGGGTGAGTGGTGGATGAGGGGTGCTTACGGCAGGACACCGACGGATGCGAGCGCTGCCCGCAGCAGAGTTCCCCTGCCGCCCTCGAGTTCTTGCGAGACTTCCACCGATGCCGCCTCGGCCGGCGTCATCCAGGTGAGCTCGAGGGCATCCTGCCGCGGCTCGCAGGTGCCGGTCACCGGCACGACGTATGCGAGCGAAACGGCATGCTGGCGATCATCCGAATACGGGGAAACCCCGGGCAACGGAAAGTACTCTGCCACCGAGAACGGCACCGGGCTGGCTGGCAGCTGAGGGAACGCCATCGGGCCCAAGTCCTTTTCCAAGTGCCTGAACAGCGCCTCGCGCAGTGTTTCACCATACATGACACGGCCGGAAACAAGGGTTCTAGTCATCTCGCCCACCGAGTTTGCGCGCAACAGAACGCCGACCTCGATCACTTGCCCAACCCCGTCCACCCGCACAGGCACCGCCTCGACGTACAGGATCGGCAGGCGGCCGCGCACCTGGGCGAGTTCGAGGTCGCTGAGCCAGCCCGGGCCAGCGCCTGGCACCTGGCCCGGTCGATCGTTCGGATCTGGCCGATCGTTCGGATCCGGGTCGGGGGTACGCACGCTCATTCTTCGATCATACGGATGCTGTAACGCTCGGGTCCCGGTCAGCGTCTCGACCACGACAGGGGCGCAGCCTTCAGATCACGCGAGAATGGCCTTCGGGCGATAGCCGAGGCGACCCCGAGTCACAACGATGAGCACGAGCGCTGTGACGGAAAAGCCGATGAGCACCGGCAGCAGCCCGTAGTCGTTGAGGATCGGGGCGGGAAAGAGCGTGCCAATGCCCTTGTTGGCGAACGTGTTGAACGACGCGTGCATCAGGATGGTCAGCAGCACGCTTGTCTTCGCGTGGTTGAAGACCCAGGTCATGATGATTGTCAGGCCCGTTATCATCACGGTGAACATGACCATGTTGGGGAGGTTCAGCGGTGTCCAGACTCCGCTCCAGAACAGCGGAAAGTGCCACAGTGCCCACATCACACCCAGGATGACACTTCCGAGCAGCGGGCCGAACCGCGTCTGCAGGTGAGGGAGCGCGAAACCACGCCAGCCAGGCTCTTCACCCAGCGGCCCGCCCAAGAGGACCGTCATGAGGAACGCGAGCGGGTATGCCGCGAGCATCGGACCGACCAACGGCTGAAACGAGGCTGCGACCCCTGGGACGACGAGCGCGGCCAACAGCACGATCACCGGAATTCCAACCAGCACGATCACGTACCACTGGATGCCCACCCGCCACAGAACAAGGCGGCGCAGCAGACGTACGACGCCGGGCTTGCCGTCAAGCACTCCGGTCATGATGAATGCCGCCGCTGCCGGGGCGAACGTGGCGGCGGCGATCACCAACGCTGCGATCGGCGTGGGAAGCGCGGGAAGCACACCGTTGGCCGAAAGCGCGAGCGGCACCTCTATCGCCCAAGCCAAGCCGTATGCGATCACGAAAAAGGAGATCAACGGATGCCGCTTGAGCGGACCGCGGTTCGCCACGGCCGACGGACGTCCGGTATCTCTAATACGTGTCATAGCGCTCTCCCCCGTGAGGTGACCTCAGTTTTCTACAGCTTGTTGCGCGCGGCCCCTCGGTGTCAATACGCAGCCTTGGCGCAGCGCGGCGCCGTGACAAGATTGACGCCGGGACAAACTGAGCGAGGAGTGCCGATGGCCGAGACCTCTGAGATGCACATCGATCAGTCAGCCGTGCGCTGGTCAACACCCGCGCACGAGCGCAGTGGCCGACCGCTGCTCGTGCTGATGCACGGATACGCATCGCACGAAGACGATCTGTTCGGCCTTGCCCCGTATTTGCCGTCGGAGCCCGTCATCGCCTCGCTACGCGCGCCCATGGCAGAGGCCGGCGGGAACGCATGGTGGTCGCGCACGATGTTCACCGCCGAAGGGACAACACTCGACGACGCGGATGCCGCCGCCGGCGCCGTGATCGACTGGCTCGACTCGCTCGACTGGATTGACTGGCGGGCGGATGCGCCATCCGTCGGTCTGCTTGGGTTCTCGCAGGGCGGCGCCATGGTGCTGCAACTGATGCGAACGGCGCCATCGCGCTTCGCATACGGGGTGCAGCTGTCTGGCTATGTCGTCGCGGGTGAAGCACCGGGCGATGCGGAGCTCGCGCGCATCCGGCCGCCGTTGTTCTGGGGGCGCGGCACGGCCGATGAGGTGATTTTGCCGCGCTGGGTTCAGCGCACGGCCGCGTGGGTACCCGAGCACACGGCCGCAGACATTCACGTCTACGACGGGCTCGCGCACGGC
>Ga0164242_10006099_pt1 | contig 13319 bp, 8 predicted proteins | sample OricomgcompostMG_FD_108783 | JGI IMG/M metagenome (GOLD analysis project Ga0164242, IMG submission 108783) | Miracle-Growth compost microbial communities from Emeryville, California, USA - Original compost - Miracle growth compost (MG) ...
GCCGGGCGACGTGCTGCTGGCGGCGATCACCGTCGCGGCCGGCGTGTTCAGCGCCATCCTCGCCGTGCTGTACGCCTTCCAGGAAGGCGACTGGCGGCGCCTGCTGGCGTTCTCCAGCGCCGAAAACGCGGCCATCGCCGTCACCATGCTGGGCGCCAGCCAGTTGTTCCGCGGCGAGCACCTGATCCCGCTGGCCGCACTGGCCTTCGCCGTGGCGCTGTTGCATCTGGCGGGCCACGCCCTGGCCAAGGGCGCGCTGATGCTGGCCGCCGACGGCGCCTGGCGCGCCAGCGGCAGCTACGCGCTGGTGCAGCGCGGGCTGTTGCGGCGCAGCCCGTGGCTGTCCGGCGTGGGCGTGGTGTTCGCCGCGATGAGCCTGGCCGCGATGCCGCCGCAGGCCGGTTTCGTCAGCGAATGGTTCACCTTCCAGACCCTGTTCCAGGGCTTCCACCTCGCCGGCATGCCGGGACGGCTGACCCTGTCGCTGGCCGGCGCGGGCATGGCGCTGACCGCGGCGATCGCCTTCGCCACCTTCGTCAAGCTGTGCGGCCTCGGCGCGCTGGGCGACGACCGCCAGGAAAGCGCCGGCGCCGGCAGCGGCCATGGCCATGCGCTGGCCTGCGGCCTGCTCGGCCTGGGGGTGCTGGCGCTGGCGGTGGGCATGCCGTGGTGGCTGGGCGGCGTGGACGAGGCCCTGCGCCAGCGCTTCGCCGGACTGTCCACGGCGCCCCTGCACGACGGGCCGATCCTGGTGCCGCTGACGGATACCTTCGCCTTCATCTCGCCGACCCTGCTGGTCGTCGTCTGTCCGTTGCTCGCCCTGCTCCCGCTGGCGCTGCTCGGCCTCTCCAGGGCGCGGCACCGGGTACGCCGCGCGCCGGTGTGGTACGGCGGCCTGCCACGGCCGGCGCACGGGCAGACCACCGCGCTGAGTTTTTCCAATGCGATGCGCACGTACTACAACTTCGTGTACCGCCCCGCCGACGAATCCGGGCACGAGGGCCACCGGTATTTCGTGCAGCGCATGACCCACAACGCCAGCGTGTCGCCGCTGTTCGAGGCGGTGATCTTCCGCGCGCCCACGCGCTTCGTGCAACGCGTGGCGCGCGCGCTGGGGCCGCTGCAATCCGGCCACATGAACGTCTACCTCGGCATGGTCGGCGTGCTGCTGATCCTGATCCTGGCGCTGGGGCTCGCCTGACCGGCGCGCGGCATGTTCACCGCGAACCATCGCCGCTACCTGCAGAACCTGCTGCGGCACATCGAGCGCGAAGCGCAGGAGGCGATGGGCCTGCTGGAGAGCGGCGAGGATCCGGAGGCCCTGTTCCCGCGCTACCGGCATTTCCCGTCGCCCGAGCGCATCGACGCCCTGCGCGCGCACCAGGCACGGCTGCGCGCGGCGATGCGGCGCTTCATGGATGCGCACGGCATCAACCATCCCGGCGAAGCCGGCGTCGAGGCCGGCTGGGCCTTCGAGACGCGCCTGGCGCTGGCGCGCAACGCGGCCTACGAGCTGCGCCCGCGCTACCTGCGCGGCTATGGCGAGCTGGATGCGCAGGGCGAACAGCAATGCCGCGCGCTGGCGGCGGAACTGGACATGCTGCTCACCGCGATGGGCGGCGAACTGCGCCACGGGCCGTTGCGCCTGCCCGAGGGCGGCACCGACGACGCGCTGCTGGCCGCGCTGGCGGAGATCGTGGAACGGCATCGCCTGTTCGAATACCGCAGCCGCGTCGAGACCCTGCTGGCGCGCGAGCGCGGCGACCGGGTGGAAGTCGCGCTGCTCGGCCGGGTCAGCAGCGGCAAGTCCTCGCTGGTCAACGCCATGCTCGGCCAGGCCCTGCTGCCGGTGGGCGCGGTGCCGGTGACCGCGGTGGTCACGCGCATCCGCCACGGCGCCGCACTGGAGGCGCACAGCCTCGACGCCGACGGCCAGGTGCAGGCCATCGACGCCGGCAGGCTGCACGACTACGTGGACGAATCGGGCAACCCGGGCAATCGCCGGCGGCTGCGCGAGGTGGACATCCGCCTTCCCGTGGCGCTGCTCGAACCCGGCATCGTGCTGACCGACACGCCGGGGCTCGGCTCGCTGCACGCGCAGGCCTCGGCGCATGCGCTGGACTACCTGCCGCGCTGCGACCTCGGCGTCGTCGCCATCGACGCGGCCGCCACGCTGATGCCGCAGGACCTCGACCTGCTGCGCGCCCTACGCGACGGCGGGGCCGAATGGCTGGTGCTGCTGACCAAGGCCGACACCGTGGCGCCGGAGGCGCTGGCGCAGCAGCAACGCTACCTGCAAGGCGCACTGGCCGAGACCCTGCAGGCCGAGGTGTCGATCGCCGCGGTCAGCGTGCGCCCCGGGCATCGGGCGGCGCTGGACGCCTGGCTGCAGGAAACCCTGCAGCCGATGCTGGAACGCACGAGCGCCCGGGCCAGCGAGCGCCGGTGCCAGCGGGTCGCCGAGCTGGCCGCCCGGGTCCGCGCCACGCTGCAACAGGCCCTCGCCGAACGCCCCGATGCCACGCACGGCGACGATGCCGGAACCGGCCCGGACCAGGGCGACCTGCTCGCCACGCTGGACGACACCCATCGCCGCCTGCACGATCTGGTCCGCACCCTGGCCGAACGCGGCGCGCAGGTGATCGTGGACGAGACCGCGGCGCAGACACCCGCCGGGATCACGCTGCGCACCGACGACATCGGCGCACGCGAGGCGACCCTGGCCGATGCGGTGGTGCGCGACGCCACGGCCGGGTTGCGCGCCATCGCCGAGCGGCTCGGCCCGGACGTCGCCGCCCAGGTGCTGCGCGGCGTGCCGCCGTTCGCGGCCAGTCTCCCGGAAACGCCGACGTTCCCGTCGGGCACGCTGCCGTGGCTGCGCCAGGCGCTGTTGCGCAGGCGCCTGCGCGATGCGCTGGGCGAACCACTGCAACACGACTTCGACGTCTACGCCAGCGGCCTGGGCGACTGGCTGGAACAGGCCGTGCGGGAACTGCGCCGTACCGCCCTGGCCATGCCGGGCCATGGCAACGGCGCCCCGGCGGCGGATCGCGACACGGCAGGCGCCGACCTGCGGCGTCTCGATGCCCTGCTCGGCACGGCGGCCTGAGCGGTCGCGGGCAGCGCGCGCCGCATGCACGGGCACGATCCACAGGCCGACGTCGCCCGGGTGGCCGGCTGGATCGACGACCTGGCCGCGCACGAACAGGCCACCGAACGCATCATGGCGATGGGCCTGGCGGCCGTGGAGCCGCTGGCGGATTACCTGCGCCGCGGGCCGCAGGCCATCTCCCAGCCGCGCGTGCTCGCCGTGCGCATGCTCGCGCGCCTGCACGACGCGCGCGTGCCCGGGCTGCTGCGGCGCCTGCTGCACGATCATCCGCTGCACGGCCTGCCGCCCCACCTGGCCGAATCGGAATACCGGGTCAAGGACGCGGCCGTCGAGGCGCTGGCCCTTACCCAGGGCTGCGCCACCGCGGAGGATGTCCTGTTCGCCATCCGGCACGAACGCCTGCCGGCGGCTGTCCGCGCGGCCGGTTTTCTCCGCCTGACGTCGCTTGCCCCGGCGCTGGCCGGATTGCTGGCCGACGACGTGCTCGCGGAACCGGCCGCCACCGCCCTCTCCGCCTTGCGGCCGGAAAGCGTGGCCATCGTGGAGGCGCATATCCGCGCCTGGCTGGATGCGGAAACGGACACGGCACGAACCCGCCTCGGCCTGGTGCGCGGCTTCGCCTGGCTGGCGACAGGGCCCGCGGCCCGCGACGACACCTTGCAGCGGCAAGGTCTCCGGCATCCCTGCGCGGCGGTCCGTGCGGCAGCGGCGCTGGCGATGCGGGAGGGTGCAGCGGAGCCGGTCGTCCAAGCGCTTGCCCACGGGGTGCTCGGCCGCGACGGCCTGCTCGCGCTGGCCTGCCGCGATCGCCTGCGGCACATCGGGCCGGCGTTGTTCGAGCCGGCCATGGATGCCCTCTGCGCGGACGCCGAACCGGATGTCTACGGCAACCTCCACCCGGCCGACGGCAACGCCCGGCGATGGTTGTTGCGGCAGGTGCTGCGGCAAGCCGTCGTGAACCCGGAGCGCTTGCGGTACATCGTGTCCTGCGTGGCTCCAGACGAACTCGCGGCCTGCCTGTATCACGTCGCCACGCCGTCCATCGAGCGACATGCCGACCGGCGCGCTCGTGACCGGTCGGCCGTCGTCCGCGGCTGGAGCAAGGCCGACGAAAAGGCCGGCTATCTGGCCGGCCTGCTCGGTGACGCCGATCCCATGGTCAGGCGCACGGCGTATCAGGCGCTCCATGGCTATCTGGCGGCGTGCCAGGTCAGGATTCCCCTGCGGGCCCTGCCGGCCTCGGCATGGCGGCGCAGCCCGCTGCGGTGTCTCCGGTTGTTGCTGGCGCCACGTCCGCGCACGACATGAGGCACACCGCCGGCCGCTGCCTCAGCGCGCCTCGACGATGCCGAACTCGGCCGGGAACTTGGCCCAGAACAAGGGCGCCCCGTCTTCGTGCACGATGCCCAGCAAGGTGGCGGCTTCCTCGTCATCCACGATGAATTCCACCAGCACGGTCATTTCCCCCGCCAGCTCGAAGAAGTGCTGCTCGTGCAGTACGCCATGCCGCCCGTAGCCGGCGATGGCCTTGAACACCGAACCGCCGTGCACATGGGCCTTCTTCGCCTTCTCCAGCAGCCATTCGTACAGCAGCTCACCCCGGTGCTTCTGGTTTTCGTGCATGTAGAAACGAAGCGAATAGCCGTTCATGGGACCTCCCGACGATGAAGCGTCTGTCGATACGAGACGGAAGTTCCTGTCCCGGGCGACATGCCTTCACGGGTTTCCATGAAGCACGCCGCGCGCGGGAGCGGCATCGGGGGAGCGGCCTGACGGGCATTCATCGGGACGTGTACCACCAGCGGGCAGGAACTCCGGGCCGAGTTCGCGAAAGTGGTAGTCCATGCAGCCACCACCCGGGGACTCGGGTTGGTAGGCATCATCAGCCTTGCGGCGGTTCAGGGAGGCATGCCATCTCCCGGCGACGACCATAGTCGATCAGCTTGTCATGCCTGCGTCAATACTCGCGCCGCTGCATGCCCGCTCATTGTTCCTCGCCTGCCATCAGGCGCGATTCCAGGTGCTGGATCGCCTCGAGCATCGACGACAGGGCCTCATTCCGGGACATCGCCGCAGCCTCCCCCTGCACCTTCGCCTGCCGCCCCTTGGCGATGGCAGCCTCGATGCCGGCCAGCGCCGCCGCGATGCGCTCGTCCATGTCCCGCCGGAACGCCTGCAGGTTGTTGCGGATGCGCTGGTCGAAATCGTGGCGGACGCGGCCCGACTGCATCTCGACCAGTGCATCGGCCCGCGCGCGCATGCGGCGCTGGATCAGCGGGTGGCCGAGCGCCGCCGGCAGGAGGCGCACCAGTCCCTGGCCGAGCATGCGGAACGTGGATGGCTCCTCCCAGAACTTGTAGTAGAACCTCGAACGGGCCTGCCACAGCGCCTCGGTGGCGACGGCCGTGAATGGCACCGCAAACAGCTCGGCGGAGTAGCGCAGCAACTCATCCACCGCATCGCCCAGCTTTCGCCAGTGGCGGGAACAGGCTTCGTCGAAGGCCCGGGTGACGACCATGTCCTCCACCGGCCGCCAGGCGTCGAAGGCACTGCGGACTTCCTCGACCAGCCGCTGCTCCAGCCAGGCCTGCAAATCGGTTGCCGCCTGGCTGCGCCAGACGTCGTACCAGGCATCGAGCTTCGCCAGGGTTTCGCCGTGAAGCCTGGCCTTGAAAGCGGCCAGATCGGGCTCGACGCGCTGGCGAAGCAGCGTGCGAGCGTCCGCTTCGAGCAGGGCATCGAGGTCGGCGCGAGCCTGCAGCAGCTCCGTCTTCTTGCCGGCGAAGGCCTGCAGTTGCTCCTCCATCGCCTCCCATGGCGAGGTGAGCGAGCGCTTTTCCAGCGCCAGCGCAAGGCGCGTTTCCGCCAGCCGTCGCAGCACCTGCCTGCGCATGGATGCCAGCCACAGGCGCCCACCCTCGTCGAGCAGGAAGCTGCGCAACGACCGGTCGAACGCGGCCATGCCGCTTTCGATCCATGATCTCTCGTCGCCTTCGATCCGCGCGCGCAGGGCCTGCCGGGCGGAGACGGCGAACAGCGACACGTCGGCGCCGATGCCCTGCTGCAGGACGTCGCGGGTGAAGGCCAGCGATTCGCGCCGTTCGTCCTCGCCCAGGTAGTCCACCTTGTTGAGCAGGCAGAACACCTTGCCCGCGTACCCCTTCGCCTGCCGCAGGAAATCCAGTTCGTTGCGCCCGAGTGGCTGGTCGGCGGAAACCACGAAGATCACCGCATCCGCCATTGGCAGGAAGCGGTGGGTGACCTCGCTGTTGTGCCCGTGCACCGAGCCGACGCCGGGCGTGTCGACGAGGCGCAGGCCGCCCCGCAGCCACGGGCTCGGAAAACCCACGACGACCTCGCTCACGCGCTTGGCATTTTCCGGGTTGCCTCGCTCCGTGACGTAATCGACGAGCACATCGACGGGGACGGTCCGTTGTTCGCCGCTGTCGAAACGCACGTGCGCGGCAGGCGAATCCGCGTGGCGCAACAGGGTCACTACCGAAGTGAGCGGTACGACCCCGGTGGGCAGCAGGTCGATGCCGAGCAGCGCATTGATCAGCGTGCTCTTGCCGCGCTTGAATTCCCCGGCGACCACCAGGTGGAAGGCGTGCTCGTCGAACTTGCGCCGCAAGGTGTCGAAGCCCTGCCCGTCCAGGCCCTCGACCTGTCCGGTCGCGGCGATGACCGCGGCCAATTCGGCGTACTGCGAGTGGAAGGCCGCGTCCATGCGTCACTCCGCCGTGCCCGCGCACGAAGCCGTATCGGGTGCTGCCGACGTTTCGCCCAGGTACCTGAGCAGCACCGTCAAGGCCATGTGCGTAAGCGCGAGATCGGGCAGCGCGTCGGCCGTGCGCGCGAAGCCGCCGCTGCCGGTCTGGCAGCTCAGCACGAAGGCCCTGGCGGCCGCCGCATGGGGAATCGCCAGGCCGAGCCGGCGGCAGCTCGCCACGCCCGCATGCACCGTCTCCAGGTTGGGCGAACGGCTGGTTGCGGTGAGCATGAAGCCGAACTGCGGATCGGCCATGGACTGCACGAAGCCGCCGGTGGCCGGGCGAGGCATGGCGCCGCAAAGCGCCAGCACCGCGACCGTGGCCTCCGTGTCCGGCAGGTTGGATGGCACGCCGTAGCCGCCGTCCGCATTGGCCATCGCGTGCATCGCTTCCGCCACGCCCTCCGTCGCGTCCTCCATGCCGAGGTGCCGGCGCAGCCACAGGACGCAACGCAGCCGTTGCAGCGCGGCGCCGAACAGGTGCGGTCGCGCCGCATCGGGCAGGCCGACATGCAACGCGGCTACCGCCCGAGCGACCTCGGCCTGCATCGGGTCCGCGACCTTCAGCGCCAGCAGGCTGCGCAGGCGGTAATAGAGCGCGAACGGCTGCGGCTCCACGGCTTGCCGGATGACGAAGCCGGCATGTTCGCCGCATCCCTCCGGCTCGACGCCCAGCAGTTCCGTCAGGGCCGCGATGCCATGCCAGGTATCGGCGAGGTTGGGTTCTTCCAGGTAATAGCCGCGGTAGAAGCAGAAGCCGCCGCCCGGCGATTGCTTCTCCAACAGGTAGTCCCCGGCACGCTGCAATGCGGATGACCGGCGATCGCGCGACACCCCGGTCACCGGGGCGGCCATCACCGGCGCCTCCCGCGGGAAGCGGACCGGGGACCATGGTCCGGGGATTCTGGCATTGAAATGGCGATGGGCATGACGCAACTCCTGGCTGGAAACGATGAAAAGCCAGTAGGAGTCATCAGCCCGACGGGGCGGTTCCAGGTGAACTCCATCACCTCACGCAGTCGCGCGTTTCAAGCTAACACGTGGGCTGCACCCCATGAAGTGCCTCACCGGTTCAAGCGATATCCAGCCAGGCTCCCATCAGGGTCAGGGCCACGCCTCCAAGCACCAGGCCCGTCATCCACCGGAACGGGCTCCCGTACACCGTGCGCGCCAGGAAATACCCCAGCAGGCACAGCGCCGCCAACGCCACCACGGCACCGAGCCAGCGCGGCTGCTGGATCCATGTACCCACCACCAACGGCAACAAGGCACCGCAGAACGTGCAACCACTGGCGATCGCTGCCTGGATTGCCGCTTCCCGCATGACCGCCCTTCCCAGCCGGGACGTGGCCAACTGGCCGTGCGAGGTGAGGTTGAGCTGGCGCTCGGCTTCCACCAGTTCGCCGCGCCGCTCGGCATAGTGCGCCACGAAAAATACGAAGGCGCCCGACAAGGCCGCCGCGCACGCGACGCGCAAGGCCAGGCCGGGGCTCACCGGCGTGCTTGCCGGCAACATGTGGCCGGCACCCAGGGTCAGCGCGGTCAGCATGCCGTCGCTGAGACCCGCCACCAGATCGAGCCGGTGCCGCGCATCCACCAGGCTGCCCAGGATCTTCATCGCGTCCGGGCAATCCGCTCGACCATGCGCTCGCCGCACACGATTTCGTCGATGCTGTGCACGACGGCGCCGACATTCTCGATGGCCTTGACGATGACTTCGTAATCGAGGTATTCGCCCTCGATCGTGATATCCATGCCAACCGTCTCGATATCGATTTCGCTGACCGTGATGTTGAAGCCCTGCACTCCCTCGCAACGGTCGACGGCGGCTGCGAGTTCGGGTATCGAGGGTTTGACGATCGCCTTGTCGACATCCAGTACGAGGCGTCGGACGTTGAGTGATTTCATGTTCCGTGCTCCCCGGGAACGGCCGTCACCGAGGCCGTACTGCAGACACGCCATGCCGGCCGATACGCACGCCGGATATCCGGTCACTCATGGTCTTGCGGAAAGAAACGATGACGAACATGGCGCAACTCCTGACCGGAAACGGCGAAAAGCCGGCAGGAGTCATCAGCCCATGGGGCGGTTGCGGGTGAACTCCATCACCCGTGTCCGGGCTGGCACGCCGGGACGACCTGGACACTATCGAACCGCCACCCTGATCCTGGCGTGAAAGCGCCGCCCCCAATCTCACTTAGAGCCTGTTCACGATCTCAGGCTTACGCCCGTTGCTGCCCGGAATAATTCCGGTATGGCCTCGAGGGATGAAGGCCCAAGCCGCTTGCATGAAAGCACGGTGATGAAGACGACTTCATTTCTGATGGCGACGACATCTCTAACTCGTCCTTCCGGCGCAGGCCGGGGGCGCTTTTCAACAGACGAAGGTCTGGTCATCCAGTCGCCGTGCGGCTTGAGCGAGCGCAGTCGCTACTGGATCCCGGCCTGCGCCGGGATGACGAGCAAAGGCACGCAAGGCTGACGCTTCGTGCGATGCGCAGAGATCGTGAACGGGCTCTCAGCCGGCGGCGGCCTCCGCCAGCCCAGAGACCACACCCAGCGAGGCATCGCCGCGCACCAGCGGCACTTCCGGGAAGCTGTCCTGCACGCATGCCCGCAGATGGGGCGAGCGCGAACTGCCGCCCGTGAGGAAGATGCCGGCCGGCGCCTCGCCGATGTCCTCGCGCGCCTGCACCAGCAGTTGCCGCAACCGCCCGAGGAAATCGCCGGCGCCCTGCAGGAAGCCGTCGCGATCCACGTCAACGGCCAGGCCCTTTTCGATGAAATCCAGCGAAGCGCGGCCTTGCGCCGCCTCGCCCAGTTCGATCTTGATGCGTTCGGCCAGCCGGTTCAGCCGCGTGGTGGCGCCGGGTTCCTGCAACGCGCGCAGGCGCGCGCCGAACGGCTCGTCGATCCGCCGGTAATCCTGCTGCCGGAACTCGCGCTGCTTGGGCAGGATGTGCACGCTCGCCGCTTCCACGAAGTGGTGCGCCGGCACCCGCGTCGCATCCTTGCCGAAGTGCGGCATGAAGCTGTGCAGGTTCAGGCCGATGTCGAGGTCGCTGCCGCCCCTGGCCAGGCCCCAGCTGCGGTGGATCCGCGGCGCCTCGCCGCCGCCCAGTTCGGCCCAGGCCAGGTCGGTGGTGCCGCCGCCGATGTCGACGATCAGGGTGCGCTGCCGCGCAGGCAGTTGTAGGTGGTAGTGCATCGCCGCGGCGGCCGGTTCCTCCAGGAACGAGACCTCGTCGAAGCCGGCCATGCCGGCGGCCTCGCGCAGCAGTTCCAGCGCCTGCGTGCCGCCGGCCGCGCCCATCGAGCTGCGGAATGCCACCGGCCGGCCGATCACCGCGCCGCGCACCGGCACGCCAAGCTGGCGCGTGGCCGCCAGCCGCATGTGTTCGAGGATGTGCGCGGCGATGTTGACGATGACCTTGCGCACCGGCGCGTCCAGCCGGTAGCCGAGCATCGACTTCGGCGACTCGATCAGGTGGCCGCCGCCTTCATCCAGGTAGGCCTCGACGGCGGCCTCGCCGAACAGCGCCTGCTGGAAGCGCTCCGCCACCGTCGACTCGGCGCGCGCCTGCTCTTCCATCCACTGCCGGCGCACTACCCGGACCGCGTCGCGCCGCAGTTGCGTTTCCGACGCCTGCGCACGCTGCTGGCGCGAGGCGCGCAGCAGCGATTCCACCTGCGCGGCCAGCGCCGGGGTGAGCTGGAAGTCCTCGGGGTTCGGGATCTGCTCCGGGAAGAAGACCGCCGTGCGGAATTGCGGGGCGCCATCGAAGCGGATCAGCTCCAGCCGTCCATCCACCCGCGCGGCCGCCGCCGAATAACTGGTGCCGAAGTCGATTCCGATACGCATGCGATGCCGCCAAGTTGCAAGGGTCAGCCGCCCATTATGGCAGCGTCGGGGCGTCCGGGTCATACGGGGCCGTGCCGGACATGGCGATTCGTCATGTCCCCGCCGCCTTGCCGCTGGTCGCCGTGCGGCGCTATCGTGGACGCCATCGGGAGATGGCATGCCTCCCGCGCAAGACCAACCGCCGCAAGGCTGATGATGCCTACCCGCCGCGCCTTCCGGTGCGCGATGCCCTGGCCGGCCGCCTTGCCGCCAGGGCCGCGCCCGGGATGCGCTTTCGACGAGTAGCGCCCGCGGAGGTTGGCATGGGTATCCCGTTTTGCAACAGCGAATCGCGACGATCCGCGTGCCGGGTCGCGGGACGGTTCCGCGCGCCCGCGCCGCCACGGGCCGGGGCCTGAGGCGCCCGCATGACCGCCCTGCCGGACATCGCCTCGTCGAACCGCATGGAAGACGCCCGGCGCACGCTGATGGACACGATCCGGCAGCTTGCCCTGGCGAGCCATTTCAGCCGCGCCACGCTCAAGCAGGCGGAAGCGCTGGCATTGCGCGGCAAGGACTGGCGCAAGCCGCTGGCCTGGTTCCAGCCCGACGGCAGCCCGCAGACGCAGGCCCTGCAATGCGAGCTGATCGACGCGGACGGCGCCGGCCCATGCGTCACGACCTACCTGTACCCGCTGTTCGGCCAGGTCGTGCTGGAGACCCGCTGCACCTGCGGGCACGCGCGTTGCGTCCACGCCGCCGCCCTGCTGGTCCGCCTGCAACAGTTGCTCGACTGGCCGCGCGCGATGACGCCGCTGCAACGCTGGCAACAGGGCCTCGAAAGCCTGCGCGAACCACCGCCACGGCGCGGGCCGGCCCGCCGGGAACCCGCGACGTGGCCGCTGCGCTGCCTGCTGCGACTCGACGATGCCCGTTCGCCCGCCACGCCATGGGTGCGGCTGGTCGTCGTGGCGCCCGATGCCGGGGACGGCTCGCCGTGCGAACTCCCGCCCGACCACCCGCGCGCCCAGCCGCACCTTTCGCGCCAGGCGATGACCTGGCTGGCGCAACTGAACCTCACCCAGAAGCGGCGTCGCGGCAACGACGCCGGCTACGAGCTGCACGGCGACAGCGGCGCGCGACTGCTCGACGAGTGCCTGCGCGCCGGTATCGTCCAGCATGCCCCGGCGATGCAGGCCTTGCGCGGCGGTGCCGACCGCGATCCGCCCTGGCAGTGGTCGCATGGTGACGATGGTCAGGCCCGGATCGCGCTGCGCTGGCCGGCTACGCAGGAGGTCCGGCTGTTCGAGCTTGACGGCCTGCGCTACCTCGACCTCGCCAGCGGAGAGACCGGCGCGCTGCGCCTTGCGCGCGCGGTGTGGGACAGCGTGCGGCACATGCCGCCGGTGCCGCCCGCGGAAGCCGTCGCGCTCGCCGCGGGCTGGCCGCCGCATCCGCTGCTGGCCGGGCTGCCCCCGCCACCTCCCCCGCCACCGATGCGGCAAGTAGCGGTGCCGTTGCGCCCCGTCCTCATGCTCGGCGCTGCGCGCCACACGCAGCGCGGCGACCACGTTTTCCACCTGCACGCGTTCGCCGACTATGCGGGCCACCGGCTGCCACTGGCGGACGACGCGTTCCGGCAGCATGCCGTTCGCCGCGGCACGGACGGATTCGTCGTCATCCACCGCGACATCGACGGCGAAACCCGGGCCTGGCGCGCGCTCGACGAGGCCGGGCTGACCGACCTGGCCGCCCTGCTGACCGACGTGCACCGCCTGCTCGCGCCGGTGCCTGCGCCCGGGGCGCTGGCGCATCGCACCCACTGGCAGGGCGGCGGCGAAACCTTCGCCGCGCTGGAGACCGCATTGCAGGCGCTGGCCGGCGCCGGCTTCGCGCTGGAATACGATCCCGAGCTGCCGTTCACCCTGCTGCCTCCCGAAACGAAGCTGAAAGCCACGCTCGACGCCGGCGAGCGCCCGGGCTTCACCCAGTTCGAGCTGGCCGCCGTCGTCGACGGCGAGGAAATCGACGTACTGCCCATCGTGCTCGGCGGCATGGCGCGGCATGCCTTCCCGCTGACGCCCGCGCCCGGCGAACCACGCGACGCGCACTGGCTGGCGCCGATCGGCACGAACCGCTGGCTGCCGCTGCCGCTGGCGCACTTGCGCGAATGGATGGTACCGCTGGTGGAGTGTCTCGACCGTCCGCTGGACGGCCGGACGCGCCGGCTCGCGCTGACCCGCTCGCAGACGCTGGCGCTGAGCGACAACCTGCGGCGGCACGGCATCGACATCGAAGGCACACACGCGGCCGAGGCCGCCGCGACGCTGGCCGCGCTGCGCGACGCCGCGGTGGCGGCTTCGACGATCGATCCGCCGCCGGGTTTCCGCGGCACCCTGCGCCGCTACCAGCGCGAGGGCCTGCAATGGCTGCAGGCGCTGCGGCAAAGCCGGCTCGGCGGCGTGCTGGCCGACGACATGGGGCTGGGCAAGACCGTGCAGGTCATCGCCCACCTGCTGGTGGAGCAGGACGCCGGCCGGCTGGACCGTCCCGCGCTGGTGGTCGCCCCCACCAGCCTGGTGTTCAACTGGTTCGAC
>Ga0164242_10006100_pt1 | contig 13319 bp, 10 predicted proteins | sample OricomgcompostMG_FD_108783 | JGI IMG/M metagenome (GOLD analysis project Ga0164242, IMG submission 108783) | Miracle-Growth compost microbial communities from Emeryville, California, USA - Original compost - Miracle growth compost (MG) ...
GCGAGCCGCTCGGCGATGAGCCCCTCGTCGCGCAGAGCGCGCAGATACCACGGCGACTCGCCCAGCGCCTCGCTGATCCGGCGGAAGCCGAACAGCCCGGCATCCGGGTCGGGACCCTCCGCGAACCACTGCAGCATCACCGGCAGCAGCGTCCGCTGCACGACTGCGCTGCGACGCATGCCGCGGGTGAGCGCCTCGAGATGGCGCAGCGCCGCAGTGGGGTCGGCATAGCCGAGCGCGGTGAGGCGCTCCTCCGCCGCTTCCGGGGAGAGCCGGGACTCCTCCCCCGGCATCCGCGCGACCGCGGTGAGCAGCGGCCTGTAGAAGAGCTTCTGGTGGAGCCGGCGGACCTCCCGACGCTGATGCGCCCACTCCTTCTCCAGGCTCTCGACCGGTTCGCGAAAGAAGCCGAGCGACCGGCCGAGCCGACGCAGCGACTCCTCGTCGCGCGGGACCAGGTGGGTGCGGCGCAACCGGTGGAGTTGGATGCGGTGCTCCATGGTGCGCAGGAAGGCGTAGGCACGGTGGAGCTCTTCGCCGTCGGCACGACCGACGTAGCCGCCGCGGGTGAGCTCAGCGAGCGCGGAGAGGGTCGTCGGCGCACGCAGCGACGGATCGGCGCGCCCGTGGACGAGTTGCAACAGCTGTACGGCGAACTCCACGTCGCGCAGACCGCCCTCGCCGAGCTTGAGCTCCCGGTCGACGTCACGGGGCGACAGGTGGGCGACCACGCGTCGGCGCATCGCCTGAGTGTCGGCGACGAAGCCGTCCCGTTCGGCAGCCGTCCAGACCAGCGGCTGCAGGGTCTCGACGTACTCCCGGCCGAGGGCCAGGTCACCCGCCGCCGGCCGGGCCTTGAGCAGTGCCTGGAACTCCCAGGTGCTCGCCCAGCGCTGGTAGTAGCCGAGGTGGCTGGCGACGGTGCGGCTCAACGGGCCCGCCTTTCCCTCCGGGCGCAGCGCCGCATCGACCTGCCAGATCGTCCCCTCGCCGGTGTGGTCGGAGCAGATCCGCATCACGTGGCCGGCCAACTGGGTCGCCGTACGCAGCGCGACGTCGTCGGCGACCCCCGGCGCGGGCTCGTGGACGAAGACGACGTCCACGTCGGAGACGTAGTTGAGCTCGTGACCGCCGCACTTGCCCATGGCGATGACGGCCAGACGTACGTCGGCGGCCCGCTCGCCCATCCGGGCGCGAGCCACCGCGAGCGCGGCGTCAAGGGTCCCCACCGCGAGGTCGGACAGCTCGGCCGCGACGTCGTCGACCCCCATCTCGTGGGCGAGGTCGCGAGCGACGAGCCGGACCAGGAGCCGGCGATACTCCACCCGGAGGGCGTCCACGGCCTTCGCATCGGGCAGCGTGGCGACCGGTGAGTCGGCGCCGGGGTCGGCGCCGACGGCGCGGAGCAGCTCCGCGCGCAGGTGGTACGCCGCCGGGCGGGTCGATCCGAGGGTGGGATCCTGCAGCTCGTGCCACTGCGACGGGTGCCGGATCAGATGGTCGCCGAGGGCCTGCGAGGCACCCAGCACGGCCAGCAGCCGCATCGCCGTCCCCTCGTCGTCGACGAGCGTCGCGAGCAGCTCCTCCCCGTCCTCGGCGCGATCGGCGAGGGTGACCAGCGTCCGCAACGCCAGATCCGGATCGGCCGTACGGCCGAGGAAGGCGAGCAGCGGATCGGCGGCGTCCCCGAGCCGGACGAGGTGATCGGCCGCCTCCTCGGGGCCGCCGAAGCCGAGCCGGAGCAGGGTGCCCTTGCTGGTGGGGGTCCGGGTCACGCCGTGTCCTCTCCTTCGTGGCTCGGTGGTGGGGTTGATGCCGTGCCTCAGTGGCCCCGGTTGTCGAAGTAGTCGGCCGTCGCCGCGCGTCCCCGGACCAGTGCCGCGAAGGCGTCGGCCAGAGGCCGCCAGGTCCGGGTCAGCTCCGGCAGCGCCCGACGGACCTCGTCGACCACCGCGTCACCCGACGGCTCGGCACCCACCACGGTAGGAGCCCGGTCGCACGCCCACCGGCGCACGACGTCGGCGTCGGCCTCCGGATGGAACTGCACGCCCCACACCGTGGCCGCGAACCGTGCTGCCTGCACCGCGCCGTCCAGGCCCGTGGCGAGCACGACTCCCGAGGGCGGCAGGTCGACGACGACGTCGCGGTTCCACTGCACCGCACGGTCCTCGCCGGCGATCGCGCCGACCAGAGGGTCGAAGATCACGTCCGGCTCCCAGTCGACCTGGCGCAGTCCCACGGTGCGGCCGTAGGGGTTCGGCTCGACCGTGCCGCCAAGCGCCACACCGGCCAGTTGGTGCCCCAGGCAGATCCCCAGCGTGGGGATGCCGGCAGCCGCGGCCTCCACGATCCGGCGCCGCACCAGCGGAAGCCAAGGATGGTCGGTGTCCGCGTGGGCATCCATCTCGCCGCCGAGCACCAGCAGGCCGTCGTACCGCCCTCGGGCGGTGCCCGTCGGCGTCAGCGTCGGCAGCTCGGCACCCAGGTCCCCGCGGCGTACGTCGAGCGCGATGCCGGCCTCGGTCAGCCAGCGCCCGAAGAGCGCCGGCGGACAGCTCTCCTGGTGCTGGACGACCAGGAGACGGGGAAGGCTCACGACGACACGCTCACGGTCTCGAGGCCCTCACAGGACCGGCAGCATCCGGTCCCGTTCGAAGGCCGTCACCTGGCTGCGGTAGTCGGCCCACTCCTGTCGCTTGTTGCGCAGGAAGAAGTCGAAGACGTGCTCCCCGAGCGTCTCGGCCAACAGCTCGGAGTCCTCGGCGACCTCGATCGCCTCGTCGAGCGTCTCCGGCAGCGGATCGATGCCGAGGCTCTTGCGCTCCCGGTCGGTGAGTGACCAGACATCGTCCTCGGCCTCGCGCGGCAGCTCATAGCCCTCCTCGATGCCCTTCATCCCGGCCGCGAGCACCACGGCGTAGGCGAGATAGGGATTGCAGGAGGAGTCGATCGTCCGGATCTCGACCCGGGTCGACTGGCCCTTGAGCGGCTTGTACATCGGCACCCGGACCATCGCGGAGCGGTTGTTGTGGCCCCAGCAGATGTACGACGGCGCCTCGCCGCCGCCGAGCATCCGCTTGTAGGAGTTCACCCACTGGTTGGTGACGACCGAGAGCTCGGAGGCGTGGTGGAGGACGCCGGCGATGAACTGTCGGCCGGTCTTGGACAGCTGGTACTCCGCGCCCGGCTCGTAGAACGCGTTGGCGTCACCCTCGAAGAGGCTCACGTGGGTGTGCATGCCCGAGCCGGGATGCTCGGTGAACGGCTTGGGCATGAAGCTGGCCCAGATCCCCTGGCTCAGCGCGACCTCGCGGATGACGGTGCGGAAGGTCATGATGTTGTCGGCGGTGGAGAGCGCGTCGGCGTAGCGCAAGTCGATCTCCTGCTGACCCGGGCCGCCCTCGTGGTGGCTGAACTCCACCGAGATGCCCATCGCCTCGAGGTAGTTGATCGCCTCCCGGCGGAAGTCCGCGCCCATCGACTGTGCGGTGTGGTCGAAGTAGCCGCTGGAGTCCACCGGCACCGGCGCCTCACCGTCGCGCGGCGCGTCCCGGAAGAGATAGAACTCGATCTCGGGGTGGGTGTAGAAGGTGAAGCCCTTCTCCGCGGCGTTCGACAGGGTGCGCTTGAGGACGTAGCGCGGATCGGCGTACGACGGGCTGCCGTCGGGCATCACAATGTCGCAGAACATCCGAGCCGTCGCCGGGCCCTGGTCCCGCCACGGCAGGAGCTGGAACGTGCCCGGGTCGGGGAGGGCGAGCATGTCGGCCTCGGTGACCCGCGCGAACCCCTCGATGGAGCTGCCGTCGAAGCCGATGCCCTCGGCGAACGCACCCTCCAACTCCGCCGGAGCGATGGCCACCGACTTGAGATAGCCGAGCACGTCGGTGAACCACAGTCGGACGAAGCGGACATCGCGCTCCTCGAGCGCCCTCAGGACGAAGTCCTCCTGCTTACCCATACGGCAACCCTAGTGCCCCGAGGTGTCCGGCGGGCCCGGCGCCACGTCGGCGGCCTCGGCGAGGACGTGGCGGGCGAATCCGGGCACCGTGAAGCGCACCGAACCGCGGTCGGCGGGCTCGATGATGGCCTTGTCGAGGAGCCGGTTGCGCACGTCGCTGAGCGAGCGGCTCTCGACGCCGAGGCGCCGCGCGATCGCGGCGCGCGCGACCGGGCCGTCGCCGCCGATCGCGGCCATCGCCGCCAGGAAGGCACGCTCCCCCGCGGTCGCGGCCTCCCACCGTGCCACATGGAGCGACCGGAGTTGGTCGGCCGCAGCGACAGCGCCCGCCCGGGCATGGTCGACGCCGATGCGGTCCCCCGCTCGCGGCCTGGCCTGCTCCCAGGTCTGGTCGCCGAGGACCTGCAGGAAGTACGGATACCCGCTGGCATGTTCGACCAGGTGCGCGACCGCCGCGGGCTCCCACCTGACCCCGAGCTCCGCGGCCGGATGGACCAGCAGGTCGGCCGCGTCGTTCTGATCCAGCAGGCGTACGTCGAGCCAGCGACTGCGCTCGCCGAAGGTGGCGGCCCGGGTGAGGGTTCCACGGACGGCCGGCAAGCCGGCGCCGAGCACGGCCACCGGGTTGCTGGTCCGGTCGCCGGCGAGGTTCTGAGCGGCGTTGAGCAGGACGGCGACCTCGGGCTGCGGCGCCGCGTGGAGCTCATCGATGGCGAGGACGAGTCCGGCACCGCCGCGGTCGCGGAGCGCGACAGCGGCCACATGGAGCAGCTCCTCGAGCGCGCTCACCGATCCGGCCCGCAGCTCAGCCCGGCGAGCCCGACCGGTGGTGAGCTCGGCGGAGACCTTGGGGCCGGTCATGCCGAGCTCGATCCCCACCCGGGAGAGCCGCGTCTGCCACGGCCGAGTGATCTCCACCTCGGCGTCCTCCAAGGCACGTCCCACGCTGTCGGCCAGGTCGCGCAGGAACGGCTGGCCCTTGGCGCAGGAGATCCACGCGGCGACGAACCCGTCGGCACGCGCATCGTCCAGCGCGGCCCGCATGAGCGAGGTCTTCCCCACGCCCCGCGGCCCGTGCAGCACCAGCGGAGGGCCGGCCATCTCGCCGTAGGCGCGCACCCGGGCGAGATAGCGGCGCAGTACGCCGAGCTCCTCACCGCGCCCGGCGAGGTAGCGCGGCAGCTCACCCGGCGTGTACGGGTTGGGGACCACGAGCCGCCTCCGATACACGCAGATACTTCCCGCAGAGTATCGCGAACAATCGTGACGGCCCACCCCTTGGCAGCGCGGCTGTCACATCACCGCACCGAGCTGCCACGGGGTGAACTCCTCGTCACCGTAGCCGAGCTCCTCACTCGCCGTCTTCTCCCCCGATGCCACCGCCAGGATCCGCTCGAAGATCTCCCGGCCGGTCTCCTCCAGGGTCCGCTCGCCCTCGAGGACCGCGCCGCAGTCGACGTCCATGTCGTCACGCATCCGCCGGAAGACCTCGGAGTTGGTGGCGAGCTTGATCGAGGGCACCGGCTTCGCGCCGAACGCCGAGCCGCGACCGGTGGTGAAGCAGACGACGCTCGCGCCGCCGGCGATGATGCCGGTCACCGAGACCGGGTCGTAGCCCGGGGTGTCCATGAAGACCAGGCCGGGACCGTGGACCCGCTCGGCGTACTCCACCACCTCGGCGAGCGGAGTGCTACCGGCCTTGGCCACCGCGCCGAGCGACTTCTCCAGGATGGTGGTCAGGCCACCGGCCTTGTTGCCGGGCGAGGGGTTGTTGTCCATGGAGCCGCCGGTGGCGGCGGTGTAGCGCTCCCACCACGCGATCCGCTCCATCAGTCGGGCGGCGACGGCCTCGTCGACGCACCGGCCGGTGAGCAGGTGCTCGGCGCCGTACACCTCCGGCGTCTCCGCAAGGACGGCGGTGCCACCCTGGCGGACCAGCTCGTCCACGGCAAGGCCGAGCGCCGGGTTCGCGGTGACGCCCGACCAGCCGTCGCTGCCGCCACAGTTGAGGCCGAGCACCAGCCTGCTGACCGGTACCGGCTCGCGCCGCACTCGGTCCAGATCCGGCAGCAGGTCGCGGACGATACCGACCCCGGCGTCCGTCGTACGGCGGGTGCCGCCGAGCTCCTGGATCGTCAGCGGCACCATCGGCGTGGACTCGGGCAGTTCGATGCCCCGGGTCAGGGCGGAGATCTCGTTGACCTCGCAGCCCAGGCCGACCACGAGCAGCGCGCCGAAGTTGGGGTGCCGCGCGTAGCCGGAGAGAGTACGGCGCAGCAACTCCAGCCCCGGGCCGTCGGCGGCCAGGCCGCATCCTGTTCCGTGGGCGAGCGCGACGATCCCGTCGACGCCGGGATGCTCATCGAGTAGTCCGGAGCGAGTCACCTGGTCGGCGATGCGCCGGGCCGTCGTGGCCGAGCAGTTGACCGTGGTCAGCACGCCGATGTAGTTGCGCGTGGCCACGGCTCCGTCGGGACGGACGATGCCGGCGAAGGTGCGTTGCTCCGCCTCCGGGAGCGGCGTCACCGGCGGGACCACGCGCACCCGGGCGGCTGCGTGGTCCAGCTCGGCCATCTGGAGGTTGTGGGTGTGGACGTGGTCGCCGGCGGCGATGGCGACGGTGGCCACGCCGATCACCTCGCCGTACTTCCTGACCCGAGCGCCCTCGGGCAGGTCGGTCAGCGCGATCTTGTGCCCCGCCGGGACCGCGGCCGCGACGGTGACCTCGCGATCTCCGATGACCACCCGCTCGCCGGCCGACAGGTCACGGCGGGCGACACCGACGTCGTCGTCCGGACGGAGGACCAGCAGCGGGTCGGGACCCGACGCGGTCACGGCCGCACTCCGAGTCGATCCAGATGCGCGCGGGACTCCGCGAGGGTCGGCACATGGCCGGTGCCGCCCCGTCCGCCGAGGACGAGGGAGGCTACCGCCGTGCCGAGCCGGACCGCGTCGTCGAGGCTGTCACCGAGGACCAGGCGGGCGGCCACGGTGCCGGCCAGGCTGTCGCCGGCACCGGTCTGGTCGACCAGCCGTGGGGCCGGCACCGCCGGCAGGTCGCGTACGCCGTCGGCGTCGGCCACCACGACGCCGTCGGCGCCCCGGGTGACCACCGCCGCCTCCGCCCCCAGCCCGCACAGGATCCGCGCCGCCTGATGGGCATCCTCGGTACCGAGCAGGAGCGAGGTCTCACCTGGAGCGGCCGGGGTCACGACACGTGCCCGGGGCGCCACCGCGCGCAGCACCCCGGCCGCCTCGGCGGCGGTGGTGAGCCGCGGCCGGTGGTTCGGGTCGTAGACCAGCGCCCGGGCTCGGTGGGCCGCCTCGAGGACGGCCGCGCGCGCTGACTCCGAGAGCGCCGCGGTGACCCCGGTGGTGAGCACGGCGCCGGCCGACTCCAGACCCGACGCAGCGACGTCCTCCGGTGACAGCGTCGACCCCGCACTCCCCCGACGCAGGTAGACGAACTCCCGCCCGCCGAGCGGATCGGCATGGACCAGGTAGGCGCCCTGCTGGCCCGCCACCCGACGCACCAGGCTGGTGTCGATGCCGAGCTCGTGCAGCCGTTCCTCGATGACATCGCCGAGCTCGTCGTCGGCGATCCTGGCCAGCAGCGCCGTTCGCGCGCCCGCTGCGGCGGCCGCGGCGGCGGCGTTGACCACGTCGCCGGAGACGCCGAGGGTGAGCGACACGCCGTCGGCGAGCGGTGCCTCCGAGGCGAGCTCGACGAGGACCTCGCCCACGACCACGACGTCGAAGGAGTTCGAACCGGCAGCCACACTCATTCGGCCGGCTCCTCACGGACCCTGGTCACCAGCTGGGTCGGGTTGACGAACCGGAGCGCGATCACCAGCAGCACCATCATGGAGAAGGTGTAGATCGAGGCCATCGCATCCACCGACTGGTTCGCCCGGATGCCGGCGGAGAAGACGGCGTCGTAGAGCGACACGACCAGCGTCGTGCTGGTCGGCCCGGAGGTCAGGAAGGTCAGCTCGAACATCCCCACGGTCCGCACCAGCACGAGGATGCAGGCGGCGAGGATCCCCGGGACCAGCAGCGGCGTCAGGACCCGGGTGAAGACCACCCGGGTCGGGGCGCCGCACATCCGGGTGGCGGCCTCGATCTTCGGGTCGATCTGCTCGATGAACGGGGTCATGGTGAGGATCACGAACGGCACCGCGGGCACCAGGTTGGCGAGGATGACGCCGGACAGCGACCCGGCCAGGTGCCAGCTGTAGAGCAGGGTCGCGAGCGGGATGCCGTAGGTGATCGGCGGCACCAGGATCGGCAGCACGAAGAGCAGCATCAGCACCCGTTTTCCGGGGAACTCCCGGCGCGCCAGGACGTACGACGCCGGCACCCCGATCACGACCGAGATCACCACGACGGCGACCGCCACCTCGAGAGTCACCAGCATCACCGAGGACAGGTCGAACTCCTGCCAGGCGTCGGCGTACCAGTGCGTGGTGAAGCCCTCGGGCAGCCAGCCGCCGAACCAGCGCTTGCCGAAGGAGTCGACGACCACGGAGGCGACCAGCGCCACTAGGTTGACGAAGAGGAACGCGACGACGATCCACAGCAGCGCCGACCAGCCCCACCGGCGTCGACGGACACCGTCCTCGGTGGCGGAGGGCCCCCCGCCGGGGACGGACACGGGTTCGGTCATGGTGGCCATCAGCCCTTGCCTCCTGTCGAGCCCCGGTAGAGCGTGGCACGCCACACCATCACCAGGCCGATGACGATGAGCATGATGACCGCCATGATCATCGCGATCGTCGAGCCCATCGAGTAGTCGAACTGCTGGAACGCCGCCTCGTACGCCGCGATCGAGATGACCCTCGTCGAGCCGGACGGCTTCCCGACCATCTGGGCGGAGGGGAAGACGGAGAAGGCGAGCACGAACGAGAGCGTGAAGGTGATCGCGAGCCCGGGGGCGAGCAGCGGCAGGGTGATCTGCCGGAAGCGCTGCCAGGGTCCGGCCCCGAGCGTGGCCGCCGCCTTCTCCAGCGCCGGGTCGATCCCGGACAGGTAGGACAGCGTCAGCAGGAACGCGAACGGGAAGCCGGTGATCACCAGGCTGAGGAAGACCCCGATCCAGTTGTGCACCAGGGTGACCGGCGAGTCGACGAGGTGCAGGCCGGTCAGCACCTTGTTGAGCCAGCCGCGCGGACCGGCGTACATGATCAGGCCCTGGGCGGTGAGCACGGTCCCGAGGGTGATCGGCACGACGAGCAGGGTGGTGATGGTGCGCTTGCCCCGCACCCGGCCGCGCATCGCGTAGGCCACCGGCACCGACGCGAGCACGTTGAACAACGCCGCCGGCAGGCCCAGTCGCAGTGTCTTCCAGATCGTGTCGCGCAGGTAGGGGTCGGAGAAGAACTTCTGGTAGTTCGCGAACGGCCCACCGCCCTGCTGCGGGTCGAAGGAGAGCTGCAGCCCATAGATGAAGGGGTAGATGAACAGCACCAGCACGAACGCGGTGGCCGGCAGGACCAGCCACAGCGACCGGTCGATGCCGCGGTCGGCCAGCCGGTGCCGGAGCGTACGCCGTCGGGCCGGCCCAGCCGCTGGTGCGGCGGCCCCCACGGAGGTCATGCGACCAGCCCCTCCCGCGCGCGCTCGGCGTCGTCGAAGACCAGCACCCGATGGCGCGGCACGCCCAGGACGACCTCGTCACCGGGGGCGACCCGCTCGGAGGTACGGAAGTAGATGGGCTGCCCCTGCGCGGTGGTGGCCTCCACCGAGAGCTCGCGACCGTGGTACTCCGCGATCCGGACGGTGGCGGCGATCCCGTTGCCGTCGGTCTCCCCGAGGACGAGGTCCTCGGGGCGGATCGCGGCGACTGCCGGCCCGGAGGTCACGTTGCCGCGATTGGCCCCGACCAGCCGCAGACCGCCACCCTCGACGACGGCGTGCTCGGCATCACCGCCGGTCACCTCCAGTTCGAGCAGGTTGCGGTAGCCCATGAAGCCGGCGACGTACCCGTTCGCGGGCTGCTCGTAGACCTCCTGGGGTGTGCCGCACTGCTGCATCACGCCTTCGCGGAGGACGACGAGGCGGTCGGCCATCGAGAGCGCCTCCTCCTGGTCATGGGTGACGTAGATGGTGGTCAGGCCGAGGTCCTGGTGGAGCCGACGGATCTCCATCCGCATCTCCAAGCGGAGCTTGGCGTCGAGGTTGGAGAGCGGCTCGTCCATGAGCACCACCGGCGGATGGAGCGCGATCGCTCGAGCGATCGCCACCCGCTGCTGCTGTCCGCCGGAGAGCTGACCGGGCATCTTGTCCTGGTGCTCCCGGAGCTGTACCAGAGCGATGGCCTCATCGACCCGCTTGCGCTGCTCGGCCTTGCTCATGCGGCGCATGGAGAGGCCGAAGCCGATGTTCTTCCGAACCGACATGTGCGGGAAGAGGGCGTAGTTCTGGAAGACCATCCCGAATCCGCGGCGCTCTGGCGGCAGGGTGTCGATCCGCCGATCGTCGAGGTGGATGCTGCCCGTGGTGAGCGGCAGTAGACCGGCCAGACAGTTCAGCGCGGTCGACTTGCCGCATCCCGACGGCCCGAGCAGGGCGACGAACTCCGAGCCCTTGATCGAGAGCGTGAAGTCGTCGAGCGCGGTCTGGGTGCCGTAGCGCCGGCCCACGCCGTCGAGCCGGAGCTCGTCAAAGCGCTGATCGGTCACTTCTTGCTCCCGACCATCCGGTCCCACTGGTCGAACGCCTCGACCTGCGCGGCTGCGGGCAGCGAGGTCTGGATCGGGTTGTTCGCGATCAGCGAGGCGTACTCGGGACGGCCGTACTTCTTGATGACTTCCTGGCTCTTCTCCGGAGCCATCGAGAGCGTGACGCCCTTCACCGCCGGGCCGGGGTAGAAGTAGCCGTCGTCGTACGCGATGGCCTGCTGGTCCGGCCTCAGCATCCACTGGATCAGCTTGAGGTCGGCCGAGACCACGTCGGCGGAGACACCCTTGGGGATCAGCACGTACTGCGCGTCGGAGACCCACGTCATGTGGTTGAACGCCGCCACCTTCATCGAGGCCGGCACGGTGCCAAGGGCACGCGGATTGATGTCCCAGCCGGTGGTGGTGAGGACGATGTCCACGCTGCCGTCGGCGAGGTTCTTCATCGTCTCCGAGGTGCCGCTGGGATAGTCGGCGGTGTACTTGCCGAGCTCCTGCAGGTAGGCCCAGGTCTTGTCCCAGCCGTGGACCGGGTCCTTGGGGTCCTTGTCGCCGAGCAGGTAGGGCAGCCCCATGAGCCAGGTGCGGCCGGGGCCGGAGTTGGCCGGGTCGGCGTACTGCACCTTGCCGGGGTGGGCCTTGGCGTAGGCGAGCAGCTCCTGGGGCGTCTTCGGCGGGTTCGTGACCTTGGCCGGGTTGTATTCCATGAGCGGACCGGACGGGTAGTAGACGACGGCGACGCCGTACCCATCGGCGAGTTTCTGCATGTTCGCCGCGCCGGGGAGATAGTGGCTCATGGAGCTCGAGAGCCGGCTGTTGTAGTCCGGCGTGATCTTGAGGAGCAGCTTCTTCTGGATGCCGGCCGAGAGGCCGTCGGTGCCGCTGAGCACCAGACTGGTGGTCGAGTGACCACCCTGCTGCTCTGCCTGCAGCTTGCCGGCCATGTCCGGCGCCGGCGCGGTCGTGTACTTGACGTCCTTGACCACGTCGGGGTTGGCCTTGACGAAGTTCTCGATCATCCCCTTGGTCAGCTGCAGGTTGCCGGCGATGTCGAGGATATTGAGCGTGACGGCGCTCTTCGGTGTCTCGGGTACGTCCGAGGGGCTGACCGCGTGGACGTTGTTCGACGGGGCGCCGCAGGCGGTGGCGACCAGCGCGAGGGCGGCGGCACTGGCGACACTGCCGAGCAGCACGCGACCGCGGCGGATGGGGCTCATGGGCTTCTCTCCTCGGGATCTCGCAGCACGTCCGCTGCCGGGGGCGGCAGCCGGTGTGACGTACGACATTCCGTCATTGAGGCAGCGCGCGCGACACGGCGGCAAGCGGTTGCCATCAGTTGTCGCCGGCCGTACCGTCGCGTGACACACGCCACACGAGTGGCCGATCCGGGCGGAGGACAGCGTGACCGAACGACACGGCACCACGGGCCGGGAGATTCCGGCGCCGAGGGGATCGAAAGGCCATCGGCAGCGCCACGAGCGCACCGCGCCGACGATCTACGACGTCGCCCGGGCTGCGGGGGTCGCACCGTCGACGGTGTCGCGCGCGTTCTCCCGGCCCGACCGGGTCAACGCCGAGACCGCAGCCAGGATCCGCAGTATCGCCGCCGACCTCGGCTACCGCACCAACCCGCTGGCCCGGGCACTGCCCACCGGCCACACGTCGATGATCGCGGTGGCCAGCTCCGACATTACCAACCCGTACTACTTCGAGATCATCCGGGGGGCGCAGGCGGCCGCCGCCGAGCGCAACTACACCACTCTGCTCGCCGACGCCCAGGAGTCGGTGACGCTGGAGCGGGAGGCCCTCGAGCGGGCGATCCCCACGGTCGAGGGCATCGTCCTCGCCAGCACGCGGATGTCGGACAGCTCGATCAGGATGCTCGCCAAGCAGCGGCCGCTGATCGCGGTCAACCGGGACATCACCGACGTGCCGAACGTCGTCACCGACCACGCGATGTCGGTGCGTCAGGCGGTCGATCACCTCGTCGAGCTGGGCCACCGCCGGATCACCTTCCTCTCCGGCCCGGAGGCGGCGTGGGCCAACGGCATGCGCTGGCGCTCCCTCCGGCTCTACGCCGCCGAGCTCGACGTCCAGGTGCGCCGACTCGGCCCGTACGCCCCCACGGCGGCCGGCGGGACCCGCGCGGCGGAGGACTTCCGCGATCACCGCACGAGCGCGGTGATCGCCTACAACGACCTGGTCGCGATCGGCTTCATGCGTCGCCTGGTCGCCCTCGGCGCCCGGATCCCGGCGGACGTGAGTGTGGTCGGATTCGACAACATCTTCGCCTCGGCACTGATGTCCCCCGAGCTCACCACCGTCGCTCCGCCGCTGCGCACGCTCGGCTCGATGGCGGTCCACAACCTGCTCGCGCTCATCGGCGGCGCCAACCCGACGACCGTGCAGCCACTCGCTCTTCCCACCCGGCTCTATGTCCGGGCGTCCACGGCCGAGCCGCCGACGCGGCGCCGGCGATGGCGGAGCACCACCGAGATCGCCGCCGGCGCCGCATCGGCGCCGGCGGCACGGCGACCCACGGCAACTCGTGGCAACCGATTGCCGCTCTCGGGTTGAGGGCCAACGATGGCGGTATGCCGAGCCCCGCGCCCCTCCGCCTGCATCCGGATCGACTGCTCCCGCCGGAGCCCGGCCTGCGCGCCGTGGCTCGCCAGCTGTAC
>Ga0164242_10006101_pt1 | contig 13318 bp, 12 predicted proteins | sample OricomgcompostMG_FD_108783 | JGI IMG/M metagenome (GOLD analysis project Ga0164242, IMG submission 108783) | Miracle-Growth compost microbial communities from Emeryville, California, USA - Original compost - Miracle growth compost (MG) ...
AACGTCGAGATCGAGTACGACCGCAACAAGGAGCGCTACCAGTTCCTGCGCTGGGGCCAGACCGCGTTCGACGACTTCAAGGTCGTCCCGCCGGGCACCGGCATCGTCCACCAGGTCAACATCGAGCACCTGGCCCGCACCGTCTTCACCCGCGAGGTGGACGCCGGCGATGGGACGACCAGCCTGCAGGCCTACCCCGACACCTGCGTGGGCACCGACTCGCACACCACCATGGTCAACGGCCTGGGCGTGCTCGGCTTCGGCGTCGGCGGCATCGAGGCCGAGGCCGCGCTGCTCGGCCAGCCGGTCTCGATGCTGATCCCGCGCGTGGTCGGCTTCAAGCTGACCGGTGACCTGCCGGAGGGCTCCACCGCCACCGACCTGGTGCTCACCATCACCGAGATGCTGCGCAAGCACGGCGTGGTCGGCAAGTTCGTCGAGTTCTACGGCGCAGGCGTGGCAGCGCTGCCGCTGGCCAACCGCGCCACCATCGGCAACATGAGCCCGGAGTTCGGCTCCACGATCGCGATCTTCCCGATCGACGAGGAGACCATCAACTACCTCAAGTTCACCGGCCGCAGCGAGGAGCAGCTCAAGCTGGTCGAGGCGTACGCCAAGGAGCAGGGCCTGTGGCTCGACCCGGCCGCCGAGCCGCGGTTCTCCGAGAAGCTCGAGCTGGACCTGTCCACCGTCGTACCCTCCATCGCCGGTCCGAAGCGTCCCCAGGACCGGATCGAGCTGACCGACGCCAAGACCGCCTTCCGCAGCGCCCTGGCCGACTACGTCACGGCCGATGTCACGGGCGGCGACGACCGCAAGCCCGGTGTCCCGCAGAACAGCGTGCCCTTCGGTGTCGTCTCCCCGGCCGACGAGGCTTCCGCCGAGTCCTTCCCGGCCAGCGACGCGCCCGCCGCCACCTCCGCGGGCAACGGCGGCGAGCCGCACGACTGGCACTCCGCCGCGCCGCAGGACGGCGGTCGCGCGAGCGACCCGGCCGAGGTCACCCTCGAGGACGGCACCACGTTCGTGCTCGACCACGGCGCGGTCACGATCGCGGCGATCACGTCGTGCACCAACACCTCCAACCCGTCGGTGATGATCGGTGCCGCGCTGCTGGCCAAGAAGGCGGTCGAGAAGGGCCTGAGCCGCAAGCCCTGGGTCAAGACCACCCTGGCGCCCGGCTCGAAGGTCGTCTCGGACTACTACGAGAAGTCCGGCCTGACCCCCTACCTGGAGAAGCTCGGCTTCAACCTGGTCGGCTACGGCTGCACCACCTGCATCGGCAACAGCGGGCCGCTGATCCCCGAGGTGTCGGCGGCGGTCAACGAGAACGACCTCGCGGTCGCCGCGGTGCTCTCCGGCAACCGCAACTTCGAGGGCCGGATCAACCCCGACATCAAGATGAACTACCTGGCCTCCCCGCCGCTGGTGGTCGCCTACGCGCTGGCCGGCTCGATGGACGTCGACCTGTTCAACGACGCGCTCGGGGTCGACCAGGACGGCGCCGAGGTCTTCCTCAAGGACATCTGGCCGTCCCCGGCCGAGGTGGAGCAGGTGATCGCCTCGGCGATGTCGGCCGAGACCTTCGCAAAGGAGTACGCCGACGTCTTCGCCGGCGACGAGCGCTGGCAGAACCTGCCGACCCCCACCGGTGACACGTTCACCTGGGACGAGGACTCGACCTACGTCCGCAAGGCGCCGTACTTCGACGGCATGGACAAGACCGCGGCTCCGGTCACCGACATCGAGGGCGCCCGGGTGCTGCTCAAGCTCGGCGACTCGGTCACCACCGACCACATCAGCCCGGCCGGCAACATCAAGAAGGACTCGCCGGCGGGTCGCTACCTCACCGAGCACGGCGTCGCCCAGCGCGACTTCAACTCCTACGGCTCGCGTCGGGGCAACCACGAGGTCATGATCCGCGGCACCTTCGCCAACATCCGGATCCGCAACCAGATCGCACAGGGCACCGAGGGTGGTGTCACCCGCGACTTCACCCAGGCGGACGCCCCGGTGGTCGACGTCTACGACGCCTCGGTGAACTACCAGGCCGCCGGCATCCCGCTGGTGGTCCTGGCCGGCAAGGAGTACGGTTCCGGCTCCTCGCGCGACTGGGCCGCCAAGGGCACCTCGCTGCTGGGCGTCAAGGCCGTCATCGCGGAGAGCTACGAGCGCATCCACCGCTCGAACCTGATCGGCATGGGCGTCATCCCGCTGCAGTTCCCGGCCGGCCAGAACGCCGAGAGCCTGGGGCTGACCGGCGAGGAGACCTTCTCCATCACCGGCATCACCGCGCTCAACGACGGCACCACGCCCAAGACGGTGAAGGTCAAGGCCGGTGACGTCGAGTTCGACGCGGTCGTGCGCATCGACACCCCCGGTGAGGCGAACTACTACCGCAACGGCGGCATCCTGCAGTACGTGCTGCGCAACCTGGTCAACCGCAACTGACGCTGACCGGCCAGCAAGCGAGCGGCCCGCCCCGGTGATCCCGGGGCGGGCCGCTCTGCGTCGTGGGGATCGGTTTCGACCCTCAGGGGTCAGACCCGAACGTTGTCGGGCAATGCTTCGGCCCCCAACCTTCGGGTTTGACCCTCAGGGGTCAAAACCGACCCGGCCGCTCCACCTGGTCCAGCACCCGGTGGCGGGCCGCAGCGTCCAGGCCGTCCAACAGCTCGACGGCGACGGCGTACTCCTCGTCGTCCGCCGCCTCCAGCATGCCGACCAGCGCCGCCTCCGGCAGTCGCCGCGCGAGTACGCCGAGGGCCGCCGCGTCCTCGGCGTAGAGCACGATCCGCAGCAGCTCCGCACCGGTGGCCCGCCCGGCGACCTGAGCCGCGATCGCGGGGTCGACGACGGCGACGAAGCGGGCCAGCGTGACCACGTCGTCGGCCGCGAGCAGGCGCTGGGCCACGTCGAGCACGGTGGCATCGGGGAGCCGGGCCACGATCGCACCGACCCTGGTCGGGTCGAGCCTGGCCGCGAGGTCGGCGAGGAACGCGGGCGCGAGGTGAGCGGCCAGCCGTGCCGCTGCCTCCGGCTCCATCGCGCTGGCCACCCGCGCGCTCGGGCCCGCGCCGAGCGCCTGCTCGGAGATCTTCGCCGCGACCGCCACCGGCAGGATCTGGTTCGCCGAGGCGAGCAGCGTGGCCCGCGCCTCGTGCCGGCGGGACAGCGCCGCGCAGGTGACCCGGCGCAACTCGCGCAGCCCGTTGGCAGGCGCGTCGGCCAGGTAACCGAGCTGCGCCTCGTCGACGCCCAGCTCGCGGGCCAGCTTGGCGAGCTCGATCCTCGCGCGCAGGTCAGCCACGGTCGCCTCGCAGCATCTTCTTGGCGACCGGCCGCAGCAGTCGCGGGACGAACTCGAGCGCGTCCTCGAGGCCGCGGGCGAAGGCGGCCTCCTCCTGGCTCATCGCGCGGTGGACGATCTTCTCGAACGCGAGGACGTGCTCGTCGTCGTACTCGCTGAGGACGGGCACCTCGTCGACCGGCACCCGCAGTCGGTGGGCGAGTCTCTCCATGGCAGTGCTGGATGTGTCCCTGCTCAATGTGTCCCTCTCGTGGCGCGCCCCCTGCGCGCCGGCCCGGCCGACCCTAGCGTCCAGCCGGACCCGGCTTGGGCCACGCCCTAGGGTGGGGACATGCTTCTCGCGTTCAGTGTGGCACCCACGACCGGTGACGAGAGCGGCGGCGTGGCCGAGGCGGTCGCCGCCGCGATCAAGGTGGTGCGGGCCTCCGGCCTGCCGCACGAGACCACCTCGATGTTCACCACGCTGGAGGGCGAGTGGGACGAGGTCTTCGAGGTGGTCAAGCGCGCCACCGACGCGGTCGTCGCCGTCGCGCCCCGGGTCTCGCTGGTGATCAAGGCCGACATCCGGCCCGGCGTCACCGGCCAGCTCAGGGCGAAGGTCGACCGCGTCGAGGAGATCCTCGGTGGACAGTGAGGTCCGCAGCTACCGCACCGGCGGCAGCGAGGTCGTCCTCGACATCACCCACGACGCCGAGCAGTACGCCGAGGGCTACGGCGACGGTCTGCTGCACCTCTTCGTCCCGCACGCGACGGCCGGCATCGCCATCCTGGAGACGGGCGCCGGCAGCGACGACGACCTGCTCGCGGCGCTCGGTGACCTGCTGCCCAAGGACGACCGCTGGCGCCACCGGCACGGCTCGCTGGGGCACGGCCGCTCGCATGTGATGCCGGCGATGATCCCGCCGTACGCCACCGTGCCGGTCCTGGACGGCAGGCTGGCGCTGGGCACCTGGCAGAGCATCTGCCTGGTGGACCTCAACGTCGACAACGACGTGCGCGAGGTGCGGTTCAGCTTCCTGGGTTGAGGTAGGCCTGAAGCTGGTGTTCGGCGCTCCGGAAGCCGAGTCGTCGATAGATCCGGCCGGCATCCCCGCCTGCCTCGGCGACGATCACGAGGGCGCGGCACCGGAGCTCGTCGGTGGCATAGCGGCCGGCGGCATGGACCAGGGCCCCGGCGAGACCGCGCCGTCGGTAGGCAGGCAGCGTCGCCACCGACTGATAGCGCGCGAGCCGGTCGACGGTGCGGAAGACGCCGAGCCCGGAGACGAGTCGGCCGTCGACGAACGCGCCGTACCACCTGCCCGCGCCGGCCTCGGTCAGCGCGCGGGCCGCCGCCGTCGCCCGTCGGGCGAACGGCTCGTAGGTCGGCCCGAACTCGTCGCGCCAGAGCGTCAGCTCCAGCTCCAGGCGCTGCCTCCAGTCGTCGTCACCGCTGAGGGGGCGGACCTCGGCCGCGTCGACCCGGGCTGGCGCGCCCACCTCGGTGGCGAGGAGGACGTCGTCAGCGCTGACCTCCAGCCCGGCCGCGGCGAAGCCGCGCAGCTCCGCAGTCGTGACAGGGCTGCCGGGGCGCGGATCGACGCCGAAGGCGAGGTGCGGTGCGCGGGGGAACTCCTCGGCGAAGGTGCTGAGCCAGTGCTCCGTCTCGGCTCCCCGCGCCGGCGCCCGGCTGAGCAGCAGGAAGTTGCCCCAGTGGAAGTGCGGGTTGTCGGGGGTCCGGACCACCAGGTGGTCGCCCCGGTCCACGACCACAGCACCCTCGGCGCAGCGCAGCATCAGATCGGTGCGCCAGGCGGTGCTCACCACATCCATGAGCACCAGCCAACACCATCGCCGCCCGCGGCAGGGGACCTACCGGGGCGGGAGGCCGGCTCAGGCTTCGTGCTGCCCCTCGACCGGCGTGTCCGGGACGGCTGCCACCGGCGCGCCGAGGGCCGCGCCGCGCTTGCGTCCGATCAGCCAGTAGGCCACCGAGCCGACCGTGTTGGCGTTGGCGAGCCGCCACAGCATCTTCGGGCCGCGGACCGCCTCCTTGGGCCGCTTGTTGATGTCGCGGATCGTCACGGTGGCGACGGTCGCCTGCAGCGCGAGGGCGGCGGCGACGACTCGGGCCTTCTTGTTGCTGTCGAGAGCCATGCTGCGAGTCTGCCACCTCGACCCAGTCCAGCTCCGCCCAGCCCGGCGGGATCGGCTCCTCGCTACCGTGACGACATGACTGACTTCGCCTGCACCCTGCTGGTCGACCGTCGCGGCTGGGTCCTGCTGCAGGAACGGGACGAGCACGCGCGGATCGCGCCGGAGCGGTGGGCTGCCAGCGGTGGGCACGTCGAGCCGGGGGAGTCGTTCCTCGAGGCGGCGGTGCGCGAGCTGCGCGAGGAGACCGGGCTGACCGTCGCGGCCGAGGACCTGCAGCTCGTCGGGATCTACGACATCCATCACGTCGAGACCGGCAGCGACGACCGGATGGCGCTGTACGCCGCGGCCACGTCGGCGAGCGACGCCGACATCGTCGTGGGCGAGGGCCGTCGGATCGTCTTCGTCGACCCGGCCGCGGCCCTCGAGCTCCCGCTCAGCGACTCGGCCCGGACCGTTCTTCCGGGGTTCCTCGAGTCCGAGGTCTATGCCACCCTGCGTCCATGAGCGTCAGCGCCCCTGCCTTCGACGTACTGCCGGTGCCGGCCCACGGCTGCGAGGACGTCGTCGTGGCCACCTCCGGCCCGGACGAGGGCTGTGTCTACACCGGCACCGCCGACGGATCGCTGTGGCGGATCCGCGCCGACGGGCAGCGGATCGACCGGATCGCCGAGACCCGCGGGCGCCCGCTCGGCATCGAGCTGCATCCCGACGGACGGCTGCTCGTCTGCGACTCCACGCACGGCGTGCTGCTGGTCGATCCGGGCAGCGGCGCGGTCGAGCACCGGCTCGCCGAGGTCGACGGCCGCCCGATGCGGTTCTGCAACAACGCCGCGATCGCGGCCGACGGCACGGTGTGGTTCTCCGACTCCTCCACCCGCTACGGCCAGCCGCAGTGGAAGGACGACCTGATCCAGAACACCCGCACCGGGCGGCTGCTGCGTCTCGACCCGTCGGGGGAGGTGCGCGTCGTCCTGGACGGGCTGGCCTTCGCGAACGGCGTCGCGCTCGCCCCGGACGGCTCCTTCGTCGCCGTCGCCGAGACCGGTGCGCGTACCGTCGTGCGGCACTGGCTGACCGGCCCTCGGTCGGGCGGCCGCGACTTCCTCGTGCCCCAGCTGCCGGGCCATCCGGACAACATCGCCACGGGTTCCGACGGGTTGATCTGGGTGACGCTCGCCAGCCCGGTCAACCCCGCGCTCGAACTCCTGCAGAAGGCGCCGTCGTGGCTGCAGCGCGCCGCGACGCGGGTGCCGGAGCGGTTGCAACCGACGGTGGCGCCGAGCGTCCGCGTCCAGGCCTACGACTCGACCGGCCGGCTGCGGCACGATCTCGATCTTCCCGCCGACCACTACGCGATGGTGACCGGTGTGCGCGAGCACGACGGCACGGTCTGGCTGGGCAGCCTGGAGCAGCCCGCGGTGGCCCGCGCCGTACTGCCGGCCTGACCCGGGCCGTCGCCCGAGCCCATTGCCCGAGGCCATTGCCCGAGCCCATTGCGCGCGGCCGCGCGAGGCCATGACGTGCCGCTGCCAGAGCAGTCGTACACTGCCGGGCATGGGTGTTCTCGCGTCGCTGTCCTCGCCCCGCGAGCTGAACGACCTCTCGGATGACGAGCTGACCCGCCTCGCCAGCGAGATTCGTGACCTGCTCGTGACGACCTGCGCCAAGACCGGAGGCCACCTCGGCCCCAACCTCGGAGTGGTGGAGCTGACCCTCGCCATCCACCGGGTCTTCGACTCGCCGGTCGACCGGGTCGTCTTCGACACCGGTCACCAGGCCTATGTGCACAAGATGCTCACCGGCCGGGCCGACGCCTTCGAGCGGCTGCGCCAGGAAGGCGGCCTCTCCGGCTACCCGAGCCAGGCCGAGTCCGCGCACGACATCGTGGAGAACTCCCACGCCTCGACCTCGCTGAGCTACGCCGACGGCCTGGCGAAGGCCTATCGCATCCGTGGCGAGGACCGGCACGTGGTCGCGGTCATCGGCGACGGGGCGCTCACCGGCGGGATGGCCTGGGAGGCGCTCAACAACATCGCCGTCGCCAAGGACAGCAAGCTGGTGATCGTGGTCAACGACAACGGCCGCTCCTACCAGCCCACGATCGGCGGACTGACCACGGCGCTGACCGCGCTGCGGACCAACCCCCGCTACGAGCAGATCCTGGACGTGGTCAAGCGTCGGCTCAACGCCGTGCCCGGTGTCGGCAGCGCCGCCTACGACGTGCTGCATGCCATGAAGAAGGGCCTCAAGGACGCTCTTGCCCCGCAGGGCCTCTTCGAGGATCTCGGGTTGAAGTACGTCGGTCCGGTCGACGGGCACGACCGGACGGCGATGGAGCACGCCCTCAAGCAGGCCAAGGGCTTCGGTGGCCCGGTGATCGTGCACGTGATGACCCGCAAGGGCTTCGGCTACGAGGCCGCCGAGCGCAACGAGATCGACCAGCTGCACCAGACCGACCCGTTCGACATCGTCACCCACCAGTCCGCGCCCAAGGGGCAGATCTGGACCGACTTCTTCGCCGACGAGATGGTCGCACTCGGCGCCGAGCGGCCCGACCTGGTCGGGATCACCGCGGCGATGCTGCACCCGGTCGGGCTCGACCGGTTCGCCGCCGCCTATCCGGAGCGGGTCTTCGACGTCGGCATCGCCGAGCAGCACGCGGTCACGTCGGCCGCGGGCCTCGCGATGGGCGGTCTCCACCCGGTGGTGGCGGTCTACGCCACCTTCCTCAACCGCGCCTTCGACCAGGTCCTTCTCGACGTTGCGCTGCACCGGTGCGGTGTCACCTTCGTGCTCGACCGGGCCGGCGTCACCGGGAACGACGGTGCCTCCCACAACGGGATGTGGGACATGTCGGTCCTCCAGGTCGTGCCGGGTCTGCGGCTGGCCGCGCCCCGCGACGGTGCCCGCGTGCAGGAGCTGTTGCGGGAGGCGGTCGCGGTCGACGACGCACCCACCGTGCTGCGCATCCCCAAGGGCGCTCCGCCCGCCGACATCCCCGCGATCGGCAAGGCCGGCGGGGCCGACCTCCTCTTCCGGGACGGCACCAAGGACGTCCTCATCGTCGGCGTGGGCGCCATGGCCGGGGTCGGCGTCGACGTCGCCGAGCGGCTGGTGGCGCAGGGCATCGGCGTCACAGTGGTCGACCCGCGCTGGGTCATGCCGGTGGACCCGGCGATCGTCGATCTGGCCGCCGAGCACGGTCTCGTCGTCACGATCGAGGACAACGGTGAGGTGGGTGGCTGCGGCGCCGTGCTGCTGCAGACCCTCGCCGCGGCCGAGATCTCCACGCCGGTCCGGATCCACGGCATCCCGCAGCGGTTCCTCGATCACGCGAAGCGCGAGGCGATCCTCGAGCGGATCGGGCTGACGCCGCAGGCGATCGCGCTCGACGTCATCACCCGGCTGGCGGCCGCCGAGGAGGCGGATGAGTCCGCGGCTCGCGCCTAGGCATGGCCTGAGGGCGCCAGGGCTGGCAGACGGAGAAGGGCCCCGGTCGCAGCTGCAACCGGGGCCCTTCCCCAACTCATCGACAAGGAGTTCGTTGCAGTCTACGCCGCCTTCCCAAGGCGAGCGCGGCTACTCTGCGGTAACCATGCAGGCCGGGTGGATCCGGGTGTGGGTGTCATCACCGTCGGACCGGGCACCGGAGAGGGGCGGCACGGGAATATCGTGGTGCTCGCCGGCGCTGGTCCCAGCGCCATGTGGAAGCGGAAACCGAACAACCGGAAGCCCCAGGAGCAGGCCTTGGCGAGATCGAAGCTGGTGCACATCGTCGACGAGGTCGCCGAGCTCGACGCGCTCGACGGCCCCTTGACGATGATCCAGGTGCTCGACGGGTTCCTCGACGCCGGGAACGCGGCAGCGCGTGCGGTCCGGCACCTGGTGGCGAAGTCCGACGCCGCGCCGGTGGTGGCCACCTTCGACGTGGACGCGTTCCACGACTACCGGGCCCGGCGTCCGGGCATCTCCTTCGTCCGCGACCACTACGAGGCCTACGACGCCCCGCGGCTGGTGGTGCGGCTGCTGCACGACACCGGTGGGACGCCGTACCTGCTGCTCAGCGGACCCGAGCCGGACAACCGGTGGGAGGCGTTCGCGCGGGCCGTGCGAGACGTCGTCGAGCGCTTCGGCGTGACCGACGTGATCTCGCTGGGATCGGTGCCGATGGCGGTGCCGCACACGCGGCCGCTGGCGGTCACCCACCATGCGAACAACCGCGACCTGATCTCCGAGGAGAGCCAGTGGACCGGCGAGATGCGGGTGCCGTCCAGTGCGCAGGCACTGGTCGAGGTCCGACTCGGGGAGTGGGGCCACGACGCCGAGGGCTTCGTGGTGCACATCCCGCACTACGTCGCCCAGATGGACTATCCGCTGGCCGCCGCCGAGCTGATCGAGCGCGCCGAGATCGCCGGGCGGCTCACCATCGATCTGACCGAGCTGCGGCAGGAGGCCGAGGCGCGGGCCGCGGAGATCACCCACTACCTTGCCGACAACGCGGAGGTCGCGGAGGTCGTCTCGGCGCTTGAGCGGCAGTACGACGCGTTCGCGCGTGCGGAGGAGAGTGGGTCCTCGCTGCTGGCCGGCAACGAGCCGTTGCCGACCGGTGACGAGCTGGGCCGGGAGTTCGAGCGGTTCCTGGCAGGCCTGGAGGATCCGGACAAGGGCGAGGGGGACAAATGACTGACGTGGCCCAGGATGCGTCGCGGCGCGTGGAGTCGGTGATCGCCGAGCGAACGCCCGCGCAGGCGGTGGCCGATCTGGTCGAGGTGCTCGAGCTGGAGAAGATCGACGAGGACCTGTTCCGCGGGGCCGCCTCGCCCAATGACCGTGGCCGCGCGTTCGGTGGACACGTGGCGGCGCAGTCGCTGGTGGCAGCGATCCGGACCGCTGGCGAGGGCTTCACGGTGCACTCGATGCACTCCTACTTCCTGCTGCCGGGCGACCCGATGCATCCGATCGTGTACGACGTCCAGCGCATCCGCGACGGCCGCTCGTTCCAGACCCGCCGGGTCTCTGCTCGCCAGCACGGACGCGAGATCTACTACCTGACCGCCAACTTCCAGCTGCACGAGGAGGGCTACGAGCACCAGGACGTGATGCCGGCGGCACTCCCGGCGGACGAGGGCATCGACATGCGTACCCTGATGGCGAAGGGACGCACCGCCGAGAGCGAGGCGCTTGCCCGCGAGTGGGCAGCGGTCGACATCCGGATCGTCGGCAACTCGCTCTACGGCCTCGAGCCGGATCCGGCGCGGCCGGCGCAGCAGCGGGTCTGGCTCAAGATCGCCGACCGGCTGCCCGACGACCCCAACATCCACCTGGCGGCGTTCACCTGGGCGTCCGACGTCAGCCTGCTCGGTGCCGCGATGGCCGCGCACACGCTCGACACCTCGCGGGTGCAGATGGCCTCGCTCGACCACACCATCTGGTTCCACCGCCCGTTCCGGGCCGACGAGTGGTGGCTCTACGACCAGGAGTCGCCCTCGGCCGAGAACGGCCGCGGCCTCTCCCTGGGCCGGGTCTTCGCCTCCGACGGCCGCCTGGTCGCCACCGTCGCGCAGCAGGGCATCATCCGGCCGCCGCGGCGCTGAGCCTCGACGCACCTGACGTTTCGCACGCCTGCTCCCGCTGGAGGGGTGTGCGAAACGTCAGGTACCAGGTCAGAGAGCCATGGTGCGGCCCAGCAGGTGGAGCGTGTCGCTGCCGCGCTTGTGCAGCGAGAACGCGTAGCCGTCGTCGGCCGGCCTGCTGCCGTAGGCGACCGAGCTCGGCAGGAAGACCGGCTTCTTGAACGCCACGTCCACCCGCACCGCGTCGGGCAGCCGGTTCTCCAGCATCGCGACGCAGCGGGCCTTGGTCCACATCCCGTGCGCGATCTGCCGGGGGAAGCCCAGCGCCTTGGCGCTCAACGCGGTCAGGTGGATCGGGTTGAAGTCCCCGGAGACCGCGGCGTACCGGCGTCCGAGGTCGGCCTTGAGCCGGAACACCGGCCCGGTGGGCGCGACGTCGACCAGGTCGCTGGCCCAGGCCGCGTCCGGGTTGCGCCGCCCCCGTCGCAGGTACGTCGAGACCGACGTCCAGGCCGTCTCGCCGCCGGCGGTGATGGTCGAGGTGAGCTGCCAGGCGGTGCCGACCGGGTGCGGGATCGGGCTGCCGACCGCGACCGTGACGTCGAGCGTCTCGCCCACGGCGATCGGCCGGTGCTGGCTGATCGAGTTCTCGATGTGCACCATGCCCATCGCCGGCACCGGGAACCGCGGGTCGGTCAGGATCGCCAGGTGCAGCGGCTGCGCCAGCATGTGTGGATAGGTCAGCGGCACGGTGTCCTTGACCGGGAAGCCGCACAGCGCGGCGTACCTCTCGGCGTGCTCGCGCGCCACCGTCGCCGGCGGCCGGGTCAGGGCGAAGCCCTCGGTCGCGTCCCTGTCCTTCTTGATGCCGGGCAGTTGGCCCACGACCGGCAGGCCGGGCAGCGCCGCGCGGAGCAGCGCTGCCGGGCCGCCGTCGCCGGAGACCAGCTTCGGCTGCTGGCTGTGCCGAGGGGTCGGTACGCCGGCCATGTCAGGCACCGAGCATCATCTGGCCGCAGACGCGGACCACGTTGCCGTTGACGGCCGTCGAGGCGGCGGAGGCGTACCACGCGATCGTCTCGGCGACGTCGATCGGCAGACCGCCCTGCGCCATCGCGTTGAGCCGCTGACCGACCTCGCGACTGGCGAGCGGCATGGCGGCGGTCATCTGGGTGATGATGAAGCCCGGCGCGACGGCGTTGATCGTGATGCCGTCCTCGAGCTTGCCGGCGAGCGAGTCGACGTGGCCGATCACACCGGCCTTGGAGGCGGCATAGCTGGTCTGCCCGACGTTGCCGGCGATGCCGGCCATCGAGGAGACGTCGATGATCCGGCCATTGGGGTTGATCACCTTCTGCGCCAGCAGCTCGGCGGTGATCTTCTCGGGGGCGTCGATGTTGATCTGGAGGACCTTGCCGAACCGGTCGGGGGTCTGGTTGGCGAGCTTCTTGTCGAGCGTCACGCCGGCGTTGTGCACGACGATGTCGACGCCACCGTGCTTCTCCTCGAGGTGCTGGGCGATGCGCTGCGGCGCGTCCTTGGCGGTGATGTCGAGGGTGAGCCAGTCGCCGTCGAGCTCCTTCATCACCCTCTGCAGGTCGCTGGCGGCCTGCGGCACGTCGAGGCCGACGATGGTGGCGCCGTCGCGGCGCAGCACCCGAGCGATCTGCTCGCCGATACCGCGGCTGGCGCCGGTCACGAAGGCCACCTTGCCGGCCAGCGGCGCGTTCCAGTCGCTGACCTGCGCGGCCTTCTGCTCCTGGTGGGTGCCGATCCGGACGACCTGGCCGGAGACGTAGGCCGACTTCGGGCTGAGCAGGAAGCCGAGCGTGGAGAGGAGCGAGTCCTCGTAGCCCTCGGCGACGTACACGAGCTGGACGGTGCCGCCCCTGCCGATCTCCTTGCCGAGGCTGCGGGTGAAGCCCTCGAGGGCGCGCTGCGCGACCCGTTCGCTGCCCTCGACCAGCTGCGGTGGCGTGCCGATCACGATGACCCGCGGGCAGGTCTCCAGGCTGCGCAGCACCGGGGTGAAGAACTCCTGCAGCGCGACCAGCTCGCCGATCGACGTGAGGCCGGTCGCGTCGAAGACCAGGCCCTTGTACTTCTCACCCTCGGCGCGGGCGGTCTGGCTCGCCACGCCGAGTACGTCGAGCAGGCCCGGCAGCTCGTCGGCGAGACGGCCGCGGCCGCCGACCAGCACGGTGCCCTTCACCAGCGGGTCGCCGGCGGTGTAGCGCTCGAGCTTGGTCGGCTGCGGCAGGCCGAGGTTCTTGACCAGCAGCTTGCCGATCGTGGACTG
>Ga0164242_10006102_pt1 | contig 13317 bp, 11 predicted proteins | sample OricomgcompostMG_FD_108783 | JGI IMG/M metagenome (GOLD analysis project Ga0164242, IMG submission 108783) | Miracle-Growth compost microbial communities from Emeryville, California, USA - Original compost - Miracle growth compost (MG) ...
CGACGACGACGACCTCCCGGACGCGCCCGAAGCCCCGCTGGCACTGCGCCGGCTGGAGTGGGAGCACATCCAGCGCGTGCTGACCGAATGCGACGGCAACATCTCCGAGACCGCCCGCCGCCTCGGCATGCATCGCCGCACCCTGCAGCGCAAGCTGAGCAAGCACCCGGTACGCGAACGCCCCGACCACGAGAACTGACCCGCGCGAGGCCCGCGGGCACGCGCCTTCGCTGCGACAACGCGCCATCTGTTGCCCGGCCGGGACAGCGCTATCCTTGCAACCTTAGACCCATGTCCAAGGTTTGAAGTGAACCCGCCCCTTCCCCGCAGCCTCTGCCTGCTCGCGCTCACTGGTGCCAGCGCCTGCGCGTTGGCCGCCGAGCCGCCGCAGGCCACCACGCTGGCGCCGATGTCGGTACACGCCAGCGACACCCAGGTCATGGGAGTACCCAGCGTGGCGGTGCGCGTTACCCGTGCGCAAATGCTGAAGCAGAACATCGCCGACAGCGCCGACGCCCTGCGCTACGTGCCGAACCTGCAGATCCGCCAACGCTACATCGGCGACCCCAACGCCACCATCAGCGGCCGCAACTCGGGCACCCTGCAAAGCGCCCGCAGCCTGCTCTACGCCGACGGCCTGCTGCTCTCCAACCTGATGAGCAACGGCTGGCAAGGCGCACCGCGCTGGGGCATGGTGGCGCCCGAGGAGATCGGCGCGGTCGACGTGCTGTACGGTCCGTATTCCGCGCTGTATCCGGGCAATTCGATGGGCACCACGGTGCTGATCCACACGCGCCTGCCCGACCGGCTGATCGCCAGCGCCAGCGCGCAGTACCTGAGCCAGGACTACTCGGACCACTACGGCGCCAGCGGCCACTACGACGGCCACCACCTCGCCGCCCTGCTCGGCAACAGGCAGGGTCGCTGGCGCTGGCTGTTCTCGCTGAACCGGCTCGACAACCACGGCCAGCCGATGCAGTACGCCACGGCCAGGGCCGTCGGCGATCCGGCCACCGCCATCCCCGTGACCGGCGCCACCGCCGACCGCAATCCGAACGGCTCGCCGCGCCTGGTCTACGGCGCCAACACCATCGAGCACACCCGGCAGACCCAGGCCAAGCTGAAAGTCGGCGTGGACATCACCGACCACGTCGCCGCGCTGTTCACCGTCGGCTGGTGGCACAACCATGCTTTCGACGGTACCCGCAGCCTGATCCGCGATGCCGGCGGCCAACCGGTCTACGGCGGCAGCATCCTCGTCGATGGAAAAGCCTGGACGCTGCCGGCCAGCGGACTCGCCCCAAGCGCGTACGACCAGACCCACGTGCTGTACGGCGCCGAGCTCAGCGGCCACTTCGGCAGCGGCTGGCACTGGGAAGCGGTGGCCAGTCGCTACGACTACCAGCACGACCTGGAACACGACGCCGGCGCAGCCACGCCCACCAGCGCACTCGGCGGCGCCGGCTCGGTCGCCGACATGAGCGGCTCCGGCTGGCGCACGGTCGACCTGCGCAGCTCCGGCCCGCTCGGCGAGCAGAACATGCTGTACGCCGGCGCCCACCTCGATCGCTACCGGCTCGACTCGCGCGTGCGCGCCGCCAGCGACTGGCGCGGCCCCGCCGACGGTCCGCTGGTGAGCGCCTACGGCGGCCGCACGCAGACCCGCGCGTTGTACCTGCAGGACGTGTGGAGCTTCGCCGAAGCCTGGGCCCTGACCGCGGGCGGGCGCTGGGAACAGTGGCGCGCCTCGAACGGCCTGCTCGCGAACGCCGTCACTGCGCAGAACTATCCCGGCCGCACGCGCAGCGACTTCTCGCCCAAGCTCGCCTTGAACTGGGACCTCGCCGACAGCTGGCAGTTGCGCCTGTCCTTCGGCAAGGCGGTGCGTTACCCCACCGTGGAAGAACTGTTCCAGGGCTCGCTTTCGGGCCACGCCATCGTCGACAACGACCCGAACCTGCAACCCGAGCGCGACTGGTCCACCGACCTCAGCGTGATCCGCCAGTTGCCGCGCGGCCACTGGCGCGTGTCGCTGTACCAGGATCGCGTGGCCGACACGCTCTACTCGCAGACCGACATCACCCTGCCGGTGCCGGTGACCCGCGTGCAGAACATCGGCAAGGTACGCACGCGTGGCATCGCCGGCGAACTGGTGATGAACGATGTGGGCCTGCGCGGGCTCGACCTCAACGCCAGCCTGGCCTGGAACGACGCCATCACCCTGCGCGACCGGCCATACCCGACCGCCGACGGCAAGCGCTTCCCGCGCATCCCGCACCTGCGCGCCAGCCTGTTCGCCGACTACCGCTTCGCGCCGGGCTGGGACGCCTCGCTGGGCGTGCGCCGCTCCGGCCGCCAGTACAACAGCCTGGACAACAGCGACGTGGTGGACACCTACGGCGCCACCAGCAGCTTCACCGTGGCCGACGCCAAGTTGCGCTGGCGCTTCGCGCCGCAGTGGACGGCCTCGCTGGGCGTGGACAATCTCACCAACGAACACTACTGGGTCTACCATCCCTATGCCGGCCGTACCTGGTTCGGCGAGCTGCGCTGGGAACTGTAGGCCGCCATGCGCCATCTCATCGGGGACGGCACGTCATCTCCTCCCGGCTCGCCGGGAAGGCCCCGGGCGAAGTCCGTCATCCGCCACGGCTTCGCCTTTCCCGACCGGCTCCCAGCTGCCGGGAAGCGCCACGTTTCAGGTCACGTCAATCATGCGTAAGTCGATCCTTGCCCTGCTGCTCTGCCTGCTGCCCGTCGTCGCCACGGCCCACGACATGTCCGGCATGGCCATGCCCCACGAACCCGAACTGGGCGCCAGCGCCGCCTTCGACGCACACGGCCGGCTCTGGGTGGTGGACGCGGCGGACGGCCACATCCGCGTGCGCCACTCGGACGACTTCGGCAAGACACTGAGCCCGCCGGTCATCGTGAACCCCGTCGCCGAGCGCATCTACGACGAGGGCGAGAACCGCCCGAAGATCGCCTTCGGCCCCAAGGGCGAGCTGTACGTGAGCTGGTCGCAGCCGCGCGCGAAACCGTGGACTGGCTACGTGCGCTTTTCCAGCTCGATGGATGGCGGCCGGCATTTCTCCACGCCGATCACCGTGCAGCACGACCTGGCCGACATCACCCATCGCTTCGACGCGCTGGCCGTGGATGGCCACGGCCGCGTGGTGATCGCGTGCATCGACAAGCGTGACCAGGAAGCGGCCAAGACCAAGGGCCAGCCCTATCTCGGCGCCGCCGTGTACTACAGCTGGTCGGACAACGAAGGCCGCAGCTTCGCGCCCGACCACAAGCTGATGGAACACAGTTGCGAATGTTGCCGTATCGCCATCACGCGCACGCCCTCGGGCAAGGTCGCCGCCTTCTTCCGCGCCATCTACGGCGACAACATCCGCGACCACGCCTACGCCGTGTTGCGCACCGACGGCCAACCCGCCCACGCCGAACGCGCCACCTACAGCCAGTGGCACATCGACGGCTGCCCGCACCAGGGCCCCGGCCTCGCCATCGGCGCCAACGGCGTGCGCCATGCGGTGTGGTACGAGGCCAAGGACGGCCCCGCGATCTGGTATGGCCAGCTCGATCCCGGCCACCCGGCGAAGCACAAACTGAAGATCGGCGGTCCCGGCGCCGGCCATGCCGACGTGGCCGTGCATGGCAAGACCGTGTGGGTGGCGTGGAACCAGGTCGACGCGAAGGGCTACGCGCTGATGCTGCGCCGCTCCGCCGACGATGGCGCGCACTTCGATCCGCCACACGCCATCGCCCGCTCCACCGTCGCCGCCGGCTCGCCGCAGTTGCTCACCCGGCAAGGCCGCGCCTACGTCGCATGGGACACCGCCGCCGGCTTCCGCCTGGTTCCCGCCGGGACCCGCTGATGCGCCGCCTGCTTCCCGCCCTCCTGTTCGCCCTGGCCCTGCCTGCACTCGTCCTGCCCGCGCTCGCGCACGCCGCCTCGCTCACCGCGCTGTCGGCCGGCGACGTCCCCGCCCTGCTGAAGCCGCCCGCCCACGGCGAGCGCATCGTCGCGATCTGGGCGCTGGACTGCGCCTACTGCGAGGCGAACATGCAGGCGCTGGCGAAACTGCAACGCGCGCACCCGCATGAGATCGAGCTGGTCACCGTCGCCACCGACGACATCGCGCAACAACGCACAGCCCTCGCCCAGCGCCTGCACGTGGCCGGCATGGATGCCTACCCGGCCCGCGCCTATGCCGCCGCCACGCCCGAACGCCTCGACTACCTGATCGATCCCGACTGGGGCGGCGAGACCCCGCGCACCCTGGTGATTCGCGCCGACGGCACGCGCACGGGCATCAGCGGTGCGCTGCCCCCGGAGACACTGCAAAAACTCCCCTGACGCGCGGCGCCGCCGATCCCGCACCCGGCGGCGAGCGACCGCCGCAGCCTCTCGATCCAGCAGGCCCATGTCCACGATCACCCCCTGGGACGCCACCCCGCGAAATGCTTTTCAACAGCCCAAGCGCTGCGCACGCGGAAATGACGAGACAGGAACGAACGAGTCGCCCTCAGAACCTGTTCAAAATCCCCAAGTGACCCTACGAAGCGTCATTCCTGCGAAAGCAGGAATCCAGTGCCTTTCGGGTTCGAAGACGTCAAGTCGCTGGATTCCTGCTTTCGCAGGAATGACGGGCAAGGGCACGTGAGGGGATACCAGTCCGACAGCGAGATTTTGAACAGGCTCTCACGGACAGGCCATCCGGGTCGCCCGCGGATCAACGCCGGCACTGCACCTGCATCACGTGGCCATCGCAGCGAAACGCGCCGGTGCTGCCGGAATACCCCTTCGCCGCGCACATGCCGACGGCGGTCGTCCGCGCCACTTCGGCATCGTGGCGACCGTCGGGCTGGTTGAGCTGCGCCACCACCTGGCGGTCGCAACCGGTCGTGTCGGCGTCCGCCCATTCGGTACCACGACAGGCGCCAAGCACAAGCGCGGCAAGAATGGCGGCCATGCGCCACCCGTGGCCGTGGCAACCGGCATGCTTGCGGCGCATCATCGCGCTCCTTAGTGTATGGAACTCACGACGCCGAACGTGCACGATGCCGGCAGGCCGATGAACACCAGCAGCAACACGGCGACGATGTAGCGCCACATGGAAGGGCGCGCCTCGACGTACTGGCGCACGAACTCCGCTTCCGACAACCGTGCCTCCGCGCTGTCCGGCTGTTCGCGCCGCAGGCGCGCGTATTCCGCGCGGGCGGTGCGTTCGCCCACGCCGTGGTTGTGCCAGAAATTGGCCCGGTGCGCCTTCACCAGCATGTAGATCGCCGCCGCGGTGACGACCAGCATCAGCACGATACCCATGATCCTTCTCCCGAGGCCCCGAGACCGGGCGACGATGCGGCGGGGCGACCCGCACGGCCGCGGCGGCGACGTTGCGCGGGCCGTTCTCCCGGCCACCACGCCGTCGCACACCAGCGTTGATTCGGCCACGCAGCCGGCGCGAAGGCGTCACGGCGGCCTAACGCATCCCTAACGGCGGCGCCCGGGGTCCGGACGACGGGTGCGGCGCGGCGCGGACTGCGGCATAGTCGCCGACAGGGGAGAACCAGCCATGGCTTCGACGACGGACACCGGCGACCCACCGCTGTACCGCTACCGCTTCGGCGGCGCGGAATACGACGAATCGCGCCAGTCGCTGCGCGTGGGCGATACCCCTGTCGAAATGGAACAGCGTCCTCTGCAAGTACTGGCCGTGCTGCTGCGCCGCGCCGACGAGGCGGTCACCCGCGAGGAATTGTTCGACGCCGTCTGGGCCGGCCGCCCCACCGTGGACAACGTGCTGCCCAACGCGGTAGCCAAGCTGCGCAAGGCACTGGGCCCGCGCGATGGCGCGCGCATCCACACCCTGCCGCGGTTCGGCTACCGCCTGGAAGGCCCGGTCGAACGCACCGTCGCCGGGCGCGGTGCATTCCTGCCGCCCACGCTGGCCGCCGGCCAGCCGGTACCGGGACGCAGGCACTTCCACCTGCGCGAGCCGCTGGACGCCGCCGCCGGCGGCCTGGTCTGGCTGGCGCGCCACGACAAGACCGGCGCGGCGCGCGTGTACAAGTTCGCCGCCGGCGGCGAACGGCTGGCGGCGCTCAAGCGCGAGGTCACGATCTGCCGCGCGCTGCGCGAGAGCCTGGGCGAACGCGACGACTTCGTGCGCGTGCTGGACTGGAACTTCGACACGCCGCCGTTCTACATCGAATGCGATGACGCCGGCACCGACCTGCTGCGCTGGGCGCAGGACGACGGCCGGCTCGCCGGCATGGCGCCGGCGCAACGACTCGACCTGTTCCTGCAGGTCGCCGACGCGGTGGCCGCCGCCCACGGCGCCGGCGTGCTGCACAAGGACCTGAAGCCGGCCAACCTGCTGGTAGCGCCTCGCGGCGACGGCTGGCGGGTGCGCGTGGCCGACTTCGGCAGCGGCCACCTGCGCGACCCGCAGCGGCTCGTGGCGCTCGGCATCACCCGGCTCGGCTTCACCGTCACCCAGCCGCTGCCGGCCGAAGCCGGCGTCACGCCGTTGTATGTCGCGCCGGAACTGCTCGCCGGCATCGAACCCACCGCGAAGAGCGACGTATACGCGCTGGGCCTGGTCCTGTTCCAGCTCGTCGTGGGCGACCTGCGCCGGCCGTTGGCGCCCGGTTGGGAACGCGACGTCGGCGACGAGCTGCTGCGCGAGGACATCGCCGCCGCCACTGACGGCGATCCGGCGATGCGGCCCGAGGCCGCCGCCCTGGCCGAACGGCTGCGCGCCCAGGACATGCGCCGCCGGGAGCGCACGCGCCTGCGCGCGGCCGAGGCGCGTGCGCGCGACGCCGAACGCTTGCTGGAACGCGGGCGGGCACGCCGGCCATGGATCGCAGCCGCGCTGGCGCTGTTGCTGGCCGGCCTGGGCGCCAGCCTGTGGCAGTTCAGGCGTGCGCGCGACGCCCGCGACGAGGCGCGCCAGCAGGCGGCGATCGCCGAGGCCACCAACCGCTTCCTCAACCAGGACCTGCTCGGTGCCGGCATCGGCGACGATTCGCCGGCCTGGTACGAGCGCAACCCCAGCCTGCGCGAGATCCTCGACGCCGCCGCGCAGCGCCTGGACACCCGCTTCGCCGGCGAGCCGCTGTTGCTGGCCGACCTGCACCAGACGCTGGGGCGCGCGTACCGCAGCACCGGCGCCTACGCCAAGGCCGCCGCGCAGCTGCAGGCCGCCGCCGACCTGTTCGTGCGCTCGCTGGGCCGCGACGACGAGCGCAGCCTGCTGGCGCAGTACGAACTCGCCGGCGTGCTGTCGAACCTGTCCCGCTTCAAGGAAGCCCATGTGCTGCTCGACCGCGCCGACGCGGCGAACCATGGCCGCGACACGGTGACCGAGCTCGCGCTGCACGCGCACCTCGCCCGCGGCGACGTGCTCTACCAGCAGATGCGCGTGACGCCGGCGCTGGCCGAATACCGCAGCGCCGAGAACCTGCAGAAGCTGCTGCGCCCGAACGACACGGCACTGTCGGCCCACCTGCTGCTGGCCATCGCCGGTTGCGACTTGCGCCTGGGCCAGCCGCGCACGGCGGAAGCCATCGCACGCACGATCCTCGCCGGCGCGCCGTACACGCAGGCGCGCGTGGGGCTGGGCACGCTGGCCACCGCGCGCTCGCGGCTGGGCGACGCGCTGCGCGGCCAGGGCCGCTACGCGGAGGCGATCCCGGTCACGCAGCAATCGCTGGCCGACTACGAGCGTGCCAACGGCAGCGACAGCCAGGGCGATCAGCGCACTGAGCACGCTCGGCTATCTCTACTCGCTCACCGGTGACGACGCCTCGGCGTTGCGCATGCAGCGCGACGTCTACCAGCGCTCGCTGCGCCGTTGGGGCGCGGCCAGCCAGTACACCCTGGTCGAACTGCTGAACCTCGGTTCGGCCGAGTACGACGCCAACGACGCGGCCGCCGCCCTGCCGCACCTGCGGCAGGCCGAAGCCGGCCTGGCCAAGGTCGCCGGCGAAGACAGCCCCGCCGTGCAGGCCGCGCGCGTGGCGGAAGCCAACGCCCTGAGCGACCTCGGTCGCCACGCCGAGGCGCTGGCGCTGCTCAACCACGTCGATCCGGCGGCCTACCAGGCCACCACGTCCGACCCCGGACGCGCGGCAGTGCTCAAGGCGATCCGGGCACGCATCCTGCTGCGCCTGGGTCGCCGGCGCGAAGCCGAGCCGCAGCTCCGCGACGCCTTGGCGAGGATGCAGGCGGTCGGCGTGTCCGAGGACGAGATGACGCCGTTCCGCAAGAGCCTGGCCGAGGCGTCACGCTAGACGCGCCCCGCCTCGCGGCAGGAGCATGCACCGTCTACTCCTGCTCGAAGCGTACCTGCCAGCCATCGATTACGGCCTTCATGCCTGCGGCCTTCGCGATCAGGCGGATGGCGCGGTCGCCGGGCACATCCGCGAAGTTGAAGCTGACCGGGGCCGTGGTCAGCACTTGCGGGTTGACCAGCACGAAGCCTGCCTTCTTTGCCAGCGTCTCCGCCGCCTGGCGGGCGGGAACGTTCTTCAGGTGTTCGGTCACGTGGCGTTCGTCGGCCAGCGTGCGGGCCGGGCAACCGGCATGCGGGGTCACGTAGAGCACGTACGCATGCCTGCCGTCCATACCCTTGCCCGTGACGCGCAACGGCTTGCCCACCGCGCCCTGCAACTGGCTGCGTGTCATCGGCGTGCCGTCCTTGCCGGCCACGGCCAGCGCGATGCGCAGCTGCCCGTCGCCCGCCGGGGTCGTGGTGGCCTGCACCGTCCAGTCCGGCAGGCTGGCCGACGCCGGCTGGCCCGGCGCCATGCAAAGCGCCAGCGAGGCGCGTTCTGCATGCCGATGGCCGTCCTTGTCGGTCGCCAGTTCGATCTTCATGTCCAACTGGTATTCCCGGTCGGTGGACGAGGCCGCCGGATGCGCGTGGAACGGCGCGCTGGTGGCATAGGCCGAACCGGCCACGGCGAGCGCCACCGCGGAACCGGCGTCAACGCCGGCGATGCGCCGCGAAAGGCTGGGGGATGGTTGCTTCAACATGGCAATACGCTCCGCTAATGGATGACGAGGGGACCACGCACAACCCACCGGCAGCGCCAGCGCGGCCGACGAGGTTTTCAACAAGGCATTCGCATAACTGCGGCGGCACGGGCCGTGCGCGCGCAACACCACGGCATCGCAGGCCAGTTCCTGGTCGCGGCGCAGGGCGCCCAGCGCCAGCCACGCCAGCGGGTGGAACCAGAACAGCGCGACGAACACCAGGGCGCACAGGCACCACCAGCCATCGCCACGGCATGCGTGGGCGTTTTCGTGGGCAAGCACCAGCACGCGCTCGGCAGCGTCGTAACGCCGTTCGAAATCGAACGGCAGCACGATGCGGGCACGCCACGCTCCCACCAGCGCCGGCCCCACGTCCGTGGTGGCCGCACGCCACACCGGCCAGCGCGATGCGGCATCGGGCACGATCACTGCACCCGCCAGCCGCCGCCGGTAGCGCCGCTGCGCGACGACCGCCACCGCAGCCACGAGCACCGTGCCGGCAAACCAAGGCAGCAGCCACCACGCCCGCGATTCGACCACCGGGGACTGGCCGGCGCGCATCGACAGCGAACCGCCCGCCGTCGTGATCGCATAGACCAGCGGCGGCAGGTGACCGCCTTGCGCGACGGTGTGCGGCCACTGGCCGGCCAGCATCGCCAGCGGCGGCAACAGCCACAGGCGGAAGGCGCTCTCCGCGCCGAACCAGCGCCGGCACGGACGGCGCAACACGACGACCAGCAGCGTCGCCGCGGTGAAGGCCAGCAGCAGCATCCAGCCATGCGCCAGGCATGCAGCCGCGATCGCCTCGAGGTCAGTCATCGCCCAGCTCCTGCAGCAAACGCCGCAGTTCGGCAATGTCCTTCTTCGACAGCTTCCGCTGCTCGGAGAAGTGCGCCACCAGTGGCGCCACGCGGCCGTCGAACAGGCGGTCGAGCAGGCCCTTGCTCTCCTGCGAGACGTATTTCTCGCGGCTGAGCAGCGGTGCGTAGAGGTAGCGTCGGCCATCGCGCTCGGCTTTCACCGCCTTCTTCTTCAGCAGGCGGTTGAGCAGGGATTTCACCGTGCCCTCCTGCCACTGCTGCGCCGGGCCGACCTCGGCAAGAATGTCCTCGGCCGTGCGCGGCGAGGAACGCCACAGCACGTCCATGATGATCGCTTCCGCTTCGCTGATGGCCATGATTCACCGTTTACGTATGTAAGCGCAACCAATGTTTACGCATGTAAACGCTTCAAGTCAAGCACCCGGCATACCGTCGCCCGGAGCGCGCCAGCCCGTACCCGCGCGCACGGCGGGCGCCATGCGACCTTGGTACCACGTGGACGCAGGGCGATCCGTCGTATCCTTGGCGTCTGGTCTCACTGCATGAAGGCATTCCCATGGACAAGGTTTACGCATCCGCATCGCAGGCGCTCGACGGGCTGCTGTTTGACGACATGACCATCGCCGCGGGCGGCTTCGGCCTCTGCGGCATTCCCGAAAACCTGATCGGCGCGTTGCTGGAAGCCGGCACCAAGGGGCTGACCATCGTCGGCAACAACGCCGGCGTGGACGATTTCGGCATGGGCCCGCTGCTGAAGACGCACCAGGTGAAGCGCGTGTACGCCTCCTACGTGGGCGAGAACAAGGAATTCGAACGGCAAACGCTGGCCGGCGAGCTGGAATTGCACCTGACTCCGCAGGGCACGCTGGCCGAGAAGCTGCGCGCCGGCGGCGCCGGCATCCCCGGCTTCTACACGCGCACCGCGTTCGGCACCAAGCTGGCCGAGGGCAAGGAAACCAAGGTCTTCAACGGCAAGGAGTACGTGCTGGAGGAAGCGATCACGGCCGACCTGTCCATCGTCAAGGCCTGGAAGGGCGATGCCCACGGCAACCTGGTGTTCCGCGAAACGGCGCGCAACTTCAACCCGATGATCGCCACCTGCGGCAAGACCTGCGTGGCCGAGGTGGAGCACCTGGTGCCGGTGGGCGAGCTGGACCCCAACAACATCCACGTGCCGGGCATCTACGTCGACCGCATCGTGCAGGGCGAAAAGTACGAGAAGCGCATCGAGATCCGCACCCTGGCCGGCCAGAACACCGGCAAGGCCAATCCCACCCGCATCGCGATGGCGCAGCGCGCGGCGAAGGAGCTGCGCGACGGTTTCTACGTGAACCTGGGCATCGGCATTCCCACCCTGGTGGCCAACTACATCCCCGCCGGCATCGACGTGATCCTGCAGTCGGAGAACGGCCTGCTCGGCATCGGCCCGTTCCCCACCGAGGCGCAGGTCGACCCCGACCTCATCAACGCCGGCAAGCAGACCATCACCACCCTGCCCGGCTCGGCGTTCTTCTCCAGCGCCGATTCGTTCGCGATGATCCGCGGCGGGCACATCGACCTGTCGATCCTGGGCGGCATGGAAGTCTCGGCCAACGGCGACCTCGCCAACTGGATGGTGCCGGGCAAGATGGTGAAGGGCCCCGGCGGCGCAATGGACCTGGTCAGCGGCGTGCGCCGCGTGGTGGTGCTGATGGAGCACTGCGCGAAGGACGGCAGCCGCAAGATCAAGGACCAGTGCGATCTGCCGGTCACCGGCAAGGAATGCGTGGACCTGGTCATCACCGACCTGTGCGTGTTCGAGGTGGAAAAGGGCGAGGGCCTGACCCTGGTCGAACTCAACGAGGGCGTGACACTGGAAGACGTGAAGGCAAAGACCGGCTGCGCGTTCAAGGTCAGCCCCGCACTCGGCTGACCGCGGCCGGCGTCTGTCCCGAGAAAAAGCCCCCGGGTGCGCACCGCGCCACCGGGGGCTTTCTTGTTTCGCCTCACTCCGTGACGGGGACCGCCTGCGGAAAACGCACGCGAATGACGCCTTCGCTGTCGTCGCCGCCCCATTCCAGCGGCCAGGCGAAGCGCTCGCTGATGCGCTGCGCGATGGCCAGTTCGAAGCCCTGCTCGTGGCTCGCACCATTCGCCGCACGGCCGATGTCCGGGCTCATCACTTCGACAGCGCCGGGCAACACGCGGACCTTCACCTTGCCCTGCCCCACGGCACGCTGCCCGGCATGCCGCACCAGTTGCCCGCACAGTACCGCGAACACCCGTGGCGCCCCGTGCAACGCGAATAGCGCCGGCTCGTCCAGTTGCAGCGTGACCGCCCGCCCATGCAGGCCTTCGCGGGCATCCTCCAGCACGCGGCGCAGCACGTCGTTGACCACGAAATCGTGCTCGCCCTGGCCATTGTCCGACTCGCGGGCAAGGATCAGCAGCGACTCCACCACCGCCTCCAGTTCGCGCGTGGCACGCCGGATGCGGCCCAGCGAACGTTGCCCGCTCTCGCTCAACATCGCCTCGTCGGACAGCATGTCGGTGGACATCTTGATGATCGTCAGCGGACTGCGCAGCTCGTGGCTGGCGTCGCGGGTGAAATAGCGTTCACGCTGGTTGTAGTCGGCCACGCGGCTGGCGAAGACGTGGAGCCCGCGCGCCAATTCCACCAGGTCGGCATCGGAATGGCGCGGCAACCGCTCCGGTTCCAGCGAACCCAGGTCCGGCTGCTGCTCGTTCCAGCCGCTGACGACCCGCGCCAGCACACTGACCGGCCGCCACTGGCGCCGCGCCGCCAGCCAGGCCAGCACGCTGGTGATCACGATCAGCGCCAGCACCGCCACCGGCGGCGCCACGTCGTAGAAGCCCAGCAGACAGGCGATCACCACCGCCACCAGTTGCAGCCCGAAGATCAACACCAGCCGGCGATGAAAGGCGCCGCGTCGAAACGCGGCGTTGGATGATGACACGCCCCTGTCAGTCATGATGATGGTACGGCCCTCCGGTCAGGCCGGTTGCGTGGCTGACGCCACCTCCGCGGAGAGGTCCGCCAGACGATAGCCGGCCGAATGGATGGTATGTAGCAGGGGATGCGCGAAGGGTTTGTCGATGACCCGGCGCAGGTTGTAGAGATGCGAGCGCAGGGTATCCGAATCGGGCAGCGTGTCGCCCCAGATCTCGCGCTCGATGTCCCGGCGGCTGACCACGCGCGGCGATTCGCGCATCAGGATCGCCAGCAGTTTCAGGCCGATCGGCGACACGGTGAGTTCCTGCCCGCCACGGGTGAGGCGCAGCGTGGCGGTGTCCAGGGTCATGTCGCCCACCGTGAGCACCTCGGTGGAGACCTGGCGGCGGTCGCGGCGGATCAGCGCGCGCAGGCGGGCTTCCAGCTCGCGCACCTCGAACGGCTTCACCAGGTAATCGTCGGCGCCGGCCTCCAGGCCGACCAGC
>Ga0164242_10006103_pt1 | contig 13317 bp, 11 predicted proteins | sample OricomgcompostMG_FD_108783 | JGI IMG/M metagenome (GOLD analysis project Ga0164242, IMG submission 108783) | Miracle-Growth compost microbial communities from Emeryville, California, USA - Original compost - Miracle growth compost (MG) ...
ATGGAAGAGCGCGGCGAAGTTGCAGGGGCCGACAAAACGCATCGCTGGATCGTCGATCCGCTCGACGGCACGACCAACTTTCTCCATTCCAATCCGATGTTCGCCATCTCGATCGGGCTGGAGCGCGAAGGCCAGATGATCGCCGGCGTCATCTATAACCCGGCGAGCGACGAACTCTTCACCGCCGAAAAGGGCAAAGGCGCTTACATGAACGACCGGCGCTTGCGGGTCGCTGCCCGCAAGTCGCTGGCGGACGCGCTCGTGACGACCGGCATCCCACATCGCGGACGGTCGAACCATCAGCGTTTTCTGAAGGAAATGGGAACGCTGATGCAGGAAGTTGCCGGCATTCGCCGTTCGGGTTCGGCTGCGCTGGATCTTGCTTTCGTCGCTGCGGGCCGCTTCGATGCCTATTGGGAGCACGACCTCAAGCCTTGGGACCTCGCCGCGGGCATCGTCATGGTGCGTGAAGCCGGTGGCTCCGTAAGCGATCTCAATGGCGGCGACAAATTCCTCGAAAACGGCGATATTCTTGCGGCAAATCTGACTCTTCACAAGGCTTTCGGGGCAATGCTCTTTAATAAGCCGTGAGCCCTGTCAGGAAAGCCTGCTGCAAGCATTATGTTGCCCGTTTTCGATGGGAGAGGCATGCGCTAAGGTCGGTTCATACAGTGCGGGGACGTTCCGGAGACCACGAATGGCCAAGATACGCCCGGGCGATGCCGCGGCACTCGCACCCGTTACGCGGCGCCTGACACCGCCCGGTGTCTTTTTGCTGCGCATGACCATATTCCTGACGCTTGTTGGTTTTCTGGCGGCGATCCTGTTCGATCAGCTGAAGCGATCATTTCTCAATAATCCTGGTCTCAATGGGCTCATCGTCGGTGCGCTGCTCCTCGGCATCGTCTACGCCTATCGGCAAGTCATGCGCCTTTATCCGGAGATCCGCTGGGTCAACGCATTCCGGATCGCAGACCCGGGCCTTTCGATCAGCGCCAAGCCGGTGCTGCTGGCTCCGATGGCCATGATGCTTCGTGACCGGACAGGCACGATCTCGATTTCGACTGCGGCGATGCGGTCGTTCATGGATTCCATCGGCTCGCGTTTGGACGAAGCCCGCGATACGGGGCGGTATCTCGTCGGGCTGCTCGTGTTCCTCGGCCTGCTCGGAACGTTCTGGGGCCTGCTCGAAACAATCCAGTCGGTCGGGCACGCGATCGATACGCTCGACACGAAGGCCTCCGACAACCTCCAGCTCTTCAGTGATCTCAAGGCTGGGCTATCGGCGCCGCTCAAGGGCATGGGCACGGCTTTCTCGTCGTCGCTGCTCGGTCTTTCGGGCTCCCTCGTTCTCGGGTTTCTGGAGCTGCAGGCGAGCCACGCACACAACCGCTTCTACAATGAACTGGAAGAATGGCTCTCGGGGATCACCGAACTGACGCCCGGCGGGCTTTCCACCTCATCAAGCGACTACGTCAACCGCCAGCTTCTCGGGGCCGTCACTGATATGCAGCGCGCGCTTGAAGACTTCACGGCCCGTCTCGGCGAGCAGCCGGTCGTGCCGCCGCGCGTCCTGACGCAGCAGTCGGAGAAATCTCAGGAAGAAGTTCGCGACCTTGCGCGCGGCGTCAATCAACTCGTCACGCAGATGCGCTCGGAACAGAAAGTCGTCCGCGAGTGGGTGGACGAACAGGCGCAACAGCAGGCCGAGGTTGCGAGCATGCTGCGAAATCTTGCTGACGCAATGAAACGCGGAGGCTGAGGCGATGGCGCGCGGACGTTCCCGCCGCGGTGGTGAGTACGGCGAGTTCTGGCCTGCCTATGTCGACGTGCTTTCGACGCTATTGCTCGTCGTCACGCTGCTCATGTCGATCTTCATGATCGCGCAATATTTTTCGGCAGAGGAAGTGTCCGGAAAGGATTCCGCGCTGAAGCGTTTGACGCGGCAGATCACCGAACTGACGTCGATGCTGTCGTTGGAGAAGAGCAAGTCGCAATCCTCGCAGGATGAGCTTGCGGCGCTTCAGGCTTCGCTTTCGAGCCTCAAAACCGAAAATCAGAAGCTGACCGGTGCCGGACTCGGTGCCGACGAGCGCGCCAAAGCCGCCGAAGGCAAGATTGCCGGGCTTAGCTCCGAACTTGCATCGCAGAAGAACATCTCGAGCGAGGCACTGTCCAAAGTCGATCTATTGAATCAGCAGTTGATCGCGTTGCGCCGCCAAATCGCCGCCCTCAACGATGCGCTCGATGCGTCCGAGAAAAAAGGCGCCGAAAGCGACAAGACGATCAAGGATCTCGGCGCGCGCCTCAACGCGGCGCTGGCGCAGCAGGTCCAGGAATTGAAGCGCTATCGGTCCGATTTCTTCGGACGCTTGCGCGAGCTTCTTAAGGACCGCAAGGACATTCGCGTCGTCGGCGATCGCTTCGTCTTTGAATCGGAAGTTCTGTTTCCTTCGGGATCGGCCACGCTGACGCCGGAAGGCATGGCAGCGATGGATCAGATCGCGGAGGCGATCCTCGAACTCCAGAAGGAAATTCCAAAGGACATCAATTGGGCGTTGCAGATCAACGGACATACGGATGCGCGTCCGATATCCAATCCGCAATTCCCGTCGAACTGGGAGCTATCGACGGCGCGCGCTTCGGCGGTCGTTAAATATCTCGTGTCGAAGGGCGTACCGGGCGAACGGCTCGTGGCCGCAGGTTATGGCGAGTTCCAGCCCGTCGATCCGGGCAACACCGAGGAAGCCTATCAGAAGAACCGGCGCATCGAGCTGAAGCTCACCAATCGATAATCGGGTTTGAACTTCACTTGGATGTTGGCGGGTTCGCGCGCTAGCGCAAGCCCAGGCTTGAGGCGACCCAAAACATCAATTGTCCGTCGTTGTACGAGACATCGTACACGAGAACCGCAAAGGTCAGGACGATCGCGGTCAATACCTTCATGCCGATTAGATCAGCATGCGGACATTAAAGGGTGGTTAAGTTTTTGCATCACGCGACGGCTCCGACGATCAACTAACGCCTTAGCATCCTTCCGTCATCCCAGCGCAGGCCGGATCCAGACCAGCTTCAGCAGCCAGGAAACCGGATTGGTTTGAACTAAACCGTCAGCACGATTTTTCCGATGTGCGCGCTCGACTCCATGCGCGCGTGGGCTTCGCCAGCCTGTGCGAGCGGGTAGGTGCCGTCAATCGGCACTTTGATTTTCCCCGATACGACGAGCGGCAAGACCTGTGCCTCGATCGCACGCGCGATGCGCTCCTTCACATCGTTCGAACGAATTCTGAGAGTCGAGCCGGTGATGGTCAGCCGTTTCAGCATCACGCGCATGAAGTCGATCGTCGCCGTCGATCCCTTCTGGAAAGCGATGTTGACGAGACGCCCGTCGTCAGCGAGCGCGCGGATGTTCTTGTCGATGTAGTCGCCGCCGACCATGTCGAGAATGACGTCGACGCCGCGCTTGCCCGTTTCTTGTCGGACGACGTCGGAAAAATCCTGCGTCCGATAGTTGATCGCAACGTCGGCGCCGAGCGCGCGGGCCGCCTCGCATTTCTCATCCGATCCCACGGTCGTCATCACATACGCGCCGAAGGCTTTGGCGAGTTGGATGGCCGTAACGCCGATGCCGCCTGTGCCGCCATGCACCAGAAATTTTTCACCAGCCTTTAGCTCACCGCGCTCGAACACGTTGTGCCAGACGGTGAAGAATGTTTCGGGAATGGCCGCTGCTTCGACGAACGACATCGCATCCGGTTTTTTGATGCAGCAGACGGCAGGAGCGATCGTATAGTCCGCGTAGCCGCCGCCCGGCACGAGAGCCAGCACGGCATCGCCGAGGGCGAGCCCCGCGACTCCTTCGCCAAGCGCCGCGACGACGCCGGAAACTTCCAGGCCCGGGAGTTCCGAATGCCCCTTAGGCGGCGGATAGTTGCCTTGCCTTTGAAGAACGTCCGGCCGATTGACGCCCGCCGCGGCAACCTTGATCAGCACCTCATGTGCGCCGGGCCGGGGCATCGCCACGTCGCGAAGCTGCAAGACCTCGGGTCCGCCTTTTCCTTCGATAACAACGGCTTTCATGGTGCTGGGAAGGCTCATCGATGCGTCTCGCAATTGGAAGAACTTGGCGAGCAATGCACCCACGCGGCGGGGTGGGCAAGCCGGTGCAGCGCGTCATGAAATCTCATCGAGATCTCGACCGCACTCCGCGCATTGACTAGGAATCGCATCACGTCACCCATCTGCGTGGAGCATGTCATGGATCTCGATGATTTGATGCCGGCGAAGAAGCCGGGCGGGGGCGCCGCAATAGGCGAAAACTTGTCGACGCTGTCCGTTGCGGAACTCGAGCGCCGCATCAAGGATCTCGAAGCGGAAATCGATCGCGTGCGCCTCGAACTCGCTAGGAAAAAGCAGCATGAGGCAGCCGCGCGGTCGCTCTTCAAGTCGTAAATAAAATCTTGCGAGTTTGAATACAAAGCCTCTGATCGCATTAAATATTATCCGTGTTGTCTGATGATCACGACGGCCTCGCAATCCTAAAGATTACCCACCGCGAGTGCGCGCGCGACTTAACCCGCTCTTAAGCATATCGCGGCACAGTCCCGCTCGATCCGGGCCATCTGGATTGAAGCGGCCCCCTGCCGCTTGTTTGACGCCTCTCTGTAGACTTCGAGCCGCTCCGCAATGGGCGGCTCTCTTTTTGCATTGTCCACAACCTGCGAAACAAGTGCCCCGTTTTGGGCATTCTTATTAACTATGGAATGCGAACGTCGGTTCGTGATAGCAACAGCGGACGGGTAAGCGTTTGTATCGTTGAGGGTCATGAGTAACGTATTCAGCGTCGACGGCGCGCATTCAGGCGGCGCCACAACGGTCTCATTCGGAGAGCGGTTTCAGTCCTCCGGACAGTTCGACCATATCTTCCGCGAAGGCATGGCGCTCGTTGAGCGCACGGCGAGCTATCTCGACGGCCCAGGCCGTAAAGAGTCCAAGACGCTGGCCGGCGGCGCCGGTGTTCTCTACGCGACCGAGAGCATGCGGCTGACGACCCGCCTTCTCGATCTCGCGTCGTGGCTGTTGATCCGCCGCGCCTTGCGTGAGGGGGAAATCACGCAAGAAGAGGCACAGAAGAAGCGCCGTCGCGTGAAGCTCCAGGCGTTCGGCCGGCCTTCTCATGTCAAAGGCTATTCGGACCTGCCGCAGGGCCTCAAAGGTTTGATCGAAGAAAGCTTCGCGCTCCATGATCGCATTGCGCAACTCGATCGCGCGATGACGATGGCTCAGGAGCCGGACGCACTATCAGGGCAAGCGCTCAATCCCGTCGCGCAGCAGGTCGGCTTGCTCGAACGGGCTTTCGCAACAAAGCTCAGCTGAGCAGCCACCCCGTAGAAATCAAAAAGGCCCGGTTTTCACCGGGCCTTTTGCGTTTCCAATTGGTAATGTCGATCACAATCGAGCGATCAGAACATGCCTTCGAACTTCTTCTTGAAGCGCGACAGGCGGCCGCCACGATCCATGAGCTTCTGATCGCCGCCGGTCCATGCCGGATGCGTATTGGGATCGATGTCGAGGGTCAGCGTGTCGCCCTCTTTGCCGTAGGTCGAATAGGTGGTGAATTCCGACCCATCGGTCATCACGACTTTAATCTGATGATAATCGGGGTGGATATCGGCATCTTTCTTCATGGCTTAAGTCCGTCTGGAAATACGTTGTTGGCGGCGAAGCTCACGAAAGCTCCGGCCCTTTTAGTTGCAAAGGGACTGAATTGGCGGTTGTGTACCCGGAAAGACGGTCAGGCACAAGGCCGGAAAGTCGCACCTTGAGAAGCGCAAAGCCGTCGCAGCAGCGTCCCATTGTCTCTTGAGCACGGCGTTAGGCTCGGGCATGGTCCCGCCCGGCTTTAAGGGTTGAAACACCTTTGTTTCCCCGAGCGTTGGATCAGAAGCCGATGAGCAGAAGAGCAAATCGAGGCCGCGGCCGGGGGCAAGATACGTCAGCGGAGGATGGGGCGCGCCAGCGTGTTTCCCTCAGGCCATTGATGGCCCTGAAGCCGCTGATCATGGCGCACAAGGGAGCCCTATGGGGCGCGGTCATAGCGCTCGTCGTCTCGGCGCTCGCCATGCTTTCGGTGCCGCTGGCGGTCCGCCGGATGATCGATCAGGGGTTCGGCGCCAACGACGCCACTCTGATCAACAATTACTTCCTGACCTTGATCGGCATCGGCCTTTTGATCGCGATCGCGAGTCCCGCCCGCTATTACTTCGTCAATTGGATCGGTGAGCGCGTCGTCGCCGATCTCCGGACCAAAGTTTTCGCGCAACTTTCGAAGCTCGGCCCCTCCTATTTCGACCGCAACCATTCCGGCGAGATCATGAGCCGGCTGACGGCCGACACCACGCAGATCAAGGCTGTCACCGGTTCCTCTCTGAGCCAGGCCGCGCGCAACTTCATCATGCTCGTCGGCGCCTTGATCATGATGTTCATATCAAGCGCCAAGCTATCGCTGCTCGTCTTCATCGCCATTCCGGTCATCGTTTTGCCGCTCGTTGGCTTCGGCCGCATGGTTCGCCGCCTGTCACGTACCGCTCAGGATACGCTGGCGGATGCTTCGGCCTATGCCGCGGAGAACCTCGCAGCGCACCGCACGATGCAGGCTTACGTCAACGAGTATGCGGTGACCGATCGCTTCGGCCGTGCCGTCGAAAAAGCTTTTGATGCGGCGAGGCAGCGGATGCGCGCCCGCGCGGCGCTCACCGGCATCGCAATCTTCCTGACCGTCGCAAGCATCACGGGCGTGCTCTGGTACGGTGCTTCCGCCGTTATCTCCGGCGACATGAGCGGCGGCCGCCTTGGCCAGTTCGTTCTTTATGCGCTGTTCGCGGCCGGCGCGCTCGCCGAGTTGTCGGAAGTCTGGGGTGAGATCACGCAGGCGGCAGGCGCCGCCGAACGGCTGACCGAAATGATGGCGACGATTCCGGAGATCTGCTCGCCAGAACATCCTGTGCCCTTGCCGAAGCCGCCGCTCGGCACGGTCGCGTTCGAGAACGTCACGTTCGCTTATCCTACGCGTTCCGCCGAGAATGCGCTCGATGACGTTTCATTCAGCGTCAAACCGGGAGAAACGATTGCGCTCGTCGGCCCGTCCGGCTCAGGAAAGAGCACGATCTTCAACCTGCTCCTGCGCTTCTACGATCCGGCGTCCGGCATCGTGCGCATCGATGGCGTCAACGTCGCCGACGCAGACTTGACCGAACTCCGTCACCGGCTCGCAGTGGTTCCGCAAGACGTTGCGCTCTTTGCCGACACGATTGCCGAGAACATTCGCTACGGCACGCCGGACGCTACACTTTCGCAAATTCGCCAGGCCGCGGTTGCGGCTCAGGCCGATGAATTCATTCGCGCACTGCCCGGCGGCTATGACTGCAAGCTTGGCGAACGCGGCACATCGCTGTCCGGTGGACAACGTCAGCGCATCGCGATTGCCCGCGCCATATTGAAGAATGCGCCGATCCTGTTGCTCGACGAAGCGACGAGCGCGCTCGATGCCGAGAGCGAAGTCGCCGTGCAACGGGCTCTCGAAGGTCTCGTCGAGGGACGCACGACGCTCGTCATCGCGCATCGCCTTGCGACGGTGCAGAAGGCCGATCGCATCGTGGTCATGGAGAAGGGGCGCATCGTCGAAGCCGGCACGCACGGCGAGCTGGTCCGCCGTGGCGGCATCTATGCTCGCCTCGCCGAACTCCAATTCGGCCGCGAAGCCGCGGAATAGGTATCATCCCAGCGAGCCCTTCTGACGCCGTCATCCCGGCGAAGGCCGGGATTTGTCCAGGCCAATCATTTTCACCATGTGGATACTTGGACGGATTCTCGCCTGCCCGGGACGGAATAATTACCAGACGAATGCGTCCATGACGGCCGCGGGTTGGGGCATGGCCGGCGCAAAGAGACGGGCCGCGGCATCGCCGATGGCTTCGCCGTTCGTCACGTAAACGCCGCTGGCGATGAAGACGGAGCGAATGCCAAAATTCCCCGCGCCCGCGATGTCGGTCGCGACGCCGTCTCCGATGGCGAGAACGCGCTCCTTCGGAATTGCACCGCCGCGCAACGTGCAGCCGATTTGCAGCGCGAGATCATAGACCGGCCTGAACGGCTTGCCCGCGTAGCTCACCTCGCCGCTCAGCGCTTCATACGCGCGTGCCACGGCGCCGGCGCAATAAACGATGCGGCTGCCGCGCTCGACCTTCTCATCGGGATTGGCGCAGATCATCGGGATGCCGCGAACCCGAAGCTTCGCCAGCATGTCAGCATAATCCGCAGGCGTTTCGGTTTCATCGTCATAGAGGCCCGTGCAGACAGCAACGGCCGCATCATCCGCGGTCGCTCCGGGCTTTGCGCGAAGTCCTTCGAACACGGGCAGGTCTCGCTCAGGGCCGATATGCAGGATCGGCTGCCCGGCCCAAGCTTCGATCAGACTTCGTGAGACGTCGCCCGAACTGACGATGCGGTCGTAAGCCGAGCGTGAGACGCCGATGCCATCGAGCTGCCGGCCGACACTTTCGCGCGGGCGCGGTGAATTGGTGACGAGCAGAACCGTACCGCCCTGTTCGCGGAAGGCTTCGCAAGCCGCAACCGACGACGCATAGGGCTCAACGCCGTTGTGTATGACGCCCCAGATGTCGACGAACCAAAGATCGGCTGTCGGTGCGAGCGGCGCGATCGATTGCAGAACGGGAATAGCGCTCATGGGATCTTGTGGGCTCGGAATCTTCGAAAGCTGGTTCGCTGCCGATCGAGACCGGCCAGATGCGCGCCTATAACGCTCGAGCCCGGGCCTGTCACCCGGGCTCGCAGCGACACTCCGTCATGCGCGGAAGAGCAGCTTACGCTGCCGCGGAACGGCCAGCCGAAATATCAAGCATGACTTGCCGCGGCTCTCCGAATAACGGCCCTTGTCCGAGATCGACCCCGGCTTCAAGCAACCGCTTCTGCGCCTTTGCATCCGCAATGCCGCTTGCGATGATCGACAGGCCTGCCGATTGCGCGCGCTGGTTGATTTCGTCCGCCGGAATGAAACGATCGGGCGCCGCGAAGCCTTCGAAGAGCGCGTGTGGCTCGAGACGGAGGAAACGGAAGCCGGCAACCGATAGAGCGGCAAAGTCGGTCCGCATGTGCTCGATTTTATCGAGAGCGAAACGGAAGCCAAACGCGTGCATGTCACGCAGAGCCTGCCAGACAGTGGGCGTGAAATCGTCGATCGCCCGCTGCGTCAGCGTCACGACGAGCTGCGTCGCGATCTTCGGGCGCGTCTCGTAAATCCGCGCGATCGTCTCAAGGAAGAGCCGGCTCGAAAGCGAACTTCCCATGACACTCGTCAGCAATGATCCGTCCTTGTCGCGCGCTTCCATGCGGATCGACAGGGCAGCGGCGCGGTGCAAACGCTCGACGTCGAACTTTGCTCCAAGGTCGCGACCGATGAGCGTGAAATCTTCTTCGCGCGCATCGAGCTGTCCGCCCTCGCCGGACTTCAAAGCGATCGTCATCTCGTAGTGATTCACCGAGTGCGCCGCCAAGGTCACGATGGGCGCCAGGAAGATATCCATGTCGGAATGCTCGATGGCGCGCACGATCTCCTTGGCGCGTGGGGGAAGCGTCGCTGCCGACGCTGACCCGAGCGAGAGATCAAGAGACGGAAGATCGGGAAACGGCAGATCAAGACTCGGCTCGGCAAGTTCCGGTGCCGCAGCACTCTGCGAATCCCGGAGATCAGAGCCTGCGATCCGTTCAGCAGTGGCAGGGATGACGAGTTCGCCCAACCCTGGCAACGCCGGTTCGGACGCGGGTGGCGGAGCTTTGGCCCCTGCTTGTTTGTTCAGCGACTGCGACTTCGCATTCCCGCTCTCGGCCGGCGACGGCGTCAGCTTGGGGATAAAGTCCCCGAGATTCGGCCGCTCGCGCATGTTGTGCGCAGCTGCCTTGAGCGCACCGATCGAATGCTCGATGGCGTCGGTCGTCGGCGTCGAGCGCATATCGGCGCGTAGCGTTTTGGCCGGACGCGACGCCTCGACGAAATTCACCTCGTCGGCAAGTTCCCTGATCTTGCGCTGCACGAGTTCCAAGTCGCCCTCGACAGTCGTGGTCGCGCGGCTGGCGGTCGCCGCTGCTCCCACCACCTGCGATTCGGAACGCGGACGGAAAGACCACTGGTCGCGCGCGATTTCGGAACGCGGTTGTGACCCTTCCTCGCGGGCCGCTGCGGCATCGCCGCCGAGGGGTGATGAAGTCCCGGCATTCGGAGGCAAGCGCATACCGGTCAGATCGATCGATGCAGGAGCGTCTGCTGCCGTGTCGGGAGCACCCCGATCCGCTTGGCGAGGCAAGCCGCGCGGCGCCGACGCTGACGCCGACGTCCGCGGAGGTATGCCCAAGCCGCTGGGAACATCAGTGTTCGCCGCAAACCGCTGGCCCGAGAGCCCCGGCGCAGGCTGATGCGGCGAAGTCGTGCGACCGGCCCCGGGCGCCGCGTGGAATGTATCGGCTTTGCTCTCGGAGGGACCAAAATCGGGTTGCCGGGCCTCGGCGCCCATTGCGCCTCCCGCGTACGGCGACAGCTGCATCCCGCGCGCCGGTGCTGGCCTTGGCCTTGCGCCTTGGAAGCGGGCACGCGCCAGCTCGGCCTTGAGCTCGGCGATCTGCGCCGATTTCTGCACCTGCTTGTGCACGAGCATGAAGAAAATCCACGCGCCCACGGCCGCGCCGATCGATGCAGGCATCGACAGCCCGAATTGCGTGAACAGCATCGCGCCGATCGCAGCAGATACGACCACGATGCAGAGGAGAATGAAGCCGTCGCGCCGCTTCGGCTGACGTTTCGTTTCCTCCGCGGGTTCGGGCCTGGATGCCATCTCTGCGGCTGGTGCTGCAGCCGGGGCAGGAGCCGCCGAGGATTTTGATTCGTCTTGTCTTCTCATCGTCTTTACGCCGCCAATCGATTCGTCTCTGATCAGCTTCGCAGGCCCCGGAAGCGAGAGGCAATGCAGCATCCGTGACCTATCACCAAGTTTCGCGGACACCGGCCTGCATCTTGCCAATTCATACCTCTCAAGGGGCGCGTCAGTCACACATCGAGGTGACCGCATTCTCCAAACTCCCGGTGCAAAGCCGCAAAAGCGCCCTTGACCCGTCGCCGACGCACCCGAATCGGCTGTCTGTTTAGGTCTCGTTAGGCGAATCGGCATGCTATTGTGCGACCGACGACGCCTCTCGCGTTCGCCGGTTCTGCGTGTTGTTGGGAGAGGGCAAAGCGCCATGTACATGGATCGTGTCAGTACGAGTTTAGATGGTTACGTACCGAGTGAATTTACGAAGGCGCGCATTCTCATCACGGGACTTTCAGGAGGGGCAGGAGTCGATGTTGCCCGCTCTTTCGCAGAGCACAGAGCTCGACTGATCGTTCATACGACCGAGCTTTCTCCAGAGCTGATCGAGCTGGTCGCGGTGCTGACGCAGAGCGCGCACGAGATCCGCCTTCATACCCAAGACATTTCGGCGGCGAATGCGGCTGCTGCTTTCGCGCAGACGTCGGCGCAAGCCTATGGCGGACTCGATGCGGCCATCAACATGGCCTCCATTTCGCGCGATGAACTCGGAGCCGTTGCGCGCGACCGCGACCTCGATGCTCTCGTTACGGCCAAGCTCGGGTCGTTGGCGCAGCTGACGCGCGTCATCGCCAATCGCATGTCGCTCATTCTCAGCGAAGGCCTCGTTCTCAACGTTTTGAACATGCCCCATCCGTGCAACGGCCGGGAAGCGGCAATTGCCGGCTACGTCCGCACCGCGCTTGCCGCCATGACGACGAAAGAGGCCCGCGCGTGGGCGGGAAAAGGCATCCGCGTCAACGCCGTCGGCCCCTCTGTTTTCGCCGGTAGTGGATTTGATGATCTAATAGACGAGCCCGACGTTGCGTCGCTCGCTCTCTATCTCGCCTCGCGCAAGGGCAGATCGTTGGCGGGCCAAGTTTTCGACGCCGACGCCGTAGCTTGCTAGGCTCCAGCCGATTGCATTCTTGTCAAGAAACCTTGATGATCGTCCATCTCTCGGCGGCAGCGAGGCCGAATGGACATCCGGCAGCTTCAATATCTTGTGGCCCTGGCGCGCGAGAAGCATTTCACGCGGGCTGCCAACGCCTGCAACGTAACGCAGCCGACGCTTTCGGGACGCATCCGGCAGCTCGAGCTTGAGCTTGGCGTTCCGATCGTAGAGCGTGGGCAGCGTTACCAAGGGCTTACCCAGGAAGGAGAGCGCGTTCTCAAGTGGGCGCAGCTGATCCTCAACAACTGGGCCTCCATGCATCAGGAGCTGGCGCATCTCGCGACCAGCGATTTCGGGCTGACGGGGCGCTTGGCTCTTGGGGCCATCCCCTCTGCGCTGCCAATGATCCCCTACCTGACGCATAGCGTCCGAAAATTGCACCCGCACATCGATTTCACGGTTATGTCGTTGAGTTCGGAGGAAATTCTGCGCGGGCTCGACGATTATTCACTCGATGCCGGGATCAGCTATCTCGATAATGAGCCGATCAACGGGCTGCTTGCGACGCCGCTTTACCGGGAGCGCTACTGTCTGTTCGTGCCGCATGGTCATTCGTACGCCAACCATAAGTCGGTGACCTGGCGGGAGGCAGCTCAGCTGCCCCTGGGCTTGCCGACTCCCAACATGCAAAACCGTCGAATTATCGATCATGCCTTTCGCGTCGCCAACTGCCGCCCCGAGCCCGCTCTTGAGACGAATTCGGTCATCAACCTCTATTCCAACGTCACATTGATGGGTCTACCGAGCATTATGCCGGAATATATTGTCGAGATTTTCGGCACCGACGCGGGCCTTCATGCCTTGCCATTGAAAGACCCGGATGTCGCTCCAAGTGTCGGGCTTATAACTCCCGATCGGGAGCCGGTGGCGCCCCTGGTTCGAGCATTCCGGGACGCCGCTGCGGCATTTTCAGCCAACCGCGTGGCGAAAGACATCCCGCAGAAATCGGCGATCACGTAACTATGCCTGTTTCATAGCTTACCGCAATGCAGCATCGGCCGCATCAATGATTGGATCGGTGATACCGATTTGAACGCCAAGGCAAAATAAAACACTAGAAATACGCGGCAAAATGCGCATCTAAGTAGTGAATTCAGCCGATAATCGCGGACCCTAATCTTGAGGAACGCCACGAATGGCGAAGAAAGTTGCACGGTCATCTCAAAAACCTCGAAGGGAAGAGGTTAGCGCCACGACGCCCGCCCAATTGGCGGCGGTGTCGGTATG
>Ga0164242_10006104_pt1 | contig 13313 bp, 10 predicted proteins | sample OricomgcompostMG_FD_108783 | JGI IMG/M metagenome (GOLD analysis project Ga0164242, IMG submission 108783) | Miracle-Growth compost microbial communities from Emeryville, California, USA - Original compost - Miracle growth compost (MG) ...
CCAGATTGTTTTTTCAGTACCTCACGGTGCTGGATTGTAGCCTGGAAGGTTTCTTTGTAAGCCACCTGAGGATTACCCTGGTTAACTTCCACTTTAAATTCTCTTCTCAGACGGTCAATGATGATTTCCAGGTGCAATTCACCCATACCGCGAAGGATGGTCTGACCGGTATCCTCATCTGTATTGACACGTAAAGTAGGATCTTCTTCTACCAGTTTAGCAATCGCCATACCCATTTTATCAACGTCAGCCTGTGTTTTAGGCTCGATTGCGATAGCGATTACCGGTTCCGGGATAAACATGTTTTCCAGGACAATTGGATGTTTTTCATCACAAAGGGTATCACCGGTTTTGATTTCCTTAAATCCAACAGCAGCTCCGATATCACCAGCTTCGATGAAATCTACCGGATTTTGCTTGTTGGCGAACATTTTCATGATACGGCTGATACGCTCGTTCTTACCACTTCTTACGTTCAGAACATAAGAACCAGCATCCAAGTGACCAGAGTATACTCTGAAGAATGCCAGACGACCCACAAACGGGTCAGTCATGATTTTGAAAGCCAGGGCAGCAAATGGTTCTTTTGCGCTGGGTTTACGGGTTAATACCTTTTCAGGATCGTTAGGGTCATGTCCTTCAATCGCTTCGATATCCACTGGAGAAGGCAGGTAGCGACAAACGGCATCCAGCGCAGTCTGTACCCCTTTGTTTTTGAAAGAAGAACCACACATCATCGGGATGATGCTCAGGTCGATACAGGCTTTTCTGATGGCTTCATGGATTTCGTCCTCGCTGATGCTGTTGGGATCTTCGAAGAATTTTTCCATTAAGGTATCATCATATTCTGCTACGGATTCAATCAGCTTAGCGCGCCATTCTTCAACTTCTGCAGCCATATCTTCTGGGATAGCCACCTCAGTATAAGTCATACCTTCCGTAGAATCATCCCAGATAATACCAATATTTTTAATCAGGTCCACAACCCCTTTAAAGTTGTCTTCTGCACCAATAGGTAATTGCAAAGGCACTGCGTTAGCACCCAGCATTTCTTTTACCTGATGAACAACATTTAAGAAGTCAGCACCAGAACGGTCCATTTTGTTTACAAAACCGATACGGGGAACCTTGTAACGGTTGGCCTGACGCCAAACAGTTTCAGATTGTGGTTCCACACCATCTACGGCGGAGAACAGAGCGATCAACCCGTCCAGTACACGCATAGAACGTTCTACCTCAACGGTAAAGTCCACGTGACCCGGAGTGTCGATGATATTGAAGCCGTATTTTTTTGTTTCAGCAGTCACCTGACCGTTGTTGGTAGGGAAAGGCCATTGGCAGCTAACTGCCGCAGAAGTAATGGTAATACCTCTTTCTTTTTCCTGTTCCATCCAGTCAGTAGTCGCACCACCATCATGCACTTCACCGATTCTGTGAATCATACCAGTGTAACGCAAAATACGCTCAGTAGTAGTGGTTTTACCGGCATCGATATGCGCAGCAATACCGAAATTGCGCTGTAATTTTAAATCCGCCATATAATTTTTGTTTTATAAATTGTTCAAAAAACCGCATAAAATGCCCTGAATCTGCCTTTTATTTGGTTTTTAAGGCGCAAAGGTAATAAAATTGAATGAAATCAACGTTAAATAATAGGGATTTTTGGAGAACAAAATTATAGCCTGCTACCGGGTACTCTTAATAGCTCCAACACGTTAATAATGCGGATACTATAAATAACAATTATTCGATTTATCGGCTCCCGGTCACTTAGCTGAATATATAGGGGCGTGTCATGAGCGGTATTTGTATTATTTTCCTATTTTTGCCGCCGTTATAGACTAAAGTGTTCTGTGGCGCTGTTCGTATAACAAAGGCAGGCTGCTTGGCTTGCTGATCATTTTTTAATAATATATCGTCTAAAATACGACCCAAGTATGTTTAATAATCTATCCGATCGTCTGGAATCGGCCTTCAAAAACCTCAAAGGGGAGGCCCGGATTTCTGAGCTTAATATTGCCACCACCCTTAAGGATATCCGCCGGGCTTTATTGGATGCGGATGTCAACTATAAGATAGCCAAGGAGTTCACCGATAAGGTGAAGGCAAAGGCCACCGGAGAGAAGGTTATTAATGCCATCAGCCCGGGACAATTAATGGTAAAAATTGTTCAGGATGAGCTGACGGAACTGATGGGAGGCCGGGAAGCCAGTTTTGACATCAGCGGCAATCCGACCATCATTTTGATCGCAGGTCTGCAGGGGAGTGGTAAGACTACTTTTTCCGGTAAGCTCTCTAACTTTTTGAAGACCAAAAAAGCAAAACGTCCGTTGCTGGTAGCGGCAGATATCTACCGGCCGGCAGCCATCGACCAGCTGCATGTCCTGGGAGAACAGGTGGGCGTTGAGGTGTACAGTGAAAGGGAAAACAAGGACGCAGTCTCCATCGCTAAAAACGCGCTGGCCTATGCCAAGGAGCACGCCAAGAACGTTATCATCATCGATACGGCCGGTCGTCTGGCAGTAGATGAGGTAATGATGACCGAGGTCGCTAATATTAAAAACGCCATTAACCCGAATGAAATCCTCTTTGTCGTAGATTCCATGACAGGCCAGGATGCGGTCAATACCGCCAAGGCCTTTAACGACCGTCTGGATTTTACAGGAGTAGTACTGACTAAACTGGACGGGGATACCCGTGGTGGTGCGGCCCTGAGTATTCAATATACCGTCAATAAGCCCATTAAGTTTGTCTCCAGCGGTGAGAAGATGGATACCCTGGATGTTTTCTATCCGGACAGAATGGCGCAGCGTATTTTAGGGATGGGGGATATCACCTCCCTGGTAGAAAAGGCCCAGGAGCAATTCGATGAAGAGAAAGCCAAGAAGCTGGAAAAGAAGATCAGGAAAAATCAATTTGATTTTCAGGATTTTATCGATCAGTTACAGCAGATCAAACGCATGGGTAACTTAAAGGACATCATGGGGATGCTGCCCGGCGTAGGTAAAGCGATCAAGGATGTGGATATCAGCGATGACGCCTTTAAAGGCGTGGAAGCCATTATTAACTCCATGACGCCCTACGAAAGAGCCAACCCTGACAGTATTGATCCTTCCCGTCGCCAGAGAATTGCCAAGGGGTCTGGCAAACAACTCCAGGAGGTCAATGCTTTTATGAAGCAGTTTGACCAGATGCGTCAGATGATGAAAATGTTTAATAAAATGCCGATGGCAGGAATGATAGGCGGCATGGGCGGTCTTAAGCGAAGGTAGCATCGTTTAGTGGCCGGTTGCTGCCCCGGAAATTCAGGCAGAGACCTTTTATTTCAGTAAAAATGCAGGCTGGCCGTGCAAAAAAAATATACGCAGGGCAGGAGATACTTGTTTAATCTCCTGTCCTTAATAATTTAATTCCTTAAAAATCAACTGGCTTACCGCCAGATATTGTACCTTTAACTGCATAATCTTTTCGGTTTTTTAATTGGATGATGATTAAAATTTTATTCCTATGATTCAACGTATTCAGTCTTTTTGGCTGTTAGTGGTTGTGATACTGGCAGCGCTTTCCCTGAAATTTGGTTTTTATGTAGGCACCTGGTTAAATGAAGGTGTGCAGCATCCGCAGATCGTGTTAAACGGGCATAACCCTTCTATTTTGGTGTTTGCGGCCACGGTGGTGATCATTGTGGTGAGTCTGATTACCATCTTTATGTATAAGAACCGAAAACAGCAGATGTTGCTGTCGGTGGTGGATCTGATCTTAAGCCTGGGGTTATATTATTTTTACTACCAGGAGATTCAGGCGCATTATCTGCCGGGCAGCGGGACCCTGGCTTTGACCTCCGTATTTGTCTTTCTGATCCCGGTCTTTATCATTATGGCTATCCGGGGCATCAGCCGGGATATGAAACTACTTAAAAGTGCAGACAGGCTCAGAGGATAGTCGTCATTATCCTGTTGTTGTAATATTATTGTAATTAGCATTGATGCGGTCTTACAGGTCTCTGTTTTTGCATTTAATTAAAAGGAGCGCTCCAAAATTGTTTAAAAGTCTTTATTCATGAAACGTATTTTTATTTATTTAATACTTGCCACCGGTCTTATGATCGGCACCAATAGTGCTGCCATGGCCTGGGGGCTTACCGGGCACCGGATCATTGCTGAAATCGCACAGCGTCATTTAAGTAAAAAGGCCCGGAAAAATCTGGAGAAACTTATTGGCAAAGCGCCCCTGGCGTTCTGGGCCAACTGGCCTGATTATATTAAAAGTGATACCACCGATAAGTGGACGCAGACCGGAAACTGGCATTACGTAGACCTACCCGGGCATCTGGATAAAGAGGAATTTACCCATGATTTGGAAGCCCTACAGGGAAAAAACCTGTATACACAGATTCAGCAGATGGAAAGCCTTTTAAAAAATAAGGAGCTGCCACTGGAACAAAGACAGATAGCCCTTCGTTTTTTAATTCATTTTATCGGGGATTTGCATCAGCCCCTGCATGTGGGCAGAGATGAAGACGCCGGAGGCAATAAGATCAAAGTTACCTGGTTCGGCAAACCCAGTAATCTGCATACCGTATGGGATAGCGAGTTAATTGATTATCAAAAATGGAGTTATACGGAATATGCCACCAATATTGATACGGTTAACCAGGATGAAATCATGCAGATCCAGGCAGGTAGCCTGGAGGACTGGTTTTACCAGTCTCATGAGCTGTCTGATGTGATCTATGATAAAACCCCTGATGGCTCCAGGCTAAGTTATAATTATAATTATTTGTTTTTCGACCGGTTGAATGCCCAGTTATTGGATGGCGGGTTAAGACTGGCCAGAATACTGAACCAGATTTTGGATTAATCAGCCCGGTTGATTCAGCGCTGAGTTGGATGCTGCGCAGTTTGTGCGGGATTATTAATGTGGAATATTAAAAAGGGGTAAGCGTTAAAAGCTTACCCCTTTTTAATATTTTAAGTTTACAGAGCGTAATACTTTATTAACGGTCAAATTCATTATTCCAGTCAAAGGATAATTTATTGATTTTTTCCTGAACGGAATCTTTCAGACTTTCTTTAAAAGCCTTGTATTTATCTGCAAAATCATCATCTCCCGTCCCCAGGATCTGAGTGGCTAATAACCCTGCATTTTTGGAAGCGTTCAATGCGACGGTAGCCACAGGCACTCCATTGGGCATTTGTAAAATTGACAGTACGGAATCCCAGCCATCAATGGAGTTGGAGGATTTAATGGGCACTCCTATGACCGGCAGATGGGTCAAAGAAGCAATCATGCCTGGTAAATGGGCGGCTCCGCCCGCTCCGGCAATGATGACTTTTATCCCTCTGTCCGCCGCAGTCTTGGCATACTGGAACATTCTTTCCGGAGTCCGGTGCGCAGAGACAACCGTTAACTCATAAGGCACTTCAAAATGTTTTAAGATCTGCGCTGCATCCTGCATAAACTTCAGATCGCTGTCACTGCCCATGATTATGCCTACCAGCGCAGTAGGTTGTAAGTTATATTCTGCTGCCATGTTGTTTATTAAAAAGTTTAAGTTTTAATATATTGAAAATGAGGTATTTAATTAATTTCTTTTAGGCTTCTCGTCCTCATCTTCATCCTCATCGTCATCTTCGTCCTCATCATCTTCTTCATCTTCATCTTCATCTTCGTCCTCATCATCATCTTCATCATCATCTTCATCATCATCTTCATCGTCCTCCTCATCATCATCTTCATCTTCTTCGTCATCGTCATCGTCATCGTCCTCATCGTCCTCATCGTCATCCTCATCGTCCTCATCTTCCTCTTCTTCGTCATCCTCGTCATCGTCATCGTCTAGCTCCTCATCGTCCTCTTCTTCGTCTAGGTCTTCCACTTCTTCCTCTTCGGAATTTAATGCCTTTTCTGCTGTTGTTGATTGGGCTTCATCCTGTTCCAGATCTGCCAGTTCTTCTTCCTGGAGATTGTCGTCTTCCGGATTGTCATATGTCAATGCTGCGTCGGTTGCCTCTGGCTGCAGATGACTCAAATCAGGGTGCAGTTCGGCGTCTAAGTCTGAGGTCGCCTCCTGAAGGGCTTCCCGGCGTTCATCATCAGCCAGCTCCAGATCTCCGGTAGCATCCAAAGAAGAGGGATTGTCCGTATCCGGCCCTTCATCGAATTTACGGAATATGCCAAAATCGGCATTTTCTTCCGTAACTCTTTGTTGCTGGGTGGGTTCGATTTGTTCTGCCAGTACTTCTTTGATTTTTGGCAAATCGGAAGTGGTATTCAGCCCGAAATAATCCATGAAGCTTTTGGAGGTTTCATAGATGAGTGGTTTACCTGGTAATTCTTCATTTCTTCCGGAAATCACAATCAGTTCTTTTTCCAGGAGTTTTTGTACACTATAATCACTGTTCACCCCACGGATACTTTCTATTTCTCCTTTGGTAATGGGTTGTTTATAGGCAATGATGGATAAGGTTTCCATGGCAGCATTGGAGAGCTTTTTTAAGAATTTACCTCCGTTAAGCTGGGCGATCGTGGTATGGAAAGCCGGTTTACTTAAAAACTGCCAGCCTCCGCCACTTTGAAAAACTTCAAAGGGATAAAAATCTGAACTGTATTTTTCCCGTATTCCTTCCAGCGCGGTCTCTACCTGATCCAGGGTGATCTGTTCTTCCATAAACCCGAACGCGTTATTAATCAGATCGACCAGATCCAGATTCGTCAGCGGCCGGTCACTGGCAAAAATCAATGCTTCAATGTGGGGTATGATTTCACTTAACTCCATAACTTATCGTAAACTAAAACTGCAAGTCTAAAACTTGCAGTCTATAAAAGATTATAAATTGTCTATAACTAAAGATAAGGAGAAGATTTGATTTGAACGTTTTAAATCTTGCAATTCTGCTCCTTGCGTCCCGGAATTCCCCCCGCGCCTTTCTTATTGATTAACCCTGAAGGGCGGCTGCACCACTTACGATTTCGGTAAGTTCGGTGGTGATGGCGGCCTGACGGGCACGGTTATAAGAGATTTTCAGATTACGTAAAATCTCATTGGCGTTTTCGCTGGCCTTATCCATAGCGGTCATACGGGCACCATGCTCACTTGCCTGGGCGTCCAGTACGGCTTTATATAACTGAGTATTCAGGATTTTAGGCATTAACTGGGCGACCAGCTCTTCTTTTTCAGGATCGAAAATAAAATCTACGTTTTTCTTTCCGGCCTTTGCCTCAATTTTAGGAATCGGCAAGAACTGCTCTACGGCGTAGCGTTGAACGGCTGCATTGACAAATTCACTGTAAACAATATCTATTGCATCAAAAGTCCTGTCTTCAAAAGCCTTGATCGCTGCCTGTGCGGCCTGCTGTACATTTTCAAAGCTCAGGTTGATAAACAGATCCTTATAAGTAGCATCGGTTTGGTAACCGGCTTTGCTGAGTGCTTCAAAGCCTTTTTTACCAATATTCCAGATCGTAACGTTGCCCTTATCCAGTGCTGCTTTATATTTGGTGGCAGCTGCATTTTTGGCGGCTTTTACAATATTGGCGTTGTAGGCACCAGCCAGACCGCGGTCGCTGGTAATAACAATCAACAATACTTTTTCCACTTCCCTGTGTTCAGCTAACTGAATATTTGATTCACCACTCAGGCTGCTGACAATATTACTCAGCACTTCCTGCAGTTTCTGGGCGTAAGGTCTCATTTGTGTAATGGCTTCCTGCGCACGGCGTAATTTAGCCGCACTAACCATCTTCATGGCTTTAGTAATTTGCTGTGTGGATTGCACAGACTGGATCCTAATACGTACTTCTTTTAATTGGCCTGACATGGACTTTGAATTTGGCTGCAAAAGTAACCAAATACAATCAATAAGACAAAATTTGAACCCATTTTCAGGGGGAGGGGCCGGCAATTTTTTCCACAAAGCCCATATTAATGTGTAATTTCTCTGATTATCTGTCTGTTTGAGCGGTATTTTGGTTCGTTTATTTGCCCTAAGACTACCTCTTTTTAGCTGATTACAAACAAACGACTGCTATTTTAGCAGCTAATACCGCTCAATAACCGTTAAAATGGCTGCCGCTTTTATGGGGTTGGTTCCTTGGTCCGGCATTTATCCGGACCATGGACAGGGTGGGGCTTTCCCCTGAAATCCCCTTTACAGCCCGGGTTTTATTCCCGAATTATTCCCTACATTTGCATCCCTGAAAACTGTCAATTTGGCCTGAAGGGGCAATCTGCATTGTTTTTGACTACCTTTTGGTAAGAAATGTATATTTTGGCACTTTCGGGCCTATAAAAAATCGAGATCTAAACATTTATAAAAAAAAATTAATGAAAGGCATATTCAGCAAGCTGCTCGGTGGCAATAAATCTGAAAAGGATGTAAAGAAGATTCAGCCCCTGGTAGCAGAGATCAATCAGCAATATGAGCAACTTAGCGCCTTGTCCAATGATGAGTTACGTGCAAAGACGACTGAATTTAAAGCCAGGATTAAAGATCACCTGAAAGATATCGATCAGACCATTCAGTCTAAGCAAGAAGCAGCAGAGGCTTTGCCTTCTGCAGATATGATGGGTCGGGATAATCTCTACCGGGAAATCGATGAGCACAAAAAAGATCGCGATAAGAAAATTGAGGAAATCCTACAAAATATACTGCCGGAAGCCTTTGCGGTGGTAAAAGAAACGGCCAAACGCTTTAAAGAAAGCGATGAAGTGGTGTCTAAGGCAACAGATCTGGACAGGCAGCTGGCTGTTAAAAAAAGCTATATGCGTATTGACGGAGAAACCGTTACGTATAATACGAGCTGGGAGGCTGCGGGCGTTCCCGTTAGCTGGAACATGCTGCATTATGATGTGCAGTTAATTGGAGGTATTGTACTGCATCAGGGGAAAATCGCAGAAATGGCTACGGGTGAAGGTAAGACGCTGGTTTCTACCTTACCGGCCTATTTAAATGCACTAGCTGGTGAAGGTGTACATATTGTAACAGTCAATGACTACCTGTCCCGTCGTGACAGTGAGTGGAACGGCCCCATTTATGAATGGCTGGGTCTGACAGTAGACTGTATTGATAAGCACCAACCCAATACGCCTGCCAGAAGAAATGCTTACCTGTGTGATATCACTTATGGCACCAACAATGAGTTTGGTTTTGACTATTTAAGGGATAACATGGTGCACAATCCAGATGAAATGGTACAGCGCAAGCACCATTATGCCATGATCGATGAGGTGGATAGTGTTTTGATTGATGATGCCCGTACGCCGCTGATTATCTCAGGGCCAGTTGGCAAAGATAATTCTACGCAGTTATTTTTTGAATATAAAGACAGGGTGTCTCAACTGGTGGCCCGTCAAAGGCAGATCTGTAATAATTTCCTGATTGAGGCCAAAAAGAAAATTGGCGAAGGCAATGATGATGTAAAAGAAGGCGGTGGCGGTCTGGCGCTGTTTAGAGCGCATAGAGGTCTACCTAAGACCAGCAGCCTGATTAAATATTTAAGTGAGCCTGGGATTCGTCAGAAATTACAAAAGGTTGAAAACTACCACCTGGCTGATCAGCAAAGAGAAATGCCAAAAGCAGATGCGGAACTCTTATTCTATATAGATGAAAAGAATAATACCGTCGAATTGACCGATAAAGGGATTAAAGCCATGACTGGTTTGAATGAGGATCCTACTTTCTTCGTTTTACCGGATATTGCTACCGAACTGGCCCATGTAGAAAAAGACGAAGATCTCGCACCAGAAGATAAAATGATGCGTAAGGAACAGCTCTATAATGAATATAGTGCTAAGACTGAGCGTATCCATACGGTTCAGCAGCTACTGAAAGCCTATACCTTATTTGAGAAGGATGATGAGTATGTGGTCATGGACGGACAGGTGAAAATCGTTGATGAACAGACCGGTCGTATTATGGAAGGCCGTCGTTATTCTGACGGTCTGCACCAGGCTCTGGAAGCTAAGGAAAACGTAAAGATCGAAGCCTCTACCCAGACCTATGCTACGGTTACCTTACAGAACTACTTCAGGATGTACCATAAACTCAGTGGTATGACCGGTACGGCGGAAACAGAAGCAGCGGAGCTTTGGGAAATCTATAAACTGGACGTGGTCTCTATCCCGACCAATGTGCCGGTCATCAGACAAGATCAACATGATCTGGTATATAAAACCAAACGTGAAAAATACGGAGCGGTTATCAATAAAATTGTAGAATACCGCGAAGCTGGCCGCCCGGTATTGGTGGGTACCACTTCTGTTGAAATCAGTGAATTGTTGAGCCGTATGTTGCGGCAAAAACAAATCCCGCATAATGTATTGAACGCCAAGCAGCACGGTAAAGAAGCCCAGGTGGTGGCTGAAGCTGGTTTGCAGGGGGCTGTTACCATTGCCACCAATATGGCCGGTCGTGGTACGGATATTAAGCTGGGAGAAGGGGTTAAAGAAGCAGGTGGTCTGGCCATTATTGGTACAGAAAGACATGACAGCCGCCGTGTAGACTTACAGTTACGTGGTCGTGCCGGTCGTCAGGGAGACCCTGGATCTTCTCTGTTCTACGTCTCTTTAGAAGATGATCTGATGCGTATGTTTGGTAGTGAGCGTATTGCGAAAGTAATGGACTTTGCCGGTTATAAAGAAGGGGAAGCCATTGAGAGCGGTATGATTACCAAATCCATTGAAAGAGCACAAAAGAAAGTCGAAGAAAATAACTTCGGTATCCGTAAACACCTGCTGGAATATGATGATGTCATGAATAAGCAGCGTACGGTGATTTATACCAAACGTAATCACGCCCTGTTTGGGGAAAGATTAGCCCTGGATATTGACAGCGCCTTTTATTATGTGGCAGAAATGCTGGTGGTGAATCATAAAGAAACCAATGATTACGAGGGCTTCAGGTTAAGTGTTATTGTGCATTTTGCCCTGGATACGAAGATTACAGAAGCCGCTTTCGGTAAGAGCAATATCAGTGAATTAACCGAGGAACTCTATCAGGAAGCCTTTGAGAACTATCAGAAGCACCGCGAAGAAATCGCTAAAACAGCCCATCCGGTCTTTGAGAATATCCGCAAAATCCAAGGTGACCGTATTGAAAATGTGGTGGTTCCTTTTGCAGATGGCAGAAAGGCCCTGCAGGTACTGGCTCCGATGCAGAAAACACTGGACTCTAATGGAGTGGAGCTGGTCAATGCGCTGGAAAAAACATTGATGCTGGGCTTCATTGATGACGCCTGGAAAGAACACTTACGTTCCATGGATGATCTGAAACAAAGTGTCAGAACGGTACAGTACGAGCAGAAAGATCCATTGGTTATCTACAAACAGGAAGCTTTTGGTCTGTTCTCTAAAATGAACAGCCAGGTCAATGTGGAAATCGTCACTTTCTTATCTCATTCCAATATTCCTGTAGAGGTACAGCAAGGTAACGGTAATCAAATCCACGAAGGTCATGAGCAGAAAACGGACTTAAGTAAGCTGAATGCCAATAAAGAAGCGGTTGACGCCGCCGGCAGTGATTATGCCGCTAACGAAAATGATTATTTTGATCCCAGCGAGCAGCAAAAGCAACAGCCAGTTGTAGCGGCGCCTAAAATTGGACGTAATGATCCATGTCCTTGCGGCAGCGGTAAAAAATACAAAAATTGCCACGGTAAGGATGCCTAGTTTATAAAGGGATCTGGCCGTAGGCAGACGATATAAAAAGTGTTGTACATGTCTTTTAAAGATTTAAAGACATGTACAACACTTTTTATTTGGGGGAACAATAAAGTAATGAGCACTGGTGAAAAGCAGCTCGTTGCTAAAAACACCCATCAGAAAAAGGACAAAAGCGGCAGTCTGTATAAAAGTGTAAAAAATATTTGATATAATGTAAAGCATAATTTACTTTTGTATAAAATTATCTTACATGAAAACACAATTATTGCCGAACCGTTATAAGAAACTCGGCTGGATTATACTGATACCCTCTCTGATACTGGGCTTGTTAAAATGGTATATTATCAATGATAAACAAACCCTGACTTTTGTCGTGAACCTGTATTACAAAAATGTATTTTTTGACATCGTTTCGACGATTTTGATTGCGGGTATTCTGGCAGGAGCCTTGCTGGTGGTGTTTTCTAAGGAAAAGACAGAAGATGAGTTTATCGATAAATTAAGGCTATCTTCTGCCCTTTGGGCTATCCTTGTGAATTATCTGATTTTATTTTTATGCAATTTGCTTTTTTATGGCTGGAGTTTTTTAAATATTATTGCAATTAATATGTTTACGACTTTGTTGTTTTATATTATTCGTTTTAATTATATGTTGATACGCAGTAAGCACGCTTAATTATGACCAATACACTAAAAATAGAGCGGGCCATAAAGGACATTACCCAGGAGCAACTGGCTCAGATTATTGGCGTCAGTCGCCAGACGATTAATGCCATTGAGAAGAAAAAGTATGTTCCTTCAACTGTCCTGGCCATTAAAATCGCCCGTTATTTTGAAAAGCCGGTGGAGGAGATCTTTAAGCTTGAGCAGGAGGACTGATGGATCAGCAGGAAGCCAGTAATTCAATATGTCTAACATATTTACCAGTTTTCTAGGATGAAGTCCCAGAAATTTTATCTATTTTGTTGCCGCAATTTAACATACAAACTTTCTAAGCAATAAAAAGATGACACCAAGTTGGTTCTCCAAAACAGCCATTCAGCTGGCGACCGGCCTTCTGGTCATGGCTGGTATCATTTCCAGTGTTGGGGCTCAGGTTGCCAAACGCCCCAATATTATTTTTATCATGGCCGATGATCTGGGATACGGCAGCCTGGGCTGTTATGGACAAACAAAGATTAAGACGCCTAATATAGATGCCTTGGCCAGCAGCGGCTTGCAGTTTACCCAGTATTATGCAGATCCTATCTGCAGCCCTTCCAGATGCGGTCTGTTAACCGGTAAGGATATGGCGCATGCCTATATCCGGGATAATTATGAGATTGGCGGTTTTGATTTTACAGATGAGGGCGAAAGAGGGCAGATGCCGCTTCCGGCCAACACGGTTACTTTCCCCGGGCTCTTACAAAATAATGGCTATGTGACCGGGTTAATCGGTAAATGGGGCCTGGGCGGGCCCAATACCTCGGGTGTCCCTACGGAACTGGGATTCTCTTACTTTTTCGGGTACCTGGGACAGCGCCAGGCACATAATTATTATCCCACCCATTTGTGGCGTAACCAGCAGCGGGTGATGCTGGGCAATACCTATTTTTCGCCCCATCAGTCTTTCCCTAAAGGCGAAGATCCCAACGATATAAAGAATTACGCC
>Ga0164242_10006105_pt1 | contig 13313 bp, 10 predicted proteins | sample OricomgcompostMG_FD_108783 | JGI IMG/M metagenome (GOLD analysis project Ga0164242, IMG submission 108783) | Miracle-Growth compost microbial communities from Emeryville, California, USA - Original compost - Miracle growth compost (MG) ...
GCACTGGCCGCTTATGGCACCTGGCCGATGGGCTATCTGATCGACGGCATGCTGCGTCCCGGCATCGGCGCGCCGCAGGCGAGCGCAACGGGTGGGTCGCAAGGCGCTGCGTCGGGCATGCCGCTCGTCGAACAGAAGCTCGAAATCGCGCGGATCTTTCTGAACGCGCTGCCGCCGCACGGCGATCTTTCGCCCACCGACAGTCAGTACCTGACCGGCATCGTCATCCAGCGCACGGGGATCTCGTCGGCCGACGCGGCCTCGCGCGTGACGATGACGTGGGCGCAGTTGCGCGACAAGTACAACGCGATGCAGGCCGCCGCGCGCGACGCCGCCGACCGGGCCCGCAAGGCCACGATCCACGCCACGCTCTGGCTCTTCGTCTCGCTGCTCGTCGGGGCGTTCACCGCCAGCCTGTTCGCGACGATCGGCGGCCGCCACCGCGAGTGGTGACGGGCTGAATGGCGCTTGCTGGATTGAACTTTCACTGAAACCGTCTGGAGGCTCGCATGCGATCGATTCTGCTTTATCTGCTCGGCGTCCCCATTCCGATCATTATTCTGATTGCGTTGTTTTGGCATTGAGTGGTGGACCCCCGCCGCCAGGCGATTGTTCTCACCTTTCGAGAACGATCCCGGCGGCGACGCGGTCCCACATCTCGCGGAGCCGGTCCTGCGCCCGTGCCTTCAGCCGGTACTTCTCGACTTTCTGGCTCAGTGTCATCGGCAGCGCGTCCACGAATTCCACATACCGCGGCACCATAAAGTAAGCCAGGTTCTTGCGGCAATGTTCGATGAGTTCGGCCTCCGACAGGGACAGAGAGGGACGCAGGACGACCGAAACCGCAACCTCGTCCTCGGTGGAGTCCGCCGTTACCGGGTAGGCAGCGGCGACTTGCACGGCCGGATGCGACAGAACCGCGCTCTCTACTTCGAACGCGGAGATGTTCTCGCCACGCCGGCGAATCGCATCCTTGATGCGGTCCTTGTAGTACAGAAAACCGTCCGCGTCGAGATAGCCGCGGTCGCCTGTGTGGAACCACATGTTCCGGCGCGCCGCCAGCGATGCCTCGGGCATTTTGTAGTAGCCGATGGCCGCGCCCCAAGGATTGTCGCTGCGGATCTGGATCTCGCCGGGCGTGCCCGGAGGAAGCGGGAGATCGTTTTCATCGGCAATGCGCACGTGGACACCGTTGCGCGCGAGCCCACAACTGCCTAGCTTGTCGCGCGAGTGGAGCGCGCTGTATGCCGTGGCCATGCAGTAATCGGTAAGGCCGTAAGCACTCATGATCGTGACGCCGAACCGCTCCTGGAACGCAAGTCCGAACGTGGGCACGGGCGAAACGCCCATCCGCAGCATCCGGTGGTCGCGGTCCTGCGGACCGGGAGGCTGGGTCCACAGAAATGTAGCGACCGCGCCGAGGCAATTCGTCACCGTCGCGCCGGACATCGCGACGTCATACCAGAACCGGCTTGCGGAAAAGCGCCTCGCGAGTGCGACGGTGCCGCCTGCCATGAAGGCTCCGAGGGTGTTGCACAACCACCCGTTGCCGTGGAATAGAGGCAGGTAGACGTACAACGTGTCATCGGCCGTGTAGTGGTGGTGCTGGGCGTAATCCCAACCCCAGTACAACGTGTGTGCCTGCGTGTACATGATCGCCTTGGAGGGCCCGGTAGTGCCCGAGGTGAACATGAGAAAAGCGAGGTCCGAGAATACCGGCTCATACGGCAGCGGTCCTTCGTCGCAGGAAAGCAGTCGCGCAAACGGGAGCAAGGGCACGTGGCAGCCGTGGCTGTTCAGCGCCGGCGACTCGCCGTCCGCCAGCACGAAGATACGCTTCAACAGCGGCAATGAGTCCGCCACCTCGATGACGCGCGCCACGAGGTTTTGTTCGACGATGACCGTGCTGCAATCCGCGTGCGTCAGAAAGTACACCAGCAGATCCCCGCGTGCGCCCGTGTTCACGGGGACGGTGCACGCGCCCAACTTGCCAAGGGCGAAATACGACAGCAACTGCTCGGGACGATTCTCCATCATCACGGCCACATGGTCGCGGGGCCCGACGCCCTCGCGCAGCAGGCCCGAAGCGAGGCAACCTGCCTCGCGCGCAAATTCCGCGTAGGTCCATTTTCGGCCGTCGGCGAGGTTGTGCAGGAAAAGCTTGTCGGGGACGCGCGCCAGTTTATCGGCCAGGACATTTCCAAACGTCAGGGTGGTCGGATCGATGGTCATGTTGTGGTGGGGGCGATCATTAAGGAGTGAGCCGTCATGCACGTTGGGCTGGTGCGCCAATGCGGTGGGACAACGTAGCGGCCTCCTGGCGCAACGCGGTTTCGCGCGGGCAGTCGTCGCCGCCGGGCAGCGTGTCCGCGCGGTCGGCCAGCGTCAGGGCGGCGATCATCCGACCGTCGCGATTGAAGATCGGTGCGCTGACACCCGCGATGTCGACCGACGTCTGCTTGACGGACCGAGCGACGCCCCGTTTGCGCACTGCCGCGAGGCGCTCCTCGAACGTGGCCGCCGTGAGATCCGTTATCGGGTGACTTGCGAGAGCCGCCTCCACCACGCGCGCGTGCCTGCGCTGCGGAAGGTAGGCGCAGAAGGCAAGGCCCGTGGCCGAATCGGTCGGCGAAACGACGACACCGCTGACAAGGTCCCTCGTGACCGGATCCGGGCCAGGTTCCCAACGCAAGATGGTCGGGCCTCGGTTGGCCCAGACGCCCAATCCGACGATGCCTTCGAGGCGCGATGCAATATCGGGGAGCGCGTGGTGGATCAGGCGCAATGCGCGCAGTTCGTCAAGCGTCGCCGCTGCGGGGTCGTTTGAGACAGGACCGAGATCGTGCACGTGCGCGACCATGTACTTCCCGTTTCCAAATGCCAGTGGGCGCGTAGGCGTTCGCCGGGAGCGCTCCACCTGCCCGAGAAAGACCACGTGATCGCCGCCGGGGTAGGCCGCCACCTTCCGGCATTCGATGAATGCGGTACTGCCCTCGATGCGCGGCATCCCATGCTCGTTGTTCGACACGTCGACGCCGCCGAACTTGTCCGCGCCCGCACGAGCGAAGCGCTGCGAAACCTCGATCTGGTGTTCGGCGAGGATATTGACGACGAAGTAGTCGCTGTCCCTGAAGGCCGGGTAGCTGTTGGCCGTCAGCGACTGGCTCCAGAGCACGAGCGGCGGATCGAGGGACACCGAACTGAAGGAATTCACGGTCACGCCGTGCGGCTGCCCTTGCGCATCACGGGTCGTGACCACCGTCACGCCGGTCACGAACGTACCCAATACGTCGCGGAGTTCTCTATGAACGCTGGCGTCCATCGCAGGTCCCCCCGGCGTCAGGCGGATGTCGGCTCGCGCCGGACAGCCGGGACGCGAAAATGTTCGGGGACGTCGATATGGAACAGCCTCGCTGCGTTCAGCCCGATGATCTTCGCCTTCTCGTCACGGGGCAGGTCGCCGAATGTGTCGATAACTTCGCTGGAATGAGGCCAGGTGCCTTCCAGGTGAGGGTAGTCGTTGCCCCACATCACGGCGTCCACGCCCATCCAATGGCGCGTTTCGATGCCGATCGGGTCGTCCTGGAAACTGGCATGGCCATGCATCAGGAAGTACTCGCTCGGCTTGTACTTTAGCTTCGGCGTCACCCAGAAGGCGTGCTTCTCGTAGCCATGGTCCATGGCCCAGAGCGCGTAGGGAACCCAGCCGGCACCGGCCTCGATCGTGGCGAAGTTCAGCTTCGGGAAGCGATCGAACACGCCGCTGCTGCATATCTGGACTACCGGTTCGAGGACCGTGTTCATGGCGTGGACGACGTAGTTGATCACCGCCCCACCATTGCCGCCCGCCGTCCGTGGATCCTTTCCGGTACCCGCATGGAACAGGACGGGCAAGTCGGCGTCGCAGAGTGCCGCCCAAAGCCGGTCGAAATCCGGAGAGTTGTAGCCGCGCTTGCCCACTATCGGCGGCATCATCACGGAATGGAAGCCGAGCTTCGCCGCGCGCTGGATCTCGATCACCGCGGCATCGATGTCGGCTGGCGCGACGCAAGCGACGGGAAAGCTCCGATCGTAGCGGCTGAACGCTTCGATGACCCAGTCGTTGTAGACCCGGCACATGACCTTGTTGTGCTCCGGGTCGGGCGAAGACCAGTTGGCCAATCCCTTGTTCGGAAAAACGATCTCGGCGTCGATGCCGTCGTAGTCCATATCCCGGTAGCGTCGGTCGTCGGCGTTGCCGACCTTCTGGAACATCGCCCCAGCGGTGCGGTCCAGCCGCGGGCGTTCGTCCGAGGTCTGTTCCTTGAAGGCTTCCACGTCGACGCCCGCATCCCGCGGCGCCTCGCGAATCCTGGACGGGCGCCGGCCTTCCATGACGAACCACTTTTGTCCCTTGTCGTCCGCTTCGATGCGCGGCATCCGGTGCTTGAATTCATGAGGCACTCTGGTAGCCCACAGGTCGGGCGGCTCGTTCACATGACTGTCGGCGGACACGACGAAAAAATCCTTGAGTACTTCCTTGGTCGGGCTCATGTGCGACTCCAAGAGTGTAACCTCGTTGCGATAACAGATATCGTAATCGAGAATGCCGTCGATGCCAAGCGCGTTCTGCGCCGCGGCGACCCGTGCTTTCGGACCTGACTGCGGCATTCGTTACGGGGCCGGCCGTTGAACGGTTCGATGTACGAATTCCGCGTCGGCTTGGTGTACCATTCGGCGAATTCGCATCAGGAAAACGATTCATGGGAAGACCTCCAGCAGCAAAACCGGACGTGCCAGGCCTGGCTACGCAAGGCGTCATCGACTCGCGTCGCCTGCTCTATTTCTTCCACGTCGCCCGCACGGGCAGTTTCACCGTGGCGGAGACCATCCTCAACATCGCGCAGTCGGCGATCACCCGGCAGATCCAGGTCCTCGAGAGCGAACTCGATGTCCAGCTGTTGTCGCGCAACGGGCGCGGTGTCTCGCTCACACCGGCAGGGGAGATCCTGTTCGAGCAGGCGAAGGACATCCTCGACGAGATGTCGCAGACGATCGACCGCTTGCGAGTGTCGCGCCGCAGTCCCGGGGGGCAGGTGAGCATCGCGTCTTTCGCGAGCATCATGTCGGTGGCCCTGCCCGAAGTCATCCGGCGGTTCGTCCGCGCGTACCCGGACGTGGAAATCACCGCCCGGCAAGGCGCTACCGGCGAGGTCTACGACCTGCTGGCACGCGGCGAGGTCGATGTGGCCATCCTCTCGCAGCCCATGGCGAACAAGCGGGTAGTGCAACACAAGCTGCTCGTCGAGCCGATGTTTGTCGTGGTCGCCAAGGGCCACCCCCTTGCGGGCAAGCCGTATGTCGAGCGGGAAGACCTGACTCCGCTGGAGTTCGTGTTGCCTGCCTCGCCACGCGGTCTTCGGCAACTGATCGAGCAGTACGCGGGGCTGGGCGGTGAACTGACCTGCCCGATCCGGGTGGACAGCACCTCCCTCATGAAGGCCCTCGTGCGGACGGGCCGCTACGCGACCGTCATGCCGCAGTTGTCGTTTGCTCCCGCGGAGGAGCCGCAACCCGGCGACTTCTCCTTGATTCCGCTTAAACCGAAGTTCAGCCGCACGCTTGTCGTGGCGACTCTGGCCGAGCGGGCAGAGATGCCGCTCGTCGCCTCGCTGGTCAGAGAGGTGCGTGCCGTGTTTCAGGAATACGGGCGCCGGCCTCTTGACGCTGACCCCAAGTTACGTCGCTCGTAGCGATTGCTTTAACTAACAAGTGAGGCACTACGCGCGGGTCTCCCCTCTAGCCAGGAGATGTCCGCGCCCTCATGGCGAGCAGTTCCCCTCCTTGCACTCAGATACCGGCACTCTTTAGCCGCAGCGGGTCATCGCTGCTGCCTTCGAGTTGGCGGGGAACTGCATTGAAGACACCACTGAAGCGCACGAGGACGCGACCGTCCGCCTCGATCACGCCCTGACCGAATGCGAGCTTCCGCGGCTCCTTCAGGAGTTGCGCGCTGCCCTCGATCCAGCTTCCCTGCTCCACTGGCGCGAGATAATCGGTGCTCATGCTGACGGTGGTCATCAGGCTGCGGTGTCCCTCCGGAAGCTGGTAGAGCGCTGCCAGAGGGATCAGCATGTCGGCCATCAACGCGAGCACGCCTCCGTGGCAACTTCCGACGGAGTTCAGGTGCCGCTCTTCGACACGAAGGCCCAGGCGCAACTGCTCGCCGGTCCAGCGGCCCCAGAATGGGCCGGCCGTACGCACGTAAGGACTCGCCAGCGCCAGCTCGCGAAAGCCCGCCGGAACGTTTTGTGACATCCGCTCAAGCTCCTGACGCGATGTCGGCGAAGTCCGGTCGACGCCGGTCGATGAGTGCGGTGACACCTTCCCGCCCCTCCGCCCCCCCGAAGCCCATGATTTCGAGCGCCAGCGAAGCATCGAAGCTCGGCCACATCGAGCGCAGCCAATTGTTCATCGAATACTTGGTGAAGCGGATCGCGCTAGGCGCGGCCGAGGCGAGACGCACGGCTACTTCCAGCGCGCGCTGCTGAACCTTGTCGTCGTCAACGGCCATTGTGACCAGCCCGATGCGGTCCGCTTCCTCACCGAAGATCGGCTCGCCGAGCATCAGGTAGTACTTGGCCTTGGCGAAGCTGCAGAGCAGCGGCCAGAGGATGGCGGCATGATCGCCCGCAGCCACGCCGATGCGTGTGTGCGGATCGACCAGCTTCACGGTCCTTCCAACGATGGACACGTCGGCAAGCAGCGCGACGGCCAGTCCGCCTCCGGCGGCCGCACCGTTAATGGCGGAGACCACCGGCTTGCTCATGTGAATCATGTTCTCCACGAGCCGACGGCCGTCCTTCCAGTTTCGTTCGCGGTAGTTGTGATCGTCCACCAGCTTTTGCAGGCCGTCGAAATCGGATCCCGCGGAGAATGCGCGGCCTTTGCCGGTGACGATGGCGACCTTTGTCTCGGGATCCTCGTCGATGTAGCGCCAGATCTCACCCATCTCGTAGTGCATCTTCAGGTCCATGCCGTTCATCTCGCCGCGCGCCATCGTGATGCGCAGAACCCCTTCGGCAGGCCGGTCCAGCAGAATCGATTCGTAGTCCGGATATTTCATGCAGTCGCCCTCAGGATGAAAGAATTCAGTCGCTGCCCGCGGCCGCCAGGAAGCGCTCGCGCAGCGCATGCAGAACCTCGGGGTTGGCCACGGACGACATGTCGCCGGCCGGCTCTCCCGTCAAGGCGCTGCGCACGAGCCGCCGCAGCAGCTTGCCCGTGCGGTTCTTCGGCAATTCGTCCACGATGTACACCGTTTTGGGGGCAAACGAACTGCCCATTTTCTTTATCACCGCTTCCCGCAGCCGTGCCTCGAGCCCGGCACGAGGGGCGTCCGGCCGGGCCACGACCACGCACACGAGCGCCTGCCCCTTGATCGGGTCGGGAACGCCGATCGCCGCCACCTCGGCGACCTCTCCCGTCGAGATCACGGCAGTCTCGACTTCGGCGGGCCCCGTTCGTTTTCCGGCGATCTTCAGCGTGTCGTCGGCGCGACCATGCACGCGCCAGATCCCCAACGCATCGCGAGACACGAGGTCGCCTTGTGCCCACATGCCGGGAAACCTGGACCAGTACTGCTCCAGGTAACGCCGCTCATCCCGCCAGAGCCCGCGCGTCGTGCCGATGGACGGTTCGCGCATCACGAGTTCACCGACCTCGCCGACGCCGACACTGCGTCCCTGGTCATCGACGATATCGCAGCCCGTGCCCGGTGCGGGTCCGGAGAACCCGCCTGGATTCATGGGGTCCATGATCGAGCTGACCAGCAGTGTGCCAAGCTCCGTGCCGCCGCAGTGGTTCAGGATCGGGAGCCGATTTTGGCAAAGGTACTCCATGGCCCATTCCCATGTCGGCGGGTCCCAGGTCTCGCCTCCGGACACCACGATGCGCAGCGCGGACAAGTCCGGGCGCGGCGTGCCGGGCCTCACGCTCGCACGCAACATCCGCGCGAGCGTAGGCGACATTCCAAAGACGCTGACCTGGTGGTCCGCGGCGAGCCGCAGCAAGCGGTCGGGCGCCGGATAGTCGGCCACGCCCTCCGGCAGAACCACCGTCGCGCCGGCCAGCCCCGTGAAGCAAATCTGCGCGGGCACGACGAGCCAGCCCAGATCGGACATCCACATGAAGCGGTCGGACGGCTTGACATCCTTGAACAGCAGGTAATCGAGCGCGGTCTTCACCTGCAGTCCGCAGTGCGTATGGACCGCCCCCTTGGGCATGCCCGTCGTGCCAGACGTATAGAGAATCATCAGCGGCGCATCCGCATCGAGCTGCGCCGTCGGCACCTCCTGCTTGCCCGTGCCGAGAAACTCCGCCCAGGCAAGGTCCCTGTCCGACCGCGGACCGGAGATTCCGAGAGCCTCGATCACCACCACGCGCTCCACGGTGGGCATCGCGGGCAACGCGGCGTCGATGACCGCCTTCATCGGAATCTGCTTACCGCGGCGTCGTGCGCCGTCGGCGCAAATAATGAAACGCGCGCTCGCCGCATTCACACGCGTGCTCACGGCATCGGACCCAAAGCCGGAGAACAGCGGCAACAGCACGGCGCCGATTTTAGCCACCGCATAGAACGCCGCCACGGTCTCGGGGAGCAGCGGGAGGTAGAGCGCCACCACATCGCCCTTGCCGCACCCGAGTCGCAGCAACCCGGCTGCGACCCGGTTAACTTCCTGGTCCAGTTCCGCATAGGTCCAGGTGCGGACTTCGCCGAGCTCGCCGACCCATCGCACGGCCTCACGGCCGCCGCGGCCCTCCTCGACGTGCTTGTCAATGCAGTTCAGAACGATGTTGGTCGTTCCACCGACGCACCATCTGGGCCATTCGATACCGCGCGAGAGATCGCGGACCTGTTCGTAACGGCGGTAGAAGCGGATATCGTTGAACGCAATTACCGCATTCCACAAGCGGTCAGGGTCGCGCGAGGACAGTTGCAACAGCGCTTGATAGCTGTCGATGTCGAGATGGCGAAGGAAGGCTTTCAAGTTGCTCTGCTCGACCAGTTCCGGGCTCGGGAACCAGCGGAACAGCTTGCTCGGGGGCAATGAGGTCGTGGTGTCTGTGATCATGCTCGCTCAGTGTTGCGGGATGCTCGAAGCTCGAAGCTCGAGCCGACGCCTTGGCAAACCACCGCTTCGAGACGGACATGCCGACATCCGGCTTGCAGTGATGATCAGCGGATATGATCTCGACCCTCCGGCCAACACGACCCAACCGAAGCCCTCGATCGCCATTTGGGCTGTGAGGACGCCTCGCATGCAGAGGGATGCGGTCGATCAGCCCTTATAAACTGGCGGCGACCGCACCCTAACCCGCTTATGAAACCTTCCTCTTCCGGGTCAGCGATCGACACGCATGGATCCATGCATTTATGATATAGCTGTTATTCTAAAATCACGACCGGCTCTATGCGATTCGGGAATTCCACTACGCATCGACGGGCCGGAAACGGGGGATAAACATTCCCTCGCCGATGTCGTCCCACCAGAGTGAGCACCGCAGCCCGATCTTCACGCCCCCGGCGTCGATGTCGGTCAGGTTGGTGATGAGGCGCACCCCGGGCATCTTCGGAAATTCGACGATGGCCACCACGTACGGCAACCTCATCGCGACAGCGGGATGGCTGGCGTGGTGAACGACGGTGTAGCTATACACCTCCGCCTCCGTGGGCGCCTCGACGTAGTCGGTTTCGCACGAGTGGCACCGGTAGCACATCGCGATCGGCGGGTGCCGCAGCGTTCCGCAGTGCGCGCAGGACTGGAATCGAAGGGACCGCTTGCTGCAGTAGTCCCAGAACCGAGCCTCGTCCATCGTCGGCTCGGGCCGCGGCATGTCAGCAGGAAAATAGCTCATTCAGACTCTCCCAATGATCGCGCTGCTCGTGGGCGACACGCCCAGTCCGCCGGTGACGAGGCAGAGCCGCGCATTGGGCACCTGCGCCGTGGATTCGCCGCGTAATTGCCGAATCCCTTCGGCAAGGAGATTCATCCCGTGAACATACGCCTCGGACAGTTGGCCGCCCGACGTGTTGATCGGCAACTTGCCGCTGTTCCAGCGTATCGCGCCGCTTTCGACGAAGGCGCCGCTCTCGCCTGGCCCGCAGAAGCCGTACTCTTCGAGCGCCATCAGGACGAGGCCCGAAAAGTGGTCGTAGATCTGTGCCGTGTCGATATCCGATGGCGCAACACCGGCCTTCGCATAGAGCGTCTTCGCGAGTTCCCGGCTGTTGCTCGACGCATAGTCCGCGTCGGGCATGTTGTGGCTTCCCAGAGGACCGTGACCCCACTGCGGACCGCTGCCGTGGACCGCCGCAAGCACCTCGATCGTCGGGTGTGGCAGGTCTCGCGCGCGCTCGCGCGTCGTGACCACGACTGCGCAGGCGCCGTCTGTTTCCAGGCAACAGTCGTAGAGGCGCAGCGGCTCGGAAATCCAGCGCGCATTCAGGTAATCTTCGAGCGTCAAGCTCTTGTCGTGCATGACGGCCTTCGGATTCTTGTTCGCATTGGCCCGCCCGTTCAGCGCGATCTCGGCCAGGTGCAGCTCCGTGATCGGATACCGATGCATGAAACGCCGGACCAACGGCGCCAGCATGTAAGGCGGCGCAAAGAGGCCGAACGGATTGACGAAGCTTGCCCCCGCGCGGGCCGGGTTAGCCTGGCCGAAACGGCGGCTCTGCCCCTGGCACAGGCCGCGGTAAACGACGACGGCCTCGGCCTGTCCCGATTCCACGGCGGCGGTAGCCTGCGAAAGGGCGCCGATCGAGCCACCGCCGCCGCCGCCCCAAACCATCGACGACCACCGGATGTTCGGTGCGCCCAATGCGACGGCCATTTGCGCGCCGGAATTGGCATCGTCGGAGAACGAAGCAAAGCCGTCGATTTCGGCTGCGGTCAGCCCCGCGTCCTCGATCGCGGCCGCGACCGCCTGCGCTGCGACCTGGAACTGGCTCCGGTCAGTGATGCCGCCCCAGCGAGTGTATTCGCTCTGCCCCATGCCGACGAGGCACGCACTCCGTTCTTTGCGCATGCGGAAGTTCCTCACTTATGGAAATTCCAAACAAGCATATCAGATATCTTGACTGGTATAAAGTCGATGTCGTGGCAAGCGCGGCTCGCGCCATCCGCACTTGCGCGGCAAGGTGCACTGCCACGTCGAGAGGCGGTCGGCAAGACGCAGTGCCCAGGTGCCGTGGCGCCCCTCCCGAAGCGGGCGGTCGAGTTGGACCGCGAGTTCCGTGAAATAGGTTGCGAGCGGCGCGATGGAAGCGGCACTCCGGTGCACGCGCTTGATCAACTGGCGCAGGGCATGCAGCCGCGCGCAGGCGTCCATGAACCCACTATTCAGCCGCGCGGATAGCGGACTGCGCGAGCGCATCGCTGGATCTTCGAAGAACAAAAATGCACACGTCGCCTCGAACCCGACTACATCGTCGACGAGCCGCACAAAGCGGTCTTCGAATGCATCGCGCTCGGGGCCGCCCAAGAGCACCTCGCGCGCGAACGCAGTAAAATTCACGAGCCTCGTGCGCAGCGTGCCTTCAACGAGCGAGCCGATCTGCCGGGGCATGATCGCCGCGCTGACCAGGCCGGAACAGACGATACCGACGGCGACTTCGGCGCCCCGCCCCAGTGCAGCGAGATAAAGTGCATTCGGCTGCTGCGCTACCGGAACGCCGATCAGTGCAGCCGTATAACCGGCGAGCACGAATCCGTACCAACGGAAATGCCGGTAGCGCATGGCCGCCGCAGTGCATGCCGCCACCCAGGCGGTCAGACCGACCAGATAGAGTTCAGGCTGCTGGACGAAGACGGCACCCAGCACGATGGCAGCGATCATGCCGGCCACGGTCCCGATGATCCGGTAGACGCTCTTCGCGAACACCATCCCGGAAAGCGGCTGCATAAGGACGAACACAGTCGTCATCGCAATGCGCGGCTGCGGCAAGTCGAGCAGCATCGCAATGCCCATTGCAGACAGGGCTGCGGCGACGGTCTTCAGCAGATGAAGCCAGACCGCACCGTCGGCGCGCAACCAGTCGCGCAGCGCACGCCGTGCAGCGCGCCCGATCGCCTGCGCGCGCCGGCGCGACAGGAACGTTCGATCAATCGCGTGCTCGCGGGTCATGATTGCGCACTACGGTCACGCGGTAAGAAGAAGTTCACCTGCCAGCCTCCGCAGGACGGGTGCGCCGATTGCAGGAGCGTCAACGAGACTGATTAACGCGTTTCAGCGTCAACGTCCGTTCCAGATCGCTCAACAATGACGAGGGTCGTCGGACGGACAATATGTCTGTCGGTCAAACAAGAAGATGTGATGGATACGCTACAAAACATGCGGGTGTTTGTTCGCGTCGTGGAAGCAGGCAGTTTCACGGCGGCGGCTCAATCACTCGATTCGACGACCGGTGCAATGTCGCGCGCCGTGTCGGAACTGGAAGCGCACTTGCGCACGCGGCTGCTCAACCGCTCGACACGCCGCCTCGCGCTCACACCCGCCGGCGAACGCTATCTGAAACGCTGCACGCAGATTCTGGCCGATGTAGACAGTGCGGAAGACGAAGCAAGCTGCGCTCATGAACGACCCGCAGGCGCGCTGCGCATGCACAGCTTCGCGAGCATCGGGCAGCAGTATGTATTGCCCGCCATTTCCCGCTATCGCGCGCTGCATCCTGAAGTGACAGTCGAGCTGACGCTGTCGCAGCGCATGCCCGATCTGTTCGAGGGCAGCAGCGACGTGTCGATCGTGACGGCATCGTCGCTTCCCAATTCGGACCTCGTGTCGCACCGGTTGGGCACGACTTACAGCATCCTTTGCGCTTCGCCCGGTTATATCGAGGCGCACGGCTCGCCGCGCGCACCCGCGGACCTCGCGCACCATGAATGTCTGATTCTGAAGACGCCCGCGCTTCCGGCCTACGAGTGGATGCTCGAAGGGCCCGAGGGCAGCGTGCGGATGCACATCGACGGCCCCGTGCAGGTCAACATCGCGGAATCGCTCGCCGTGGGCATTCGGGAGGGCATGGGTATCGGCGTTTTGCCGGTGTACGCCGCGATCGACGGTCTGCGCAACGGTACGCTCGTGCGCGTGCTGCCGTCGCACGTATTGCAGAGAACCCACGTGTATGCGCTTTACCCGTCGCGCAAATTCGTCGACGCGAAAACGAAAACGTGGGTCGAGTTTCTGCGCGCGCATCTTCCGCAGGTTATCGCCCGCGATATGGCGTGGCTCGAAGAGCTGACGCAAGAACAATTCGCCGGCGAGATGTCGAA
>Ga0164242_10006106_pt1 | contig 13312 bp, 10 predicted proteins | sample OricomgcompostMG_FD_108783 | JGI IMG/M metagenome (GOLD analysis project Ga0164242, IMG submission 108783) | Miracle-Growth compost microbial communities from Emeryville, California, USA - Original compost - Miracle growth compost (MG) ...
CTTCCTCAACGGCGTTTACCAATAGTCAGGCCAAACTCCTGCCGATCCGAACTGTCGCTGAGAGTGATCGATATCCGTAGACTGCATGCCTCAGGCATGCCGACCCCCACCCACCCCGCCAACTCACATTCCCGCTGGCAGCGGAACTCCACGCGACTCCGCCAGCTTCACCAGCGCCTGCCAGTTCCCCTCATCCAGAGGAATCCCCTCCGCCTCACGCTGCGCCAGAATGTTCCGTTCCGGGTCGCCCGGCAATGTGATTCGGTCGCAACCCGCCCGACGGGGAGTCTCCCGCACAAACGCCTCCAGCGTCGCAATCTCCTGCCGCAGGTGTTCCATCCCCGCGAAGTGCTTCGGCGACAGCACGATAAACAGCGTGCAGTTTCCCATCGGCGGCGGTGCATCCGGATACGAACACTGTCCCCCCGACAGCCCGCCACTAAGCATCTCGATCATGAACGCCAGCCCGAACCCTTTATACGCCTGGTCTCCCCCCATCGGCAGAATGCTTCCCGGCGGTTTTCCATACAGCAGGTTCGGGTCGGTCGTCGGCTCTCCGTCGGAATCGAGTATCCACCCAAGCGGTACCTTCTCTCCCGCAATTTTCTTGACACGGACTTTTCCCTCGGCGGTCGCGCTGGTGCCGAAGTCGAGTACAAACGGTCCCCCGGCACCGCCCGGCACCCCGATGCACAACGGGTTGGTTCCCAGTCGGCCGCGGATGCCTCCCACGGGGGCCACCCGCTGCCCGCTGCCATGACTGTTGGCGCAGATGATGGTGATCAGTCCCCGTTCGGCCCCGGCTTCGGCGTATTCTCCAAGCCGGCCCATGTGGGCCACCCGGCGAAGCGACCCGGCGCTGATGCCGAGCAGCTCGGCTTTGTCGAACAATCGACCAATCAGATCCTGGCAGAGCACCTGGCCGAGTCCCCAGCCTCCGTCACCGGCGATAATTGCCGGCGTTTCATGCTCAATCGTTAAAGAAGTTCCCGGATGAACGCTGCCATCCTGGATTTTATCGATGTAAAAGGGGATCCGCATCACGCCGTGCGAGTCGTAGCCCCGCAAATTGGCACCGACCAGGCCGCGGGCAACGACCTCGGCTTCGGGCCGTTCGACCCCCACCGACATGAACAACGCGGTCGTGAACTCCTGCAGGTCGGTCGCTGAAAATCGGGGCACGGTGGATGGCTCGGCAGAGGATGTGAATGGTCAGGGTGGGTCCGTTGCAGGAGGCCATCATGGGGCTTACCGCACAGAAAATCAAGAATTCCGTTTGCTCCGAATGCAAAGAGGACGCAATGAGTAACGGTCGGGTGGCGTTCCAGGCAGTTTGGAGAATCTTGCGAAGCCGGTGCCGATATTTACCCATGCAACCTGGTTAACGCTGTAAGCATAATCGTTCCGTCTTACTTTGTGATACAACTTGAACAAGAAGGAAGGTGCCGGCCATGACGACTGACAGCCTGAAGACGATCTGCAGCCTCGATGACTTGCGAGCTTTTGTTCACCGAACCCTCTGCGACCGCGAAAACATTCTGGCCGATCAGTTCGCCCTCTCCGAGACCCACCTGACCCGCAACGGCAAACTGTGCGGTATGGAATTCAATCTGCAGGGCCCCCGCAGCATTCGGCTGGGCGCCATCTGGGCCGCCGACCACAACACGGTTTACTTCTACGATGCCCGCGGGGCCCGGTTCCTGAAGCTGCATCTTCCGCAACGGCTGACGGTCTGTGCGGCGTAACGCCGGCAGAGCCTGTCGGACAGGCGGTGCGCGTGGAATCCTGCAAGGGGAGGGGGGGACAATTGTCGGCCTGAAAGGCCAACCGGTCACCACCTGGCCGCCCCGGGAAGAATCTCGCTGATCAAACAGAAAGACGGCATGAATCCGGGTGAATTCATGCCGTCTTTTCGAGTAATCAGACTTTGTCTGAATCCGGTCTGGCACACCAATGGCAGGCCAGTTCGAAATTCTTACCGGGTTGCGGCCGGCGGTCCTTCTCCCACCGGAGGCAGGTAGCCAGGCCGGCTGGTGTCGACGGGAGTCGCTTCTCCCGGGGGCTGCATGCTGGCCACTTCCTTGGCCGGATAGCCCAGAGCACGGAACAGCTCGAACTGCGATCGGTTGTAATCGGCAACGGTGCCGAAGTACTGATTGTAGGACAGCATCAGGTCATCCAGGGCAATCACGGCTTCCTGGGGACGATAGACCTGAATCAGCACGTTATCGAAGCGTGTGGTGTGTGCCAGACCTTCGTAGTTGCCGTCGTAGGTGATGATGGCTTCCCGCATCGCACGATCGGCCTGAACGACCCGCACCGCAGATGCCTGAAGTCGGGCCTGGGCCCGGGTAATTTCGGCCGCCACGGTATCCTGCACCCGGAACAGTTCGACAATCGCCCGCGATTGCTCGCCCCTCTGTTCCTTGATTCGGGCCAGGTTGCCGAACCCCATTCCTTCGAGTTTCCACAGTACCTGGGGAGCAAAGTCATCGCGAAAGCTCCACAGGTCCATTTTGCCACCTTTTCCGATTCCCTGGGCACCGAACTGAATCAGTTCTTTCGGAGTCTGGAACCCGTTGAGCATGACGCTAGGCATCAGAATCCGGCCTTTTTCCCGGCGAATCCGCTCGGCCACCGCCTTGACAATCGACTGCTGCGAGGCCAGCTCGGGGCGATTGACCAGCCCGATGGGAATCAGTTCATCGAGTTGCCGTTGCGGCTCAATCAGCGTGATCTGCAGGTGATCTTCCTCGCGGGGAACAACCACCACACGGGGGTCGAGTCGCAGCACCTGGGTCAGGTCGGCACTCGAAACCCGCCAGTCCTGCCGTGCGGCAGCGGCCTGCTGTTCGATGTCGGCCAGCTCCCGCTTGGCCCGGTTGACCTCGACCCGGGGGACCAGGTCTTTACTCAGATGCGAGATTCGTTCGACCAGTTTGTTGCCCCGATCGACAACATCCAACGCAGCGGCATACTGCCCGCGGAACTGGTGAACCGTGAAATACGCCTTGGCGGTCATGTACAGCGCGTCATTCTTCGCCGTCTGAATATCCCACCGCTTCGACTTCAGAACCTGCTTGGCCTGCAGGGGCTGAAAAATGGCATCGGCCAACGCCACATCCTGCGTGATTCCACCCCCGGCATACAGAAAGTTGACATCCTGCGCCAATGGCCTTTCGGCAGTGTCGATCCCACGGTTCAAGTCAGGACCATACCCGTCGTGACGGATATAGTTCGCCCCCGCGTTCAGTGACGGAACCCAGAGGACATTGGCCCGCAGAAGTTGTGCCTCGGCCACCCACGCACTGGCCTGAGCGGCAGCCACCACCAGCGGTCGGGCATCCGACAGCCGCAGTGCGGTCGCCAGGTCGATCGGAAAGGGCATATCCCCTTCCTCAAGCGGCGCATTCTTGAGCGTCATGGTCGGGTTCGAGGCATCGGGTACAGCCGGAGGAAGTTCCGATTCCGCCAGCGGTCGCATCTGCTGCGGAGGGGAGATCCGCCCGGGGGGCAGATCTTCGGCGGGCAACTGCGGCTCGGTCGGAGGAATCCGCCGTAGCGGGGGCTGCGAGTTCGCGGGCGGGGCCAGCCGTACCGGAGGCTGTGGATCGGCAGGAGCTGCAACCCGGACGGGCGGCAGGGGATTCGGTTCCCGGGCCTCGCCGACAGCGGGCCCAAGGCCGGCCACCAGCAGCGGAGTGAGGATTTTCATCCAGGGTCTGTTTCGTTTCATGTCTGTGCTCCTGTCCCTTCCCTGGGGCAAAGTCGCGAAGCGCGGCTGCTCTCGTCCGGAAGTTTCTACAGTTGTTTTCGTCTGTAACAATTGGAAATCCCTGTGAATTAATGCCGACTGGACCGTTTGTAATGATTCCGTCGATTTTTCAGGAGATTTCGAAATCAAGTCCGTCAAAACAGCCCCCTCCACCTTCCAGTGTTTTCAGAAATCAGCGGGTCGCCGGGGGAGGTCCCGGATCGACCGGCGGCAGACCGAACGGCCGGGTCGTGTCGACCGGCAGAATTTCGCCGGGAGGATTATTCCAGGCAACATCCCACGCCGGGTAGCCCAGGGCATGGAACAACGCAAACTGGGCCCGGTTGTAATCGGCCACCGTGGTAAAGTATTCCTCGTAAGATTTCATCAGGCCCTGCAGGGCCTTGACCACTTCCTGGGGCCGATACACCTGCACCAGAACATTGCCGAACCGCTTGGTCTGCCGGAGCCCTTCGTAGTTCCCGTCGTAGGTCGTGATGGCCTCCCGCAGAGAGCGCTCGGCTTCGACAACCCGGACCGAAGCGGCCTGCACGCGGGCCTGCACCTCGGTCACATCGGCGGCGATGGAGTCCTGCAGTTTGAACAGCCGGACGATCGCTTCCGACTCGTTCCCGCGTTGCTCCTTGATACGGGCCAGGTTCCCGAACCCCATTCCTTCCAGTTGCCAGATCAACTGCAGACTGACATCGTTTCGCGGCCCCCAGTTGTTCAGATTGCTCCCCCGTCCAGTACCGAAGTACCCCCCCTGCATTCGCATACCGGCGGGCGACTGAAACCCGGTCACCAGAACGATGGGCAGCAATGGGCGGCTTTTTTCCCGACGAATTCGGACTTCCGCCGCCTGGATCATCGATTTCTGCGATGCCAGTTCGGGACGGTTGGCGATGCCGATGGCAATCAGGTCGTCGATCGGCCGGTCGGGCTCGATCAGCGTGATCTGCAGATGATCGTGTTCGAGCGGATTGACGACCACGCTCGGATCGAGTCGCAGCACCTGGGTCAGGTTGGCACTGGCCACTCGCCATTCCTCGCGGGCCGAGGTCGCCCGCTGTTCCATATCGGCCACAATCATTTTCGCCCGGTTCACTTCGACCCGCGGAACCAGGTCGCGACTCAGGTCGGTAATCCGCTCCACCAGTTTATGCCCCCGATCGACGACATCGAGTGCCCCGGCGTAAATCCCCCGGTGCTGATGGACCGAAAAATAGGCTTCTGAGGTGGCCAGCAACGCGTCGTTTTTGGCCGTCTGAATGTTCCAGCGTTCCGCATCCAGCACCTGCCGGGCGGCCAATGGTTCGAAAATTGCATCCGTCACCGCCACAATCTGATACAGACTCCCCCCGGCATAGACCCAGTTCAGGTTCTGGTTGAGAGGCCCCCCCAGTCCCGGCAGGTATGTCGCATTGTTATGCCCCTGGTTGAAGTCCGGACCAAACCCGTCGTGTCGCATGTACGCCACGCCAAAGTTGATTTCCGGCACCCAGAGGACTTTGGCGCGTTCGAGTTTGGCCTCGGCCACCCAGGCCCCCGCCTGTGCGGCGGCAACGATGAGCGGCCGGGCATCCGACAGGCTCAACGCCGTGGCCAGGTTAATTGGCAGCGAGCGTTCGGTCGGTTCGAGTGGAGCCGCTTCTAACTGGATAGGCGATTCAGCCGCCATCGCTTCCGGTGTCAGTTCCTCAGCATCCCGATCGTCCGGATCTTTCTCAGAATCGGCCACGGGGGCTTCTGCCCCGGGAGTCTGTGCCGGTTGATCGATAACCGGTGGTGCCGGCGGAGGAACAACCGTTCCCGCCGAGGCCAGAATGCGGCTGCCATTCTTGACACGGGCATCGGCACGCGACGGTCGGGGCCCAATCGGCGGCAGGGGTGGAAGATCGGAGTTCTCAGCTTCCGCGGTCTTCACCGTAGCGGGAAGTGGCAACGGATCCTGTTTTGGAGGCTCCGGGGCGTTCTTCGACAGCAGCTCCCGCAACAAAGCCGCCTTCATTTTGGCTTCGGGTGAATTTGCCTTTTCCGGCTTTGCGGTGGGTGGTGGTTCCTGCGCCGATGCGAGTTGCACAGCTCCCGTCGCCACCTTCGCGACCCCAGGAGCAGCCGCCGCCTCGGAAACGGCGAGTTCCACAGCGTCGGTATCCTGCCGTCGTGACTTTTTAAATCGGAGCATCTCCGACGAGGTTTGTTGGACGGGCGGCACCTGCCTGTCATGAGAGACCAGACTGGGATGCGCCGGTTTTGCCCCCCCGGCGCACGACATCTGGCAGAGTGCCGCACTGAACATCAGATAGTAAATCTGTTTGCGAACCATACGAGAAACCATGCCGCTCGAGTTATCAGGAATTCATGGCGTATTTATTAAATTTCATCGGTGCGACAGTATCGAATACTCCAATTGTTATGTTTGCAGGGGTTAGTCCCATAGTGCTGATTTTTGACATTAGCCCAGTGTTTACAAACAGTTGTGTCGATTATTACATCCAGGCAAGGAGGATCCGGGCAGACTGTTTCCCTCTCAAAATCTGGCCGCCCTTGTCCGCTGCGCTGGCTTTTGGTCGAATGGATGCCGGCCGCGAACTCCCTTTTCATCCCCTTTCTGCCGCGGCTTCCGCGACAACTTCGCCAGCGAAACTACCTGCACCATGCCACAATTGACCTATAAGGATGCCGGCCTCGACCTGGAGCTTTACGAGCAGGCCATGGCCGCACTGCTGGACCTGATGCGGCGGACCCACACACCTCGGGTAATGGACCTTCCCGGAGGGTTTGCGGGTCTGTTTCACATGGGGAACCGTCCCCGTTTCGGAACAAATTACCGCGACCCGGTGCTGGTAACGGGAACCGACGGTGTGGGGACGAAGATCAAGGTGGCCGCCGCGGCAGGTGTGTACAACACGGTGGGCATCGACCTGGTTGGCATGTCGGTCAACGACTGTCTGTGCCTGGGGGCCAAACCGCTGTTCTTTCTGGATTACCTGGCGATTCCCCAGGACGATCCGGAATTGATCCGGCAGGTAGTCGCCGGGGTCTGCCAGGGCTGCAGCGAGTCGGGGGCGGCATTACTGGGAGGGGAAACCGCAGTGATGCCCGACCTGTATTCCGCGGGCGATTTCGACCTCGCCGGCTTCTGCGTCGGGGTGGTCGAACGCAGAGAGCTCGTGGATGGCAAGCGGATCCGCCCGGGAGACGTGGTGCTCGGGCTGGATTCCTCCGGCTTTCATTCCAATGGATACAGCTTGGTTCGCAAGGTGGTGTTCGAGCATGCCGGCCTGCAGATGACCGACCATGTGGCCGAACTGGGAAAGACGGTCGCCGACGCCCTGCTGACGCCGACCCGGATTTACGTACGTCCGGTGCTCGAAAGCCTGCGGCACCTGCAGGGAAAACGGGCCGTGCATGGCATGGCCCACATTACAGGCGGAGGCCTGGCGGATAACATCGAGCGTCTGCTGCCTGAAAACTGCCGGGTACGGCTCGACCGGAAAAGCTGGCAGGTGCCCGCGTTGTTCGAATGGCTGCAGCGGCTGGGGAACATCGACCGGGAAGAAATGTTCCGCGTGTTCAACATGGGGATCGGGTTTACCATTCTCGTGCGGCCCCAGGCGGTCGACGGAATCCGGCGGAGGCTCGAACGGCACGGAGTTCCCGCGCGGATTATCGGCGAAGTGACCCGGGGCAAGCGCGGCGTCGAATCGACTGGCGGGTAACAAAGCATCGATTTACGAACCTTCGGAAGCGAGATTCTCCAGAAGCACGAATCCTAGAACCTCCGACTCCCTGAATTATAAACGCCTGACCTCCATGCCTGTTTCTGCCCCACTGCCTGCCTCTGCTCCGGACAACGACCGGCTGACCGCTCCGCCGCGGTACGGTCGGATGCTGCTGGTACTGGCCCGCAATTCGCTGCTGCGGGAAATGATGTTCCGGGGCAACCTGATTATGGACTTCATCACGCGGAGTTTCTGGTTCGCAGCCCAGTTGGCGTTGTTCGACCTGATCTACAGCAACGTCCCCGACATTAACGGCTGGAGCCGGTACGAGTTTTACGCCTTCATGGCGACCGGCATGATTGTCAACGTGCTGATCGAAGCGTTCTTCATGCCGAACTGCGCGAACTTCAGCGAGTTGATCCGGACGGGGAACCTCGACTTCGTGCTGCTGAAGCCGATCGATCCGCAGTTTCTGGTGTCGTTCGAGCGGCTGGATCTGGGTTCACTGAGTCACCTGATCCTGGCGGGGGGGCTGCTGAGCTATGCCCTGACGGGGCTGGGGCTGCCGATCACCGCGATGCAGGTGGCCATGTACCTGCTGCTGATTGCGGTCGGGGTGGCGTTTTTCTACAGCCTGATGATCATGCTGGCGAGCACCAGTATCTGGTTCGGCCGGAACCAGGGGCTGTACGATTTCTGGTTCTACATCACCATATTCGCCCGCTATCCCCGCAGCATTTACCTGGGGTGGGGCTACTGGTGGTCGGATCTGCTGGCACTGGTTTTTTCGTATGTCATTCCGATTCTGCTGGTGGTCACCGTTCCGGCCGAGGTGATTGCCACCCGAGCGCTGGACCCGTCGTGGCTGTCGGGAGTCGCGGTTGTGGCCGCCGTGGTGGGGCTGATTGTTTCCCGCCGGGTCTTTCTGTGGTCGCTGCGGAGTTACCGCAGCGCCAGCAGTTGAGGCCACCGGCCGCCGTCGCCGATTGCAGGTTCGCAGCCCCCGCAACTGTCTGCCTGCTTGCCAGCGTACTGCCAGCCAGTTAGGATAGGGCCGATTTTCAAAAGTGGAAAGGTGCCCCGGTCAAAGGTTCGCAACGGGGCTCTGGCGACGCACCGCATTGCCATTCAGGTCTACCCCGGCAGTCGGTGACTGGTCTCCATGAATTCTCCGGCCTGTGGGCCGCCAATCTGGTACTTCATATTGAGGAATACTCGTGGCAAACGAGGCAAAACGGCTGAACGTCGATGAATTGAAAAACATGGCTCGCGTGCTGCGGGAGCACATCGTGCGGATGACGACTGCGGCAGGCAGTGGGCATCCAACCAGCAGCATGTCGGCCGTTGAAATTGTGACGGCGTTGTACTTTGGCGGATTGATGAAGTACAACCCCCAGGAGCCGCACTGGCCGGGGCGCGACCGCTTCATCCTCAGTAAAGGACACGCGGTTCCGGTCCTGTACGCCGCCATGGCCGAGGCGGGTTACTTTTCCGTCGACGAATTGAAAACCCTTCGGCAACTGGGGAGCCCGCTGGAAGGTCACCCCAACATGCGCCGGCTGCCGGGCATCGAAGCCTCGACCGGTTCACTGGGGCAGGGGCTGTCGATCGGTGTGGGGCATGCCCTGGCGACCCGGCTCGACAAGACCGGCTCGCATGTGTATGTCGTGATGGGCGACGGCGAACTGGGCGAAGGCCAGGTCTGGGAAGCCGTGGCAACCGCGCACAAATACAAGCTGTCGAACCTGACCGCCATTGTCGATCAGAACGGATTCCAGCAGACGGGGGCCACCCACGACGTACTCGACCTGACACCGGTCGCCGACAAATTCGCGGCGTTTGGCTGGCACACGCAGACGATCGAGGGGAACCAGATCGAGCCGGTGCTGAGTGCCTTCGACACCGCATTGAAAGTGACCGACGGGCCCACCGTCATCGTGGCGAAAACGAAGAAGGGGTTCGGTATTCTCCCCATCCTCGAAGAGGAGCACGACATGAACTACCATGGCAAACCGCTGTCGCCGGCCCTCGCCGAGAAAGCCCTGGCTTTGCTCGCGCAGAATTAGCGGTCCGGCCCGACGCGTCATTTCCCCCCATCAAATTTCCAGTTAGACTCGCACGAGCAAAGAGCACTTACGATGTACTATGGTGAAGCCAGCGGACTGAAACTTGGCCATGCCACCCGCGACGCGTTTGGTGACGCATTGCTGGCCCTGGGAGTCAGCCATCCGGAAATTGCAGTCGTCGACGGCGACGTCGGCAACTCGACCCGGACGGAGCCCTTCGCCAAGGCCCACCCCGAGCGGTCCTTCAACGTCGGTATCGCCGAAAGCGATATGGTCGGCGTGGCGGCCGGCCTGGCGGCCTGTGGCAAAACCGCGGTCGTGTCGAGCTTTGCCTGCTTCCTGCTGTGCAATGCCTACGATCAGTTGCGGATGTCGGTGGCTTTCCCGGGGCTGAACGTCAAGTTTGTCGGGTCGCACGCCGGAATTTCCATCGGGGCCGACGGCCCTTCGCAGATGGGCATCGAAGACGTCTCGCTGGCCTGCTCGCTGCCGGGAGTCAAGGTGATTGTCCCCTGCGACGCAACTTCGACCGCCAAAGCGACCGAAGCCATGCTGCTGGAAGCAGGCCCCATGTACCTGCGGACCGGCCGCGAAAAAGCGGCCATCGTGTACCCGGACGGCTGCGATTTTGAAATCGGCAAGGCGATTCAGGTTCGCGCAGGCGACGATGTCACCATCATCGCCAACGGACTGATGGTGGCCGCCGCAATCGATGCCGCCACCGAACTGGCCCGCCAGGGTATTTCGGCACGGGTGCTCGATATGCACACTGTCAAGCCGATCGACGAACAGGCAATTGCCGCGGCTGCCCAGGAAACCCGGGCGATTGTAGTTGCGGAAGAACACCTGGCCCACGGAGGACTGGGGGCAGCGGTGGCGATGGCAGCCGCCCGCATCAACCCGGTGCCGATGGCATTCGTCAATATTGGCGACTGTTTCGCAGAGAGTGGCGATGCTTACGGACTGCTGGAGAAATACGGCCTGACACCGGCTGCTATTGTCGACGCCGCGCGAACGCTGACGCAACGCTAAAGCCCGGGAGGGCCTGGTCCTGCCGGGCCCTCTGCCTGCCGGTCAGGTCGTCCGTACGGGGCTGATCTGCGCCAATCCACTTAGTTACCGAGAAGTGATCGATCATGTCGCCGGGATCCGAAGCGATCGAATTTCGTCCATTCTGCAATTCGGATCCTCCCCGACTGATCAGACTCTGGCAGGAAAGCCGGCTGGGCCGGGGTGCCGCGCAGGGGATTCCCAGCGACCTGTTCGATCTGTTTGTTTTAGCCGCGCCGTACTTCGATCCGCAGGGCCTGATCGTGGCCTGTGCGGGATCGCAGGTTATCGGCCTGGTGCACGCCGGCTTCGGTGGCAATGCCGACGGAACGCAGCTTGCCTATGAAGACGGGGTGATCTGCTGCGTGCTGGTCCACCCCGACTACCGCCGGCGGGGAATCGGCCGGCAACTCGTGGCCCGGGCGGAAGCCTACCTGCGAGAACGCGGAGCGCAGAGGCTGTATGCCGGAGAATCGGCACCCCGCAACCCCTTTTACTTCGGGATCTATGGCAGCAGCGAATCGGTCGGGTTCCTGGAATCGGACCCGTTGGCTCAACCGTTTTTTACCGCTCTGGGTTACCAGCCCTGCGAACGATTTATCGTTCTTGAACGGGATCTGATTCAGAGAAAAGACCCGTTCGACCCCCGGCTGCTGACGTTACGACGCAAGGCTCAGCTCGAAGTCATTGACCATCCGCCCGATGTCGGCTGGTGGTGGATGACCCGCCAGGGGCGCCCCGATTCGTTCGGCTTTGTGCTGACGGAAATCGCAACCAGCAACCCTTTGGGAATCATCACCTGCTGGGGGATGGACCTGCACAGCCAGACCTGGCAGCAGCGAACCGTCGGCTTGATGGATATGCGGATCGAGAACCTCGACCGGCGAAAAGGGTTTGGCAAGCTGCTGCTGATCGAAATTTTCCGCCGGCTGCGCGAAGAACTGATCACCCACGTGCAGATTGCCTCGCGCGACAGTAACGAAGCGGCCATTGGCCTGTTCCGGTCGGTCGGGTTCGAGCCGATCGATACGGGGATTGTCTACCAGCGTCCCACAGACGCGTAGCAGAGACATCCTGCATGGTGCTGTGTAAATTCGGGTGGGTTTGGCCCAGTTTGCAGGTTCAGCACATGATCCGGCTTTGTTCCTGTGACGGAAGGAATTCGCCACAGAGGTTTTCCGGGGTTACCCCAACGAGCCGGAAACGTCAGCGACGGCTGTGTTCATGACCGAACGACGTTCGTTTTGTCACACGCACGGCAAACCCCCTCTCCACGCAGCGCAGCGGAGTTGGAGATTTTTTGGATACGCCCGAATGGCGGGTGAGGTTGCAGCCTAAGGGTTCCCTGACGCGAAGGACACCACTGCATTTCACATGACAACAGGATCGTCGTCCGAACCTGAGCGAACGGCACGACGGAGCGTGCCTGCTACTATAGCGCGGAACTCGGACCGAGTTCCGCTTCCCCCTCATCCGGCCTTCGTGGCCCCAAAAAGAGAACACGGCTCCCGCGAGGGGAGAAGGGCGCAAACCGAGTTGTAAGAGCGGCCCCGTTGGGACCTGCGTCGGTTTGCTAGTCGGAACAAAATCCGAACGGATTCTCAATGTCCGATTCGACGGATTTTGCACAGCCCAGCCCACGCTGCGGCCTGAAAGGCCAGCCGCAATCCAGTCCCAGGGCAGAGCGCGGCGCCACCCGAGTAAGGGATCGTTTCCGCACATTACGTCCAGGCCCGCTATGGCCTGCGACCAATCATTTCTTGGCGGTTTTCATGTCCCGAAGCTGGTTCAGGTAATCGACGGTGATCGACAACACCTCGTTATTGTAGTCGTTGTCCGGGAAAATCGGGGCATCGGCCATATCGCCGTTCGAATCGAGATTTTCGGTCACCTTCTGTTCATCTTCGATTCGTTCCTTGCGAAGTTCAACTTCGTTCAAAGGAACGTTCTTACGCTGCTTGCGGGCCAGAAACAGTCCGATTTCTTTCTCGACCTTCTGGAAGTCGGTATTCTGGGAAACCCGTCGCCGGCTGCGTTCCCGCAAGGCCGAAACCAGTTCCGGACTGACCATCGCCAGCCGCTGGTGCGGTGCCTCAGGCACCCGATCGAACGCCATGGCATTGTCGAGGAACGATTCGCCGAGGTCCATGTTGTCGATCAGCGAGGGGAGGCTGATATCAGAGGGGACTCCCAGGTTCTGGGTGCTGTCGCCGTTGACGCGGTAGAACTGCTGAATGGTGAGCTTCAGCGCCCCCTGGTCGGGCGGGTTGAGGATATCGAAGAACCGCCGGCCGACGTTCATCACGCTCTGGACGGTCCCCTTACCGTGGGTCGTGCGGTCGCCGACAATCAACCCGCGGTTGTAGTCTTTAATAACGCCCGCAAAAATCTCGGAGGCGGAGGCGGACAGGCGGTTGGTCAGCACGACGAGAGGGCCGGAGTAATCGGTCCCCGATTCTTCGTCGAGCAGTTCCTTGACCCGACCTTTCTGATTTTTAACCTGCACGACAGGGCCGTCGTAAATGAACGCGCCCGACACTTCAATGGCTTCCATGAGGGCGCCACCACCATTCGTGCGAAGATCGATAATGACGGCATCGACGCCACCGGCCTCGACAAAGCTCTGCAGCACTTTTTTCATGTCGCGGGCAGTGCTTTTGAAGTTGTCTTCGCCGTTTTCAGCCCCTTTGAAATCGCGGTAGAACGAGGGGATA
>Ga0164242_10006107_pt1 | contig 13312 bp, 13 predicted proteins | sample OricomgcompostMG_FD_108783 | JGI IMG/M metagenome (GOLD analysis project Ga0164242, IMG submission 108783) | Miracle-Growth compost microbial communities from Emeryville, California, USA - Original compost - Miracle growth compost (MG) ...
CGGGAGGCGATCGAGCGGGCGGTGCCGCTGAGCGCCGGCGCCGCGAACCGGAAGGTCAGCCGCAGCCACACCGAGCAGCGGCTCGAGACGCTCGCCGCTGCGGCGCGGGCGGCCGGGTTCGACCCGACGGCGTACGCCAAGCGCTGGCAGCTCCAGCTCGGCACCCTCGGCTCGGGGAATCACTTCATCGAGATCACCGCCGACGAGGAGCAGCGGGTCTGGCTGTTCCTCCACTCGGGATCGCGGGGCGTCGGCAACAAGATCGCGCAGCACCACATCGACATCGCACGCCGCTTGTGCGCCGGTGTCGCGCTGCCGCACCGCGACCTGGCCTACCTCACCGAGGGCACCGCGGAGTTCGACGCCTACATCAGCCAGATGCGGTGGGCGCAGCAGTACGCCCTGCTGAACCGCGAGGAGATGATGGACCGGGTCGTGCGGCAGTTCGGCGAGTGGGTCGGCGGCCCGGTGGCGCGTGTGGAGGAGATCAACTGCCACCACAACTACACCGAGCAGGAGACCCACTTCGGGTCGACGGTGTGGCTGTCCCGGAAGGGCGCGATCAACGCCGAGCGTGGCCGGGCAGGGCTGATTCCCGGCAGCATGGGCACGGCGTCGTACGTCGTCTCGGGGCTCGGCAACGCCGACGCGCTCAACTCGGCGCCGCACGGGGCCGGCCGAGAGTACTCGCGGACCCGCGCGCGGAAGACGTTCACCCACGAGCAGCTGCGGGCGGCGATGACCGGCATCGAGTACCGCGACACCGATGCCTTCATCGACGAGATCCCGGCCGCCTACAAGGACATCGATCGGGTGATGGCCGACGCTGTCGACCTGGTCGAGGTCCGGCACACGCTGCGGCAGCTGGTGAATGTGAAGGGTGACTGAAGGGCTGGGCAACCGCGGCCCGCGGGGGTGTGCCGCGGTGTCCAGCCTGCGTACCGCGTGCGCAACCCGCCGCCCCGCGCCGTACCCTTGTCGCGTGAAGGTGCTGCTCCTGGAGAACATCCATCAGGTCGCTGTCGAGAACCTCGAGAAGTCCGGCTACGACGTCGACCTCCGCACGTCCAGCATGTCGGAGGACGAGCTGATCGCGGCGCTGCCGGGCGTGACGATGTTGGGCATCCGCTCCAACACCCACATCACGCGGAGGGTCCTGGACAACGCGCCCGATCTCCAGGCGATCGGTTGCTTCTGCATCGGCACCAACCAGGTCGACCTGGAGTACGCCGCCGAGAAGGGCGTGGCGGTCTTCAACGCCCCCTACTCCAACACCCGCTCGGTGGTCGAGCTGGTCATCGCCGAGATCATCAGCCTCGCCCGCCGCCTGCCGGACAAGACCCAGAAGATGCACAGCGGCATCTGGGACAAGTCGGCCAAGGGCAGCCATGAGGTGCGCGGTCGCACGCTCGGCATCGTCGGCTACGGCAACATCGGCACCCAGCTCTCCAACCTCGCTGAGGCGATGGGCCTCAACGTCATCTTCTACGACATCGCCGACCGCCTTCGGCACGGCAACGCCCGCCGGATGGGCAGCCTGGACGCCCTTCTGGCCGAGGCCGATGTGGTCTCCCTGCACGTCGACGGCCGCCCGGGCAACGCCGGCATCTTCGGCGATGAGCAGTTCAAGAAGATGAAGCCGCGCTCGATCTTCATCAACGCGGCCCGCGGCATGGTGGTCGACACCGAGGCCCTGCGCGAGCACATCCTCTCGGGTCATATCGCCGGCGCCGCCCTCGACGTCTTCCCGATCGAGCCGAAGGCTCAGGGCGACGAGTTCGAGTCGCCCCTGCGCGGCCTGGACAACGTCATCCTGACCCCGCACGTCGGCGGGTCGACGCAGGAGGCGCAGGAGGAGATCGGCTGGTTCGTCTCCGGCAAGCTGCGTGACTTCCAGCAGGAGGGCTCGACGGCGCTGTCGGTCGACCTGCCGGCGGTGCAGCCGCCGCGGCTCGTCGAGGGCCACCGCCTCGCCTACCTGCACATCAACGTCCCCGGCGTGCTCGCCGAGGTCAACAACGTGCTGGCCTCCGAGGGCGCCAACATCACCGGCCAGTACCTCGCCACCAAGGGCGAGAAGGGGTACGTCGTGACCGACAGTACCGAGCCGATCTCCGAGAGCGCGCTCGCCAAGCTGGAGGCGTCGCCGCACACCATGTGGCTGCGCTCCTACTCGGCCTGACGTCCGGCCGAGGACGCAAGCGACGTAAGGTCTTCCGCCATGGAGTTGCCTCAACATTGGCCGCTGCCCCAGGCAGCATCCCTGCGTGACGAGCTGGCCGCGGCGTACGCCGACCCCAGCCGCCACTACCACGACACCCGGCACCTGACCGAGGTGCTTGATCGGCTCGACGAGCTGGCTGCGGCCGGGACGGCGTTCGACGACCTCCCGGTGCGGCTGGCGGCGTGGTTCCACGACGCGGTCTACGACTGCGAGCGCGACGCTGAGGAGCGCAGTGCGGCGTGGGCCGAGGACAGCCTCGGCGCGTTCTGCCCCGAGGAGTCGGTCGCCGAGGTCACCCGGCTGGTGCGCTCCACGGAGACCCACGTCCCCGAGGACGGCGACACCAACGCCGCGGCGCTGTCCGACGCAGACCTCGCCGTACTCGCCTCGTCGCCGGCCCGCTATGCCGAGTACACCGCCGGCGTACGGCGGGAGTACGGGCACCTCGACGACGCCGAGTGGCGGCATGGCCGGGCCGAGCTGATCCGAGGGCTGCTCAGCCGCGAGCGACTGTTCCACACGGACCTCGGTCGGGGCAGCTGGGAGCCTTCCGCGCGCGCCAACCTGGAGGCCGAGCTGGCGTCGCTGACCGCGGCTGTCGAGGCCGCGGACGCGTCCGAACACTCGGTCGAATAACGATTGGATCACTCCGGCCTGCGGTTGCGACCATAGGCCGCGTGACCTTCTCGACCTACGCCACGCTGACCCGGCATCCCGTGGTGCGCCGGGTCCTGGTGCTGGGGTTCGTCATCCGGGTGCCGTTGTGGGCGGTCAACGTCGCCGTCACGCTGCACGTCGTCACGCACCTGCACCGCTCCTATGCCCAGGCCGGCGTGGTCTCGATGGTCGCCGCAGCCGCGCTGGCGATCAGCAGCCCGTGGCGCGGCGGCCTACTCGACCGGGTCGGCCTGCGAGCCTCGATCGCGCCGTCGCTGGTGGTCAACGCGGTCGCCTGGGCGATCGCGCCGTTCGTCGGCTACTGGCCGCTGCTCGCGCTGGTCGGGATCGCCAACCTGATGGCGGTGCCGACGTTCTCGATCATCCGCTCGGTGCTGATCGCGGCGGTCAGCGAGGAGGAGCGCACCACCGCCCTCGCGATCGACTCGGTCGCGACCGAGATCTCGTTCATGGTCGGCCCGGTGCTCGGCGTCCTCGCGGCCACCTACCTGCCCACACCGACCGCGCTGCTGCTGTGCCAGATCCTCGCCATCGCGGCCGGCGTCGTGCTCTGGGTCGTCAACCCGCCCGTGCAGCACGCCGACGACCCGACGTCCGACCAGTCCCTGACGGCGGCCGGGCTGCGCCCCAAGCGCCGCACCTGGGTCACCCCGCGGGTCCTGATGGTCCTGGTGGTCTCGCTGGCCGCCACCGTCATCCTCACCAGCGAGGACCTCGGGTCGGTCGCCGCCATGCGGAGCCTGCACCACTCCGGTTCGCTCGGCTGGGTGCTGGCGCTGTGGGGCCTCGGCTCGGCGGTCGGCGGCACCGTCTACGGCGGGATGCAGCGCCGCCCACCCGCGGCGCTGCTGCTGGCCCTCCTGGGCGCGACCACGGCCCTGGTCGCGATCGCACCCAACGAGGCGACGTTCGTGGCGCTGCTCTTCCTCAGCGGCGCCTTCTGCGCCCCGACGATCACCGCGACCGTCGACGATCTGTCCCGGGCGGTACCGGCGTCGGTGCGCAACGAGGCGATGGGCTGGCACGGCTCGGCCCTCACCCTCGGCAGCGCCCTGGGTGCGCCCGGCATCGGGCAGGCGATCGACGCCGGCGGATGGGGCCACGGATTCCTGTACGGCGGACTCGCGGGTCTGCTGATCGCTCTGGTCGCCCTGATGACGACCGCGCTCCGGCGGCGCGCCAAGCCGGGCGGCCCCGAGGGGCCGATCGGCCCGCGCGGGGCTGAGCAACTCGAGTCGCTGTTCGCTGCAGCTCGACACTAGCCCGCCCAACGACTGGCGACCCGTCTCGAGATGTGTATAAGGAGGAGTACATACGGTGACCGCACGGACCGCCTTTGTACTCCTCCTTATACACGCCGCCGAGCCCACGGCACGCGACCCGGTGGGCCCAGGTGCGCAGGGCGATGACCTCAAAGAGCTTCGGTCCGGGGACGGCGCAGACCGGCAGCCCTCAGCCGCGCCACCAGCTCACGGCTCGACACCTCGGTCGCGCCTGCCGCGACGACCGCGTCGTACCGCTGGCTCGGCACGTCGTAGTGATCCCGGTGGAAGCCGCGCTCCGGGATCCCGATGGCTCGGGCGAAGGCGTGCAGCTCCTCGTAGGAGACGTCGCTGACCAGGTGGGACCACCAGCGGTCGTAGCGCGGCACCAGCGGCGGGTCGATGAGGATCACCTGCCCATTGTGGAGTGCCGCGTTTGACGGGTGAGGCACCATGGGACGCGATGGACCACGCAACACTGCTCGACGCCCGCGCCCGGGTGCTGGCGGATCTGGCTGCCCGCCAGATGGCCACCGCGCCCGCTGTCTCCCTGCTCGAGGACGCCATCTCCGAGCGCGGCTGGTGGGCGGATCAATGGCCCGCCGGCGTCCAGTATGTCGCCGGCCTCGTCGCCCAAGACGTCCAGGACGGACTCTTCGAGTCGGTCGGCCGCTGGCCGTTGTGTCAGCACTGCGGCGACGGCGCACCCGAGCACTCGCTCTTCATCCAGCCCGATCTGGGCGGCCCCGACCCTGTCTGGGTGTGCGAGGAGAGCGGCGAGACGATCGCTCCACTGGGGCAGCTGTAGCGGCCGAAGACCCCTTACTCGCCCACGCCGAGCTGGAGACGCATCGTGAACCGATCGGCGCGGTAGGCAGAGCGGGAGACCTCCACGGCACGCTCCTCGGCGAAGGCACGCCGCTGATGACGCAGCACCGCCGCCCCTGCCTCGACCTCGAGGTGGCCGGCCTCCTCGGCGCTGGCGATGTCGGCGGCCACGTTGTCCTCGACCCACGTCGGACGAAGGCCGCGGTTGGCCAGCTCGAGATAGAGCGAGGTCGGCATGCCTCCCTGCAGGAAGCCGGGCAGCAGGATCTCGTTGAGGTAGGCATCCTCGACACACATCGGGACGCCGTCGGCACGGCGCAGCCGCTTCCAGTGGATGACAGCGTCCCCCGGCGTGACGCCGAGAGCGCGCGCCACCCCTGGGCCGGCCTGCTCGCGGCGGGCCAAGAGCGTCACCGACTCCGGCAGCATGCCGCGACGACGCATCTCCTCGGTGTAGCTCATCACCGGTGTCGCCGTACGCCGCGGACGAGCGACGAACGTGCCACGCCCGGGGATCCGCTCCAGCAGACCCTCCACCACCAGGGCGTCCATCGCCTGACGGACCGTCATCCGGGCGACACCGAAGAGGTTGACCAGCTCGCGCTCGGACGGCGCCGGGGAGCCCGGTGTGCTGCCCGCGACCAGGGACCTGACGTACTCCCGCACCTGAACGTGCTTGAGGCCGCGGTTCGCCGCCACGGTGACCCCCTGTTCCATGATTGCCTACGGTAAGGCTCCCGACACGCCACGTCCTGAGAATGGCAAACTTCGAACACCTGTTCGGGTCGTCGGCTACCGTGGAGCCATGGATTTCCAGGGCACGCTCTTCGCGCCGCCGGAGACGGCGGCGCCGCGCTGTGACGCGATCACCCGCAGGCCGCTGACCCACGGGGCCTGGATCGACGTGGCCCGCGGCTGGCTGCCAGCGGCCGACGAGGTCTTCGACACGCTCCGGCACGCGGTGCCCTGGCGCGCGGAACGACGCCAGATGTACGACCGGGTGGTCGACGTACCGCGTCTGGTGCACACCTACCTCGCGGCCGACGCGCTCCCCCATCCGATGCTCGACCGGGCGCGTGACGCACTCAGCGAGCACTACCTACCGGAGCTGGGCGAGCGGTTCCGCACCGCGGGCTGCTGCTTCTACCGCGACGGCAACGACTCGGTCGCCTGGCACGGCGACCGGATCGGTCGTGGCCGCAGCCACGACACGATGGTCGCGATCATCTCCCTCGGCGATCCGCGGCGGCTCGCGCTGCGACCGGTCGGCGGCGGCGCATCCACCAGCGTCGAGATGGGCCACGGCGATCTGGTCGTGATGGGCGGCAGCTGCCAGCGCACCTGGGAGCATGCGGTGCCGAAGGTGGCGAGCGCCGGGCCGCGGATGTCGGTCCAGTTCCGCCCGATCAACGTGTTCTAGCCGCGTCGCGGGGCGCGGGGCCTCACGGCATCCGGTACGTCGAGACCACGGGGTAGTGCTGGCCCACCTGGAAGGCCTCCTCGCGCAGCACCGCCACCGACGTCGCCTTCTGCGGCGACCAGACCACGTCGAGGTAGGAGCCGCTGCGGGTGCCGGAGCCCTGGCCGGGTTGGAGCTTGCCCTTCACCGCTTCCCAGGCCGCGACCAGCCCGTGCCGGTGCATCGTGGCATAGGCCAGCTTGTGCTTGTGCCTGCGCTTGTCTGCCCGATAGTTGTCGTTGAAGTCGCCGAGCACCCAGACCGGGCCATCGGCCCACTTCTTCTCTCGAGCGACGATCTTGCCCAACTTGTGGACCTGCTGCTCGTACATCGCGAGTCGACGGGGTACGCCCCGGACCCGCCTGCCCTGGCGCACCGCATTGGGTAGAAGGTGCACGTCGATGACGGAGATCGTGCGTCCCGTCGTCTTGCTGCGCAGTCGCGCCACGGTGGCACGGGTCGTCTCCTGATGCGTCACCCCGCCGCCGAGCCGCTCGACCTGCCGGCCGCCGGCGGTCTTCGGTGCGCGCCCCTTGATCAGGCTGAACAGGCTGCTGTTCCAGAAGATCGGCTGCTGCCGGTAGCGCGGCGAGACATAGCTGGCGATTCCCGGCACCGCCTTGAGGGCCGCCGTCTTCTCCTTGCCCGTCGCCTCCTGCAACCCGCCGATGTCGACATGGGTGCTGAAGTCACGCACCGCCTGGGCCCACCGATCGACGGCGACCCCCGCGTCGATGTTGAAGGTGCCGACGCGGACCGCCGCTGCACGTGCTGCCGGCTCGGCCCCGACGGGTCCCGGCCTCGCACCCACGGCGCCAGCCGCCTGGCCGGAGAGGAGCACCGCCCCGACGGCCCCGGCCGCGATCGCCGTACGAAGGGGTGTGATGACTCGTGTCTTCATGCATCAGTCCTTGAGGAATCCTTGTTTGACCAGCCATTCGTTCGCAACATCCGCAGGCTCACGGCCATCGACGTCCACCTCGCGGTTGAGCGCAGCGATCACGCCGTTGGTGAGCTTCGCCGCCACCGGGGCGAAGAGGTCCTGGATCTGGGGATACTCCTTGAGCACCTCCTGCCGGATCACCAGCGAGGCGTTGTACTTCGGGAAGAAGCTCTTGTCGTCCTCGAGCGGCGTGAGGTTGAGCGACGCGATCCGGCCGTCGGTGGTGAAGACCTCTCCGAAGGTGCACTCCCCCTTCGCGATCGCGTCGTAGATCGCGCCGGTCTGCAGGGTGCGCAGGTTGCTGCGCGGGATCCCGTGCGGGCTGCCGAGCGGGAGACCGTAGGTCTGGAGCATCCCCTTGAGCCCGTCGGGTCGGTTGGTGAACTCCGACTCGACGCAGAACGTCCGCTTGTCCGGCGGGATCTTGCTCATCTGGGAGAGCTTCGTGATGCCGTACTTCTTCTTCGTCGCGGCGTTGATCGCCATCGTGTAGGTGTCGTTCATCGGCGCCGGCGGCAGCCAGACGAGGCCGTTCCTCTTCAGGTCGGCGTTGCGGGTGGCGATGTACTGCTGGTGCGAGTCGGGGATCGGCTTGGTCTCGCCGAGGTAGGTCAGCCAGGCGGTGCCGGTGTACTCCCACTGCATCTGGACCTGGCCGGCCAGTTGCGCCTGACGCGCGGCGGCACTGCCAGGGATGTTGGTCAGATCCTTGACGTCGGCGCCCGCCGACTTGAGCAGGATGACCGTCATCTTGCCCAGCAGGATCTGCTCGGTGAAGTTCTTCGAGCCGACCGAGAACGTCGCCCCGTCGAGCGGCTTCACGTTCGCCAGAGGTCCGGACAGGGTGCCGCTCGGGGTGTAACCGCCGGCCGTCCCGAGGCCGATCCCACAGCCGGACAACACCACCAGCAGGACGCTGGCCAGGGCGGCCGGGACGAGTCGCTTCAGCCGCATCAGATCCCCTTCGGTCGGAAGACGAGCTCGAGCACCCGGCCGGCCCACTCGACGAGCAGCGCCAGCAGTGCGATCAGGAGTGCCGAGGCGACCATCACCTTGAAGCGGAACAGGTTGATGCCCGCGACCAGCGAGTCACCGAGACCGCCCGCACCGATGAAGGTCACCAGCGCAGCCGTGCCGACGACCAGGACCAGGGCGGTGCGGATGCCCGCCATGATCACCGGCAGTGCGAGCGGCAGCTCGATCCGCAGCAGTACGGCGCCGGCCGACATGCCGATGCCGCGTCCCGCCTCGACCAAGGTGGGGTCGACGCCCTGCAGCCCGGTGATGGTGTTGCGCAGCACCGGAAGCAACCCGTAGAGCGTCAGCGCGAGTACAGCGGTCCAGAAGCCGAAGCCGAGCCAGATCGCCAGCAGCACGACGAGTCCGATCGAGGGGGCGGACTGGCCGGCGTTCGCGATCCCGACCACCAGCGGCGCGAACGACCGCGCCGGACCACGCGTGAGCAGGATCCCGAGAGGTACGGCGACGGCGACGACGATCGCCGAGGAGACCACCGTCAGCTCGATGTGATGGAGGATCTGCTCGCGGATGGCCGGCCACGCCAGCGACGACTGCTCGATCGAGTCCAGGTTGGCGGTCTGCCGCCACCAGACGTAGCCGAGGAAGACCAGCACGACCACCACCGGCAGCACGACCAGCATCGCGACCGACTCCCCGCCGAGCCGGTCGCGCAGGCGGAGTCGCGGGCGGGCGTCGGCGCGGTCGGCCTGCGACGCGTCGGGGGTCTCCGGTGTCGTCGGCGTGGTCGGGGTCGCGGTGCTCATACGGAGGCCTCCGGAGCCAGGCCGTCGTCCTCGGCCGCCCCGTCCCGTGCCACGGCCTCCTGATGGGCGGCCGCCTGCTGCTCCACTGCGCGCATGTGACCGGTGACGCTGTCGAAGTCGACGACGCCGAGGTACTCGTCGCGGCTGCCGCAGACGATCGCTCCGCCGTGGCCGGAGGTCAGCATCGTGTCGAGTGCATCGTTGAGGGTGGCCCGCTCGTCCAGAGTCACCAGGCTCTCGCGGTCGCCGTCCTGAACGGTGTCGTGGCGACGGAGCTGACGCAGGAACCGCCACGCGACGGGGCGGTTCCGCGCGTCGAGGACCACCACTGACGCGTCGCCGGCCTTCTCCGCGCGCGCGACGGCCTCCGCGCTGGGCTCACCCACCTTCGCGGTGGTGCGGCGGGTGAGGTCGAGGTCGGAGACCCGTGCCAGCGTCAACTGCTTGAGCGCTGACCCTGAGCCGACGAAGTCGTCGACGAAGTCGTTGGCCGGGGCGGCCAGGATCGCCTCAGGGGTGTCGTACTGCGCGACCTTCGCGCCCTCCTGGAGGATCAGCACGCGATCGCCGAGCTTGATCGCCTCATCGATGTCGTGGGTGACCATGACGATCGTCTTGTGCAGCTCGCGCTGGATGGCCAGCAGCTCGTCCTGCAACCGCTGCCTCGTGATCGGGTCGACGGCACCGAACGGCTCGTCCATCAGGATCACCGGCGGGTCCGCCGCAAGGCCACGTGCGACGCCGACACGCTGCTGCTGACCGCCCGAGAGCTCGCGCGGGTAGCGGTCTCGGTACCGCGCGGGGTCGAGGCCGACCAGGTCGAGCAGCTCGTCGACCCGGTCGGTGATCCGCTTCCTGTCCCAGCCGAGCAGCTTCGGCACGATCGCGATGTTGCGGGCGACGCTCATGTGCGGGAACAGGCTCCCGCCCTGGATGACGTACCCGACGCGTCGCCGGAGCTGGTCCTGGCTCTGCTTGCGGATGTCCTGACCGTCGATCGTGATCGTCCCTGACGTCGGCTCGATCAGCCGGTTGATCATCTTGAGCGAGGTGGTCTTGCCGCAGCCAGACGGACCGATGAACATCACGATCTCGCCGGCCGGGATGGTCAGGCTGAGCGAGTTGACGGCGTTCGCCCGCTGGCCGGAGTAGCGCTTGACGACGTTGTCGAGCTTGATCTCGACGCCGCTCACGTCGTTCTGGGGCGTGGTCATGCGCGGATTCCCTTCGAGGTCGTGAGGCGGCCCACGATGAGCAGCACAAGGTCGAGGACGAGCGCCAGGACGACCACCCCGATGGTGCCCACGAGGGCACTGTTGAGGGCGTTCTTCCCACCGATCTGCGCCAGCCCGGTGAAGATGTAGCTCCCGAGGCCGGGACCGAGGACCAAGGCCGCGAGCGCCGCGATGCCCATCGACATCTGCAGCGAGACGCGGATGCCGGCCAGAATCACCGGCCAGGCCAGCGGGAGCCGCACCCGGAACATCACGGCCAGCTCGTTCATCCCCATCCCCCGCGCCGACTCCAGCAGGGTGGCATCAACGCCGGCCAGGCCGACGATGGCGTTGCGCAGGATCGGCAGGACGGCGTAGAAGCACACGCAGATGAAGGCGGTCGTCGTGCCGATGCCGCTCAGTGGCATCAGCAGGCCGATCAGCGCCAGGGCCGGCACCGTCAGGCCGATCGCGCTCAGCATGTTGAAGGTGTTCGCCGTGCTGATCACGCGGGCGATGCGCGGCACGCGTGACACGAACATCGCGAGCAGCACCGCGATGACGGTGGCCAGCGCGACAGCGAGGACGACCAGGTAGGCGTGCTGGAAGCCGTCGTACAGGATCTGATGACGTCTGTCCTTGACGAATTCCCACACCTGCATCACCTCGGGCCCGCTGTCGACATACGAAGTCGTCGACCCACTTCACCACGGAGGCGGAGGGCGAGAGCCGACGACACGCCTGGGTACCCGATCAGGTCCGTTCCATGCAGTCAGGCTGCCTCGATCTGCCGAGAAGCTCTCAGCCGAATGCCTTGGTGTAGAGGCTCTGGAGGTTGCCGGTGTCCTTGCCGCTGAGCCCACAGCCCGCCAAGGTGCCGTCGGCTGAGACGGCCAGCAGATAGCTACCGCCCTCGGTGAAGGTCGGGAGCATCGTGTCCGTGACGCCCTTCGCAGGCAGCTGGACGTCGATCACTCCGACCTGCGGGCCCGAGAGCACGCGGGTGACCCGCAACTGGGCGGTGGAGGCGTCGACCGAGGTCACCTCCGCCTCGACGGCGGTGGACTGCTGGGAGAGCTGCTCGGCGCTCGGCACCGCGCAGCGGCCGATCTGGGGCTGCACCGAGACCGTCATCGTGCTGGTCGCGGACGACTTGGAGGACGTGTCGTCGCCGACGTGGAACACGAAGACCCGTGCCAGGACGGCACAGACCAGGATGCCGGGAATCAGCAGCAGCCACAGCAGCCGCAGGTCGAAGGACTCGTTGTCTTGCATCGTGCTCACCCCACCATCATCCACTGTCCACCTGAGAGATACGCAGACGCCCCTGACTGCCGAGGCAGTCAGGGGCGTCCGTTGCTGCTGATGGATCAGAAGTCCATGCCGCCCATGCCACCGGTCGGGTCGCCCATAGGAGCGGCGGCCTTCTCCGGCTTGTCGGCCACGACGGCCTCGGTGGTGAGGAACAGCGCGGCGATCGATGCGGCGTTCTGCAGCGCCGAGCGAGTCACCTTGGCCGGGTCGATGATGCCCGCAGCCAGCAGGTCGACGTACTCGCCAGTGGCGGCGTTGAGGCCGTGGCCCGGCTCGAGGCCGGCGACCTTCTCCGCTACGACGCCGCCCTCAAGGCCGGCGTTGATGGCGATCTGCTTCAGCGGAGCCGAGATCGCGACCTTGACGATGTTCGCGCCGGTGGCCTCGTCACCCTCGAGGTCGAGCTTCTCGAAGGCCTGCTTGCCGGCCTGGACCAGGGCGACGCCACCGCCGGCGACGATGCCCTCCTCAACCGCGGCCTTGGCGTTGCGGACGGCGTCCTCGATGCGGTGCTTGCGCTCCTTGAGCTCGACCTCGGTGGCAGCGCCGACCTTGATGACGGCGACGCCGCCGGCGAGCTTGGCGAGGCGCTCCTGGAGCTTCTCGCGGTCGTAGTCGGAGTCCGACTTCTCGATCTCGGCGCGGATCTGGTTGACCCGACCCTCGATCTGAGCCTGGTCGCCAGCGCCGTCGACGATGGTGGTCTCGTCCTTGGTGATGACGACCTTGCGGGCCTGACCGAGCAGCTCCAGACCGGTGGTCTCGAGCTTGAGGCCGACCTCCTCGGAGATGACCTGGCCGCCGGTCAGGATCGCGATGTCCTGCAGCTGGGCCTTGCGGCGGTCGCCGAAGCCCGGGGCCTTGACGGCGACGGACTTGAACGTGCCGCGGATCTTGTTGACGACCAGGGTCGAGAGCGCCTCGCCGTCGACGTCCTCGGCGATGATGACGAGCGGCTTGCCCGACTGCATGACCTTCTCCAGCAGCGGGAGGAGGTCCTTGACGTTGGAGATCTTCTGGTTGGCCAGCAGGACGTAGGCGTCCTCCAGCACGGTCTCCATGCGCTCCGGGTCGGTGACGAAGTAGGCGGAGATGTAGCCCTTGTCGAACCGCATGCCCTCGGTGAGCTCGAGGTCGATGCCGAAGGTGTTCGACTCCTCGACCGTGATCACGCCCTCCTTGCCGACCTTGTCCATCGCCTCGGCGATGGCGTCGCCGACGGTGGTGTCGCCACCGGCGGAGATGGTGGCGGTGGCAGCGATCTGCTCACGGGTCTCGACGTCCTTGGCCTGACCGAGCAGGTGCTCGGAGACGGCGCCGACGGCGGCCTCGATGCCGCGCTTGAGGCCCATCGGGTTCGCACCCGCGGCCACGTTGCGCAGGCCCTCCTTGACGAGCGCCTGGGCGAGGACGGTCGCGGTGGTGGTGCCATCACCGGCGACGTCGTCGGTCTTCTTCGCGACCTCCTTGACGAGCTCGGCGCCGATCTTCTCGTACGGGTCCTCGAGCTCGATCTCCTTGGCGATGGAGACACCGTCGTTGGTGATCGTGGGGGCGCCCCACTTCTTCTCCAGGACGACGTTGCGGCCCTTGGGGCCGAGGGTGA
>Ga0164242_10006108_pt1 | contig 13311 bp, 14 predicted proteins | sample OricomgcompostMG_FD_108783 | JGI IMG/M metagenome (GOLD analysis project Ga0164242, IMG submission 108783) | Miracle-Growth compost microbial communities from Emeryville, California, USA - Original compost - Miracle growth compost (MG) ...
CAGCGCCGGCGAACCCAGTCCCCCGGCGCCGATCACCAGCACCCTGGCGTTCTTCAGCCGCCGCTGCCCGACCACGCCGACCTCGGGGATGATCAGGTGCCTGGAGTAGCGCTGCACCTCGGCGCGGGTGAGTTCCGCTGCCGGTTCCACCAGCGGCGGCAGGGTTTCGGTGGCGTGCGCACCACTCATGATTGCCAGTCTGGCACAGGGCGCCGACCGGGCGCGGGCGCCTCAGCCCGAGCCGGTCGCGGTCGTGGCGGTGGACTGCGGACCGCGCGGATACGGGAACGGATTGGCGCGGCAGACCTTGCCGTCCGCGGTCACCGGCCCGCCCGGGTTCAGCTTGGCCAAGTCGTCGTCCGATGTGGACCACGACTGCTGCATCATCACCGGGGCGAGACCGCCGTCTTCTCCGCACGGTTCGTGGTGGTACCCCAACGCGTGGCCGACCTCGTGGTTGATCGCGTACACCCGGTACAGGCTGAGGTCGCCGTTGTAGGACACCGCGCCCCGCACCCATCGTGCGTCGTTGATGAAGACCCTGCCGTCGAGCCGGTTGTAGCAACTGGCCTCGAGTTGGATCTGCCAACCACAGTTCTGCGCGAGGCGGACCGTCATCTGGCTGGTCAGGCTCACCCGGAAGTCCGGGGTGCCGGAGTCGATGCGCTGCAGGGTGAACTTGCCGCCGCCGATCCACGACCGGGTGTCCGACAGCGCGGAGTCGACCGCGTCGGCGAACAGGGCGTCGGCGGCGGTCGTCTCGATACCGTCCTCCACCTCGACGGTGTAGGTCCGGTGCTCCGACCCGTCGCCTACAGGTTTCGTGGTGCCCGGCACCACGTGGAACGTGCCGTCGCCCCTCTTCGCGAAGTCCGCGCCGGGAGGCAACGCCCCGGCCGGCACGTCGCCGAAGGTCCCGTTGGGGTCGGCGGCCGATAGCGTCTGCGACCCCACGGTCTTCCCCGAGACGGTGACGGGCGGTGCCGACACCGTGGTGACCGTGCCAGGCTTCTCCACGGTGACGGTGGTCGGCGCGGAGGTGGTGACGGTGACGGAGGCTCCGGACTGGGCAGCGGATCCCGCGGCGCCCGCGGCGCCGGCGGTGCCCGGCTGCTGGCCGGTGAGCCCGACGACTGCCACCACGGTCAAGGCCGCCAGCACCGGTAGCGCGTAGGCGCGCCAGCCGTAGTGGTGCACGAACCAACCGATCGCGGTACGCCGGCGGGTGGACCGGGTACGACGCGGCGCGGGGGTGGGTCCCGCCGGAGGCACCGGATCCCATCGCGCGCGCAGCGGCTGGGGCCCAGCGGTGCCCTCGTCGTCCCATAGGGTCGACCGTGACAGCGCACCGCGCTCGGGGCGGCTCCCGGCGCCGCTGCGCCGCGCGACCGACGAACCGGTGGCGACCCGCGGGTCCGAACGAGGGCGCTGCGGGCGCCCGTTGCGCCGCGCGTCGTCGCCGTCGCTGCGTGTCACGTGGTCAGGTTGCCACAGCGGAAGCGGTGACCGGTCGTGGCGCGCCCGAGACCGATCCGGCGCCACCGTCCGTTCGGGCGGCCGAGTCCCACAGCGCCATCATGGCCCTGGCGGTCTCGGCCGGCCGCTCCATCTGGGCGACGTGCCCGGTGCGAGGCAGCACCAGCAACCGGGCGTCGGGGAACGCGCGGACCGTGCGCGGGGCCAACCGGACGTCGACCAGCCGATCACGGGTCCCCCAGACGACCAGCACCGGAATCCGCACGGCCCGGGCGGCGGCGGCGAACGACCACCGGCCGGGCCGCAGCTGCGCCCGAATCAGCGAGCGCAGCGACTGCACGGTGGACGGGTGCGTCCAGGGCAGCGCCGCCCGCCGGGCGAACTCCTGCTCGGCCGCCGCCAGGTCGGGCGCGGTGAGCACCTCGGGTTCGCCGAAGCACGCCGCCGCGATGCCGCGGGCGCGCACGGCGGGGCTGATCGACTCCAGCTGACGCTCGGCGTACCGGGCCATGCCGGGCAGCATCACCAGGCCCAGCTTGGGATCCGCGCCCCGCTCGCCGACCAGGCGCAAGTCCGGGACGGCTGGCGAGATCAGGGTGAGGGTCCGCACCAGTTCGGGACGCCGGGCGGCCAGGAAGGTGGCCACCACGCCGCCCCGGGAGTTCCCCACCAGGTGCACGGGCCCGCCGCTGACGCGCTCGATGAGCCGCGCCATCAGGTCCGCCTCGCCGGTAATGGAGAACCGGCCGCGCGGAGGCGGGTCCGACCGGCCCGAGCCGGGTAGATCCGGCGCGTATCCGTCCGAGACGTGCGACAACGCCGCTGCCAGGCGATCCCAGTTCCCCGAGGCGCCCTCCAGCCCGTGCACGTACCAGGCGGCCGGCCCGCCCGCAGGGCCAGGGGTCCGGCGCACGAAGACCCCGGTCCCGCCGACCAGGTGCACCTCGCCATCCGGCGACGGTGCGTCGTAGCCGGGGAACGGCGCGGGCGCGGACTCCGACAACGGGGCGTCGGACCACGCGGCGAGTTCGTCGCGAGGCTTCGGACCGAAGGACACGGAGAGCGTCGACATGTCTCCATCGTGCCGTCCGGCGCGACCCGGTCGCGTCCCGGCGACGATTCGTCCGGATTCGGGCGGTGTCCAGTCCGGATCCGGCAACGCGCGGGCGATGCGCCCCGTACGGCTCCCGTGGGGCTCGTCACGGGTTCCGGGGAATGCGTCCCGCCCGGTCGCAGTCGTCCCCCTGACCGATTTCCATCCACAGTCGGGCCGAGTCCGCGCTGCCCGTCCGACGGTGGCACCTAGCGTCGGGTCCACCTCGACGGGCGAAGCGGTCGCCCGCCGGAACGTCGGTCGGGAGTCGGACATGGCCAGTGGCTGCGATCTCGAAGTCGACACCGAGCAGCTGCGGGTGGCCGCAAACCTGTTGCAACGCGCGGCCGGTGCGGTCGCGGTGGACGGGCCGCCCGCGAGTATCGAAGTCGCCGAGCACGCCGCCGGCGGCTCCCCGGCCGGCCGGGAGGCCCTGCGGATGGTCACCGCGCGCACGCTGCAGCTGTCCCTCGCCTCCCGCTCGCTCGCCGAGAGCGCGAGCCGACTGGCCGAGCTGCTGCGCCGGGCGGCCGAAGACTTCGATGCCGCCGAGGAGCTGTGCCGGGCGGGAGGCTGAGCATGGATCATCCGGTCAGCAGGTGGGCGCATCTGTACGGGCTGCCGGATCCCGGGGTGCCCTGCCAGGACGTGCTCGACGCGAGCCCTGCTGCTCTGGATCACCTCGCGGATTCCTGCGAACGGGTCGCCGACGCCGTCGAGACCGGCTACGGCCTGATCCGGCAGGCCTTGGCGATGCTGGAGCAGGCGTGGTCCGCTCCCGCGCCGGCCGCGGCCGTGACCTCTGCGGGGATGCACTTCCGCAGGGTGGCGGCGATCGGCCAGCAGGCGGCGCACGCCATCCGCACCTACGCCTCCGGTATCTGGCCGGCGCAGTCCGGCGTCGACGGCGCCCTCACCTCGGCCGACCGGACGATCGTGGACCAGGGCCTGATCCCCGACCCGCCGCCTCTTCCGGCGGTGCACTACCAAGCGGTCGTCGGTCTGCGGATCCGGCTCGTCGAGCACCTCGACGCGACGGTCTCGCCGATCTCGGCGCGCCTGGATCGGGCTGCGCTGGCGTTGGTGCCGGCTCTGGGACCCGATCCCCGCGATGGTCTTCCGCCGGTCGCCGGGAACGGGTTCGGGCCCGCCCCGCTGTACGACGCCGCGGACAGCGACGCCCGGAACCGGGTACGGCTAGCGCGGGACCTCGCGTCCTCCTCGCCCGTGCGGCACGCGTTCGCCGCATCCGTCCAGCGGGCCCTGCAGCGCGCCGCCGACGCCGGTGAGGTCGTCCAACTGCTGCACTACGACCCGTTCCACCCGGCCGGGCAGGGCGGCGTGGCGATCGCGATCGGCAACGTGGCCACCGCGGACTCGGTGGCAGTGCTGGTGCCCGGAGTCGGCAACTCGCCCTCCGACGCGTCGGACACCCTGGACCTCGCGTCCGACCTGACCCACGCGACCGAGCGGGCGGCGTCGGGACGCAGCGCGGCCACCGTCGTGTTCCTGGACTACGACGTCCCGGTGAGCTGGCCCGGCGACACGGTGGTACCGCCCGGATCGAGCGCGATCCTCCCCCGCCTCGTGGACACCGCCTCGGCGGCCAACGATCTGGAGTCAGTCGCCGGCGGTCAGCGCCTCGCGGAGTTCGTCCAGCGGTTGAGGTCCGCCATGGATCCGACGGCGGGACTGGCGCTGATCGGCCACTCGTACGGATCGACGGTGGTCTCCCGGGCCGCGACCGTACTGGGCCCCGACGCCGGGGTCGACGACATCGTCTTGCTCGGCTCGCCCGGGGCTGGCATCGGTCCCCGCACGGCCGCCGACTACCGGGCGGTGCCGGCCGACCACGTGTACGCGCTGGGATTCCCGCTGGACCCGGTCGCGTCGCCGGGCCTCGATCTCGCAGCGGGCCTGATCAACGTGATACCCCTGGCGGCCGGGGGGCCGTACGGGCCGGACCCGAACGACGGATTCGGCGCCCAGGTGATCGAGGCACCCTCGTCCGCCTCCGTCGATCGGCACTCGCCGTGGTTTCTCTCCCTGTTGACCGGCGGCATGTCGGACGTGCTGGCGCGTTCTGGTGCCGGGCCGGTGGCGAACCTGAACCAGCACGAGCTGGCGAACTACCTGTCGGGGGCCGCCCTGGCGGCCGTGGCGGGGGTGGCCGCAGGCAAGTACGCGAAGGTGCCGGTGAAGTCCGGACGGTGACGGAGCATTCGTCGACGTCCGCGGCACCGATGCGCGTCACCGCTGGTGCGGCAGGGCTCGAGGACGCCGCCCGGGCGGAGGCGCCGCGTCCGCGCGGTGCACCATGGACGCCATGCCGCCGACGCGCTACCAACCGAGCGACTACTACCGCGACGTGGCGAGCACCCTGGCAGTGCACCTGGCGGACGTCGAGGCGAGGCGGACCCTCCGGCCTTCGTCACCGGACGGACCGGCCACGTACCTGACCACCCCCGATCGTCTGGTCGCCGTCCACTTGACGCCCGGTGACGGCGCGGACAGCGCCACGGCCGCCACGGCCGCACTGCAACTCGCCGAGCAGTGCGCCGCCGACGCGCTCGCCCCGGTGCCGCTCACCGACGCCGACGGCGGGTTGTGGATCCTGGCGCGCACCACCGGCGACGCCGTGGCCGCCGCCACCCGGTACGCCGGCCAGCTCACCGCGACCGCGCCGGAGCTGGCCACCGACGATCCCGCCGCCGCCGACGGCCGGTGCCTGGTCACCGTGCCCGCCCCGGGCCAGGGGATCGTCCCCGTCCCCTACACGCTGCTGATCGGGCGCACCGGGTGGGCGGCGGCCATCCCGCTGCACCTGGACGAGATCGCCGCCATCGCCGCCGGCATGCCGGCCGAGTTCGACCCGGCAGACGTCGGTGGCCGCATCGCCGCCCGTGGGGACCTGGCCGCCGCGCTGCTCGCGCCGACGCCCGGATGACCCCGGGCCGCGTAGGGTGAGCGCGCGGCGCACCTCGTGCCCGCCACGGTCGAAGGGGGTGCACGCCATGTCACGGGTTCCGGCCCGCGGAGCGATCCAGCCGGCACGCACTCCGGCCCGACTGGGCAGATCCGCGCGCCGCGCCCAGCTGATGGCGGCCGCCCGCACCGTGTTCGTCGACCAGGGATTCCACGCGGCGGCGATGGACCAGATCGCCGAGACCGCCGGGGTCAGCAAGCCCGTGCTGTACCAGCACTTCCCGTCCAAGCTGGCGCTGTACCGGGCGCTGCTGGAGGCTTCGGCCGACCAGTTGGTGCAGCTCGTGCACCAGGCCATCGACTCGAGCCCGGACAACGACACCCGAGTGCACCGTGCGGTGCAGGCCTACTTCGCGTTCGTGGCAGACGAGGGGCAGGCCTTCCGGCTGATCTTCGAATCGGACCTGAGGGACGAGCCCGACGTGGTGGCCATCGTGGACCGTGCGACGGAGGCGTGCGTCGCCGCGATCAGCCACACCATTACCGCGGACACCGGCACCGACCCGGCCAGCGCCCGGCTGCTGGCGGCCGGTCTGGTCGGCCTGTCGCAGGTGGGCGCCCGGTACTGGCTGGCCCAGCACGGGGATCTCGACAAGGACCGAGCGGTGGCGCTGCTGTCCACGCTGGCGTGGCGGGGCATCTCGCACTTCCCCCGGCAGGACTAGATTCCGGCGGGCGAAGGCCCGGCGGGTGGCGTCCGGCGGCTTCCGCGCCGGTCGTTCGGGTCAGCCGGAGACGGAGAATCCCACCCGACGGCCATCGGCCGGGCCGATCTCGACGTAGGCGATCTTCGCCGTCGGGACGATGACCCGGCGGCCCTTCTCGTCGGTCAGCGTGAGGTTCGAGTCGCCCTGCAGGGCATCGGAGACCTGCTGCTGGACCTCGTCCGGAGTGCCGGTGACGCTGACCGTGAGCTCGCGCCCGCTGTCCGCGATGCCGATCTTGACGTCCACCCTGTCCTCCACCATCGCCGCCGGGGTCGCACCTGCTGCGCGACCCGTCCCGCCTCGGGGGCGGATGTCCAGGCTAGGGCGTGTCCGGTGTGGGCGTCGAGCCGGGGCCGGTGTCGCCGCCGCCGGCCGGCCACGCCGGCGCCACCGTCACGAATCGGTCCCCGTCGAGGGTCCGCCCGGGTGGCCGCGGCGCCGGCGTCGCTCGGCGAGTCGGGCCCAGCGAGCGCGGGCGGCGCCCAGTGCCGACCACTCGTCGCTCTGCGGCAGCACCCACTGCTGCCAGCGTGCCAGCAGACACAGCCCGGCGCCGGTGACGGTGGCGCAGACCGATCCCGCGATGGGCAGGCCGGCCCGGTAGAACGCCACCATCACCCCGCCGGCCACCAGCGCGCAGGTCGCGTACAGCGTGTTGCCGCCCAGGATGGCCGGGATGCGACGCAACACCACGTCCCGGGTGAAACCACCGCCGACCGCCGTCACCGCCCCCAGCAGCACCGCCGGCAGCCAACCCAGACCGACGGACAACGTCTTCTGTGCACCGGCCGCCGCCCAGCAGCCCAGCGCCAACGCGTCCACGTAGGGCCATGCCCGGTCCCAGATGGGGCCCTCGATCTTGATCAGGTACACCAGCAGCGCCCCGGCCAGTGCCGTTGGCACGTAGGCGTAGTCGGTCAGCGCAGCGGGCGGGCCGTGCTGCAGCAGCACGTCCCGGACGATGCCGCCGCCCAGCCCGGACAGGATCGCCAGGGTCATGAATCCCAGGGCGTCCAGGCGCGCTGCCCGGGCGATCACCCCGCCGAGCATCGCGTTGGCGAACACTCCGATCAGGTCCAGCACCCGTAGCGCATCGGCCACCGTGTCGCCGGTCACGCGATCCCGTTCCACCAGTGCGTCACCAGATCACACTAGGGGCGGGCGACCGGGTCGGACACCTGGCGATCCGCGTCACCGTCCGCGACCGAGGGGCGGACGAACCCTCACCCGTCTGCGGGGGTTTCACCGGGCGAGCCGCGGAGTAGCGTCCGCGATGGCCACCGCCACGGCTCGGCCGACCCGGTCGCCCGCGGGAGCCACGATGCCGATCGGGAGGCGATGCACATGTCCGTGACCCTGCACCACCGACGCGTTCGTGGGGGCCGATTGCGCTCGGCGATGGTGGGCTCGGTGGCCGCCGCGCTCGGCGCGGCGATGCTGATCGCCCTTCCCGGCGCCGCGCAGGCCGGGACGGCCGGGCACGGTGCGTCACCGCAGTGGGGCGGCACATCGCACGGCCGCAGTACGGCGACCTGTCCCCCGCACGCCGTCGCGCTCGGATACAGCGACGCGCTGGACAAGCTGCAGGTCGACGGGGCCGAGGTAGGCGGGCTGTCCGCCATGGTCTACGACGCCCGGCGCCACGCCTACGCCGCCATCGAGGACCACTCGGGCGATCAGGTCAGCCGCATGTGGTTCTTCACCGACCCGGCCGATCCGCACGTCGCCGGAACCCTGACCCTGTCCGCGGCGGACGGAACTCCCTACAGCGGCGCGAACTTCGACGCCGAGGGGCTGACCATCCTGCCGGACGGCGACTACGTGGTCAGCTCCGAGGTCGAGCCGTCCATCCACGTGTTCGGCCGCGACGGCGTCGAGCTGTACCAGCTTCCGGTGCCGGCCCGCTTCGACGTCGCGCCGGCCGGCCAGGCCACCGACAACGCCACCCTGGAGGGGTTGACCATCTCGCTGGACGGCCGCTTCGTCTACGCGGCCATGGAGGGCACGCTGTCCGGCGACGTATCCGGTGCCGGCACCGACACCTACCGGCGGATCCTGGTCTACCAGCGCGGCCGGCACGGCTACCAGCTGGCCAAGCAGATCGGCTACCGGGTCGATCCCGGCATGCGGATCTCCGAGGCGCAGGCCTACGGCAGCGATGGTCTGCTGGTGATGGAGGCGGCCTGGGACGCCGTGAACGGCAACACGATTCGGCTATACGCGGTGCGGAACGTCTCGCGGGCACGCGACGTCAGCGCGGTGGCCGACCTGGGCGATCACCCGCAGAAGGTGGTGCGCAAGACGTTGGTCGCGAACGTCACGAAGTGCCCGACGCTCGGCGCCACGGCCAAGGAGGCACAGACCAACCCTCTGATGGACAACTTCGAGGCCATGGCGGTGGTGTCCGGGCAACGGGCCGTCCGGCCGCACGCGACAGTGGCGTGGTTCCGTGGCGGCTGGCACCGGCCGGGGCGCGACAGCGACGTGCTGCTGCTCTCGGACGACAACTTCGGCGCCACCCAGACGACCCGGCTGCTCCGGTTGGCGGTGCCGTTGCCGGGGCGGTGACGAACGATCGGGGCGCCCGCTAGAACAGCCGGCCCTCGGAGTCGTCCACGCCGCGCATCGCGTCGTAGTCCAGTACCAGGCAGCGCAGCCCACGGTCCTCGGCCAGGGTGCGCGCCTGCGGCTTGATCTGCTGCGCGGCGAAGACGCCCGTCACCGGCGCCAGGATCGGGTCCCGGCCGAGCAGTTCCACGTATCGGGTGAGCTGCTCGACCCCGTCGATCTCCCCACGGCGCTTGATCTCCACGGCCACCACCGCCCCAGCGGAGTCCCGCACCAGCAGGTCCACCGGCCCGATCGGGGTGGGGTACTCGCGCCGGATCAGCGTGTAGCCGGGGCCGAGTAGCTCGACCTGCTCGGCCAAGAGTGCCTGCAGGTGCGCCTCCACCCCGTCCTTGACCAGCCCCGGGTCGACGCCCAGCTCGTGCTCGGAGTCGTGCATCACCTCGTCGAGGGTGATCACCAGCTGGTCGCCCTTGCGGTTGGCGACCGTCCAGACGTCGCCGTCGACCGACAACGAGCAGGGCGGGCTCATCCAGTTCAGCGGCTTGTAGGCGCGGTCGTCCGCGTGGATGGACACCGAGCCATCGGCCTTGAGCAGCAGCAGCCTGGTCGCGAGGGGTAGATGGGCGGTAAGCCGTCCGGTGTAGTCCACCGAGCACCGAGCCACCACGAGTCGCACCCGGACACCCTATCCAGGACGTTCAGTCCGTCCAGTTCGGGTGGCGCTTGTCCAGGAACGCAGCCATGCCCTCCTTGGCGCCGGCGATCTGCGAGGACGCCGTCATCGCCTGGCAGGCCAGCGCATAGGCGTCGCGCTCAGGGCGGTCGAGCTGCTGGTACAGCACGCGCTTGCCCCACGCCTTGGAGGCGGCACTGCCCCGGGTGGTGCGAGCGAGCAGCTCGTCCACGGCGTCGTCCAGCTCGGCGTCGTCGACCACCCGGTTCACCAGGCCCCAGTCCAGCGCCGTATCGGCGTCGATCACGTCGCCCGACAGCGCCAGCTCCATCAGTCGTTTGCGTCCGATGGCCCGGCCTACGGCCACCGACGGGGTGTGGCAGAACCAGCCGCCCTTGCCGCCGGGCAGCGCGAACCCGGCCGAGCGTGCCGCCACTGCCAGATCGGCGGAGGCCACCAACTGACAGCCGGCCGCCGTGGCCAGAGCGTGCACCCGCGCGACGACGACCTGTGGCATGGCGTGCATGGTGAGCATCACGTCGGTGCACAAGTCCATCAGTTCGGCCACGCCGACGGCGTCGCGTGCGGTGACGTCCGCGAAGTCGTGACCGGCGGAGAACACCGGACCGTTCGCGGCCAGCACCATGCCGCGCGCGTCGGATGCCCCGACCTCGTGCAATGCCGCGCGCAGTTCCTCCAGCACCTCGCCGGACAGCGCGTTGCGCCGCTCCGGCTTGTTGAGCACCACCCGGGCGACCGGGCCGTCGATCTTCACCTGCAGGCTCGAATACTCCATACCCCGACCGTAGCCCCCGGACCCTGCGGGCAGAATCGGTGATCGTGACCACCTTCGACACCGCCGTCGCACCCTGCTCCGACCTGACTCGGGCGGCCGGCGACGATCCGGCCGGGTCGGGCACCGCCTTCTGCACCTTCCTGCTGTTGGACTACCGATCGCCGTGGGGACGGGACGCGGCCGGCGATGCGGTGCGCGATCTGCTGGCGCCCGCAGCGGGCGCGGCGGTGCACGCCGCTCGCGCACTGCGTGCGTTCGCCATCCGGCCGGTGCAGGGCCGCCGGGGCGCGATCCCGATCCCGGCGCGCGCGGGCACCGTCGGCCACGACGCACGGCTGATGGACCTCGCGACGCTGCCGGACGAGCCGGCGGTGACGGCCATCGCCTCGGAGACGCTCGTGGGGAATCCGGCCGACGGCGTGCTCATCGCCGTGTGCACCAACGCGCGACGGGACCGCTGTTGCGCGGTGCGGGGCCGTCCGGTGGCGACCGCACTGCACGCCGAGTTCGGCGATCGCGTCACCGAGATCAGCCACCTCGGCGGCCACCGCTACGCCGCGACGATGTTGGTGCTACCCACCGGATACAGCTACGGCTTCCTGGATCCCGTGATCGCCCGGGACGTCGTGCTGGCCGCGCTGGACGGGCTGGTGCACCCGGCGAACGTGCGCGGCCGAGCAGACCTGCCGCCCGCGGCGCAGGCAGCGGACGCCTTCTGGCGCAGGCAGATCGGCCCGGCCGGCGTGGATGCGGTGCGCATCGAGAACGTGCGGACGGACGGTGACGAAACCCTGGTGACCGCGACCGTCCAGGGTGGCCCGGGCCGCCTGCACCTTCATCGGGTGCCCGGCCCTGAGATTCCCGTCACCGCCTGCGGCGGCAAACCCATCTCCACCGGCCGCTGGGCGGTGGAGCGGGCCGGATAGCACCGGGCAGTCTCGGGGAGCCGTCCGGGCGTAGATCCCGAGCCCGGTTCACTGATCGGGAACCCGCTCGACGGTCGCGCCGAGCGAGGTCAGATCGTCCACGAAGTGCGGGTAACCCCGGTCGATGTGGAACACGTCGTGCACGCTGGTCACCCCGTCGGCGGCCAGCCCGGCCAACACCAGTCCGGCCCCGGCCCGGATGTCGGTGGCCCACACCGGGGCGCTGGAAAGCTGCTCCCGGCCCCGGATCGAAGCGTGGTGGCCGTCGATCCGGGCATCGGCGCCCATCCGGATCAACTCCTCCACGAACCGGAACCGGGCGTCGAAGACGTTCTCGGTGATCAGCGAGTGGCCGTCCGCCACCGCCGCGAGGGCCAACGCCATCGGCTGCAGGTCGGTCGGGAACGACGGGTACGGCAGGGTGATCACGTCGACGGCACGGGGCCGATGCCGCATCTCGACCTCGAAGCCGTCCGGGTACTCCTGCACCGAGGCGCCCGCCCCGGACAGCCGCTCCAGCGGCACCGTGAGGTGCCGCGGGTCGACGCCGCGCACCCGCACCCGACCGCGCGTGACCGCCGCGGCGAACGCCCAGGTGCCGCCCACCACCCGGTCCCCCACGGTGCGATGTTCGGTGGGCGCGAGCCGGTCCACCCCCTCGATCACGATGGTCGCGGTGCCCGCCCCGTCGATGTGCGCACCCATCTCGGTCAGCATCAGCGCCAGGTCGCTGATCTCGGGTTCTCGTGCGGCGTTCTCGATCACCGTGGTGCCGCGGGCCATCACGGCGGCCATCAGGATGTTCTCGGTGGCGCCCACGCTGGGGAAGTCCAACTCGATGTGGGCCCCGGCCAGCTCGGCCGCCTCCCCGACCACGGCACCGTGCTCGATGCGGGTCTCGGCGCCCAACGCCTGCAACCCGCTCTGGTGCATGTCCAACGGCCGCGAGCCGATCGCGTCACCGCCGGGCAGTGCCACCACGGCCCGATGCAGTCGGCCCATCAGCGGGCCGAGTACGCACACCGACGCGCGCAGCCGCCCCACCGCCGGGAAGTCCGCGCGGTGCGATAGCTCGGCCGGGGTCGTGATGGTGACGGTGCCGCTCGCCTCGCCCTCGCCCAGCACGACCTCGCAGCCCAGGCCGGTGAGCACGTCCGCCATCAGCGGCACGTCCAGGATCTGCGGGCAGTTGGTGATCGTGGTCGTGCCCTCGGCCAGCAGTGAGGCCGCCATCAACTTGAGCACGCTGTTCTTGGCGCCGGTCACGGCGACCTCGCCGTCCAACCGCGCGCCGCCGGTCACCAAGAGCTGATCCACCCCGCCAGCGTATCGGCCGATCGACCACCCCCCGCGCCACCGGCGTCCACGCCATGGCGCCGCCCGCCCTGGCTACGCTGGGCGCCATGGCCGTGCATCTCACCAGGATCTACACCCGCACCGGCGACGCCGGCACCAGCAAGCTGGTGGACGGATCCAGCGTCGCCAAGACCGACCCGCGGCTGATCGCGTACGCGGACTGCGACGAGGCCAACGCGACCCTGGGCCTGGTGATGGCGCTGGGCTCGCCACCGGGCGAGGTCGGCGCGACGATCCTCCGGCTGCAGAACGAACTGTTCGACGTGGGGGCCGACCTGGCCACCCCGATCATCCCCGACCCGGCGTGGGAACCGCTGCGGGTGACCCAGGAGTACGTGGACCGGCTGGAGGCCGACTGCGACGCGTTCGGCGAGGATCTGCCGCCGCTGGACTCGTTCATCCTGCCCGGCGGCACCCCGGCCGCCGCCCTGCTGCACCAGGCGCGCACCGTGGCACGGCGGGCGGAGCGGTCGGCGTGGGCGTTGCGCACCGCCGACCCGGACGGCACCAACCCGCTGGCCTGCACGTACTTGAACCGGCTCTCGGACCTGCTGTTCATCCTGGCCCGGGTCACGAATCCGGGCGGCGACGTGCGCTGGGTGCCTGGCGGCGAGCGCCCCGGGCCGACGACCCGGCACCGCAAGGGCGTGCGCCGCACCGGCCGGCTGGACGAATCCTAGGGCTCGTGCGGCCCGGCGACGCCGTCACCGCTGGGCGCCGACCGCAGC
>Ga0164242_10006109_pt1 | contig 13311 bp, 10 predicted proteins | sample OricomgcompostMG_FD_108783 | JGI IMG/M metagenome (GOLD analysis project Ga0164242, IMG submission 108783) | Miracle-Growth compost microbial communities from Emeryville, California, USA - Original compost - Miracle growth compost (MG) ...
ATTTAATTCTGATGCCATCAAAGATGTTACCATTTATAAAGGCGATATGCCGGCGCAATATGGTGGAAGGTTGTCTTCCTTACTTGATATTAGGATGAATGATGGCAACTACAAAGATTACAAAGTAAGCGGTGGCATTGGTTTAATTTCTTCCCGGCTGAATGTTGAGGGACCGATTGTAAAAGACAAAGGCTCTTTTATGATCAGTGCCCGTCGCACGTATGCGGATTTATTTTTGAAACTTTCAAAAGATAGCGATGTCAACAAAAGTGTACTTTATTTTTACGATTTAAATGCAAAAGCAAATTACCAGTTTGGCCAAAATAATAAAATCTTTTTGTCAGGCTATTTTGGAAAAGATGTATTGGGATTTAGCAACTTGTTTGGCATTCAATGGGGCAATTCAACTGCCACATTCAGATGGAATCACATTTTCAACAACAAATTATTTTCAAACACTTCTTTTATTTATAGCAATTACAATTACAACATCAGTATAAAACAAACTACCAATGAACTGACTGTACTTTCTAAAATAAAGGATTACACTGTAAAAGAAGATCTTCAATATTTTGCGGGAAGCAAAAACAAAATGAATTTTGGTTTCATTTTGACCAAACATATTTTCACTCCCGGCGAATATGAAACTTCTGGTAATTCATCTTATAATTCCTTAAAGCTCCAGGACAAATATGCGCTTGATGGCGCTGCTTACATTTCTGATGAATGGAAATTAAATGACCGGTTGAAAATCAATTCCGGTTTGCGTCTTTCTTCCTTCGATGTTTTAGGACCTGGAAATTTTTACAGTTATGATAGCAGCGGTAAAGTGATTGACACAGCATCCTATGTTCCAGGGAAAATTGCAAAATCATATTTGAATCTTCAACCACGACTTGCAGCCACTTACCAGTTAAATAATGTGAGCTCAGTAAAAACTTCTTATTCCCGAAATGTGCAAAATCTTCATTTGCTTTCCAACAGTACCGGAAGTAATCCGACAGACCTTTGGATTCCGAGCAGTAACAATGTAAAACCTGAAATTTCTGACCAGGTTTCCGCCGGGTATTATCGCAACATCAGTAATAATAATTATGAATTTTCCGCTGAAGTTTATTATAAATTTCTTCAAAACCAGATTGATTATAAAAATGGCGCAGAGCTGGTTGCAAATGAAAAAGTAGAATCGCAATTGGTTTATGGCAAAGGCCGCGCTTATGGACTAGAACTTTATGCAAAGAAAAAATATGGGAAAATGACCGGATGGATAAGCTATACCCTCTCGCGCACTGAGCAACAAATAAATGGAGTGAATAATAATTTATGGTATCCGGCCACGCAGGATCAAACGCATAATTTTTCAGTGGTAGCGGTTTATAAAGCCACCAAAAAATGGACTTTATCAGCAGATTTTGTTTTCAATACAGGAAATGCGGTCACATGGCCTTCGGGAAAATATGAGGTAAATGGCAGAACGATTTTTTATTATACTGAACGAAACAGTTACCGGATGCCATCATACAACCGACTGGATTTGAGCGCCACTTTGCAAAGCAGGAAAACTGCGAAATTTGAAGGAAGTTGGACTTTCTCCATTTATAATGCTTACGGAAGGGAAAATCCTTATTTTATTCAGTTTCAAAATGACCCTGACAATCCCCAAAAAACCCAGGCTTTGCAATATTCTTTATTCAAATGGGTTCCGTCTGTAACTTATAACTTTAAATTTTAAATGCGAAACCCCTCGAAATATTATTTCCTCATCGCTTTGATATTCATTTCGTCTTTTTATGGATGCAAGAAAGTGATTGATGTGAATTTGAAAAATGCGGATTCGCAAATCGTTATTACCGGTGAAATCAATAACCGTCATGGGCCTTATAAAGTAAACATATCAAGATCAGTAAATTTTACTTCCGATAATATTTTCCCTCCCATTTCTAATGCAACCGTTGTTATCAGCGGAAATGGTCTTATAGATACTTTATCTGAAAATGAACCGGGAAGTTATTTTACGCATATTATTGAGGGCAAGCCTGGCCAAAGTTATTCCTTGAATGTTGCTATTGATGGAAAAATTTTTACTGCCACTTCTGTAATGCCGCAGCCGGTTCGCATTGATTCATTAACTTTCCTGGAAGGAAATACTGATAATCATATTTATCCTGTTGTGAATTTCCAGGACCCACGCGGCGTTGCTAATTATTACCAATTTATAGAATTTGCCAATGGCGAAAGATTTAAAAATGGCAGGGGTAACTCTGTTTTCAGCGACAGGCTTTCTGATGGCCGTTACATCAGCACTGTTTTATATGACGACAGCACGGACATTAAACGTGGCAGTATATTGACTGTTCAAATGAATTGCGTAGACGCTTCCGTTTACAATTACCTTCAGGAGCTTTTGCAAATTTCAGGTGGGGGAGGATTTTCAAGTCCGGCTCCGGACAATCCGACCAGCAATATTAGCGGCGGCGCTTTAGGCTATTTTAGCGCCAATACTATAGCAACGAAAACGGTTGAATTACCGCACTAAATTTTTCACGGTTCATTTACAACTAATCAAAAGCGATAGCATAAGAAAGAAATTGCTATTTTTTGAGTAGAAATTACAAGCTACTCCGAAAATATATATTTTAAAATTTCATTCTTTTCAAAGAATAATTCTAAATTTATCAAATCGGAACATCTTAATGATTACCAAGAAACTATTTTCCTTTTTGAATTCAAAAGATTAAATCCTGAAAGTACCTCACTAAACTTCACAACATGATTTTTGATTTGATCCTGGCATTTTTTATAGCAAGATATCTTCGTCAATCGATGCATACTAAAATTGCTCTTCCAAAATGGGATAAAGTACTTGTTTATATTTCTTATGCCGCAATTATTCTTTTCGTTGGTTATGCGATTTTTCCATACGCCAGGCCTGTATTCAAATGGCTTTCACACTTGCTTTTGCTTTACCTGATTTTTATATTATTTAAAGAAAAAGTCTTTGCACAAGGCCGGCCAGTACTTTTTGCAATTGCCCCATTTGTTATTCTTTCCTTATTCAGTGATATCACAAAACTAACAGCAGAAAATGATTATCTGACCTGGAAAAGCATATTGAATACAGGGATTGCTTTTTCGATTGTCTGGATGATAACAATGTGGTTTATTACCAACAAACAAAAGAAGGCGCTGGATAAAGAGAGAATTAAAACAAAAAACGAGGAAGAGCAAAAGACAATTATGGCTTCGCTGAAAGATGAATTGGAAATCCAGGTAGCCCAAAGAACATCAGAACTTACGAGGCAGAAAGAAGAACTGCAACATACTTTGGAGGAGTTAAAATCGACACAGGCGCAATTGATACAATCGGAAAAAATGGCTTCGCTGGGCGAACTCACAGCAGGTATTGCCCATGAAATTCAAAATCCATTAAATTTTGTCAATAATTTTTCTGATGTAAATGCAGAATTAATCGGAGAAATGAGAGAGGAAATTGATAAAGGAAATTTTGAAGAAGTAAAATTAATTGCCAATGACATCCAGGAAAATGAACAAAAAATAAATCATCACGGCAAGCGCGCTGATGCAATTGTAAAAGGAATGTTGCAACATTCCAGAAAAAGCACTGGCCAAAAAGAGGCTACGGATGTGAATGCATTGGCGGATGAATATTTGCGTTTGAGCTATCATGGATTGCGGGCAAAAGACAAGTCATTTAATGCCACAATGAATACCGATTTTGATTCCTCTATCGGGAAAATAAATTTGATCCAGCAGGATATGGGAAGGGTGCTTTTGAATTTATTTAATAACGCTTTCTATTCCATTGCTGAAAAGAAAAAACAACACCCGGAAAACTATGAACCAATGATTTGGGTTATCACAAAAAAACTGGAGGACAAAGTTGAAATTACTGTGAAAGACAATGGTAACGGTATTTGCCAAAATATTATCGACAAAATATTTCAACCTTTTTTTACCACAAAACCTACAGGCGAAGGAACAGGGTTAGGATTATCAATAAGCTATGATATTATCAAAGCACACGGAGGAAATTTAAAGGTGGAAACGAAAGAAGGAGCATTTACTCAATTTATTATTGAATTACCAATAAGATAATAATTACATTGTACAAGTAAATGGAAAAAGAATTGGGTTAGGAAGAGGGAGGAATAAATTTAAAAACAACATTTAAAAATAAACAACAATGAAAATTTTAGTTGTAGATGACGAAAGCGATATGCAAACCTTATTTGAGCAACGCTTCAGAAAAGAAATCAAAAGCGGCGAGATGGATTTTATATTTGCAAGCTCAGGTAATGAAGCGCTTGATTTCCTAAACCATCAAAATCATGAATTTGTTTTGATCCTTTCCGACATCAATATGCCTGGAATGAGTGGTCTTCAATTGCTCGAGCATATCAAGCAGAAATACCACACACCTCCTCCCAAAGTGATGATGATAACCGCTTACGGAGATGAATACAATTACAATCAGGCGATGCAATTGGGCGCCGACGACTTTCTGACAAAACCACTTGATTTCAACTCATTGAAAGAAAAATTAAAAACAGAATAATATGGCGAAAATATTGGTGGTTGACGACGAAACGGATTTGGAAATTCTTATCAAACAGAAGTTTCGCCGCCAGATTAGGGAACAGAAATACCAATTCACATTTGCTACAGATGGAAATGATGCATTGAAGAAAATCCAGGAACATCCTGATACGGAAATTGTATTGAGCGATATTAATATGCCTGGAATGGACGGCCTAACGCTGATTGGAAAACTTAATGAAGAGAATCCATTGATCAAATCCATTATTGTATCGGCCTATGGTGATATGGAAAATATCCGTACCGCCATGAATCGCGGAGCTTATGATTTTTTATGCAAGCCGGTAAATTTTGAAGACCTTGACGTTACGATTCAAAAAACCATCAGATATGTATCACAACTTCGTGAAACCGTGGAAGCGATCAGGGAAAATAATATTTTAAAAATGTATGTTGATAAAAACGTGTTGAGCTTTATGAACAGTCGCGAGTTTGAGACTTCACTTCTTTTGAGTGAGAACATTGAAGCAACAGTAGTTTTCATTGACATCTGCAATTTTACAGCGATCACAGAAAAGGAACCTGCTGATGTGGTGGTAAAACTTTTGAACCGTTACTTTGATGTAATGGTAAAAGAAATTATCGCACAGGATGGATACATTGATAAATTTATGGGGGATGCGATTATGGCGATCTTCAGAGGACAATATCATCTTGATCGGGCAATAGAAGCTAGTCTTGCAGTAAGAAAACAAATAGAAAACCTTCCACAACTTGCTGAAGGACTTTCCTTTTCTCCAAAATTATCTATCGGCATAAATTCCGGTGAAATGATTTCCGGAAATATTGGCTCTGCTAATCTTCGTCGCCTAGATTATACGGTAATCGGTGATACTGTAAATACTGCTCAACGATTGCAAAGCATTGCAAAGCAGGGACAAATTGTAATCAGCGAAGATTCTTATGAAAAAGTTCAGGACTCATTTCATTGTGAAAAAATTGGTGAGGTTTCTTTAAAACATAAATCTAAGCCGGTAATGATTTATGAAGTTGTTGATTAATCATCTTTAAGGTTATAAAATCAAAAAACCCCGAATTACATTCCGGGGTTTTTTGATGAAAAGGAGTATCTTTTATGCCGATCCTGTTTTTTCTTTTACAATTGAATTTAAAGATTTCAGCCTGCTGAAAATTAAAATGCCTCCAATAAAAGCGGCGATCACTAAAATCAGGAAGAAAACTTTTTTATCTGTAAAATCATCCCAGAAACTTGTCATCACGCCGGCCAGTTTTCCACCAATAGCAGTTGATAAAAACCATCCTCCCATCAACAATGCTGTAAGTCTTGCAGGTGCCAGCTTTGAAACTAATGACAATCCTATCGGGCTCAATAATAATTCACTGATCGTGAAAACGAAGTAGGTTCCCCAAAGCCAATATGGTGATGTTTTATGCAAATAAACAGAAGAAACTGACATGATCGCAAACACCATTACCAACGCAGAAAGTCCTGAAATAAATAATGCCATTCCAAACTTTGTAGCAGTTGATGGTTCTTTATTCCGCTTTCGTAAATAACTGAAAAGTGGCACAAGAATTAAAGTAAGAACAATAATAAACAAAGGATTGATCGATTGAAATAATTCCGTATTCGCGACCTTTTCACTTCCACTTGCCGGCCAATCTTTTTGGGGAACGTTATTAAAATATGGATCAGGTCCCATCACCTGTACGATTTTTGTTTTTGCATCCACAATATTTCCATCAACTAATTTCAAATTATTTTCTCCATAAGGGCCGGCAACTGCCGCATGATCTTTAATGTCAACAAAATTTTCATCTACTTTATTCACAAGGCGTGGCGTATCACTTACTGTTTGTAAAAATCCAAGTGATCCTGCAATCTTCTCGGCTGTCGGTGATACGGTTCTGTCTGTATGCTTTTGCGCCCATAAAGTAAGACCGGTAGAATTTTGATTATAAATTGTCCAGAAAATAATGGAGATTCCAAAAATAAATAACAACGCCCCAATACCTCTTTTATCCTGCCCTGTAGCTTTTACATAAAGAGAAATATAAAAAGCAATAATCGGAAGACACGCAAAAATAAACGCATCGTTTGATTGACTACCCATTATGGTAGAACCAAAAAGTAATTTTGGAACAATCCATCCAATAGCAGCAGCAATAATTGCTGGCAGGAAAACATAGCCAAATATTTTGCTCAATGGCATATCTTCAGGACGTTTTTCTTTTTTCACTTCGCCAATTCTTACACCCTTTAAAGATGTTGCAAGAATTACCATTCCAATTATCAGTCCTACTCCTGCTGCAGCAAAAGCATAACCCCAGCCATATTGATTTCTTAAGTATGCGGCAACAAAATTGCATATCAGTGCACCAATATTGATCCCCATATAAAAAATGTTGTAAGCATTGTCCTTTAAGGGTTTCAGGTCTTCGCGGTTATAAATGTTTCCAAGAATTGTAGAAATATTTGGCTTGAAGAAACCATTGCCAACAATGATCAGTAACAATGAAATATACAACGCTGTATTTCCTGGAATAGCTAACCCAAAATATCCAAGTGCCATCAAAGAACCACCAAGGAAAATTGATTTTATATATCCTAAATAACGGTCTGCAATTAGACCGCCGATAAAAGGAGTCAGGTAAACAAGCGCGATAAAGCTTCCGACAATATCGGCACCCATTTTTTCGGTCATTCCTTTACCACCGGTTTTGTCATCAATCAGGTAAAGCAATAAAATTCCGACCATTAAATAATACGCAAATCGTTCCCACATTTCAGTCATGAAAAGCACATAAAGCGCTTTTGGATGTTTGCCCTTATGTTGTTGGGCAAGATCAACCGGAATTACCTGGTCTTCCATATTGTTTTGGTTTTGATTTAAAAAAATTTTTTAATAAAGCTGTAAAGTAAAGAGAAATTTAAAATGTTCAATTTTTCAGCAAAATATTTATTGGTACCAATTATACAATTAAAAGGTTGTAAAATAGTAATAAATTTTTAAGTGGTGGTTTGATTTTTAAAAATGCATTTACAATGAATTGAAAACTTAAGTTTCATAACTTGCCAATTCTTTTTTTAACCAAATAAATTAAAGATCATTTTGAAAATTCTTATCCTTGGATCAGGTGGCCGGGAACATGCGCTTTGCTGGAAAATAAGCCAGAGTGAATTGTGTTCTCAAATTTTTATTGCACCTGGAAATGCGGGCACTTCAGAGTTTGGTGAAAATATAAACATCGACATAAATGACTTTGAAGCGATAAAAAGTATTTGTATTTCAAATAAAATAGAGATGGTTGTTGTCGGACCTGAAGAGCCTTTGGTAAATGGCATTTATGATTTTTTCAAAAATGATGAGTCTTTAAATAAGATTGTTATTACGGGTCCATCAAAAGCGGGTGCTCAGTTGGAAGGCAGCAAAGCATTTGCAAAAAGCTTTATGGAAAAATATCAAATTCCAACTGCTAAATATAAAGAGTTTGATGTTTCAAATTTTGATGAAGGACTTGAATATATTCAAAACCATCCTTTGCCAATTGTTTTAAAAGCAGATGGATTAGCAGCAGGAAAGGGTGTAATTATTTGCCAAAATTATGTTGAAGCGTTAAGCGAATTTGAATTAATGATTCAACAATCAAAATTTGGAGATGCAGGAAAAAAAGTTGTGGTTGAGGAATTCTTAGATGGGATTGAATTAAGTGTTTTTGTTCTTACGGATAGCAAAAATTATGTGCTGCTACCTGAAGCGAAAGATTATAAAAAAATTGGTGAAGGTGATAAAGGTTTAAATACGGGTGGTATGGGAGCAATCAGCCCGGTTCCCTTTGCGACTGACCATTTTATGAAAAAAGTGACAGAACGAATTATTGAACCAACAATAAATGGATTACGAAAAGAAGGAATTGATTATAAAGGAATTATTTTTTTCGGTTTGATAAAAGTAAATGAAGTGCCGATGGTAATTGAATATAATTGTCGACTAGGCGACCCGGAAACTGAAGTAATTTTAATAAGATTAAAAAATGATCTTGTTGAATTAATTCTTGCAATGGATGAACAAAAATTAAATGAACAGCAAATTGAAATTGAAAAAAATAATGCAGTTACAATTGTGGCAGTTAGTGGAGGCTATCCTGAACAATATAAAAAAGGATTACCGATTGAATTTTTATATTTAGAAAATCCGGAAGCAAGAAGGCATATTGATGACGGCGTCGGTGCACTTGTTTTTCATAGTGGAACAAAAAAATTAAACGAGGAAGTTGTAACAAGTGGTGGCCGGGTTCTGGCTGTTTCAGCAATGGCGCAAGGTTTGGGAGATGCAATAGAACTTTCAAAAACGATTCTCGAACAAATTCGTTTTGAGGGAATTTACTTTCGTGGTGATATTGGTTATGAATTTGTTGACTAATTTTCTTCCACCGTTCTGAAGGTTAGATTAATTCTTGCAGCATTTATTTTTTTTGTTGGAGGCAACCGATGAAGCCAATTTGTTTGTGTTTCGTCCTTCATGATCAATAAACTTCCATTTTCTAAAATCAATGAAACTGTTTCTTTTGTTTTTTTATGTTTGAATGAAAATTTTCTTTCAGCACCAAAACTTAATGATCCTATTACTCCGTTTTTTTGTAAAGCTTTTTCATCATCGCTGTGCCACGCCATTCCTTCATCTCCTGAATGATACAAATTCAATAAACATGAATTGAATGTTGCATGAGCATTTCCTTCAACAATTCTTTTTAATATTAATAATTCTTTTGTCCATGACAAAGCCGATTTTGTAGTTTTGGAATAAGTGTAAGAATATTGTTTGTCTCCGTACCATGCTGCTTTTCTTTTCACAATTAAATGTCTTCCAAAAATAATCGCTTCATCATTTTTCCATTCTACAGTTTTCATAAGTAAATCAAAATAATTATTTGCGCTCTTTTCATTTATCACCTTGCCAAAATAGTTTACTGTTCCATCTTTTGGTAATAAATTTATTTGCCCGGTTTGGTCATTTTCAAATAAGTTCATTTTTGCACTATTTATATTTTTCACGCTGGCAATTTGCGCAAGGCCGAAAATTACTTTGTATTGCTTCCTCTTGTGAAATAAAAAATACCTGTTATTCCTTTTTCATTTTTTTCCCGAAAAGCAAATTGGCTTCAGATAAATCTTCAATTTTTTATTTCCAGCAAAACAAATTTCTCCTTGCTTTATTTTTTTAAACAATTCTCTTCCTGTTACTTCAAAAATAATTGAACATTTTAATTTTTATTCTCCATATATTTTTGCCGCTTCCCACCCAATCATTCCAGTTTTTCTGATGCTTCCCCAATGATATCCTCCAAAAATTCCTGTTGATTGAATTACACGATGACAAGGAATTAGGTATGCAACAGGATTATCGCCAACAGCCGTCCCTACTGCTCTTGAAGCCATTGGATTTTGAATTTGCTTTGCAATATCTCCATAAGTTGTAAGCTTTCCCATTGGAATTTTAAGCAACGTTTCCCAAACCTTTATTTGAAAACCTGTTCCTTTTAAATGCAATTTTATTTCGTTTAATTTATTCCAGTCCTGTGTAAAGATCAACAAAGCATTTTGTTGAATCAAATCAGTTAATTGTTTATAATTAGCCCTCGGAAATTTTTGTTTTAATACCTTTAAGGCTGAAGTTTCATCATCTTCAAAAGCGACATGGCAAATTCCTTTTGCTGTTGAAGCAACAATAATATTTCCAAAGGGACTTTCGGCAAAACTGTAATTAATGTTTAAATTTTCTCCACCATTTTTATATTCTCCAGGAGTCATCCCCTCAATTTTTATAAACAGATCATGCAGGCGCGATGATCCTGAAAGCCCGGTTTCAATCGATGTTTCAAATAATGAAGCATTTTTTTCTTTCAAAAGTTTCTTTGCATGTTCAATGCTGATATATTGAAGAAATTTTTTAGGGCTGGTGCCTGCCCATTCAGTAAATAATCTTTGAAAATGATAAGTACTTAAATGACTGTGGTTGGCTATATCTTCTAAACTTGGTTGCGATTTAAAATTTTTCTGAAGGTATTCTATTGCATCAGCAATCCTTTTGAAGTTGAAATTTTCCTCGTTTTTCATTTTTTCAATTTCCACAAAAATAGAAATGAAAAGATTCGTTGCCTACCCGAAACTTGCTGTATTTGAAGTTTAATTGAAGTTTTTTCATCCAAATTGATCATTTTTCCATAATAATTTTTAGCAAAATTAGTCTTTAAAACAATTTACTTTTTTTTATTACGTTTCTTATAAAAACCTTCAATAGTTTAGGGTTGTAATTCCAAATTATTTCCACAACTTTGCAGGCATTAGTAAATTTCAATACCTCAAATAAAACATGGGCCTTTTTAATTTTTTCACACAGGAAATAGCGATTGATCTTGGTACTGCAAATACACTCATCATTCATAATGATGTGGTAGTGGTGAATGAGCCCTCAATTGTTGCGCTTGACAGGAATAATCCCAAAAACATATTGGCTGTGGGGAAAAAAGCATTGATGATGCATGAAAAAACCCATGAAAGTATCCGCACTGTTCGCCCTTTAAAAGATGGTGTAATTGCTGATTTTAATGCGGCAGAATTGATGATCCGCGAGATGATCAAAAAGATTTATCCTAAGAAACCTTTATTTCCACCAAGCTGGAGAATGATGATCTGTATACCGAGTAGTATTACAGAAGTAGAAAAACGCGCAGTTAGAGACAGCGCTGAGCAGGCTGGGGCAAAAGAAGTTTATTTGTTGCATGAGCCGATGGCAGCAGCTTTGGGAATTGGAATTGACGTTGAAGAACCTGTTGGAAATATGATCATCGATATTGGCGGAGGAACAACCGGAATCACTGTAATTGCACTTGCAGGTATTGTTTGTGATCAATCTATTCGTGTTGCCGGAGATGAATTTACTGCTGATATTATGGAAGCGCTACGCAGATACCATAGTTTGCTGATTGGTGAAAGAACTGCCGAACAAATAAAAATTCAGATAGGCGCTGCGATGAAAGATATTGATAATCCGCCTGATGATATGGCTGTTAATGGACGTGACCTTGTAACAGGAATTCCAAAACAAATTATGGTAAGCTACCAGGAAATTGCAGAAGCTCTTGATAAATCAATTTTTAAAATTGAAGAAGGAATTTTAAAAGCTTTAGAAACTACTCCACCTGAATTGGCTTCTGATATTTACAGAAGAGGATTGTATTTAACTGGTGGTGGTGCTTTACTACGGGGACTTGATAAAAGGTTAGCTGCTAAAATTAAACTTCCTGTTCATATTGCCGATGATCCATTAAAGAGTGTAGTTCGCGGCACCGGCCTCGCATTAAAACATTATGACCGTTATCCTTTTGTAATGAGATAATTTTTGAAATAAAAATTGTTCTTCTTAGTTTTTCATTTAATGAATATTAAATTTGCAGAATAATTATTTCAATTTCTAAATCGCTGTTTCTGTAATGCAGCCCGGATGAACCCATGCGAAATATCCTTCTCTTTATCCGTATTTATTTCACTTTTATTTTCTTCTTATTTCTGATGGGATTGTCTTTCTATATGATCTTCAGTTATAACCGGTATCATCATGCAGTATATTCAAAATATGCAAATGAAATTTCAGGGAACATCAGTAAAAAATACAACAGCATAGAATATTATTTTCAATTAAAAAGAACAAATGATTCTTTGGTAAAAGCTAATGAGGTTTTATACAATAAATTGAAACAGGATTATGAAATGCCTGATACGGCTAATAAACTTGCAATCGATACTTTAAAATTGGATTCGGTTCAGCAGCAAAGAAAATATTTATACATGCAGGCAAAAGTAGTTCGCAATTCCGTGAATCTTTTGAACAATTATATAGAATTGCATCGTGGCACAAAGCAAGGCGTAACGGCAGATATGGGCGTTATCGGATTGAATAATGCGGTTGCAGGAACCGTTGTAGATGTAAGCGATAATTACGCTGTAGTTATGAGTTTGCTACACGAACAAAGCAACCTGAGTGGAAGATTAAAAAAAGGTGGCGAAACCGGCATTGTTGTTTATGATGGCAAAACCCCTGGAATTTTATATTTAAAAGACATTTCAAGATCGGCCAGGATCAACGAGGGCGATACAGTAATCACAAGTGGCTTTTCGGATAAATTTCCAAGAGGATTATTAATTGGATTTGTAAAGGATATTATTAATGATAAAAGAAGCAGCACCTACACGGTAAGGCTTCATCCGGCGGCTAATTTTGAAAATCTTCAGTTCGTTTATATCCTTAACAACCTTCAAAAAGAAGAACCTCAGCAACTTTTAAATAAAGTGAAAAGCAAATGAGTAGTTTAATAAAAAATATCATCCGCTTTTGCCTTTTTATATTAGTTCAGGTTTTTGTGCTCGACCAGATTCCACCATTACATCAACTAGTAACTCCTTATATTTATTTCCTTTTCATTCTCTGGCTTCCTTTTAAAATGGGAAGGCGGGTTCAGATGTTGCTTGCATTTGCATTAGGATTTACTCTTGATTGTTTTTCAAATTCATTTGGTTTACACGCCGCGCCTTGTGTTTTGATCGCTTACCTGCGTCCTTTTCTTATCAATCTTCTTATTTCCCAGGAGGGTGCTGAAAGTAATTATTATGAACCTTCGATTCAAAGTATGGGCTTTACCCCTTATCTTACTTATGTTACCATTCTAACTTTC
>Ga0164242_10006110_pt1 | contig 13308 bp, 10 predicted proteins | sample OricomgcompostMG_FD_108783 | JGI IMG/M metagenome (GOLD analysis project Ga0164242, IMG submission 108783) | Miracle-Growth compost microbial communities from Emeryville, California, USA - Original compost - Miracle growth compost (MG) ...
AATGAACGACACGATCATGAGGCTCGGCCGCGCGCTCGATTCACCAAATGCGGCGATCGGGCATATCGGAGCACTCACCGACTCGATGCGCTCGTTGACCGACAGCGTTGCCGGAGGATGGGGGGACATCGAATCCATGATCACGCGGCTGGCACCCGGTCTCACGGTCATCGACCATGGAATCTTCCAGCGCACGGTATCGATCATCGACTCGTTGCGGACCATCGTTCCGTGGCTGAACGAACTCACGACGATGTTCGGCAAGCAGATTCTTCAGGTTCTCGACGCGACCGTGCCACTGGCTCGCCTCGCGGGCGCCAACGTCGGATCCTTGAAGGACATCGTCGACATGACTCCGCCGCTCGTTCAGGCATTCCGAGACGTTTTGGATCCCAACAGCGGCAAGCACGTGCTGACCTATGCGTCGCCCCGGGTGGCGTTGCCGCAACCGGACGCGGACAAGGTGTGCGCGGCCGTAGGCGTCATCGCGCCCGGGCGTTGCGATTCCGCCGTGGGTGGTCTGACGAATCTTTCCCTGGCCGGTGTGGTGCTGGGCGCAGCGGGGGCACAGCGATGAATCAGCGTAGGAATACAGCTGCACGGACGCCGCGTGGACACGGGCGGCGCGCGGTGTTGGCGGCGATCGCGGCGATTGCGGCAGCCTTGTGCCTGGTCTCAGGTTGCGGATTCGACCCGTCGGCCGTCTCCGTCCCAGGATCGGGTATCGCCGGGCCCAAGTACGGGCTGCGGATCGAATTCGCGAACACCCTGAACCTGCCCTCCCGGGCAAAGGTGACGGTCAACGGTCTTCGCGCGGGGATCGTGCGCGACATGACGCTGATCGATGCCGGAAATGGACACGACAGCTATGTGGTCGTCGACGTCGACATCATGTCCTCTGTCCAGCTGCCTGTCGGTACGACGGCCGAGCTGCGGCAACCCACGATTCTCGGCGACGTCTCCATCGCGCTGACCACACCGCCGTCCGGTGGTGGGGCGACCCTCGCGCCCGGGGCAACCATCGGGCGTGCCCAGACGAAACCGCTGCTACAACTCGAGGACACGATGAACGTGATGGCGGCGTTCGTGCAGGGCGGAGGGATTCAGCGGGCGCAAGAGATCATCAACCGCGCGAATGCGATCCTTCCCTCCGATCCCAAGGACACAGCTTCCATATCAGAGGTTCTGGGTTCCGATATCAAAGACCTGGCTGCGCACGTGGACGCTGTTGATTCTGTGCTCGATGGACTGCGCGGTGATACCGAGGTCATATTGCGCAGAACTCCGGATCTGGACTATCTCCTTACCGACGCCGGGGTCGACCAGGCAGCCGCGTCTATGACCTCGATGATCGGACTGATCACGCTCTACGACGGATTCAAGCTCCTGACCGAGTCGCTGCGCTGGGTGGGGCCGTTGGCACAGTCCGGCGCAGCGGCTGCGCGAGCGTTCGTCCCGCTGCTCTTCACGTCGCGGCCGCTGGACCTCTCTGCCCCTTCGAATTTGAACAAGATCGTGTCGATTCTTCACGACGAAGTCATTCCATTTGCCGAACATGAACCGAAGGTCAATATCACGGGGGTTCAAGTGGGAAACGATTCCGGGGCAGCTCGAGTGTCCGACAATGATCGGATAAACAGTATTCTCACAGCGTTGCACGCGATCGGAGTCGTCCGATGAAGCCGAGTTCGGTCATCTCGCTTGCCGCGATTGCGTCGGTACTGGTCTTCGGTATCGGTTATCTGGCAATCGGTGTACTCAGAATCGAATGGTTCAGTACCCGTACACACGTCACCATGGCGCTGCCCGAGGCCGGAAGCTTGAAGTCGGGCTCGCCCGTATTATTGCGGGGGGTCAAAGTGGGAAGGATCGTTGCGATCGAGAAGGCTGTTCGCGGAGTCGAAGTGAAACTGGATCTCGATTCCGCGTACCGAATACCTGCCTCCGGCACCGCGACCGTCGAAGATCTCTCGGCGCTCGGCGAGCCGTATATCGAATTCGCGCCGAAAAGCAGCGACGGCCCCTACCTCAGGGATGGCCAGCGCCTTGAATCGGCACAGGTGGTGTTGCCGCGATCGATACCTGACGTCGCGCAAACAGTCACCGACTTGCTGAAACAGCTGAACCCGCAGGCAATCAGCGACATCGTGAGAACACTGGATCAAGCCTTGACAGGAACGCAAGCGGTGATGCCCAAATTGGCTGCGTCGACCACTCTGCTCTCGGAAACGATTCTCAGCAGGTCACCCGCGATTCGGCAGATTCTCGTGAACCTGCAGACCATGGGTTCGGACATGGACTGGGCCGGGCCGTCCATGACCGCCGCGGGCCCACTGTGGGAGGAAGCGGGCACTTGGGGTGCGCTCATCGCCGATTCCATCGCCCGGCTGGCCAGAATCGGCAACATGCCCGAGGACTACATGCAAGGAAACGGCGTCGTCCCATTTCTCGGGAAGGTGGGTGACTATCTGGATCGCATCGGGCCCGAGCTGCGGCAGCTGGCACCGACCATTCAACCGCTCGCCGAGAGTGCGAAGTCGTCCATGCCGCAGATCGACCTCAGCGATCTGATCGCACGCGCACTGAGTGCGACCGGCGAAGACGCGATACAAGTGCATATCGGCGTCAAGTAATCCAGACATGGTGAGTGACAGGAGTGAATCAATGCTTACCGAAACCGTCGCAGAGACCGATGAACGCGAAAAGGAATCCCCAGCGAAGAGCCGGAATACCGGGAAGGTCAAAGCCGCGGAACGGCGAGAGGGGGCGTCTCGCGGGGTGACGTTCTCGATCGGCATGCGTTCCATTCTCGTCGGCGGGGTGATCGCTGTGCTGATCGTCGCATTGTCTGCAACCATCCCTTTGTGGCTGACCGCAAGAGGCGAGTTGCATGATCGTGACGTTGCCGCAGCGGCGCAGAAGCATGCCGAGAGGGTTGCTTCGGATTATGCGATCGGCGCGTCGAATATTGACTACCACAATTTCGACAATTGGGTGCACAGCCTGAAGTCGAATACTTCGCCTGCGCTGTCCAATAAGTTCGACGCCACCGCGCCTCAGCTGAAGGACATCATCGTCCCGCTCAACTGGACTTCGAAGGCAACGGCTATCAGTTCCGCTTTGAAGTCGGAGAACGCCGGGGTCTACGTGGTCAACGTCTTCTTGAACGTGACTTCGACCAGCGCGCAGACGCCCGAGGGGGCGCAAACCACCGTGACCTACACGGTCACAGTGGACAAGAACTCCGATTGGAAGATCACCGATGTCGGTGGCGTCGACGCGGCTCTTCCCGCGAAATAGATGATGCGATCCTGATAAGGAACAGAAGATATGACATCAACATCCGTAACAGTGGCGCGTCCGCACCGGTACGTTTTGAAACGAACAGTCGACCCGACCCTGCAGATCGCGGAGTGGGGATCGGCGACACCACGGGTGACGATCGTGCTCGCGCACGGGCTGGCGTTGTCTCTCGAGAGCTGGGAGGACGTGGCCCAGCTCATCGTCGCGGCCGATCCAACCGTCCGCGTCCTCGCCTACGATCATCGCGGGCACGGCGAATCTCAGGTCGGGGCACCGGCGACGCTCGAGATTCTCGCCGACGATCTCGCGGACGTCATCGACCGGCTGGTACCGACAGGCCCCATCGTCGTCGGCGGTCACTCGATGGGCGGAATGACGTTGATGGCCTTGGCGGAACGGCATCCCGAATTGGTCGCCGCCCGAATCGCCGGTGTCGCGTTCGTCGCGACCGGTGCCGGCGACATCCTGCGGCACAGGTCGCGCAACAGATTCTGGGCGTGGCTGCTGTCGCTGGCGTTGGCCGCGGCACCCTTCCTGGTCATTCCGACACACCCGCTGTTCGTCACCCGCCAGCTGACCCGCGGTGTGCTGTTCGGTGCGGGATCCTCCAGCCACGACAGGAACCGGGCGATCAGGCAGTTGGCTCGCAGCGATCCCCGGACCGTCGCCGCTCTCACGCGGTCGATTCTGTCTCACCATCGTTACGCGATGCTCGAGCGATTCGACTGCCGCTCTGTCGTCCTGGTGGGCTCGCGCGATCAGCTGACACCTGTGCACCACGCTCGCGCAATTCGTCATCGCCTCAGCGATTCCTTCCTCGCTGTGTATCCGAGGGCAGGCCACTACCTGCCGTATGAGCGGTGCGGTGAGGTTGCCGCCCACCTGCTCGGATTGACCCTGCCCTCCGTGGCTACCGAGCGTGACGCCGCATGAGCGCACGCGACACACCAACGCCGGCTTGATCGAATATTGGGGAGCGCCGATGCTGAGCACGATGATGGACGAGCAACTGTCGCTGGCGACGCTATTGCGCTACGCCACCACTTTCCAGAGAGACAGCACGGTATCGACATGGACCGGTGACGGCGTTCGGACCATGACCTACCGCGAACTCGGGCTTGTCGGGGCCCGGCTGGCGAACGCGTTGCGTGACCTCGGCGTCAGGGCAGGCACCCGAGTCGGCACCTTCATGTGGAACAACAACGAGCACATGGCCGCTTACATCGCGGTTCCCGCGATGGGCGCGGTGTTGCACGCCTTGAATATCAGGCTCTTTCCCGAGCAGCTGATCTATGTCGCGAATCATGCCGAGGACGAGATAGTGCTCGTCGACGGCTCCCTGGCCCCGATGTTCGCACGGTACCTGCCCTACCTGCGAACCGTGCGCCACGTCATCGTCATCGACGACGAGAAGCCCGAGATCGCCGCGCCCCCTGGCGCAGTGATTCATCGTTGGGCCGATCTGCTTGCGGCGCAACCGGATACGTTCGAATTTCCTGAGATCGACGAACGCTCGGCAGCGGGTATGTGCTACACGTCGGGAACGACCGGTGATCCGAAAGGCGTTGTCTACTCACACCGCTCGAACTGGCTGCATGCCATGCAGGTCATTTCTCCCAACGGAATGGGCTTCAGTGCGGCGGACACCGTCCTTGCGATCGTGCCGTTGTTTCATGCCAACGCCTGGGGAATCCCCTACGCGGCCCTCATGTCGGGTGCGAATGTGCTGATGCCGGACCGCTTTCTGCAAGCGGAGCCGCTGCTCGAGATGATGGCCGCGGTGCGGCCGACCTTCGCAGCGGCCGTACCGACCATCTGGTCAGGGGTTCTGGCGCGCTTGCGGGAGCAGCCGCAGAACATCTCACACCTGCGGACGGTCGTTGTTGGAGGTTCCGCGGTCCCGGAGTCGATGATGCGGGCCTTCCAGGAGGAGTACGGGGTCTCCTTGCTTCAAGCGTGGGGTATGACCGAGACCTCCCCGCTCGGTTCCGTGGCACATCCTCCCGCGGGGCTGGACGACACGGCGGAGTGGGCATATCGGTCGACCCAGGGGCGTTTTCCCGCCATGGTGCGTGCGCGGCTCGTCGCGGCGGACGGGACCGTCGTGCCCAATGACGGAGAGTCCTTGGGGGAGTTGGAAGTCCGCGGACCCTGGGTCACCGGTGCCTACTATTCGCCCGGCGGAGGCTCGGTCGACGCCGAAAAATTCGACGACGGGTGGCTTCGTACGGGTGATATCGGGAAGATCAGCGCGGACGGGTTTCTCACGCTCGTCGATCGGTCGAAGGATGTCATCAAGTCCGGCGGGGAGTGGATCTCGTCGGTCGATCTGGAGAACGCGATCATGGGCCATCCGGCGGTCGCCGAGGCGGCTGTGATCGGCGTCTCGGACGAGACTTGGGGTGAGCGTCCGCTGGTCGCGGTGGTCCGGCGTCCGGGGGTCTCCGCGGAGCCGGAGGAGTTGCGCCGGTTCTTGTCGGGGAGTTTTGCGAAATGGCAGTTGCCCGAACGCTGGGCATTCATCGGTGAAGTCCCCAAAACGAGCGTGGGAAAGTTCGACAAGAAGCGGTTGCGGGCGCAGTTCGCCGCGGGTGAACTCGTGGTCATAGTGACCGAATAGTCGAGGCACGAACGAACGAACCGCCCGGATATCGTGCCGGGCGGTTCTGCTTTCCTGGAGCGGCGCTGCCATCGCAGCAGTTTCGGACGTCTGCCGCCGGTTCAGCCGTCGACCGACACCCTGGAGTTGGATAGACGTTTCCGCATAATGCGGCACCCACGGGAGGCGCTGGCCGCGAAGAGGTGGTGTCAATGTGCGGGTTCAGGAGTTCGTTGACCGATCAGGTCCAGGACTTTGTTGTCGGGTTCATCACAGCCGCAACGGTTTTGGGACATTGTTGACGGTCGGTCGTTGATCATCTTCGGGTGGTCGACGAGGTTGACGGTGAAAGCCGGGTTCCGGACCAGCGGCAGTGGCGGGCCGAGCATCGGTATCGCGCCGTGCGTGAGGTGCTCGACGGCGCGCCGGTGGCGGAAGTGGCACGTCAGTACGGGACTTCACGGCAGGCGTTGCATACGTGGCTGCGCCGATTCGAAGCCGACGGGCAGGCGGGGCTGGTCGAGCGGTCGCGGCGGCCCAAGACATCGCCGACGCGGTTGCCGGCGGAGCTGGAGTCGATGATCTGCGAGATGCGGCGGGTGCATCCGCGGTGGGGTGCCCAGAGGATCGCGCACGAGCTGGCGGTGCGTGGCGTCGCCGAGGCTCCGTCGCGCAGCACGGTGTATCGGGTGCTGGTCCGCAATAGTCTTGTGCAGCACCAGGAACAGAACCATCGGCGCAGCTATCGACGCTGGCAGCGTGAGGCGCCGATGCAGCTGTGGCAGCTCGACATCATGGGCGGCCTGTTCATAGCCGACGGTCGGGAAGCGAAGCTGGTCACTGGCATCGACGATCACTCGCGGTTCATCGTGATCGCCCAGGTGATCGTCGAGCAGTCCGGGCGAGCAGTCTGCCAGGCGTTCACCGAGGCGATGAACCGTTACGGTGTTCCGGCGGAAGTGTTGACCGACAACGGAAAACAGTTCACCGGCCGGTTCACCAAGCCGTTTCCGGTCGAGGTGATGTTCGAGCGCATCTGCCGGGAGAACGGCATCCTGCAACGACACACCAAACCGCGCTCACCCACTACGACCGGGAAAATCGAAAGGTTCCACGGCAGTTTGCGCCGGGAACTACTCGACGACTGCGGCCCGTTCGAATCGCTGGCCGCCGCGCAGCGCGCGATCGACGCCTGGACGCATGTCTATAACCATTCACGTCCGCACCAGGCGCTGAAAATGGCCACGCCGTTCTCTGTGTTCCGGCCAGTTCCCGGCATCGAACCACCACAAGAGCCGGCCGTGACCGAGCCGCCGCGAGTTCCGTTGCCCCAGCCTCGATTCCACGACGAGGACACGTCGATCGAGACCCAACCGGTCGAGCTCGACATGGTCATCTCACCGGCCGGGCGGCTCTGCCTGCCCGGCGCCAAGAGCGACATGAAATTCCCCGCCGCGCTCGGCGGACACCCGGTCACGGTCTGGGCCGGAATGCACAGCATCCATGTCACCCTCGCTGGCGAGATCATCCGCACGCGGCAGTCTCGCCTGACGGTCGAGGATCTGGCGGTTCTGCGGCTACGGGGCCGCCCGGCCGGGCCCGAGCCGTCGGGTTCTGCGGTCCCGCGTGGCGCTGTTCCGACCGGCACCGCAGTCGAGATCGACCGGATCGTCACTCGCGACGGCGACGTCACCGTCGCCGGACAACGACTCAAGCTCGGCATCTACCTATCCGGGCAACAGGTCACGCTCCGGCTGGACCGCCACCTGGCCCACGTGATCGCCGACGGGCACCTGGTCAAGACGCTTCCTTCACCGATTTCCCCGGAACAGGCCAGCCGCCTCAACGGATCGCGCGCCGTCACAGGCCCGCTGCCGCCGGCCCGGCAGGGCGCGATCAAGCTCATACGCACCATCCCTGCTGACGGCATCACCCAGGTGGCAGGGCAACGGCTCCGCGTCGGCCGCGCGCACGCCGGCAAGACCGTCGTCGTTCTCGCGGAGGACACCGTCTTCAGGGTCCTGCACAACGACATCGAAATCAGCACGCACGTCCGCAAATCCGACAAGCGGATCACCTACCTGCGAGCCACCCGCCGACCACGCGGCAAGGATGTCCCGAACCCGCCAACCTGAACCCTGAACCTGTCAATGAAGTCCCGAACCTGTCAGAGATCCCCTGGACCCGAAACGTCAAGGAAGTCCTGAACCCTCACACTGTGCGGGTTCAAAGGCTTGGCGTATCGGGGCCCGTTGCAGGCAGCCGTCCGGGTTCTGCCTGGGGCCAGCGGAATCAGAACCAATGCCCCCACGAGGCTGATCAGCGACAGTGCCAGCACTGAGTGCTGAACTCCGGCCCAGAATGCGGTCTTCGCGTAGTCGGCGAGCGGCGCGGCGGAAGGCCCGGCACGTTTGGCGACTTCGAGTGCCCCGGCGAGCGAGCTCCGCACGGGCCCGCGAGCCGGTTCGGGAAGATATTGCATCGCATTCGCGATTCGGGAGCTGTAGTTCGCTGACAAGATACTGCCCGCTACCGCAATCCCGATCGCCGCGCCGATCTCCCGCGTCGCGTCGTTGACCGCCGCCGAGACTCCGTGCTTCTCGGCCGGCGTGTCCATCATGATCGCGTTGGTCGACGGCGCCGCGGAGATGCCCAGGCCCGCGCTCATGATCAGCAATGGCCACAACACATCCACGTAGGACGAATGGGTGTCGAGTCGGAGCAGTGCGACCAAGCCGATCGCGATCGTGAGGAGTCCCGCCGCCGTCGTCATCCGAAGTCCCACTCGTGCGGCGATCGTCGGCGACACCAACGACATCGCGACAAGAGGGACCACCATCGGCGCGAGAGCGACGGCCGATTTGAGAGGACCGAATCCCAGAATGAGTTGGAAATGCTGAACCAGCAGGAACATCACACCGAAGGTGACCAGAAACTGGATGGTGATGGACAGCGCGCCGCTCGCAAAGCCCCGGCGACGAAAGAGCCGAACATCCAGCAACGGGTTCTCGGCTCGGAGCTCGGTCAGGATGAACGCCACGATACTGAGCACTCCACAGCCCCCGAGGATGAGGACGCGAGTATCGGTCCACCCCCTGGACGGGGCCTCCATCACCGCGAACACGGCGGTGCCGATGCTCAGTACCACCCAGAACATGCCGCGAATCTCCAGTCGTGGCCTGTCGGAGTCCTGCGATTCGGGCACCGTGAAGGCGAATGCCAGCAGTGTCAGGGCAACGGCGGTCATGCCCAGGAAGATCGAATGCCAGGACCATCGAATCAGCAGCAGCCCGGATCCGACCATCCCGATGACGCCGCCCGATCCGGCGACACCCGCCCATACGCTGACCGCGTGTGCTCGCCGCGCGTCTGGCAGGCTCGCGGTCAGTATCGACAGCGTGGCCGGCATGACGAACGCGGCTCCCGCCCCCGCCACCGCCCGGGACGCGATCAACCAGGCCGGATTGTCGACGATCAGTGGTATCGCCGACGCGGCCGCGAAAACGGCCAATCCGATCGTCAGGACCCGCCGACGGCCGTAGCGATCGCCGATCGCCCCTCCCGGCAGTACGAGACAGGCGAGGACCAGCGTGTATCCGTCGACCATCCAGGTGAGCGCCCCCTGGTCCGCTCCGGTGTCGAGGGCTACGGCAGGTAATGCAGTGTAAAGCGCGGCCATGGCGGCTACCACCAGCGCCACAGCGGCGCACGTCACCACCAGGGTCCAAGCCGCCGACCTTCTTATGGCCGAGAGGTCTCCGAAACTGATCATCTTGTTCTTTCGCTGCATGGTAAGTCGTATTCGCCGTGGCTGCGTCTCGCAGGTACGCCGCGGCTCAGCTCTCGGTTCCTTCGATCTCCTCCAGGGAGGACGGCACGTGATAGGGCGGGCGGCCGCGGCCCTGGATCCGATACCGGCCCCAGAAGTCTCGGTCGCCGAGCGTCGCCGCCGCCTCGCCTCCGGACGTCCTGATCACCACCGATCGTCTGCGACCCTGCAGCAGTTCGTCGATGGCGTCGTTCTGGCGCACGCGCCCATACCAGCAGAAGCGGCCGTCGATGGGTTGGAAGAAACCGCGGAGCTCGACCTGAACATCGATCTCGTGGCTTGTGATGATCACCGTCGCGGGGCCGATGAAATCCGAATCATCGTGCGGTCCATGGGTATTCATTGGAACTACCTCCTTGTAGTGAGATCCCCGTCGGACTGCGCGGCAGGTCGACTTCGGTAGAGCGGACCGATGCTCGCGAGTCGGGGACGAGATGGCGCCGACTGCTTGACAACCGGGTCCGCCGTGGCTCAAAGTTACCTCATACTCGGAGTATCCGCTACTTGCCGTAATGGCAACTTTGGACGATCCGAGTTGCCGTGGCGGGTGCACGGACCCGTATCGGATACATCGATGCCGAAGTCATCGGCCTAGTCGAAAGATGGACAAATGACCACGAGTGAAGTTCGGGCGCCGATCATGAAATCACCGGCCGTCACTACCGACGGCATGGCGCGGGTAAGCGGTCGTCGTCCCGTCGATCTGCAGCGATCGGCAGGACGGTTGCTCAAGGCATCCGCCGAGAAGTTCTACGACGCCGAAGTCGACATCGATTGGGAAAGCCCATGGATGCCGGACAAGGGGTGGTTTCCCGAGCACCGCCTGTCGCTCTACGGCACGTCGCTGTGGAACCGGCTATCCGACGAACAGAAGATCGAGCTCGGCAAACACGAACTCGTCAGCATCCTGAGCTTCGGAATCTACGCCGAAAACCTGCTGAGCATGGCGCTGCTCAGGTTGAACACCACCGGCGACCTCGTCGACAACAAGGCGTTGTATGCGCTCGCGGAGGTCGGCGACGAGAGTCGGCACTCCACGATGTTCGCGCGATTGATCCTGAAGACAGGGATCGCGCCCTACAAGCTTCCCCGAGGGTTCCTGTCGCTGGCGAAGATCCTGCATTTCATCCCGCTCGGCCCATCCATCCAGGGCGCGACCCTCTTGATCGAAGAGATACTCGACCGCGCGCAACGTGAAGCGATGAACGATGAACGACTGCAGCCGCAGGTTCGACAGCTGATGCGAATCCATGTGCTCGAGGAAGCCCGCCACATCACGTTCGCGCGGAGCGAGCTGGTCGAGGGAATGCGGGCCCGAGGGCGATTCACGCGGGCATGGCATCGAGGTGCCCTCGCCGTCATCGCCAACTTGGCGTACCCGATTCTGATCAACCCCAGGCTGTACCGGACGATCGGGGTGCACCCGCTGCGGGGGTTCATCGCTTGCCAGTTCGGCCCGCACTATCGGGAAAATCTCCAGTTCATGTCGGAGCCGATGATTCGATTCTTCGATGACGCCGGCATGATCGAAGGTCGCTTCACGATGTTTCTGTGGCGCCTGACGAGGAGCCTCCCCGAAGACATCGCGCAGCGATGACGAAGGCCGCGGCGCGATGAGCCGTTCACCTGCCGCGCGCCGCGGACCCCTCAACCGCGACCCCTTGTCGCAATTCCCCACGCGACCCGCATCTCGCGGTCGTGATACAGACCTTTCTGCGGTTCGCCCTTTCAGCGGCAACCCGCACCGGCCGGAGGAAGCCGATGAACAAGACCCGTTCTGCAAAGAACACACGCAAGACTGACGGCTCCGCGAACAGTGGAGCACAGGCCAGGGTGCATCGCACCGAAGTTCTCATTGTCGGAAGCGGATTCTCCGGCATGGGGATGGCGATTCAGCTGCTCAAAGCCGGAATCGACGACTTCTTGATGATCGAGAAGGAAGACGAGGTCGGTGGAACCTGGCGAGACAACACCTATCCGGGATGCGCATGCGACGTTCCGTCGCACATGTATTCGTACTCTTTCGAGCCCAAGCCGGACTGGAGTTATCTGTGGGCAGGCCAGGAAGAGATTCAGGAGTACCTTCGAGGTATTGCACAGAAGTACGATCTGTATCGTCGTACCCACTTCGGTCGGACGCTGCAATCCGGATACTGGGATGCCGGTGACTCCACGTGGCACCTGGTGACGTCGGATGGACACGAATACGTATCGCGATTCCTGGTGTCAGGGGTCGGAGCGCTGCACATTCCCAGCATCCCTGAAATCACCGGGCAAAAGAAATTCTCCGGGGACGTCTTCCACTCGGCGCAGTGGGACCACGAGGTTTCATTGCGGGGCAAACGTGTCGCGGTGGTCGGGACCGGAGCGAGCGCGATCCAGTTCGTTCCCGAGATCGCCAAGGTTGCCGCCGAACTTCACGTCTACCAGCGGACACCGGCGTGGGTGCTGCCCCGGCGGAACATCAAGATCCCGCGCCCGGTGCGCGCCGCATTCACCCACGCGCCGATTCTGGCGAAGGCGTTGCGGGCGGCAGTGTATTGGTCGGCCGAATCGCTATCGATCGGTTTGAACGGGCACTTCAATCTCATGCGTCCACTCGAGAACATCGCGAAGTGGAACATCGCGCAGGGAATCGATGATCCGGCATTGCGTGCAAAGCTCACGCCCACCTATCGCATCGGGTGCAAACGAATTCTCGGATCCAGCGAATACTATCCGGCGCTGAATCGTCCGACCACCACGGTCATCACCGACGGGATCGCCGAGATCACCGAGGATGCGATCGTGTCCAGGACCGGCGAAACTCGACCGGCCGACGTGATAATCTACGCGACCGGATTCCATGTCACGGACGGGTTCGAGAGTCTCCGTCTCAAGGGCGCCTCGGGTCGGGAACTCGCGTCGGTCTGGGCTGACGAAGGCATTCAGACACACCTCGGAATAACCACGGCTGGTTTCCCCAATTTGTTCTTCTTGCTCGGGCCGAACACCGGTCTCGGCCATAATTCCGTGGTCTTCATGATCGAGTGTCAGATTCGATACATCGTCTCTGCCATCAGGCTCGCGAACGAACGCGGATCCGGGGCACTCGAGGTGCGCGAGCCGGTCCAGCATCAATTCAACAATGACATTCAGCGGAAATTGGTGAAAGGCGTGTGGAGCAGCGGCGGGTGCACCAGTTGGTACCTCGACGCGCAGGGCGTGAACCGCACCGTCTGGCCGGGTTTCACCTGGCAGTACTGGCGGCGGACGCGGAAACTCGCGGCTGCGGACTTCGCGTTCTTCGGCGAGCGGTCGGTCGCGCGTCGCGGAACAGGGATCGCGAGCGAGTCCGGGAAGGAGAATCAGGCGGAATGAAGGATTTCGGAGACCGCGTCGTCTCGGTGACCGGGGCCGGATCGGGAATCGGGCGGGCGATCGCGCTTCGCCTGGCGGGCGAAGGCGCGCGCCTGGCCCTGGCCGACCTCGATGCTGAACGGGCGGAAGAAACCGCCGCCATGTGCGGCGCGTCCGGTGCTGAGAGCCGACACTACAAGCTCGACGTCGCCGATCGTCTGGCGTTCGAGAATTACCG
>Ga0164242_10006111_pt1 | contig 13306 bp, 9 predicted proteins | sample OricomgcompostMG_FD_108783 | JGI IMG/M metagenome (GOLD analysis project Ga0164242, IMG submission 108783) | Miracle-Growth compost microbial communities from Emeryville, California, USA - Original compost - Miracle growth compost (MG) ...
AGATCGTCGGGCCGGACGTGGTCGTCGCCGCCGAACTCGATCCTCACAGCCATCTCACCGCCAAGCGGGTCGCAAACGCCGACATCCTCGCAGCCTTCCTGGAATTCCCGCATACGGATTTCGCCGAACGCGGCGAGCATGTCGTGGATCTGGCGCTGCGGGCGATCCGGGGCGAGGTCAAGCGGGTGATCTCGACCTTCGACTGCCGGATGATCGACGTCTTCCCGACGAGCCGCGAGCCGATGCGCTCCTTCGTCGACCGGATGAAGGCGCTGCAGGGGCACGACGGCGTCTTGTCGGTTTCGCTGATCCACGGCTTCATGGCCGGCGACGTGCCGGAACTCGGCACCCGCGTCATGGTCGTGACCGACGACGACAAGGGGGGCGGCGACGCGTTGGCCGAAAAACTCGGGCGCGAAGTCTTCGCCATGCGCGGGACGACGGCGATGGCGATGCTCTCCGTCGAGAAGGCCGTCGCCAGGGTACACGCGGCCGAGCCTGCCGAAAAGCCGTTCGTGGTCGCCGACATCTGGGACAATCCCGGCGGCGGCACCGCCGGCGACAATACGGTGCTTCTGCGCGCCATGATGGAGGCCGGCGTCGACCAACTCGCGGTGGCGACCATCTGGGATCCGCAAGCCGTCGCCTTTGCCCATGGCGCGGGCGAGGGGACGGTGCTCGACATGCGCTTCGGCGGCAAGGCGAACGCCGCGAGCGGCCAGCCGATCGACGCGAAGGTGGAGATCCTCAAGCTTGCCGATCCGGGCTTCCAGTCCTTCGGCAAGAGCCGGGTGACGCTCGGGCCGGCGGCGCTGGTGCGCATTGTCGGCACGGGGATCGACATCATTCTCAACACCAACCGCACGCAGACCTTCGAGCCGGATATCTTCACCAATCTCGGCGTCGATCCGCTGTCGAAACGCGCGCTGCTGATCAAGTCGACCAACCATTTCTATGCCGGCTTCGCGCCAATCGCCCGCGACGTGCTCTATGCGGTGGTCGAGGGCTGCTACCCCAACGATCCGAGGACGACGAACTACACGAAGCTCGACCGCCCGATCTGGCCGATCGTCGACGATCCATTCGCCGGCTGAAGCCTCAGCGGCGAGGCCGATTGCCGGGGTCGCCGCGCGCCGGAGCGGGGCCGGTGTAGCGCGCCCTGGGGCGGATCAGTTGGCCCGACTGCAACTGCTCGATGCCGTGCGCGACCCAACCGGCCGTGCGCGCGATGGCGAAGAGCGCGAGTTCGTGTCCGATCGGCAGTCCAAGCCCCCTGACCAGCACCGCCAGCGCATAGTCGATATTGGGATAGAGACCCGTCGCCTCGTGGATGAGGGCGGGCGCATCGATCGCGAGCTTGCGGTCGAACCCGGCTTCGGCGAGCCGTCCGAGCAGATCGTCGGCGCGCGGATCGCCGTGCTTGTAGACGGAATGGCCGAAGCCCGCGATCCGCTCGCCGAGCGACACGCGCTCGCGGATCTTTCCCGAAAGGTCGCCATCGGCGAGATCGGCGACGAGATGGGCCGATAGAGGCCCGGCCCCGCCGTGCCGCGGACCCTTCAGTGCCGCAAGCCCGGCGATCGTCGCGTCGTAGAGATTGAGGCCGGTCGAGGCCGCGCAGCGAAGCGTGAAGGTCGACGGGTTCAGTTCGTGGTCGGCGAGCAGTACCAGAGCGCGCCGGATCAGCTCCTGGGCGGCCCCGTTGCCGGGCGACCATGCGGCGGCGACCTGCCGGTGGATCAGTTGCGGCGACGGAGCCGTGCCAAGAACCGCCGCCGCCATCAGCCGCATCACGCGCGCTCCGATCTGCGCGCGGCCTTCTCGCGACCGGTTGAAGGCGCGCGGATCCGCGTCGCTTGCCAGCGCCAATACGGCGATTGCGCGTGCAAGGGGCGGCTCGTTGGCGGTCGCAGCCGCGACGGCTGTCATCGCCGGGCTCATGACCGGCATGTTGTCGGCCGAGAAGGGGTCGATTGCGTCCACGTCCCAGAGCAGGGTCGCGGCCTGCTCCAGCGTTGCGTTCTCCGCCAATGTCACGGCGGAAACGCCCCTGTAGTAGGACCCTTGCTCGGTAAGAGTGCTGATCGCCGAATCGAGCACGGTGGCTTCGCCTTCCGCGACCCTCGTGCCTGCGCCGCGCCGGTCCTTCAGCGAGCGCACGTCGTCGGCGCGGTAGCGCTTGGCGCGGCTGTCTGCGACCGGCTCGGAACGGATGAGGCCGCGGCTGACATAGGCGTAAAGGGTCGCCGGCGATACGGAAAGCTCGTTGGACGCCTCGGCGGCGGAAAGATAAAGCGGTTCGCTCGGAATTTTCATATTGATCAGCTTAATCAAGATTGATCAATATGAAAAGCCGCACCATCCTTTTTGCGGTGCAGAAAAGGATGCTGAAGATGACAATAAGAACGAAATCCCCCATCGGGCTGGACGGCGTTGCCGCAGCCGAGACCGCGCTTTCCCACATCGATGGCGAGAGAGGCGAACTCGTCATCGCCGGGCAGAGGGTCGACGACCTTGCCCTCAAGACAAGCTTCGAGGACCTGACGGCGCGTCTGTGGTCCGTCGCATCCGGTAAGCCGGTCGAGGCCGACGCGGCGCGGGCCACGCTTGGCAAAGCGCGAGAGGCGGCGTTCGCCCGCCTGCCGGCTCTCTTGCCGGCAGCGGAAGGATTGCCCGTCATTGCCGGCTTCCGCGCCGCCGTCGCCGGGCTGAAGCCAATTGCGGGAATGGCCGACGAGGCCGTCCTCGTCGGCGCGATGCCGGTGATCGCCGCCGCCCTGGTGCGAGGCGCGCAGGGAAAGGCGCCGGTGGCGCCCTCGGCCGGTCTCGGCCATGCAGCCGATACGCTGAAGATGATCCGCGGCAAGGAAGCCGAAAGGGAGGAGGCTGCCGCGCTCGACGCCTATCTCGTGACGGTCAGTGATCACGGCATGAACGCCTCGACCTTTGCCGGCCGGGTGGTCGCCTCCACGAAGGCGGATCTCTTCATGTCGGTGACGGCCGCCTATTGCGCGCTCACCGGCCCGTTGCACGGCGGCGCGCCGGAGCCCGTGCTGGAGATGCTCGACGCCATCGCCACGCGGGAGCGGATCGAGCCGTGGATCGATGCGGCGCTGGCCCGCGGCGAACGGTTGATGGGTTTCGGCCACCGCGTCTATCGGGTTCGCGATCCTCGTGCGGATGTGCTGAAGCGCGCCGTCGGCCTGCTCGGCGGTCGCACCAAGGACCTGGGCCTCGCCGCGGAGGTCGAGGCCTATGCCAGGCAGGCGCTGGCGAAAGCCAAGCCGAACCGCAAGCTCGATACGAATGTCGAGTTCTATACGGCGATCCTGCTCGATGGGCTGGCCATCCCGCGCCAGGCCTTCACGCCGATCTTCGCTGCGGGGCGAACGGCCGGCTGGACGGCGCACGCGATCGAACAGCAGCGCATAGGCCGGCTGCTGCGTCCCGCGTCGGCCTATGTCGGGACGATGCCGGACTGACAAAGGCCCTTCAGGCGGACCGGGGCACGTTGCGCGTGACCCGGTTCTGCAGGCGCTGATAGCCGATCAGTTCGCGCGCGCTCAGCGGCCGGAAGCCGCGCGCGCGGTTCTCGTCGGCGATCTCGAAGAGCAGGCGCTGCTGGCGGAAGAGCGTGGTGAAATTGGCAAGGAACGGGAAGTCGGGATCCCATATGTGGATCGCCTCCGCGCCCGCGCCGTTGATCTCGACGATAGAAAAGCCCTCGCCGGCCTGAAAGGTCTCGATCGTGTCGAAGCGCACGTCATATCGGCCGAAGAAGAACTCCGGCATCGACTTGCTGATCTCGTCGAAACGCCGGCGCATGGCTTCCGTCACCAGCCCGCGCCCGTCGACATAGAGGCCGCCGACGCGGTTGCTGCCGACGACGCCGAGCCGCACGACCTCGTCCCTGGCAGGCACCGTATGAAGGCGCGCGGCATTCGTCTCGAAATGATGGTCGGCCTTCCATCGGCTGCGCGGGTCGGCCTCGATCAGGGTCTTGAGGCTCGATACCCCGTCGCCGATGACGAAAGGGAAATAGCGCAGCGTCAGCGAGAAGATCGAACCCTGATCTTCGCCCGGTCGGCGCACGTAGAAGACCCCTGCCTCACCGTGATAGGTCACATATTGCTGGAGCACGACGCGCATGCCGTCCGGGCATGCCTCCAGATACTCCTTCAGCTCCGTCTCGGAGCGGACCTTGCGCACCCCGAAGCCACGCCAGCCGACATCGGGCTTGACGATCATCGGGAAGGAGAGGCCTGCCGTCCCGGCCGCCGCCAGCGCGCGCTGCAACGTGTCTTCCGTGCGCTGCACTCCGGAGCGGATGTCGACGGAGGTCGTGGCCGCCGTCCATTTGCGCATCGAGGCGGGCAATTGGGCGAGGCAGCCGGTCTTCGATTCGCCGAGCAATCCGCCAGCCTCGATATGCGGGTTGGCGATCGTCGGCAGCGTCAGGCTGCGGAAGCGGATCGCCATGGCGAGCCAGTGGAAGACGAGGGGAATGTAATAGATCTTTTCGCTGAAGCGCTCCTGGAGCGCGACCCGGACCTTCTCCGCCGGCAGTGGCGGCATGCCCTCGTGAACGCGCAAGAGGCCCTGGCGGCGCGGCGCGCGCGATCGCATGAAGCCGGTGAGGAGGTCGGGCAAATTGCGCCGCGCCAGGATGAAAGCGATTGCCAGGACCACGACGGCGATCCAGCCCCAGGCGCCGATCGTCGCCGCGATCTTGTCGCCGAGAAGCAGGCTGATCGAGAAGAGCAGCGGTACGTAGATCGCGGCCGAAAGCGTCGCGAAGGCCGCGAACCGCCGGAACGGCACGCCAAGCAGGCCGCAGGTGGCGAAGGTCGGGAAAAGCGTGACGGGAATGAAGCGGCAGCCGATCACCGTCAACGCCAGGTTCTTGTCGAGCCAGCTTGGCTTGCCGCTCGGGAAGCGACGTTCGGCCCAGCGGCGCAGACGCTCGCTGCGCGCACACAGCGCGCCGATCCCGTAGATGCCGAGATCGCCGATCAGCACCCCGCTGAAAGTCGTGACCAGCACGAGCATAAGCGAGAACTGGTCCTTCGACACGAGGTAGCTGCCGCCGACGATGGCAACGTCTTCGTGAACGAATGTTGCGAAAAACAGGGCGAGGACCGTGAGGAACTTATGCGAAATCAGGATCTGGAATGTCATTCAAGGCCACGCATGATTCGAGTCGACGCCAGTTGGGGGACGAATAAGCGTTGAATATGACGATATGGATATTCGTCTGCGCGAAATGTCGCAGTGCTCATAACACTGTTTGCCGGGGAGGGAAGGCGGCGGGGGTGAGACATATTGTCGGCAGAGGCGTGTGGGGCCGGACCTCATCCAGCAGACGAGCCGGCCCCACGAAAGTTTCCGAACGTTGCTGAGGCGCGGCCTCGGCAGGTCGGTTCAGACGACCTCGACGGTCAGGTCGCCGACGCCTTCCACATGGCCTTCGAGAACGTCGCCGCGGACAACGGCCGCGACGCCGGCCGGCGTGCCGGTCATGATCAGATCGCCCGGCGCCAGCGTGAAGAGACCCGACAGATAGGAGATCGCCTCCGGTACTTTCCAGATCATCTGGTTGATGTCGCCGTCCTGCCGGACCTTGCCGTTGACGACGAGGCGGATCGCGCCGGCGGAGGGATGGCCTGCCTTTTCCGCCGGAACGACGGCCGAGATGGGCGCCGACTTCTCGAATGCCTTGCCGACTTCCCACGGCCGGCCGAGCTTCTTCGCTTCGCCCTGCAGGTCGCGGCGCGTCATGTCGAGGCCGACGGCATAGCCGTAGACATGCGACAGCGCGTCCTCGACCGCGATGTCCTTGCCGCCCTTGCCGAGGCAGACGATCAGCTCGATCTCGTGATGCACGTCGTTCGAGGCGACGGGGTAGGGAAACTTGCCGTCGGTGACGAGGTTGTCGGGGTTCTTCTGGAAGAAGAAGGGCGGATCCCGGTCGGGATCGTGCCCCATCTCGATGGCGTGGTCGGCGAAATTGCGGCCGACGCAATAGATGCGGCGCACCGGAAAGGTCTGGTCGCTGTCCTTGACGGGCAGGGCGACCGGCGCCGCGGGTTCGAAGACATAGGGCATGATGGAATTCCTCGACTGAAGAGAATACGCGCCCGTCCTCATATATGCGCCATCGCGGATCGTCCAATGAATGCGCGTTCGTTTCCGCGGTTGCGCACCGCAAACTGCGCCCGTCTGTTTGACAGAACCGCCGCATTCGGCCATCTGCTTGAAAAGCCGTGAGAGTGGAAGGGCCGGCCCGATCGGGCCGGTGGCGTCCAGGGGCGAAATCCGCTCATCCGATCGTAGCCGGTGCCGTCATGAACAGACGCCTGATCCTTGCCGTTGCAGTCATGCTTGTCGCCGCCGCGTCGCTTTTCGCATTCGTCAATGACATCGCTTTCTCGCACCAGATCGAGCAGACGCTCGGGCGGGGGCGCACGACGCTGCGCCTCGCCGTCTCGGCGCTCGACGGGCGGCTTGGCCGGTATCGCGGGCTTCCGGCGCTGGTCGCCGACGAGGCGGTCGTGCGCGACCTGCTGCAAAAGCCGGACGACCCCGCGCTTCGCCGCCGCGTCGACTTCTATCTGAAGAAGATCAACGGCCTGCTCGGTTCCACGGACATCTATCTCATGGTGCCCACGGGCGACACGATCGCGGCGAGCAATTTCGACCAGGCGCTGAGCTTCGTCGGGCAGAATTTCAGCTACCGGCCCTATTTCAAGGAGGCGCTTGCCGGCCGCGACGGCCAGTTCTTCGCGCTCGGTACGACGTCGGGCAAGCGGGGCTACTACTTTTCCGCGCCGGTCACAGTCGCGGGAAAGGTCGCCGGCGTCGTCGTCTTCAAGATCGATTTCGACCAGATCGAAGCCTCGTGGCGCGGCAACAGCGAATACGAGATCGTCGTCCTCGACCCGGAAGGGATCATCTTCCTGACGAGCCGCAAGGAATGGCTCTACGGCACTTTCAAGCCGGTCGACGAAACGATGCTCGCCCATACGCGCGGCTCGCGCCGCTACGCCGGCACGCCGCTTTCGCGCCTGCCGGTGGGTAGCTTCGAGCACGATGACGGCTATGACGTGATCGGCCTGCGCGTCAACGGCGAGGATCGCCAGTATGCCGCCTTGACACGGCCGATGCAGTCGGCCGGCTGGGCCGTCCGTGTGCTGGTCGATACGCGCCCGGCGCATATCCAGGCGCTGACGGCGGCGCTCGCGGCGGTCCTCGTGCTCGGGCTGATCGTCGTCGTCGTCGCCCTCGTCCTGCGCGAGCGGTCGCGACTTGGCGAGCGCATAAGGCTCCATCGCCGCGCGCAGGAGGATCTGGAGGAGCGCGTGCTCCTGCGCACCAACGACCTCGGCCTTGCCAATCGCCGGCTCGAGGAGGAGGTGCGCGAGCGCCGCGCGACCGAGAACCAGTTGCGGCAGACGCAGTCGGATCTCGTCCAGGCGGGCAAGCTCGCGGCCCTCGGCCAGATGTCGGCCGCGCTTTCGCACGAGTTCAACCAGCCGCTCGCCGCGCTCGCCGTCTATGCCGACAATGCGGCGGCCTATCTCGACCGCAGGCGGACCGGCGAGGCGCGCGCCAATATCGGCCGCATGGCGAAGCTCATCGAACGGCTTTCGACGATGAGCCGGCACCTGCGCAGCTTCGCCCGCAAGCCGGACGAGCAGATGCGCCCGGTCGCGATCCGCGAGATCGCCGAGGAGGTGGTCGACATCATGGCCCGCCGTCTCGAGGCCGCCGATGCGAGCGTGGAACTCGATCTCGATCCGCAAGCCGCGACAGTCATGGCCGGCACGGTACGCCTCCAGCAGGTGCTCCTGAACCTCATCGCCAACGCCGCCGACGCCGTGGAGGGGCTTCCCGATCGCACGATCACGCTCGCATCCCGTCCACTCGGCCGGGACCGCGTGGTCGTTTCCGTGCGCGACCGCGGCCCCGGCGTGCCGGCCGGCATCGTCGAGCGCATCTTCGATCCGTTCTTCACCACCAAGGGGCCCGGCAAGGGCCTCGGCCTCGGACTTTCCATTTCCTACAACATCGTCAAGGATTTCGGCGGCGTGCTGGCGGTCGGCCAGGATGAGGGCGGCGGGGCCGTCTTCACCATCGAACTCGAACGGGCGCTTATCGGCGAGACGGCGGAAATCGAATGACGCAATCGCAGATCCTTCTGGTCGACGACGAACAGGAAATCCGCGTCTCCTATTCGCAGGCCCTCGACCTCGCTGGATACGAGGTCCGCTCCTTTGCCATGGCCGAAGGCGCGCTCGACCTCATCGCACATGATTTCGACGGCATCGTCGTCACCGATATCCGCCTGCCGCGCATGGATGGGATGACGCTGCTCGGGCGGGTGCGCGACATCGACCCCGACATCCCCGTCGTGCTGGTGACCGGTCATGCCGACCTTCCCTTCGCGGTCCGGGCGATGCGCGAGGGTGCCTACGATTTCCTCGAGAAGCCGGCTTCCGCCCAGCAACTCGGCACGGTGGCGGGCCGGGCGCTCGACTATCGCCGGCTGGTCCTCGAAAACCGGCGCCTGCGCGAAGTCGCGGGAAACCGCGATGCCATCGAGGCGCGGCTTCCGGGCCGCTCGACGCGCATCGAGGAGATCCGCTATCGCCTGCGGGCCGTCGCCGGTACCGATGCCGACGTGCTGATCGTCGGTGCGACGGGCACCGGCAAGGAAGTCGCCGCTCGCGCGATCCACGATCTGAGCGAACGGGCAAACGGTCCCTTCGTCGTCATCGACTGCGCCGCTCTGCCGTCCGAACTGGTGGAGAGCGAACTTTTCGGCCACGAGGCCGGCGCGTTTCCCGGCGCCATGCGGGCACGCTACGGCCGCTTCGAGCATGCGCGCGGCGGAACCGTGCTGCTCGACGAGATCGGCTCGATGACGCTCGAATTGCAGGCGAAATTGCTTCGCGTCATCGAGAACCGCTCCATCATGCGGCTTGGCGCCAACGAACCGATCCCGCTCGATCTGCGCTTCATCGCCACGGCCAAGGCGCCGCTGGAGGGGGAGGTGGCGGCCGGGCGCTTCCGCGCAGACCTGCTCTACCGGCTGAACATCGTCACCCTCGACCTGCCCTCGCTCGCCGAGCGGCGGGAGGACATTCCGATCCTCTTCATGCATCTGGTCGAGGAGGCTGCGACCCGCTACAGGCGGGGCGGGGTTCCGGTGACGGCGGCGGCGATCGCCGACATCGCAAGGCGCGAATGGCCTGGGAACATCCGCGAGCTGCGCAATGCCGCCGACCGTTACGTGCTCGGCCTCGGACAGGGGCAGCTTCCCGGCGACGGCGAAGGCGACAGCGCGCGGCTAGCCGACCAGGTTGCGGATTTCGAGCGCAGCGTCATCGCCGGAGCGTTGATCGCCGCCAATGGCAGCCTGCGCAGCGTTTACGAATCTCTCGGCGTTTCGCGAAAGACGCTCTACGAGAAGATGCAGAAATACGGGCTCGACAAGCGCGATTTCGTCGACGACCAGCTGGGTGACCTGCGTGACGACGAGGGCTAGGCAGCCCGCCGCCACATTGATGGGTGGAATTCCACCCGTCGAATTCCGGCGAACGTTACTTTTCCTACCCGAAGGTGGCAATCGCCCGCCATTTTTCTGCCACGACGCGTGGTTTTGCGGTTGCATCACCGCTCAAACAGCGTCTTCTTGATGAAATAGCCGGACTATCGGGCCGCTCGGGAGGCGGCGCCGGTCTGTCGACCTTGCGAGGTTTGCACGGACGGACCGGCCGAACGACATCTGTGGCAACACGTCAATCATCGGGAGGAAATCGATGAAAAAATCCCTTCTTGTTGCAACCCTCGTGGCTGCCTTCGCGGCCTCGTCTTCGCTGGCTTCGGCCGCCGACAACGTCATCAAGCTCGGCGCTTCGGTGCAGTTGACGGGTGCGACGGCAAACACCGGTCGCTACTATCGCGACGCCTATAACCTGATGGTCGACAAGATCAACGACGCCGGCGGCGTCAAGGTCGGCGACAAGACCTACAAGCTCCAGCTCGACATTCTCGACAACCAGTCGGACGTCAATCTGAGCGTGCGCCAGTACGTGCAGCTCATCTCGTCGGACAAGGTCAACTTCCTGCTCGGACCCTTTGCCTCGAATTTCGCGCTGAACGACAGTTCGATCGCCGAGAAGTACCAGGTTCCCATGGTGCAGGGCGGTGGCGCTTCGGGCGAGATCTACTCGCGCGGCTACAAGTACATCTTCGGCACCCTGCCGCCGGCGGACGACTACTTCAAGTCGACCATCGACATGCTGAAGACGATGAACCCGGTGCCTAAGACGGTGGCGCTCGTCGCGGCCGACGACAGCTTCGACGTTTCCGTCGCCAAGGGCACGCGCAAGCACCTGAAGGCGGCCGGCATGGACCTCGTCCTCGACGAGAAGTTCCGCGACGGCGGCGGCGAGTTCTCCTCGATCCTCTCGCAGATCAAATCGAAGGGCGCCGACGCCATCCTGTGGACCGGCCACGAAACCGATGCGCTGAACTTCATCCGGCAGTCGAAGAGCCTCAACGTCAACCCGAAGGACTTCTATTCCTTCACGGTCGGCGTGCCGACGGCCGACTTCACGAAAGCCCTCGGCAAGGACGCGAACTACGCCTTCGGCATGACTTCGTGGCTCCCGGATGCGTCGCTGAAGGACAAGTGGTTCGGCGATGCCAGCCAGTTCGCCGCCGCCTACCAGAAGAAGTTCGGCTACCAGCCGGATTATCACGCAGCCTCCGGCGCGGCCGACGTCGAGACCTTCGTCTATGCGGTCGAGAAGGCGGGCTCGCTGGATCCCAAGGCGGTGCGCGACGCGATCTCCAAATCGGATTTCGACAGTCTCTACGCCCATATCAAATATGGCGAGAACGGCCAGATCGTGCTGCCGCAGATCGTCGTGCAGATCCAGGACGGCAAGCTCGTCCCGATCTTCACCGACAAGATGCTCAACAAGCCGCAATATCCGATCCCGGCCTGGGACAAGCGCTGATATCGTGATGGCCGGCGGGGACTTCGCGCCCCGCCGCTGCCCGCGGGCTTCGTCATGCCGGCGCCATCGGCGCCGGCATGGGTCCCGGGCGACACGCCGCTGATGCGGCCGGCTTCGGGGAAGGGTCGACCATGCTTCTAATCCAAATTCTTGCCAACGGCGTCCTGCTCGGCGGTCTCTACGGCCTGATGGCGCTTGGAATGGCGCTCGTCTGGGGCGTGCTGAACGTCGTCAATCTGGCGCATGGCGCGCTGATCATGCTCGGCGGCTACGTCGTCTATTATCTCTTCACCGGTTTCGGCATCGATCCGTTCCTGGCCCTGCCGATCGCCGCCGTCGTGATGTTCGTGATCGGCTATCTGCTGCAGCGCTTCATCCTCAATCTCATCGTGCGCTCGGCGATGCTGAACACGCTGCTCATCACCTTCGGTCTCAACGTGGTGATCACCTATCTCGCGCAGCTTCTCTTCAGCGCCGATTTCCGCACCATCAATCCGAGCTATGCCGGCACGAACTACAATGTGTTCGGCATCACCGTTCCGCTGGTCAGTCTCGCCGCCTTCGTCATCGCCTTCGCTCTTGCCGGCGCGGTCTGGTTTGTGCTGAACCGCCTGTCGCTCGGGCGCGCCATCCGCGCGACTGCACAGAACCTGACGGCGGCCCGCCTTTACGGCGTCGATCCGCGCGGCATCTATGCGGTCACCTTCGGCATAGGGGCGGCACTTGCCGGCGTCTCGGGCGGCCTTTTCGGCGTGCTCACCCACCTGACGCCCTATGTCGGCGCCGCGCTGACGGCAAAGTCCTTCGTCATCGCCATCATCGGTGGCCTGTCGAACCCGTTCAACGTCATCCTCGGCGGCATCGTCGTCGGCATCGCCGAACAGCTCGCCTCGCTCTATCTCGGACCGACCTATATCGACGTCATCAGCTTCGGGCTGCTCGTCGTCATCCTGATCGTCCGTCCCGCTCGCTCGTTGAGGGCCGCCTGACATGAAAGCCCGCACAAACCTGATCATCGTTCTTGTCGGCGCGCTGCTGCTTGCCTTCGTGCCCTTCGTCGCCAGCGACGTGATGATGCAGTTCGCCATCAACGCGCTGATCCTCGCCGTGCTTGCCCAGTCGTGGAACATCATCGGCGGTTTCACCGGCTACGTCTCCTTCGGCAATTCCGTGTTCTACGGCCTCGGCATCTACGGCACGGCGATCGCCATGGCGCAGTTCCACCTGCCCTTCGGCGTCGGCCTCGTCCTCGGCCTGGTGCTAGCGCAAATCTGCGCGCTGGTGATCGGCGTGCCGATCCTGCGCCTGCGCGGACCGTATTTCGCAATCGCCACGCTCGGCCTCTCCGCCGCGATGGGCGCGCTGATCGCCAATATCGATATCGCCGGCTCGAATATCGGGCTGATCCTGCCGCTGGTGCGCGCCGATCCGATGTTCTACTGGCTCGCCCTCGTGCTGCTCCTCGCCTGCACGCTGACGGTGGTTTGGATCTCGCACAGCCGTTTCGGCGCGGGTCTTGTCGCGATCCGCGAGGACGAGGACGCCGCGGCCACGATGGGCGTCAACACGACGCTCTACAAGGTGATCGCGCTGATGCTGTCGGCCGCCTTCACGTCCGTCGCCGGCGGCATCTATGCCTACTGGATCTCATTCATCGATCCGGCGAGTTCGTTCGATCCGACGCTGAACGTGCGCATGGTGATCATGGCCGTTTTCGGCGGCCCCGGCACCGTGCTCGGGCCTCTGGTCGGCTCGTTCATCCTGTCGGCGGTCTACGAGGTGCTGTCGAGCTGGATCTCGACGGCCGCCGCGCTGCTCTTCGGCATCGTCATCGTGCTCGCCGTCATCTTCACGCCGCGCGGCATAGCCGACGTCATCGTCGGGATGCGCAAGTCCGGCCTGCGTTACCTGACGCAGAACATTCGGGAGAACCGTCTATGAGCGCGGCAGATCCGAATATCGTGCTCGAGGCACGCGATCTCACGAAGCGTTTCAGCGGGCTGGTCTCGGTCGACCATGTCAGCTTCAAGCTGACGAAGAACGAGGTGCTCGGCCTGATCGGCCCCAACGGGGCGGGCAAGACGACGCTGGTCAACATGATCTCCGGTACGCTGCGACCGAGCGAGGGCGAACTGCTCTTCCACGGCGAGGCGATCCAACAGCTTCCGTCCTACCGGCGCGCCCATCTCGGGATCGCCCGCACCTTCCAGGTGATGAAGCCGTTTCCGGGCCTTTCGACGCTCGACAACGTCGCCGTCGGCGCGATGTTCGGAGCCGGC